>Ga0308170_10000260_pt1 | contig 80497 bp, 74 predicted proteins | sample PhyBR2_2_FD_202136 | JGI IMG/M metagenome (GOLD analysis project Ga0308170, IMG submission 202136) | Phyllosphere microbial communities from UC Gill Tract Community Farm, Albany, California, United States - DLSLSB.R2 | ecosystem: Host-associated > Plants > Phyllosphere > Unclassified | place... | reverse complement strand
ACATGACTCAACGTCTTCACCGACAGATCACCTTCGAGATTCTCATCAATGTAGGCGAGTACGGCGTTGAAGCGCTTTGTGTAAGCGACGTTGATCGGCGTGTCGGACAATGGGGCAAGCTCCTGGAAGTACGATCGGCAATAGAGTGACTACAGCGACGCGAGCATGCCTAGCCGGGCTTGCTCAACGCAGGTTTTGGGTTGGAGCATCCATAGATGAGTGACCGCCCCTTTTACCCCCGTGACGTCTTCCATTGAGTGTTCTTTCCGATTGGCCAAGGGATGAAGCCCGTCTAGAGCGGCAGTTTGATAAAGAAATATCCAATGTGACGGTAATGATGGCGCCATCGCTGTAGGAAAGGGGACGGATTTATTTTCCGAGTAACAGCTGGCCGTGCGGTTTTAGATCGTTAGCTGCGGTTTAGAGGAACCGACGTTTTCAACAGAATCGGCCGAAAGCAGACAATCAAAGCAGGCCGCTACCGAACCAAGGCGGCCATATTCTAGATATCTGATCTCACATCACGCATCGATGATGTGCAAGGAAGGCCAAACCGCGGCCCAATTTTTTGATCGGATACGATCGAGGTACAGCGCCTTTTTCTCCACCTCGAATCTTGCAGTTAGTCTGACGACGAGGTTAAAAATATCGTCAAGCCCGAAGGGTGCAGCCACTTCAATGACTTCGTCTTTACCAAGCCTGACTGCGACGGCTGTTGCCGTTTCAGGCCATGCCTCCATAGCGCTCGTAGCGCAACTATAAGGCGGGTCGTCATTGCGTACATGCATTCGAGCCTGGTTTTTTACGGACCAATTCAATGAAGGGGCCAATCGGCACAGATTGGCTTCTATGAGATTGTCGACGCCAGGATCCAGGAGTGTTTCATCAAACCAGATAACGTCTATGTCAGATGGCAGTGGCGAAAAAGGGCGACGGTGCTGCATATCCCATATCGCGCTGCGGACTAAGCCTGCACCCACCCAGCAATCCGGGAGGCCTAGATCCCTGACCAACCGTAGCACGCGTAACCGCGCGGGATCGGCGCACAAGGCGCTCTGCAGTTGATGAAGCTTATCCATTCGCCCGTCAGTCCGTGCATTTGATGCCACACATTACCAGTTCGGACGTGGCTCATCCGCTTTTGGCCGCTAGCAGCTAGCAGCTAGCAGCTAGCAGCTAGCGCAACAGCCAGCTTTCGGCCGACAGCGCTCTCCCCACCCCGCCCTTCTTAAACCGATCGGCTCCCGACGTAGAAGCCCCTAAACGAACTCCGAAACGCGAGCGATCAGTGCTGCTTCATCCGGACAGAAGAACCATTGTCGGGATTCTGTGTAGTGCCTTGATCGTTATTCGAAGTATCGAAGCACCCGGACAGCCCTGCCGAAAGTAAGGTGACAACGCAAAGCGTTTTGAAATAGCTCATGAGGTGCTCCAAGGTGGTTATAAAGATGAAACGGTGCTCAAAAGGTCCAGGTCCAGGGTCAGCCCGAGATTAATCGGGCTCCGCATTGGCGGGGCGACAATCTCCGCATCCATCTGAGGCGAGGTCCTGAGAGTCAGGCCTTTCATTCATTGAACTGGCGCATGGTGCTTTCGAAAGCACGATTGGCCATGACTTCCAGGGGGAGCTTGCGGTGGGTGTCCGAAATCACTTCCAACCCCCACGGCCCCTCATAACCTTTGGCTTGAATCGCGTGGATAAAAGCTGGGATGTCGAAGATGCCGTCGCCCGGTAAAACACGCTTATGAATGGTGTCCATCCATAGCGGTTCGATCGGGTATCTGTGCGCATCATTCAGCTCGACCGACTTTATGAACCGAGCCGGGATTCGGGCGATTTCGCTGAAGTCGATGCCCCCGCGCTGCAGATGCCAGATATCAAGCAGAAGACCGCCGTTTGGCTGATCGGCGCCTTCGACGATAGCCAAGGCCGTTTCGACTGTGCGCACGTTACTGAACGGCATGATTTCAAGGACTATGTTGGCGCCAACGTCGGCCGCTTGCTGGCAGAGCACGGTGAACTCTTTGACCATGAGTTCAATGTCTGCCGAGTCTTCCCCTATGCCGGGGCCAATTTTGATCGAGCGAACGCCTAACGCCCTGGCTGCTTCAAGCAGTTCTCGACGGACCTTGTCTGACTGGCGTCGACGCTCTCCGGTGTGATACCAGTCCACCAGGAATTCCAGCTCAATGTGCTTGATGCCGTTCTGCTCAAGGATGGACTTCATGGCGGGATAGCCGATCTGATCCACCGTGGCGATCATGCCGTTATGTACCAGTCCGATACCCGTGAAGCCTGCCCTGCCCGCCGCCTCCATTCGGTCGGTGAATGAAAACGGGCTCACTTCACTGGGGCCCATCGGGTAAACGTCACCGGCAATCGTCCAGTAGGCCGCGAGCAGTTCTATGTTTTGAGTCGTCATTGCTTTTCCGTCCTCTCTCGCTGTTCAAATCAATGTTCCGTCAGGCTAAGGTAGAGCGCTAACGTGATAAAGACGGCAAAAGTCGTTACTGAGTAGAGCAGGAGTAGACAATGCCCTCTGTAGAACAGGCCCTGAGCGGGGTTGTGATTTTTGTCACGGCGGCAAGGGCTGGCAGCTTTACCCTGGCCGCCGACCGGCTAGGCATCACTAAATCCGCAGTGGGAAAGAGCATCGCCAAACTGGAAGACAGGTTGGGCTGCAAGCTTTTTCATCGGTCTACTCGACGCCTGGCACTCACCGTGGACGGCGAGGCTTACTTTGCAAGCTGCTCGCTGGCCGTGGATGAAATTCTCGCTGCTGAAGCATTTCTCACGAGCAATCAGAAAACGCCCGGCGGTCGTCTTCGTATCGACCTGCCAGCAGCGTATGGACGCAGCGTCGTTCTTCCAGTGCTCCTGGACATCCTCGCGGCGTACCCCGAGCTCAAGTTGACGGTGACGTTCTCCGACAGTGTGGTCGACCTTATTGAAGAAGGGATTGATCTCAGTATTCGATTCGGGACGCTCAAAGACTCAAGCGGCCTGGTCGCCAGGCGTCTGGCTGTACAGAAGCAGATCATCTGCGCCGCGCCTTCATACATCGAAAAATACGGTCACCCGAAGTCCCTGGAAGAGCTTCAACAGCACCGCTGTATCGTCAACTATCGACGGGGCCAGAGAGTAAGTTGGACGGTTCTGGATGAAACCGGGGTATTAACCCGGATCACTCCACCGGGTACTCATGAGGTAGGCGACGGGGATGCAATCATTGCCATGGCCGCGGCCGGACAGGGAATCTGCCAGATGCCTGGCTCGTTGATCCGGGACCATCTCAATGCCGGGAGGCTTGTGCCTGTGCTGGAGAACTACAGCCAGGGAGACGTGGCCATCCACGCTGTCTGGCCGCAGACGCGGCATCTGCAGCCGAAGGTAAGGCGTGTCGTGGATGAGCTGGTTGCCCGCGCCGAGAAGGGAGACCTGAGCTGATCCGGCAACGCCCAAACGCCTTGCGTAAGCGCGGTGCACCCGCGGCCATCAGCCGTACTGCTCAAGGGGGAAGGTTGCCTGTCACATCTGCGCTTTTCGGGTCATAAAGGTCATCCGCCCGCACGCAGGTGCTTCACGCCTGAGGCGTCGTGGGCCCATTGCTCAATAGCACGACCCGACCGAACCGGGCGTTGCTCTCCTGCGGGGTAATCGCCAGCAATTGATCCAACCGGATCTCCCGGTGACCGTCGGCGGTCTCGACCTCGAGGAACTCCTCCTTTGTGGGCGAGGTTCGCGTGGTGATCGCCCGGGCTGTGACGCGCTGGCCGTCAATCAGTTCGATGGCCAGGGTGTAGCGGTATAAACACGCAATCTCCAGGTAGTCATAGAGCTCGCACTTCAGGGGTCGGTACGTCTTCATTGCTCACCTCCATGCATGGGGGATAAAAACCACCTTGATTAACGTGCCCGTTGCACGACTAGTCTCGGTGTTTGAGACCCACGGAGGCGCGGCAGTTTCGGGACTCGATACTCCCCTGCCGGCAAGGCCAGCAGACACGATCCTTCATGCCGGGCGATTGGCGGACGATCGTCAGTTTCATTTTCTTCGGGGCGTCCAGACTCGGGGCAGGATCGGAGCCAACTCGAAGCGGCATGACATTGTCAGCGCCCCTGGGCATGAAGTTTTGGTCATTGAAGAGTCCCAACCTCTGCGCTCGGCTTGCACTGTGCAGGCAGCATTACCTTAAAACTTGCCGGGCAGACTGGATCATATCAGGACGATCCGGCGCGATGACTATCGGACCGGAGTGTGCAAAACCGTCGACCGGCACCCTTCCCTTTCGACGAGACCTTGCTGGCAGGCATCGCCTGTCTGAACGCAAAGCCTTGCCCCGACGTCCAACAGGGCACTTCGACCATGCTCCTCAAGGTGCCTTATGAGTTTGATACCCGGACTAGACAACAAAGCTCACGTTCTGATCGCCGGCGCGAGTCGCGGTATCGGCCTTGCGTTGTGCGCGGCCATGCTTGCGCGCGAAGACGTGGCCCAGGTGTGGGCGGTGGCGCGGAAAGCCAGCACCTCTACAGAGCTGGCGGGCCTTGCGGAGAACTATGGCGACCGCCTCAAACGAGTCGACTGCGACGCGCGCGACGAGCAGGCTCTCGAGACACTGGTGAGCGAGGTTCGAGGGGAGTCTGAGCATTTGCACTTGGTCATCAATGCGCTGGGCATTCTTCATCAGGACGGAGCAAAACCAGAAAAGGGACTGGCACAGGTAACGCTGGCGAGCCTGCAGGCAAGCTTCACGACCAACGCATTTGCACCGATCCTGCTGCTTAAGCACTTACTCCCGTTACTGCGCAAACAGCCCTCGACCTTCGCGGCGCTGTCTGCGAGGGTGGGATCCATTGGCGACAACCGCCTGGGTGGCTGGTACAGCTACAGAGCAAGCAAGGCGGCGCTCAACCAATTGCTGCACACCGCCAGTATCGAATTGAAACGCCTCAACCCTGCCTCCACTGTCCTGGCGATACACCCAGGCACAACCGACACGGAGCTTTCACAGCCGTTTCAGAGCAATGTGCCTGATGGCCAGCTGTTCGAGCCAGGGTTTTCGGCCGATCGCATCATTGAGCTGGTCGCGGCACACGGGCCGGCGGACAGCGGCACCTTCTGGGCCTGGGACAACAAGCCCATCGTGTGGTAACGGAGATGTGCCAATGGCGCCGGTTGTTTAAGTGCTGCGGCGTTTACGTGTCGCGGCGCCAGCGCATGGCCCGACGTCGTTAAACTTCGTTGCTCATGGTTTTCACGGAATCGGGCAACCAGGTCAGCCGACCGTCACGTGCCAAGTGATAACGCCTGAGGTCTCTGGCCAGAATGAGCTCGCCGTTGAAGCTCTCTTGCGCCTCGGCGTGGATGTCCGCGATGGAAGGGCTGCGTTCAGGATTATCCTGATACCGCGCGCTGAAATGCGTCAGCACCAGATTTTTCACACCGACGTCTTCGGCAAAACGCGCAACGGAAGCGGCGGTGCTGTGACCATAATTTTCACGCCCCTTGGCCAGCGCTTCGGTGAACGTTGCCTCATGAACCAGCACGTCAACATTGCGCGCCACATCCTCCAGCAGTTCGGGGGTGTCGTTGTCACCGCATACAATCACCCGACGTGACGGCTGGGTAGGCTGCGCATAATCGGTGGCGAGCAGCAAACGCCCATCGTGTTCGACGTCGCGGCCGCGAGCGAGTTCGCCCCAGAGCTCGCCGCGAGGGATGGCTTCCTGCTCCAGGCGTTGCACGTCCAGACGCGCGCCGTGATTGATTTCATCGAACACATAGCCGTGGCACGGCACGCGGTGGGAAAGGGCGACTGCGCTGACCTGAAAGTTGCCCACCTGGCAGCCCTCGAAGGTCTCGGCTGCGTGCAGGCGCAGTTCAAAGCCAAGATGAGACCCGGTGACACTGAGCCCCTGGAGCAACCAGTCATGCAGCGCCTGCGGCAGGATCACGTCGAGTGCCTCGGTGCGCCCCGACATGCTGGCAGTGGTCAGCAGGCCCGGCAAACCGAAGCAGTGGTCCCCATGGACGTGCGTGATCATGATGCCGCGCAGGGTATGAAGTGACAGGGATGTGCGCAGCAACCGATGTTGCGTCGCCTCACCGCAATCCACCAGACACCAGTTTTTTCCTTCGGATTCGACCACCGCCGTGCCGCTGACGTTACGCACGCGGGTGGGTACTCCAGCGCTGGTACCGAGAAAAAGCAGGTCCATATACTTCCCCTTCTAAACGATGCAGATTTGGCGAGCAGGCCGGATGATCAGCCGTGACCTGAAATCATCTACGTCGCAAGACGCTGCGGCCCGTTTGCACATTCACTTGCTGTGGATAGACCGCGTGCGCTTACCGGCAATTCCATCTGTTTTGAGTGTGTCAGTCGCTTTCGCAACTCAAGGGAGGCGGCAGACCGACGATCAGTACAGCCCGCCCAGTGAAATCGTCGCCCCGGCACCGGCTTGAAGTCCCACGTTGAGACCGGCTGAGACGATGACGCCTTTGGATGAGCGCAGCAGACGCGACGCGCTGTCGTGAGGCAAAAATAAACTGCCCAGCGGACTCAATGTGGCAGCCGCCATGGCCAGCAGTTTGGGGTCCAGCCCAAACAGCATGGCCGACCCGCTGGCCCCGCCGACCAGTCCCACCCCTCCTTCGATGAAAACGCAGGCGCCTGTGAAGTCTTCTCGCACAAGGCCACGTTCAGCGATCGAGTCGGCCACCAACACTTGGCCGAACGCCGGGAAGTCTTCACTTGCGCCTGCGGCGCCAACGCTCTTGCCTCGCACACTCAAGTTGACTTTGCCGAATCGCGGCAGACGTGCGCCGATACCCAGGCCGGCCCCGACCGAGCCGTAGCGAAACTGCTGGTCGTTTCCCTTGGGGTCAATCAGGGTCAACGCGCCGCCAGCGGCGGCGGCGAACACCAGCGTCAGTCCACCACCGCTGGCGGTCTTGTAGCGCCAGTCACTGACGCTGACAGGTAACGGGATTTGCATCTGAATGTCCTTATCAGGGCCGCGCCACGCGGCGGCGGATCCATGCGACCAGGTGATAGCCGCCGCCCGCCGTGAAGACGACTGCGAACACGCTGGCTAGAAGACTGGCGCCCCATAACGCGCCACGATCTCCGATGATCGCAGTTTTTTCCGAGGCTTCGGTGCGATAAAAGACGGTCACTGCATCCCCCACGGAATAACCAAAAATCAAGCCGCTTTCAGCGTAGCTGACCGCGCGTCCTGTGGCATCGGTGAAGTCAATTTGAGGGTGGCTGCCGCCCGCATTGAGGGCGCTGACATGCCCTTGGGCTCGCTGAGCCTGGGCAAGAAAATCCAGACGATCATTGACCAGGCAGAAGGTGATGTAGAGCAAGAAAAGGCCTAACGGTACGAACACAAGGGCTCGAATAAAATCGCCTCGGCCGGAGGGGGGTGTATGGTTCATGGCAAATCCTTGCATCGTCCTTGAGCGGCGGCCATTACATGGGACGCGCCGAAGCCTGTCAAGCATGGGGCTTGGCAGGGTTGACGCGATGCACAGTTGCCTGAGAATACCAGCGCGATCGTTCACCCGGTCATGACCGGCATACCGCGAAAACTGGCGCGTGCTCTTTGCCCCTCAACCAGGAAATCGAGATGCCCGATCTTGTTCGTAACGCGACGAGTGCCGACGCAAGAAGGATCAGCGAAATTATCGTTGCGGCATTGCGCGAATCCAATGTGCGAGATTATTCGGCAGAGGTGATCAGCCAGGTAGCGCAAAGCTTTTCCCCACCCCAAGTCGCGCGGCTGATCGCAGAGCGAGATGTGTATGTAGCAATGATCAATGACGATATCGTTGCCACGGCGAGTCTTGACCAGAATATCGTCCGAAGTGTCTTCGTCGATCCGCACCACCAGCGGACCGGGATTGGAAAGCGACTGATGGTGCATCTGGAATGCGTGGCTGCCAGTCACGGGCATGAGGTGCTGCGCGTACCCTCTTCGATCACGGCTGAGGGATTTTATGCCTCTCTTGGATTTTCGAAAGTTCGCGATGAATTTCATGGCACGGAGCGCACTGTTGTCATGGAGAAGCAACTGGTTTGAATCCCTGAGGCCCGAAGACGCCCTCACTTTCCAAATGGGCATGGCCCGATCACTAACCGCTGCCCCCGCCCACGCGTGACCAAACCTTTGCGACTCACTACAATCCGCCAACCCCGGGACCCATCCGGGCTTGCCTGGAGGGCGGGATGGAGCTTGAACGCCGCAATAACGTCAAGGTGACCGGTGAAGGCCCTGCAACCTTGATCTTTTCACACGGCTTTGGCTGCGACCAAAGCATGTGGCGGTATCTGGCGCCGGACTTCGCCGGGCGTTTCAGGGTCGTGCTGTACGACCTGGTAGGCGCCGGCGGGTCGGATCTCACTGCCTATAGCGCGTCCAGATATAACTCGCTTGGCGGCTATGCCGACGATCTGGCACAACTCATCAAGCAGTTCGCCATCGGGCCGGTCATCACGGTCGGCCACTCGGTCAGCGCAATGATAGGCGCACTGGCAGACAGGCAGTCGCCCGGGCGCATTGCCGGCCACGTGATGATCGGGCCATCACCCTGCTACATCAATTCGGATGATTACGTCGGTGGGTTCACCCTCGAAGACGTCGAGTCACTGCTTGATACCCTGGATCGCAACTACCTTGGTTGGTCCAGCACCATGGCACCGGCAATCATGGGCGCGCCCGGCCAACCTGCGCTGGGTGTCGAGCTGACCAACAGCTTTTGCCGCACTGAACCGGAAATCGCCAAACAATTTGCCCGCGTCACGTTCCTCTCGGACAACCGGGCTGACCTTCAGGGGCTAAACACCCCTACGTTGATCATCCAGTCAACCGACGACATGATCGCGCCGGTTGAAGTCGGCGAGTATCTGCATGCAATTCTTCCCAACAGCGAGCTTTGCCTGGTCGACAACGTGGGGCATTGCCCCCATATGAGCGCGCCCAGCCCCTGCGTCGCGGCCATGAATCAGTTCCTGCAACGTTGGTTGACGCCTGTTCATGAGCAGTGACCGACCGCCTCTGCCTGACATTGAGGTTCTATTTTCAGGCGCGCCTTGCGGGCTCGTGGTCACCGAACAAAACGGTACGATTGTTCGTGCCAATCTCACTTTCTGCACCTGGATCGGGATGACGGAAAACGCCCTGCTCGGCAGGCGTTTTCAGAGCCTGTTGACCATGGGTGGGCGCATCTTTCACCAGACGCACTGGGCACCTTTGATGCAGATGCAAGGGTCGGTGGCGGAGGTGAAACTCGACGTGCTCCACCATGACCGGCGCATCATCACCATGCTCCTGAACGGTGTGCGGCGCGAACACGCCGGTGGCTGCTTCCATGAGCTGGCACTGTTCACCACAACCGATCGGGACATGTACGAGCGCGAGTTGCTCAATGCACGAAAGGTTGCCGAGCAGTTACTGGCGGAGAAATCCGAAGCCGAAAACGCGCTCAGGGAAGCACAGGAAAAATTGAGGGCCGCGTACCTCAAGGCCCAGCAACGCGCTACGTTTGCCGAACAAATGGTGGCCATTGTCAGCCACGACCTGAAGAACCCTTTGACCGCCATCAAGATGGCCACTCAAATGTTGAGCAGAAGTGCACGTCCTCCGAGAGAGACCACGCTGCTTGGACACATTGGTCAATCGACAGACCGGGCCGAACGGATGATTTCAGACCTGCTCGATCTGGCCCTGGTACGCGTTGGACGCGGACTGGCGGTCAACCGTGCGCCCGCGGACCTGCAGCAATTGGCACGGCAGTCCGTCGAAGAGCTGCAAGTGGCATTTCCGGCTGCCACCTGGGTACATCAGGCCTCGGGGGAGGCAGTCGTGATGCTGGACGCAGATCGCCTGCAGCAGGCGATTGGCAATCTGGCCAGCAATGCGGTGGCCTACGGCGATACGTCCCTGCCCATCACCGTGAGCTGCCACATTGAAGAGGAAAGCGTGTTGCTTTCAGTTCATAACCACGGCGCCCCGATACCCGAATCGGCCTCATCGGCCTTGTTTGAACCCATGGTGAGAGGGGTTAGCGAATCCGGCGACCTGCGCAGCATCGGACTCGGGCTGTTTATCGTCAGGGAAATCGTGGCCGCTCACGGCGGCACTGTTTCGCTGGAATCAACAGCAGAAACCGGGACTGTATTTAGCCTTGAATTGCCGAGGCACTGACCCTGACGCGTCTGGCGCCGGCTGAACGCGAAGTGACTCGACTGCAGGCTCAGGTTGACGATCCAGAACGAAGCCTGGCCCTTGCGCAGGCACACGACACCTCAACGAGGGCCCTTGTTTTCCGACAGGCAATTACCGCCGTCAACCACCAGAAACTCGCCAGTGATGTAGCTGGCCTCGGGGGAAGCCAGGAATGCTACTGCAGAAGCCACCTCATCAGGCCGGCCTGCGCGGCCGACCGGCACGTACTGCGCGGCGGCCAGTTCTTCGCGGGTGCTCGACTGGGTGGCGATCCAGCCAGGCGCAACGCAATTGACCGTGATGCCGTACGGCGCCACCTCAAGCGCCAGGCTCATGTTCATGCCGACCATGCCCGCTTTGGCAGCAGCATAAGCGGCTTCCCCGGGGTTGCTGACACGCGTGCCGGTCGTCGAACTGACATGGACGATCCGTCCGTAGCGGCGGTTCTGCATGCCCGGCAAAACCCCTCGGGTGAGTAAAAATGCGGTCGTGAGATTACGGGCAATCGAGGTATTCCAGGCGTCGAGGCTCATCGTCGAAACTTCCGAAAACGCTTCGGCATCTCCCTGAATGGCCATGCCGGCGTTATTCACGAGTACGTCGATCCTGCCCCACAGCGACTCTGCCCACCCAACGAGCTCTGCGACTTGAAGCGGCTGGGTGAGATCCGCCGCGCGGCCTTGAACCTCATAACCCGCGGCGCTGAGCTCGGCGACACGTTCATGGATACGAGCGCTGCTGCCGGTGATGATCAGCTTTGCGCCAGCGTCGCCGAGGCGTTTGGCGATGGCAAAGCCAATGCCCTGTTCGCTGCCCGCTCCACTGACCAGGGCAACCTGACCGCTCCAATTACTGAACATGGGCTGCTCCAAAGGGTTGTGCAGAAAGTAATGCCTGACAACCCAGCGTAGACGCTGCCCGCGTGGAACGATGCAATCGTTTGGTCAGCGACGGCTTCAGGTTGCGTCACTGTCGGTGAGGTGAATGCCCAGATCATGGCGCCCCGGGGCAATGTGCGGTTTGAGGGTCAGCGCCGGAATGTCGTAATCGCCAGCGTTCTGCCGACGAAACGGCAATGGCTGATCAGTGAACAGGTTGTCGAGCCTTGTCGCATAAGCGCTGCACAGCTGGTCGAACCGAGCGGCGTCGACTTTCCCGGTTTTATAAACCGGGAAAGGCGGCAGGACCGTGAACCCCGGATAAAACAGGATCCCGTGCTGAATAGGAAACAACACGTCGTTCAACGCCCCGCTCACCCCGCGATCACTGTAGTGCGATTCCCATCCGCCCATGGTCACCGTCAGCATTGCGCGCTTGCCCGCCAGGGTGCCCTCACCGTAGCGATCACCCCAGTGTTTTTCGCTGTGCTCACCCACACCGTAGGCAAAGCCATAGGCATAAACGCGATCAACCCATCCCTTGAGGATGGCGGGCATCGAAAACCACCACATCGGGAACTGGAAGATCACCGCATCGGCCCACAGCAGCTTGGCCTGTTCAATTTCTACGTCTTTGGGCTGGGCACCTGCGGCGAACACCCGTTGCGACTCGACGGCAGGATTGAAAGGCATCTGGTGGTCGTAGCCAGGGGTGTCGTCAGGATCGAGCGCCGCCTTCCATTGCATTTTGTAGAGGTCCGAAACCTTCACCTCATGACCCTTCGCTTTCAGATGAGCGATTGCGAAGTCCCGCAACGATCCGTTGAGCGAGCGAGATTCAGGGTGGGCATAGATCAAAAGTATGTTCACAACAGGCACCGGTTGATTGAGATGCCACACCGTAAGTGTGAATTCGCTATGCTGGAAATGAATTCCTGAAACAACTGGTATTGCCATGCACTATAGCTTGCGCCATCTCGACCTCAACCTGCTGTTAACGCTGGACGTGCTGTTGACCGAGCAAAACGTGACGCGAGCGGCGCGCGTGTTGAACCTTGCCCAGCCAACCGTGAGCCTGCAGCTCGGCAGGCTCAGGGACATGCTCGACGACCCCCTGCTTTTACCCGGCCCTAGGGGAATGCTACCCACCGAACGCGCCCGCGAGTTGCGTAAACCCCTGAGCGATGCCCTCGCGGCATTGGGGAATGCACTGAGCCCTGTTGAAACCTTTGATCCCGCCTGCGCGACGCACACCTGGAGGGTCGCCGCCAGTGACTACGCAACCACCGCCCTGGTGTGGCCCTCACTGCGGTTGATCAGAAGCACTGCTCCGAATACTCGTCTGGCGCTGCTGAACAAGAACCCTGTCGACCTGGCCGGCGATCTGGAAAGCGGACGGCTTGATCTCGCTCTGCACATCCGTGGCGAAGCCCCACCGAAGCTGCGTCAACGTTCGTTGGTGCATGAGCGCTACATGCTGGCCGGTCGGCGCGGACACCCTGCTTTCAAGTCAAAGCTGACCCTTAAAGCGTTCTGCGATCTGGAACACGCCATCATGTCGCCCAACGGCGCCGGCTTCGCGGCAAGCACCGATCAGGCACTGGCCGCCGAGGGCCTGGCACGCAAAGTCGTGCTGTCAGTGCCCAATTTCAACTCACTGATTTCAGCCTTGGCCCACAGCGACCTGGTGGCGGTGGTGCCGGAGCGGATGCTGCGCGACCAACCTTCTCTGCATGTTCAGGCACCTCCGCTCCCCATACCCGGATTCGACATGCTGATGCTGTGGCCCGAACGCCTGCACCGCGATCCCGCCCATCTGTGGCTGCGAGACCTCATCGCTTCAACGGTCCAGAGCACCGCCGACGTGCCTATCCGAACGCAGTAGTCAAACCCGCGTGCGCATCAAGCCAGCTTGACGTTCATGGTGATACGCGCGTTGAAAACCTTACTGCCCGCTTCGTCAAAAATATCGACTGACACCACTTTGTCTCCGGGAGACGCCCAGTCAATTGCGCTGCCATCAGCGATGGCGTGAACGTCACTTTTGGCTTTGGCCAGGTATTCAACCGTCATGCCTTTTGGAATCCAGCGAGCGCCAGCGGGAATGGACACCTCGGTCATCATCCCGCCCGCCAGCTCTGCGGCGTTGCACAGCGCAATGGCGTGTACGGACGCCAGATGGTTGGTGATTTCCTTTCGAAACGGGACGTGGACTTCGGCTCTGCCGGGGGCCAGAACCGAAATTTGGGGTGTGATGGTGCTGAAGTACGGAGCCATTTGGCAGGCCATATTACTAAAGGCTGACGCGCCAACGCTTTGATACATCCTCAGTGTCTGACTCATGGATACACCTCAGTCTTTGAACGAATCGGATTAAACAGAATAATATTCTGTAACGGAACGATATTCTGCGAATAAGGAATCGTCAATCCCTCGTTCTCGGTCACGCTTTCCGATACGATCCGGCTTTTCGCGAGAAAACGATGGAACCCGCCGATCTTCTAGAACGCTGCTACCCGGGCCGACGTGCCGAATCCAAAAGGCTGATTCTTCGTAGCGCCCTGGCGTTGTTCAATCAGCAGGGCATTGAAGCGACGACCATTGAGCACATTCGAAGTGACAGCGAGATGAGCGTTGGCGCGATCTATCATCACTTCGAAAACAAGGAGGGGCTGGTGGCCGCGTTGTACATGGCCGCCTTGGAGGATCAGGGCAGGCTTCGCGACGATTACGTGGGAGCGGCTCAGTCAGCCGAGTCAGTCATTCACGCTTTGGTGTACAGCTACGTCGACTGGGTCACGCAGCAACCCGAGTGGGCCAGGTTCCAGTTTCAGGCCCGCTATGAGGTCGCCAAAAGCGCCTTTGGCGACCGCCTTATACAGGCCAATCAGGCGCGCAATGCCAAGCTCAGGGCTTGGTACGAAGACTCGGTACACCAAGGGGCGATGCAGCAATTCCCGCTGGATCTGTTGCTGTCGCTGATCATTGGATCTACCGAAAACTACTGCAGGGCCTGGCTATCGGGGCGAGTGAAAAACAGCCCTGATCAATACCGTACCCAACTCGCTGAAGCGGCTTGGCGAACGGTCAGAAACTAACAGGCGCGGCAGCCGCTACTCGCCGTGCCGGTTCGCGACAACCCTCCCGACCAGTGATCTGCCGGCCAGACAAACATAAAAGACACTGTTGATCCATCCAGTATTCGGGTTTAGGCTTGCCGGAAACATCTGCACTCCAACGGCGCCCTCTCATGACTCACTCACCTCACCTCCCGGATGACTCCTTCCTTGAACTCGGCGTACCCACCGAGCTTGAGAGCTACCAGCACCAGTGCCTGATGCTCGTTGACGAGCTTCATGACGCATGGTCTGACATCAGACGGTTGAAGGCCGACGCGCGTACGTTGATCGCCATGAACGACGTGCTCAAGGCTGAGCTGAAAGCGTTGAAAGGTGGCGCTCATTAAGCGCCGCCAGGCTGCTTCAAACGCTTGCCGCCAGCGCTTTTGCCGAGCGGATGTGGGCCGCAGGACACGCATCCATAGTGCAAAGCCAGGCGATCAGCGAAGGCCAAAGCCCATGCGGGTCAGCTGATCAACAAGGTGCTCGCGACCATGCAGATTTGCGGCGCTCTGCAGTCGATTGACGACCTGCTCCGACCAGCCGTTTGCCTTCATGCCCTCGCGCCGATAGAAGTCGCCCAGCCGCTGGTCATAATCGGCGACCGCCGCTGGCTCCGGCTCCGCCGAGTAGGTTTCGTGGTGAAGCACCGCTGTTTGCGGAAGTCTCGGCTTGACCTTGCCTGGCAGCTCAGCAGAGGGGTACCCGACGCAGAGACCGAATACGGGATACACATGCGCAGGCAGCCCGAGCTCTTTGGCAACCCCTTCGATATCGTTGCGAATGGCCCCGATGTAAACGCTTCCAAGCCCCAACGATTCCAGTGCCACAACGGCGTTTTGCGCCGCCAGCGACGCATCGATGGTGCCGAGCAACAGGCTTTCAAGATAAGGCAGCGCCTGCAGCTCGACGTCTTGCTGGGCAGCGATGCGAGAAACCCGGGACAGGTCGGCGAGCCACACGAAGAACAGCGGCGCCTGTCGGATGTAGGCCTGGTTGCCGGCCAGCGCCGAGAGACGCGCCTTTCGCTCGGGCTCCTGCACCGCCACAACGCTCCAGACCTGCAGGTTTGACGAGGTGGCTGCAGATTGTGCAGCGGCGATCAGGGTCTCGATCAGCCCATCCGGCAACGGCTCGGAGCTGAAGGCCCGGACGCTGCGATGATCAAGCAGCAGATCGACTGTGTCGCTCCACGGGGCGAGCGGAGATGCATCAGGCTCGCCGTAGCGAGCCGCCATTTTTGCCTGGCTGGTGGGGGTCATCGGGGTCTCTCCAAAAGGTCGACCGAGGCTATCAAATCGGTGCCCCTCTCGCATGTCCCGGTCGGAAATCTTCATCCAGCCCACTTCCACGTCAGGTCCAGGCAAGCAGGCAGACAGGCATGCGGGTGGCGAGGCGCTGCCCGTTGCCGACTGCCGCTTGACCGTCAGTCATTCGCTGGCCACTCCAGACGAACCCGCCGCCGCAATCCGCTTCCAACTGATATGCACGGCATAACGCGGTGCCAGGAGGTTGTGATGAACGCAGAGACCCGATTTCAAAGTGACCTGGGCGGTGACGACCCGATGCCGACGTCCCCCGACCCGCTGTCACCTCGCCGGACAGACTTGCACCCCAGCGACCAGCCAGGCGTGGACGAGCTGCCCGATAACGAAGGTCAAACCCCGGCAGACACGGATCAGGAAGCCTCGCGTCAGGGGAATATGCCGGATGTGGACGTCGATAATGCCGAGCTGGATGACCAGCCCAATCCTCGCTAACCCGACAGGGGCCTCCTGACGACCGAGTCGTCAGGAGGTCAGCCTTCCTTTCCTACCCTCGCGCCAGCAGCCAGTCGTCGATCATCCCCACCGCCTGCTGGACACTCACCTGGTCGCTGCGAATGTGCAGCTCGGGAAACACCGGTGGCTCATAAGGGGCATCCAATCCGGTAAACCCGGAAATCGACCCCGCCCGTGCGCGGCGGTACAAGCCTTTGGGATCGCGGGCCTCGGCCACCGCCAGCGGCACATCCACATAGACTTCCACAAACCGCGTGCTGCCAACAATCGATCGGGCCAGATGCCGAGCTGCGCGCGTGGGCGAGATCAACGCAACCATCACCGTCAGTCCCGCATCGGCCATGAGCGCGGCCACCTCGGCGACGCGGCGAACGTTTTCATCGCGATCCTTGGCTGAGAAACTCAGGTCCCGGCACAGGCCGGTGCGCACCGAGTCGCCATCCAGAATGCAGGTTGTCAGGCCACGGCTTTGCAGTACCGGGCCGAGGCTGTCGACAATCGTCGATTTACCCGCTGCCGATAGCCCCGTCAGCCAGATGACCCGCGGCCTGATGTGAGCGCCAGTCGCGGTGGTGTGCTGAAACGCATACGGCGTGAGGTGGTTGTGTCGGGTCAGGCCAGGGTTGTAGGTTTTCATGTGCAGGCTCCTCCTTGAGTCAGTGTCAGGCGTGGGCTTGATGGACGATGAAATCCACGCTCATGACGTCATACACCGGTTTGAAATCGCCAAAGGAGCGCGGCGTGTGGAAGCCGGCCTCGCGCAATTCTTCCTGTAACTGGCGGGGTCGAATCGGGAACACCCGCAAGCGGTATTGAGCCCCGTCGGCAAAATCGTAAACAAACTCACACCGTGACTCGTCCAGTTCACCGAGTGTCACGCGGGCGGTCTTGCCGCAATAGTAATAACGCCCCGAGGACGAAAAGCGCCCCGCGAGAATGGCCTCGAAATTGCGCTGATCCACCAGCAACAGCCCGCCGGGTTTGAGCATCAGCCGGAACCGCTTGAGCGCCGCTATGCGCGCCTGCCGGTCAAACACATGACACAGGGAACTGCCCAGACACAGCACCGCATCAAAGGTGCCGAGCACCCGTGGATCCAGCGCCTGCCAGTCGTAGCAGTGGACTGGCACGCCTCGATCCAGGTTGCACCGGGCACGATCCACCATCGTCGGGCTGCCGTCGCTGGCGGTCACATCAAAACCGGCCTTGTGCAACTGCGCCGCATGGAAGCCGCTGCCAGTGGCGACATCAAGCACTCGCCAGGCGCGGGCCTGGCGCAGAAGATCGGAAAAGAACGCCCCCTCCCCGGCTGCCCGTTTTTCCCAGTCGATCAATTCGTCCCAGCGCGCGACGAAATCTTCAGCGTACTGCCGAGCGTAATCGTGGTCCGCACTACTCGAAGCTTCAACGGGCGAAAGCGCGATGACCGGTGGCATGGGCAACGACTCCTTTGTGCGCGCCGTTCCCGGCGTAGGTTTTGTATTTGCAGCCCAGCTCCTCGGCCCAGGCAGCGGCGTCGCTGACGCGCATTTCGGCCATGGAGAAACCCAGCTCACGCTGCATGACGGCCATTTGTGACTGGCCGAACACCGCCGTACCGTCGGCGCGAATCATGCTGATCCCGTCCAGCCGCTGGCCGGCTTCGTTGACTTTTATGGCTTCTTCGCGGGTGACGCCGTAGGGCAGGTCGAGCAAGACCTTGCCCATACCGACCTTGATGGGGTAACCGCCAGGCAGACCCTGCGGCCCGGGCGCATGGACCCGCACCTCATTTTCAGCGAAGAGGTTTTCCAGCACGGTCACCGCCGACATCGCCGTCAGGTACTGCCCGTCCGTGCCACCCAACCGTCGGAACTCGCTGGCGATACAGCCGAAGATAGCGTCGGCGGCATGCTCATCGGTGCGTTCTTCACCCTCAATCCAGTACGTCAGATTGCACGTGGGGTCTGGCACTTGCGGTGGCAGACCATGCCGTGGCACCCAGTGGCTGAAATAATGGTGCCCCACCAGTTTCACCCGGACTTGCGAGGGATGGCATTCGGCAAGGCGCGCAATCGCGCTGCGCGTGGCGGGAACCAGATTGGCGATGTTGCCAACCCCGACATCCGGCGCCATGCCCACCTTGTACAGAATCGGGTTCACCGCGTCCGGAAAGGCAGCATTGATCACCAGGCACTTGGGGCACGATTGTTTGATCGCCCGCATCAAGGCGTGCGCCGGCGCAAGGTGCATCGGCAGCCAAGGGCCCAACTGGGCGTGATCGAGGGCGGCAAACTTGTCGGCCGGCAGCTGCGTAATCACCCGCCACGACTGCAATGAAGCGCAGTTGAGCACGATGTCCGGTTTGATTTTCAGCAGCGTCTCGGCGTTGCGGCCGATCCACGATTCCTTCAGGTCCATCTGGTGGCTGTGGATCTCGACCGCCACGTTTTGCTGGAGCGCGGCGAGACGGATGAGGTTGGTCAGCCGGTCCGCCTTCTCCAGATCCCGGCTTGCCACGTGAAACTCGAACTGATTGCGAGGGGCCAGGATCTGCAGGATCTGCAGACACAGGTTGCCGCCGCCGACGATGAGCAGTTTCTTGCGGTGCATGGTGTTCTCCCTGAAATGCGTGAACAAGGGTGGCGTTGCCAATGACTAGCGCGGGTAGGCGCCGTTATCCACGGCAATGACTTTGCCGGTCAGGTGCCGGCTTTGCGCCGACAACAAAAACAGGATGACGTCGGCCACGCCCTGCGGCTGGAGCGGTGCGTCGATGATTTCCTGGCGCTCGTACTCGCGGCGCCGGTGCTCGGGGATGCGGTCATGAATGGACGTGTCGCGAACCAGCGCTGGCGACACTGCGTTCACCCGGACGCGGGGCGCGAAATTCCAGGCATTGGCCTTGGTCAGCCCGATGACCCCGGCCTTGGTCGCGCCATACAACGCATCCATGCTGCCGACCTCACCGGCGACGGAGGTGACGTTGACGATGCTGCGCGAATGCGTCGCCCTGGTTTCACGACGGGCGAAGTCCTTCGACAGGTAGATCAGCGACTTCAGGTTGACCGCCCAGATCTCCTCCACCTCCTCGTCGCTGTAGTCGTACACGCTTTTGCCGTGATACACCCCGGCGTTGTTGACCAGTGCCTCCAGTGCACAATGGCGATGACGGTCGTACAGATCACCAATGAAAGACTGGTAGACCTGCGGCCGGGAAAAGTCCGCCAGATGGGTTTCCAGACGGTGCGTTGGCAGACGGGCCTGCAGGGCTTGCAGCCCGAGGCGGTCCTTGTCGGCAGCAATGACGTAATAACCGGCCTCGACGCAGGCAATGGCGGTGGCCTTGCCAATGCCATTGGCCGCGCCGGTGATCACAACCTTCTTCATGGCGGTGTCAGGGATAACGTCCTGGTTCATGGCTGTACCTGCTGGGTGAACTGATTCATGCGTTCGTAGAACGGGCGATGACGTTCGTAGTGGCCAATCAGGTGAGGAGGAAGACGCAGACAATCCGCCCCGGTCTCCTTCGGGTCCGGCCTGATCGCGGTGCTGTTCTCGGCATCCTTGTGCCAACAGCGCCACGCCTTCCATTGCTCGGGACACGCCGGCGCCCAACTCAGCGCCTGGGGCAGGAACTCCAGTTGCAGGTACTCGCAGAGCTTGCGTAGCGTGTATTCGGGATGCCGGGCGAGGTCCTCGGCGTTGATCACGTACGGGATTTTTCCGGTGATCCGGGTGACCGCGCAGAAAATCTCGTGCAGCGCCTGATGGCCGATGGCATGCACCGGCATGTGCGCAAAGATGGCGTGATGAGACAGGATGGCGCGCGCGGGCTCGCGGATGATGAACACGTGCTGCTGCTCGCGCAGAAATGCGTCATCGGCTTTCAGCGCATCGACGCAGTGATAGCACATGTCCTTGTGAAAGACGTTTGAGCGCTGCCTCGCGGTGCGCAACATCGCCTTGATTGCTTCATAGTCACGCGGCATGTCGCCATTCAGGTCGTCATGGGGAATGGCCGACCGGGCGTCAAAGGCCATGTACGCAAACGGTTCATGAAACACCTCGAAATCACCGCGTTCGATAAACACCCGCTCCAGCGCGGTCGAGCGAGAACGCGGATGAGCCCACAGGGCGATCATGCGGTTCATGCGCGCTGCTCCATGCCAGCGTGACGGGGCGCCGAACGGGCCACACAGTCAGGCCCGTCGAGGGTGTCGCTGACAAACCGGTGCAGGCGCTCAACACCACGACGCGCGTCATTGGCTGCGGTCAGAAAGGCCGGTTGGCGGGCGAACTCGTCGGCCGCAAGACCGCCTTCGAAATACGCCTGATTGAAATAGGACAGGCTGAGCAGACGGTCGAGCACCTTGTCCGGGATCGCCAGCCAGTGCGGCGACGGCTCGATTGGCCGCCCCGACTGTGCGCGGCGGACGAGGAACTCGAGGATGGCCGGCGTCAGCGTATAGAGCGTGGTTTCGGCACCGGTGCGCTGCAGGTGCCAGCAGTGCTCGCGACCACGCGCGTCGGTGTCGACCTTGATGCTGCACAGCAGCAGTCGGGCGGGGGTGTCGCGCCGGCGCATCAGCGCCTGCATCGCTTGATACACCGCCAGTTCAGCCCAGCGCATGTCCGTACGGGTCAGGTTAATGCGATTGCTGCGTGCCTGCCGCACGAACTCCACCTCCGACCCCAGGCGCCCGATCATGAAGCTCACCACGTAGCACGCCCGCTTCAGATTCACCCCGTTGGCCTGCGCTCGTTGTCGGCCGGCGTGAATGGCCTTCAGGCAGGCATCAAGCTGCGAGACCGAAAAGCAGAAGGTGTTATTGATCGAACAGCCCTGCGCGACCAGGTGTTCGATGGCGTGATAGCCCTGCGCGCTGCCCGGAATCTTGATCATGATATTGGGCGCCAGCGCGGCCAACTCCAGGCCGCGCGCCACCAGTGCGTCGCGGTTCATCCAGTGCCCGCCTTCGATCTGCGCCGACAGCCAGCCCGCCTGATGCCGCGATTGCCTGAACAGCGGCAGCAACTGCTCTGCAGCCTCAACGATCGACTGATCGTAGAGCCTGGCCACCCGCGCATGGGCGGGCATCGACGACGGCACCGCGTTGAGGACATCCCGGTAATGCGTCGCATGGTTCATGACCGCCTGACTGATCAATACCGGGTTAGTGGTGGCGCCACTCAGGGCCGAGCCCGGCTGACCCCATTCTTGGGGGAGAAGGTCTGCGATAAATGCCTGCATACCTGGATAGCTCCGCAACAACTTAACACGGCAGTCGTTATATATAACAGGCGAAGAATCAAACCAGACTTCCGAGTCGGAGTTATAACGTTTTAAAAGCTGAACGAAGCCCGAACCATCCATGAAGATGCCCTTCCTTTGTCATGAGAACACGGAAATCGAAGCCCACATGCAGCACGGGCAAAATGCCAGCTTTTTCAAGCTGATAGTCGGATGACTGGGGCTTCGAGACCTTACGATGGATCCAATCGGACAACCTGTCAAACGCAATTCAGTGGATTTTTAATGCCGAATTGGAATAAAAAATTTAATCGTGCGTCTTAGCAGCTGCAGAGGGCATGAGTCAGTCCGAGGCCCTTTTTCGGAGAGATTCAAATGGATGAAATCATATGAGTGCCGCGTTACTTATAAAAACAATAAGCCGTTCACTTATATCAATGACCACGTGCTGAATAGACATGCTTCTCACGTTAGTTGTAGATCTAACAATAAGTGTGATCAATGGAACATGCGCATTGCCTCAACGGATAAATGCACGCCTGGGCGTGTTCGATCACACATGTCACTCGACGGCCGCCGAGCGTTGGGTTATGAAAGCGAGACGGCAACGACCGCACCGGCCCGGTTTCAACAGCCAGACCGAAACAGATCAAAAAACAGACCAAGAGACCTGACCGTGAGCACACCTTCCGACACCCAACGCTACAGCTACAAGGCCCGCTGGTTTCACTGGGTCATGGCCGTCCTGATTGTGCTGGCCTATGCGCTGATCCTGAGCCGTACACAGCTTGCCCGAGGCAGCGACGCCCGCACCTTCGTTGTGCAGACGCATTTCTGGGTCGGTATCGTCGTGCTGGTGATGGCTTTCTTCCGGGTTGCCGAGCGCCGCCGTCACACGCCGCCCGGTATTACCCCGCCACTTGAAGGCGTGCTGCGTCTGGCGGCCACGCTGTCGCATTACGCGCTCTACGCTTTCCTCTTCGCACAACCCCTGCTGGGTCTGTTTACAGTGCTGCTGGAACGCGGCGCCTTGCCAATCCCCCTCACCGGGTTGAGCATTCCTGCGCCCTTCGACATGTCCAAAGACACCGCCGAGACGCTGGAGCACTATCACGTCTTGCTCGGCACTATTTTTTACTACGTCATTGGCCTGCACGTGATCGCGGCCGTCTGGCACCACTTCGTGCGCAAGGACAACACGGTCAAACGAATGGTGTGAAGGCCGCCTGGCGCCGAGCCGTTTATATGCTCAGCGCCGGGCTCCGATCAGGCGCGTGGGCCGGGCGCGGCCATGCGGGCCTCATCAAGAAGCCTGCGAATAGCCTGCTCCTGTTCTTCGTACGCGCCTTCCCCGAAATGGCTGTAACGGATCCGCCCCCGGGCATCGACAAGGTAGTGCGCAGGCCAGTACTGATTGTCGAACGCGCGCCAGATCGCATAGTCATTGTCGATCGCGATTGGGTAGTTCAAGCCAAGCCTGGCAACGCTCTTGCGCACGTTGTCGATGACCCGCTCGTAGGGGTATTCAGGCGTGTGGACGCCGATGACCACCAGACCGTCCTTCTCGTACTTTTTCGCCCATTCGTTAACGTGCGGAATGCTGTGCTGGCAATTGATGCAGTCGAATGTCCAGAAGTCGACGAGCACCACCTTCCCGCGCAGGGATTCGGAGGTCAGCGCGGGTGAATTGAGCCACGCCGACGCGCCGGATAACGACGGCATCTCGCCCTGGCTGCTGACGTCCGGCGCCGCAGCCGCTTTCACGCTGCTGACCACATAATCGATGGCCTTGGGCACGCTGCTCAGCAGCCGCTGCTCGACTGCCGCTGCGGACTCGGACGACGTCCCGGCCAGGAGCTGATTCTGCGTACCGGTGGCAATGCCGACGGCCACCAGCAGTGCCGCGAGACCAGCGCTGCGACGCAGCCAGGCGGTCACGGGCAGCGACAACTTCAACCGCGCCAGCAAACCGCGCCCGGCAAAGATCACAACACCCAATGAAACCGCGCTGCCCAGCCCGTACGCCAGCAACAGCAAGCTGGTCTGCGGGTTGGGCCCTTGCAGCATCGCCCCGCTCAGAATGATCCCAAGAACAGGGCCGGCGCAGGGCGCCCACAGCAACCCCGTGGCGACACCTATGAGCACCGAGGCAAAAGGTCCTGACAGCCGCCGCGTGGCGGGGTCGAGGCGATTGCCCAACGCTACCAGCGGCAGCGTCAGCCAATGGCTGACCCGCGCGGAGAGCAGCGACAGTGCGAACAGCACGAGGACCACAAGCGCGACGTCACGACCGATGCCGTTGGCGGCAACCACCCAGTCGCTGCTGACCACTGCGAAGCTGGAAACCAGAGCAAAGGTCAGCATCAGCCCTAGCAGCGTCATGAGGATCGACGCTGCCGAACGATCCGCGCGGGCAAAGAGAAACGGCACAACCGGCAAGATGCAGGGGCTGAGCACGGTAACGATGCCGCCCAGAAATGCGATCAGGAACATGGACGTTCACCTCCAGCGGAGGCGCCGCCTGGAGCGCGGGCGAAGAGAAGATCAGGTGTAAGGTTTTTCCAGTTCATGACGGGGCCCCGGGCGATGAATGCGTTGGATTGAAGTCATCGAGGGCAATCGCCTCGATCGCGTCATTCAACGCCCGGGAAGTGTCGTCGGTGTGTCCCGACCGCAGGCCAATGGATCAACGAGTGTCTGGCCCGCATTGCGATACACCGCGATACACGAAGCGCATCAGCGGTGCCTGTCAGCCGAGTCCACCGTTCCGTCTACCGGATCAGGCGGCACGGGGCCGTCCTGGCTGGTGTCGATGCTGACCACCACCGACATCCCCGGACGCAACCGGTCCACCTCGGGCTGGTCGTCGTCGATGGTAATGCGCACCGGAATCCGCTGTGCAATCTTGACGAAGTTACCGGTCGCATTGTCGGCAGGCAACAGGCTGAACTCGGACCCTGCCGCCGGTGAAATGCGCTGCACCCGGCCGTGCATCTTCAGGTTCTCAAGGGCATCGACGGTGAAGCTCACTGGCTGCCCCAAGCGCACATTGGCCATTTGGGTTTCTTTCATGTTGGCGATGATCCAGCGCGGCCGCGGCACCAGCGCCATCAACTGCGCACCGGAGTTGACATAGGCCCCGAGGCGCACGCCAATTTGTCCCAACTGGCCGTCGCGGGGCGCTGTGATGCGCGTGTTAGTGAGGTCGATCCGCGCCAGCTCGATAGCCGCTTCGGCGTTTTTCACCGAGGCCTCCAGAGAGCCACGGTTGACGATGACGGTTTGCAGGTCCTGACGGGAGATTTCCAGCGCCGCCCTGGCCTCGGCCAGGGCCGCTTTCGCCTGAGAGTCCGCTGCGCGCGTGACGTCAAACTCACTTTTCGACACCGAGCCGTCGGTGACCAGCGCCTGACCACGGCGCAGGTCGGCACCGGCCTTTTCACTCTGCGCCTGAGCATTGGCAACGGCCGCCTGACGCTGGGCAATCGTGGCCTCGGCGCTGCGTCGCTGCTGCAGATTATTGGCCAGAGCGGCTTTCTGGATGCCCAACTGCGCCAGTCCCTGATCGAGGCGCTGCTGGTAAATCCGGTCGTCAATGCGCACCAGCAGATCGCCCTGCTTGACCCGTTGGAAATCCTGTACCGGGACTTCGTACACGTAACCGCTCAGCTGTGGGCCAATGAGTGTGGTCTGGCCTCGTATCAACGCGTTTTCCGTGCTCTCGATCGGGCTGCTGAAAGGTGGCAACTGCCAGGCGTAAAGCACCACCAGCACCCCGGCCAGGGCGATGCCGCCGAACAGGATCGCCGACACGAGGCGAATGCGGGCCGAACGCGGCTGCGTGGTGGCCGGCATTACCACAGGAGCGGGTGCAGGTGCTGCGGCCGCGGCATGGGGAGGTGTCGAACTGGCGGCCGGGTTGCTGCTGCTATCGCTGCTATCGCCGGTAGGTTTGTCGGATTGAGTCATGAAGAATGAGCGCCGGAAGGTTGAACGGGGGATGCCACTGGAGTCGCCGGGGTAAAGGGCGCCACCGGCTCTGTGGTAATCCACAGCCAGGTCGCACGGCTGGTGATCCAGATCATGGTCAGCACCGCGATGACCGCGATCAGCATGAACACGTCGTTGTAGGCCAGCGTATTGGCTTCACGGGTGGCGGCGGTGGCCAGCGAACGTATGCCCAGGTTGGTGCGGGCTGACGGATCGGCAATGGCCGAAATATAGGCGCCGCTGGAGCTTTGCAGCCGCGACTGCACCTGAGCGTCGATCAGCGTGACATGTTCGACAATGTGCGCCGAATGGAATTTCTCGCGCCAGACCTGAAAAGTCCCCAGCAGCGCCGAGCCGATCAGGCTGCCGACGTTCTGCGTGATCCCGAACATGACCGAAAAACTGACCATGTTGCGCGGGTTGCTGATCACCCCGCTGATGCCCAGCACTAGCGTCGGGCCGAGAAAAAACGTACCGCCAAACGCCAGCAGGAACTGACTGAAATACATCTGCGGGCCACGGGTCAGGCTGGTCGAGAAGCTGTCCATGCTCGACCCGATGGCCATCAATGCCAGCGAGATGATCAGCGGTTTGAACAAGTGTTGCGGGTTGATCGTCAACGCGCTGATGACCAGCCCGGCAACACTCCCCAGCAGCATGAACAGGTACAAGGTATGCAATTGCTCGGAGCCCTGGTTCAGCCCCTGAAGAAACCCGACAGCGCCGGTCGACTGCTCAGACAGCACAATGCGCGTCAGCAGCACGCCGAAGGCGAAACGAATCATCCGGCCACTGCCCAGCCAGCGAGTGATCAACAGCGGTCGGACGCGATTGTGTTCGATGCACAGCCCGGCCAGGATCAGCACGATGGACGAGGCCAGGGCCATGCCAATCCACGGTTCTTCCAGCCACCACTCGATCCGCCCCAGCGACAGCGCAGCACACAGCGCGGCAAACCCCGAGGCCAGCAGTGCGAAGGTCAGAAAATCGAGTTTTTCGAAGGCTTTGAAGCGATCGCCGGGCGGCAGCTTCAAAATCAGTACACAGCCCAGTGACAGCAGGCACATCCCCAGCTCGAAGAGGTAGAGACCGCGCCATTCGGCGATCTGCAGCAGGTCCTCGGACACCAGTCGCGCCAGCGGCGTGGCCAGCTGCGCGGTGCCCAGCCCGAGCACCAGCGCTTTCATTCGCCATTTCTGCGGGAAGGCCTGAATCATGTAATACAGCCCAAGCGAACTCAGCGCCGCACCGACCATCCCGTGGGCCGCCCGCACCGCAATGGCCGAGCCGATGTCGTTGACGAACAGGTGCGCAAAGGTAACGAGGGCGTACAGCACCAGGAATACTTCAGTGAACGCGCGCAAGCCGAATTGCTGGCGAAACTTCACCAGCAAGAGGTTCATCGAGACGTTGGTCATGACATAAGCGGCAGGCAGCCAGGCAATCTCAGCCTGAGTGGCCCCCAGCGAACCCTGCAGGTATTGGAGGTTGGCCACCACCAGCGCGTTGCCCAACCCACCCGTCAACGCCACGATCACGCCGACGATGGCAAACGCCCAGCGCTTGGGCGTGGCGTGCAAAGGCGTCGACGGCGAGCCCGGCAGTGTCGGCCGCTCGTGAGGTGCCCAGTCGTGGGGTCGGTACTTGTCGTTCATTGAGCAGACCTGATGAATGCCGTGCTGTGACCCCGCGCGGCGCGATATGACTCCCTGGCCGCCTGAAAACCTTGATGGACGTTGCGGGCCCCCTCCTGGCCCGCAACGTCACGTTCCACACTAGCTGATCATTCTCAATTCGCGGGTCTGTTCCAGGGTGCGGTCGAGGGTAACGTCGACCGCATGAATGCTCGCTTGGCGGTGCTTGAGCATCCCGCCGTCGCGGCCGTTGAACACCGCGTTGGCCTCCGCAAGGATCGACAGCGCCACGCTGTCCGGAGCGTCGCCGCCCAGGTCCAGCCCGACCGGATAGTGCAGATTGGCGCACGCAGCGGCCTGGCGAGCCTGTTCGGGGAGTTCGTCCAGCAGGCGCTCGGTGCGGCTGCGCGGTCCGAGCTGGCCGATATAGCGCGGGGTAGACAGCAGCACTTGGCCGAGCCAGTGACGATCCTGGCTTAAGCTGTGCGTCATCACCACGACTGCGGCGTCCGCCACCATGGCATGCAGTTCGGGCATCGGCTGCAACGGCGCCGAAAGAACCTGATCGGCATCGGGAAAGCGCTGTGCCCGGGCGAAATGCGAGCGCGCATCGATGACGGTAATGTGCCAACCCTGCAAGCGCGCCATGCTGACCAGGGGCATGGCGTCATGCCCGGCGCCGAAGATCACCAGCCGGCGCGGCGGGGCGATGTATTCCAGCAACACTTCAACGGCACCGTCCGCGCCTTCATAGGTGCGAGTGGCTGAACGACGGGCGTCGAGCACGGCCTTCAGATCCTCAGCCACCGCCGTTGCCAGCCAGCGCTCGTGCATTTCAATCTGCACCTGTCCGGCTGAACGAATCGCCACCCGCTCGCCCAGAGCCGTGTGACGTTCGCTTTGTGTGCCAATGACCGTGGCGAGCGCCGCACCTGTCCCGCTAGCTTTCACTTCCCGCAGCACGTCGACCACCAGACTGGCAGCCCGCGGCATCCCCTTCTCCTCGGGGTGATCTTCAAACAGCACCCGTTCAAACAGAATGTGCACGGTGCCGTTGCAACCCAGCCCGAAACTGAGCTCGGCGTCTTCGAGCTCATCATCATCTTCGCCCGTGCTGTAAGTGCGCAGCGCGGGCTTGCCGCCTGCGGTCAGCCACCAGGCCTTTTTGCTGACATCGCTTTCCAGGCATCCGCCGCTGACGGTGCCGGTCGCTTCGCCCATCGGCGCGATGATCATGCGTGCGCCCGGACGGCGGTAGGCCGAACCTTCGACCTTGACCACCGTGGCGATTACCACGTCCTGCTGCCCGCGTTGCGCGTCTTCAAGCGCCGCCAGCAGACTGGATAGATCATTCATGCGCGTCCCCAAAAACCGGTTGATTCATTTCGGCGTTATTTACTCAATGCTTGCAGGATGCATACGGCAGGCGTGAGCGTCCTGAACGCATGTGCTGTTGTGCTGACTGCCTGTCGCCGCACAGGTTCAGGTTTGCTGCGCAACAGCCCTCACTCATCCAGCGGCTGTTCATCCCTCATTTTGGATATTAAGTTGAACATTCGCAGCAAACAGACTCTCAAAGCCTGGATCGCCGTTGCGCCTGACTGCGTGGAATCAATCCACCAGACTGACCAGGCATCGGCTACGCCGGAGAGCACCTGATGACGCGCCAATTACGCCAGCTTCGCGAAACATCCGCCACTCACACGCTGTGCCAGCGTTTCCAGGCCGTGCGCGACCGTACCGAATTTCTGGTTGAGCCACTCAGTGCCGAAGACATGGTGGTGCAATCGATGCCCGACGCCAGCCCGGCCAAGTGGCACATGGCGCACACCACCTGGTTTTTCGAAACCTTCCTGCTGATCCCCAACCTGCCAGGCTACGCAGTTTTCGATCCGACCTTCGGGTATCTGTTCAATTCCTATTACGAGGCCGTTGGCCCGCGCCACCCTCGTCCGCAGCGCGGTCTGATGACGCGGCCCAGCGTGGATCAAGTGCTGGCCTATCGCAAGCACGTCGATGAAAACATGACGACGCTGCTGATGACGCCGCTGAGCGACGAGATGAGCAGCCTGATCGAACTGGGGCTGGCTCACGAAGAGCAGCATCAGGAACTGTTGTTGATGGACATTCTCCATCTGTTCAGCCTGTCCTCACTCAAACCTGCCTACAGCCCGCGCTGGCCAAAAGACATGTCAGGCCGCCGCGGGCATTTCAAGCCGCTGAGTGCCGGGCTCACTGAAATCGGTCATGACGGCGACGGGTTTGCCTTCGACAACGAAGGCCCGCGCCATACCACTTATCTGCAGTCGTTCGAAATCAGCGATCGGCTGGTCACCAATGGTGAATGGTTGAGCTTCATTGCCGACGGCGGTTATCACACGGCGTCCCTGTGGCTGTCGGAAGGCTGGACGCTGGTGCAGCAACACGGCTGGAATTCGCCGATGTACTGGCAACACGACGAAAACGGCTGGAAGCGCATGAGCCTGCGAGGCCTGGAGGGCATTGACCCCTCTGCGCCGGTGACGCACATCAGTTATTACGAAGCGGCCGCCTATGCCAACTGGGCCGATGCACGCCTGCCCACTGAGGCGGAATGGGAGGCTGCCGCACGCGCGGGCTTGCTTGAACAGGTCGATGACGTCGCCTGGCAGTGGACCCAAAGTGCCTACAGCGCTTACCCGGGCTTCAAGCCATCAATGGGCGCGGTCGGCGAGTACAACGGCAAATTCATGGTCAATCAGATGGTCCTGCGCGGCGGCGCCAGCGTCACTTCGCCCGAGCATTGCCGTTTGACGTACCGCAACTTCTTCCACGCCGACAAGCGCTGGATGGTGTCCGGCCTGCGCCTGGCGCGCGACAGCCGTCAGCCGGGCGTCGTGGACCCCAACGACAGCGAGTTTGCCCGCGACGTGGTCGCCGGTCTCGGCGCACCGGTCAAAACCCTGTCACCCAAATACTTTTATGACGCAGCGGGCTCCGATCTTTTCGAGTCGATCTGCGAGACGGCCGAGTACTACCCGACCCGCGCCGAGACCGGCCTGCTGAAAGGCATCGCCGGGCAGATCGCGGCGAGCATCCCGGCAGGCGCAGCGCTGGTGGAGTTTGGCAGCGGTGCAAGCGAGAAGACTCGTCTGGTGCTGGATGCCGCGCCGCACATCGCGGTGTACGTGCCCATCGACATCAGTGCAACAGCCCTGAACAAGGCCGCGCGCGCTTTGCGCCAGCGCTATCCGGCGCTGACTGTTGCGCCGCAGGTTGACGACTTCACCCGCGTGCTGACGCTGCCCGAAGAAGCGGACGGCCATACCCGCGTAGGCTTCTTTCCGGGCTCGACCATTGGCAATTTCACGCACCAGCAGGCGGTGGATTTCCTTCACCGCGCCCACGACGTGCTGGGCGAGAACGCGCATTTCATCGTCGGCGTCGATCTGGTCAAGGATGAGCAAACGCTGGTCGCGGCGTACGACGATGCCGAAGGCGTTACCGCGCAGTTCAACAAAAACCTGCTGACGCGCATCAACCGCGAGCTGCATGCCGATTTCGACGTGGCTGCGTTCGATCACCTGGCGGTCTGGAATGCAGAGCAGGCGTGCATGGAAATGCACCTGGTCAGCCGCCGGCAGCAGAGCGTTACCGTGGCCGGCCACACTTTCCGCTTCGCCGCCGGTGAACGGCTGCACACCGAGAACTCTCACAAGTTCACGGTGGAATCGTTCACCGACCTGGCCGCGCGTGGCGGGTGGAGCGTCAGTGAGCACTGGGTCAGCGACGCGCCGGAGGTGGCGCTGTTCAGCCTGCGAGCGTGATGGGCAATGCATAGGGGCGATTGCTCCCGTGCATGCTGTAGAACCGAACTGTAGGAGCCGGCTTGCTGGCGAAAGCGTTGTGTCAGCGCCTGCACCACTGGCTGACACAACCGGTTCGCCAGCAAGCCGGCTCCTACGGTAGATCGACGGCACCGCCCAGTTTTACGCACGTCGCGACAGCCGTAGAGGCACTGCTGCCTGAGGTCTCGCACGTCGCGACAGCCGTATAGGCGCTGCTACTTGAGTTCATGCAAGCCGCAACAGCTTTGGAGCATGGCGTGGCAAATGGGGACGCGACTGCGCCCGTGCATGGTGAAAATACGAATCTGTAGGAGCCGGCTTGCTGGCGAAAGCGTTGTGTCAGCGCCTGCACCACTGGCTGACACAACCGGTTCGCCGGCAAGCAGGCTCCTACGGTAGATCGACGGCGCCGCCCAGTTTTACGCACGCCGCGACATCCGTAGAGGCGCTGCTGCCTGAGGTCTCGCACGTCGCGACAGCCGTAGAGGCGCTGCTACTTAAGGTCAAGCACGTCGCGGCAAACGTGGACCCATACGCACCCGCATCTGTAGACGCCGAACCTGTAGGAGCCGGCTTGCTGGCGAAAGCGTCGTTCCATCCACCGCAACAAATGGATGACGCAACGGCTTCGCCAGCACGCCGCCTCCTCCGATGGATGGCTCTCGCGGACATGCCGTACAGGATTCTTAATTGTCATTTGTAAAATGGCGCTGGTAGCATCCGTTAGCACCCTCACGGATTTCGGCAGTCACGCCGGGAATTGAGTAAAACAATAATTAACAGGGAGTCAGCGATGACGGCACAGGTAGCCCCTGCCGAATGCGCGAGCCAGCCACTGGCCTGCGACACCGTTCTGTTCGACGTACGCAATCATATTGGCCACCTCACCCTTAATCGCCCTCAAGGCCTCAACGCCATTGATCTGCCCATGATTCGCCAGCTGCAGTCCCGACTGGACGCATGGGCGAAGGATGACGACGTCTACGCCGTGGTCTTGCGTGGGTCTGGCGAAAAGGCCTTCTGCGCAGGTGGCGACATTCGTTCGCTCTACGACAGCTTCAAAAACGGCCGCACCGAGCACGAGGACTTCTTCGTCGAAGAATATGCCCTCGACCTGACCCTTCATCATTACCGCAAACCCGTCGTCGCCCTGATGGACGGCCTGGTGCTGGGCGGTGGTATGGGTCTGGCGCAAGCCGCCGACCTGCGGGTGGTCACCGAGCGCAGCCGACTGGCGATGCCGGAAGTCGCGATTGGTTACTTCCCTGATGTGGGCGGCAGCTACTTCCTCTCCCGCGTGCCGGGCGAGCTGGGCATCTATCTGGGCGTCAGCGGCGTGCAGGTACAGGCGGCCGACGCGCTGTATTGCGGACTGGCAAACTGGTACCTGGACAGCGCGCGCCTCGATGAACTCGACCTGCAGCTGGATAACCTCAAGTGGAGCCTGACCCCACTCAAAGACTTGCAGGGCACCCTGGCCAAACTGGGCGTGCAGCATCTGCCCGGCCCGCCGCTGGCCAGCCTGCGTCCGGCCATCGATCATTTTTTCGCCTTGCCAGACGTGCCAAGTATCATCGAGCAGTTGATGGAGGTGCGCGTGTTCGATACCCATGCGTGGGCGATGGACACCGCACACCTGATGCAAACTCGCTCACCGCTGGCGATGGCAGTCACGCTGGAGCTGTTGCGCCGCGGCCGGCATCTGACGCTGGAGCAATGCTTCGCCCTGGAGCTGCATCTGGATCGCCAGTGGTTTGAACGTGGTGACCTGATCGAAGGCATTCGTGCCCTGATTGTAGACAAAGACAAGAAACCGCAATGGAGCCCTTCCAGCGTGCAGGCATTGAATGCCGAGCACGTGGCAAGCTTCTTCAGCGGTCAAGAGGCCTGACCTATGCAAGATCTTGAACTGACCGAAGAACAAGTGATGATCCGCGACATGGCGCGTGATTTTGCGCGCAATGAAATCGCCCCCCACGCGCAGGCCTGGGAGAAAGCCGGCTGGATCGACGACGCGCTCGTCGCCAAGCTTGGTGAGCTGGGCCTGCTGGGCATGATCGTCCCCGAGCAATGGGGCGGCAGCTACATCGATTACGTGGCCTACGCCTTGGCGGTCGAAGAAATCTCCGCCGCAGATGGCGCCACCGGTACGCTGATGAGCGTGCACAGCTCGGTGGGCTGCGGGCCGGTTCTCAACTATGGCAGCGAGGCGCAGAAACAGCAGTGGCTGGAAAAACTCGCCAGCGGACAGGCCATTGGCTGCTTTTGCCTGACCGAACCGCAAGCCGGTTCCGAGGCGCACAACCTGCGCACCCGTGCGGAGCTGAAAGACGGTGAATGGGTGCTCAACGGTGCCAAGCAGTTCGTCAGCAACGGCAAACGCGCGCAGTTGGCGATCGTCTTTGCCGTGACCGACCCGGAGTTGGGCAAGCGTGGCGTGTCGGCATTTCTGGTGCCGACGGACAACCCGGGGTATCGGGTCGACCGCCTGGAACACAAGATGGGTATCCGCGCTTCCGACACGTGCGCGGTGACGCTCAGCGACTGCCGCATCCCCGCCGACAACCTGCTGGGTGAGCGCGGCAAAGGCCTGTCGATCGCCCTCTCCAACCTGGAAGGCGGTCGCATCGGCATTGCCGCTCAGGCGCTGGGCATTGCGCGTGCGGCATTCGAAGCCGCACTGGGTTACGCCCGCGAGCGCGTGCAGTTCGACAAGCCGATCATCGAACACCAAAGCGTCGCCAATCTGCTGGCCGACATGCACACCCGTATCAATGCCACGCGCCTATTGGTATTGCACGCCGCACGCTTGCGCACGGCGGGCAAACCCTGTCTGTCGGAAGCATCGCAGGCCAAGCTGTTCGCCTCGGAAATGGCCGAATGGGTGTGTTCCAAAGCGGTGCAGATCCACGGGGGCTATGGCTATCTGGAGGATTACCCGGTGGAGCGATATTACCGGGACGCACGGATCACCCAGATATATGAAGGCTCCAGCGAGATCCAGCGGCTGCTGATCGCTCGCGAGCTGCGGCATTACGCGCTGTAACGGGCAAGCCGGCTCGATGTCGAGCCGGGACCTGCTTCATTGCGGCGGTCGTAACGTTCAGAGCGTTGGCAATACAAAATTGTGCCGCCCCAGACGCAGTATCAACAGCGTCACCGAGTCGGCGTTGGCCAGCAGGACACGGCTGCGTTTTTGCGCATCGCTCAGAAACACATGCCGTGCCTCCTCCAGCGTGCGGGTCTTGGTCAGTGCAAGAACGGCGTTATACGCCTCGCTGTCCTCGGGGTTCAGATCCCCCCACTCGCCGTCCTTCATGTGTACAAACAAATCTTCACGGTGACTGGTGTGGGAAAGGCCCTCGTTCTGCAGCCGCTTCAGGTCCGCCTTGAGCTGAATGCCGTTGGCACTGTCGGCGACGATCAGGTCTGGGTATGGCGCGGCGGTTTCCAGGTACGCGATGTCGTGTGTGCCCAGAACCAGATGCGAAAGCTCATGAATCAAAGTGGCCGCACGGTGATGGGCCGGCATGTCAAAATCCGGCGCGCTGGCGCTGAGCGCGAATGGCGGAACTTCGAAAAACCGCTCCGTCAGGAACACCCTCCTCTTGGGGTCCGACCTGATGATGAACGCCACCGTATTCTCGTTACCCGGGCGGGTGGACCCCACCACAAAGCGCGGCGATGAATAAGGCGACAGCGAAGCATCCATGACCTCGTCGAACAGCGCCTTGATCGTGCGCTCGGTCTCGATCAACAGGTCGGCGCCGGCCGGGGTCACGCCAAAGAAGTCGCCGACGATCTCAAGCACGCGCTGGTCCACCGGTTGATCCGGGGTGTGCACGTTCAGGTTGTCGAGGCAGTTTTCCAGATAGCGCTTGGCTTGCAGGTGCGCTTCGCCGATGTTCAGCGCCCGTTCACGGTAAACCTTGCGAATCTCCGGCATGCCCGTGGCTTCGATGATCAGCGCGTCCTCGGCCGTGGTTTCGGCACCTTCGGCGCGCATCTTGGTCAGCAGGCCACCGCCGCCTTTCAAGCCTGCATCGAGGTCCAGCTGCCAGCGCTGGTGCCCGTCCAGCTTGAGGCCGGGCCCGGGGCTGCCGTCTTCGCCGGTGATCAGCCAGCGGCCATCCTCACTGCGGCGCTGGACTTGATACACCCGCCCCCCGACTGCCGCGTAAACCTTCTCGGTCTTGCCATCCAGGTAAAGGCTCAACAATTCATCGCGCTTGAGCTCGCTCAACGAGACGTTCCTGGCCTCCAGCGCGTGCAAGCGCTTGAGCTGCTCGGGGGTCAACCGTAACCCTGCCCACTCGAAAGTGGTCGAGGTGGACTCTTCACCCGTCGACAGCTCGCCGGCAATCAGATCATCCTTTTCAGCCTGCTCGCGTGCCGCCGCCATCACGCCCAGCGCAGCCGAGAACTCGGACAGGGCCTCGCCCCAACGACGCCCCGAAGCAGACGCCGCCGAAGCACGAAACAAGGCATGGCTTTGCCACAGCGCGACCATCGTGGCGAGTTTGCCTGGCAAGAGGCTCAACACCTGTTCCAGCCCCAGCAGGCCAAGAAACTTACTGGACGCTTGATCCGCCTGCGCGGTGGTCACGGTATTCGCAACGCCCATGTCGATCAGCAGGTTTACCGTGTCCCTGAACATGAAGTGGAGTGCATTGCCCTTCTCCTCTGCCAGTGCCACCGTGACCGGCCCCGGTGCCCGCGTCGGAACATCGCCGAAACCCTCGGCGAAAAACGGCAAATGGGGTTCGATGAAACCCCCATGCTCGTAACGCCTGCGCACCTCGGCCTCAAGCCGATCCAGAAGCATCTGCTGCAACAGCTCATCGTTGCGGATATCGGCCAGCAGCGCGGCCGAGTCCGGGTACTCACGAAACACGAAGCCCGGATGGACGATCGCGTGCAGGACAACAGGGCCTGCGCCAGGGTCGCGCGGGCAAATCAGGTACATCCCCTTCACCGTATCCGGCGTCATGCCTTCGTCAGCCACCAGCCGAAGGGGGCTGATGATCACCGTGCTGTCGTCCACCGGCACGCGGGCGATCCCGTCCGGCATCTCGACGATGCGGGAGATGAACGCATACGCGCGCTCGCTCAGGGTGCCCTCGAGTTTTTGTTGCATTGCCACGGCCTGCAGCATCGGCGGGAACTGATCGACGTACAGTTTGAGACGCCTGGACCAGTCCGGCGCCGCAGGATCGAGTGATCGACGCAGCAATGCCAGGAAGGCAGTACCGACATCCACGTGCCGGACCATGCTGCGCAAATAGTGAGGGGTGAGCAGACTGACCGCGTCGGGGTGTTTGGCGGATTCCACCGTCAGCATGCCGTCCGGGATGTCGACGAAACGGTTGACCGCATAGTCGGTTAACGATTCGCGAGTGACGACGGTGGCTGCAGGAATGCCCGAGGGTATTTGTCCCAAGCCGGGCAAAGCAGGCACATAGCGGCGCAAGGTGATGGTGATCTGGTCCGGGTCCCAATGCTTCTCGGGAAAGTCCCTGGCGAACTGGTCGAGTAGACGGTCGCGCGCATATTCACCCAGCGGCGGGATGCCGAACAGGAAATCCTCTCCATCGCTGGTCGCCAGGTAGTAACGGCGCCAGATGGCATTGTAGGTTTTCAGGTCAGTGACCGACGCCGTCCGCAGCCATTGGGGCAGCAACTCTTCGAACAGCGTGCCGTCGAGGCGTAATGCCAGGCTGTCGAGCATGACGACAAGTTGATCATCGAGCTCGGTAGATCGGGCCAATGCGCCAAACAGGCGTGCTTCGAATCGACAGCGTCGTGCGCGTGCACACAGTTGCTCAAGACTTTGCTGCTGCCGGTCGAAAATAGTCTGCTGCAACGCTTCGATCGCATGGCCGTCCACCCGCTGCAGGTTCAGGCGCATCGGTGCATCGCGATCCTGCGCCAGTAAATGACGCAGCAGCCGTTCTCCGCGCCCATCGAGCAATCGCAGCCAGCGCTCGCGGTGCGCGCCGCGCAGGGCGCCGAGCACCTTGGCACTCAACGCCTGCATCGAATCGTAATGGCGCCAGCCGCGCGCGCCGACCCACAGAAGCACCCCGGCCGTCGGGTTTTTCGGTTGCCACAACACCAGGCAATCACTCATGGCAATGCCGGTCTGGTCGCCACAGGCCAGCGCAAGGGTGAACACTTCAGTCATCGCCGGACCAGCGATGGCTCGCAACTGCCTCACGGGCGCATCCAGCACCTGTCGGACCACGTCTATCGACGCTTCCGACAACACCGCCATCCGTTGGCGTAGCGCCAGGTCCAGGCGCAGCGCGTCTTCGCGCAAACCCAGCGCCACGGCCACCGGCTGCAGTTGCCGGTTGCCCAGCCGGGCGACGCCCGTGCGGGAATGCTTGAAGCGCTCCAGATAGCGCTCGGTGAAATCGATCGCGGCGCGTTCGATGGCCAAATCGATCAGTTCCAGATCTACAGACACGTCGGGGCTGCCCTTCTCAAACACGATCTGCGCGCCAGGCACAACAGGCGCCCTTCGGTGCCCGCTTACGTGTTCAAGCAGCAGTGAGACGAGGTCCATCGACACGGCTTCAAGGGACTCGCTCACCACCACCGCGCCCGTTTCAACATCGGACGCATCCACCGGGGATGATTCGAGCCAGCGCACCCTCACATCACGTGCCCGCAAACGGATGCCTGACGCCACGCAGACATAGGCTTGCAGCGCGTTTTCGGCGTAACCAACAAGGACGTTGTCCAACTCGCGCAGGTGGGCGGCGCCCGCGTCGGAATCCTCGGTGCGCTCCAGCCACGAAGGGGCCAGCTGTTGCGCGGTGGGCCGGGTGCTCCGTGCGCTGTCGGCAACGGCCAGTACCGTTTCGGAGGGATCAATGCGTGAACCCACCAGGATCAGATCGTCTGCGTCAGAACTTGCCCACGTGCGAGCGAAGTTCAGCGGCATCTCACGGCTCCAGCGTCCTACGCTGAAATGCTGCTGACAGGGATCAATGAGCTGACGGACGTCCAGGGCGTCGTCGATCATCGCCGAACGCTTCTCTGGTTGCGTATTGACCGCCCACGCCCAGCGCAGATTGCGCGCCTGCATCGAGAGGATCGACTCGATCCGCTCCTCGAATAACGGCCCGGCAATGGTCTCGAACGACAATTCCAGCCCATCGACTTGCAGCAATCGATGTTGATCAGCCAGGGGCACGGTCGGCCTCAGAAGCTCGCGGCCTTCAGGGCTGGAGCAGAATGCGCTGAGTGCTGCAATGCCCTCGAATCGCCTGAAGTCGTGCTCTGGCGTAAACCACAGGAGCGAATGGCCCGTCGGTGCAGTAACGACCCAGGCGAATGTGCCGGCCATGGGTGTCTCCACGCCGTCCTCCCAGTGCAGCCTCAGCCGCACGCAGCGCGCATCGGTGCCGCCCGCATCGGCTTCGGCCCACAGGCACTTCTGCAGCGCGGCCGACTCCTGCGCCAAAACGGTACCGTCGTGAGCGCGTTGATACAGCCTGTGAAGGAGGCTCGCAGTGTAGCGTCGCCGCGCCAGGTCACGCATGGGCTGAGCCTCTGCAGGACCGCTCCAGAACTGCGCAAGCCGCTGCGCGAAGTGGTCGGACAGCACCTGCACCGTGTCGCGCAATGCCTGAGCCAGAAGATCGGCATCGCCGACACTGAGTATCCGGCCTTCGCTATCAAGGTATTGCCGTGCGGAGGCAGCGTGTTGCCCGCTGCTGCACACATCTTCGAACGCAAGTTGCGCCAGGGTTTGCGTGGTCAGCATTACCTCTGCTTCGGACTGCGAAGCCGGCTGGATAAGCCGCACCAATTGCGTCGCGGCGTCGAGTGTCAGATGGGGCAACAGGCGCTGCAATTGAAAATCCAGCGCTGACGTGACCGTGCTGAAAAGACTGGGCGTGCCCCGGAACTGCTCGGTGAATTGCCGGACCGAATTGGCCTGGAACTCGACGATGGCGCGCATCTGGGCGAGGAACACGTCTCCCTCGATCTTTTCGTATTCGTAAGCGACCGGGCGGCTGCCGTGGGCAAACTTCGTGATCAGTGCGTTCAGAAGTTGGCGGCGGTTATCGAATGCCTCGAGCCCCCCAGCAAGCGTGAACAAAAAGATCCGCGCGTCGGCAACATGCGGCTGGCTGATCAACAGCGCGGAGGACAACTCCAGCGACAAAGGCGTGCCGTCCTCGGTCAACAGCCGGTCAACCCGCACGGGGCCGGCATCCACCGCCAAGCTGGCAGCGGGGGCGATGGCGGGCAAAACAGGCGCAGGCGGCAGCGCCAGCGGTTCAAGCCAGGCCCGCTCTGCAGGCTGAAGCAGACCTGAACTCAGGCCGAGGTCGAGTTGATGGAGGAAGCGCTGCCGAAGAGAAGCGCTGTGGAAATAAGAGGTGATAACCGTGGACATTGCAGCTCCTTGGGCAAACGCCCACGCGGCGCAGAGCCGGGCGTGGGTAGGGAAAGCCAGGGAGCGTAGAGAACAAATTCGAGGCGTCTGCGTTACATAACGCTGTACACGGGCGGGGGGATTCGAGGTTAACTGGCGAAGACGCGGCGCGCGCCAGCCGCTCACATGCCGAGCCTGACCACGCCCGGCGCCAGGCAGCGGGATCAATCAGGCTCGTACAGGGGCCGCTTGTTACGCTTTCAGCGTGCGCTCTACATGGCCGGCGAAGGCATCAATGATGTTCTGCAGGAACGGCCGGGTTTTCTCGTTCAGCTTGCCCTGCTCGTCAAAGAAGGTGCCCGCGTTGCCCAGGTAGGCTTCGGGCTGCTGCATGCACAGGACGTTGAGGAACACAAAACACTGACGCAGGTGCTGGTTGGCGCCAAAGCCACCGATGGCTCCCGGTGAGACGCTCACCACCGCCGCCGGCTTGGCACTGCCCCAGGCACTTTTGCCGTAAGGGCGCGAACCCACGTCGATGGCGTTTTTCAACGCGCCCGGCACCGAGCGGTTGTACTCCGGGGTGACGAACAGAAAACCGTCTGCGCCCTGCAAGGCTTCACGGAAAGCAGTGTAGGCAGCAGGTGGTGAATCGAGGTCGATGTCCTCGTTATACAACGGCAGGTCACCGATTTCGACAATGCTCAGCTTCAGGCTGGACGGCGCCAGTTCGGCCAGTGCGTGGGCCACTTTGCGGTTGATGGAGTCTTTCCTCAAACTGCCGACGATGACTGCAATTGTATGAACCTGGCTCATGAAGCGGACCTTATGCGGTGGTTGGAACCCACAGTTATAGATCAAAGATGCGCGCAAATCTGCGTTGTTTTTCCGCTGGTAATCATCGAAGTGATCGATCTGGCTGTCGGATGCAGAACGCACCTCTCAACCAAGGCATGCTACCGTCGGTCGCAACCGTTTCACCGCAGGTCAAAAAACTCCCCCTTGAAACGGGCATCTGAAGGCCTCGGGTGAATAAGCACCCGGTGGAAATTTCAGAATTACCTTACAAGCGGACACGGTTTATTCACTTGCAGTGTTAGGATGCAAGCGAAAACGAGCAGTTATTTCCAGAGGTTACAAAGCAAATGGCTTCAGTTCTAGTTGGGCAATTTCATGCCAGGGATGAAGAAGGTCGCATCTACCCCGTGCAGGAATTCCGTGAATCCCAGCCTGTGGCGGCGGACGGCAACGAGCCCGTTTCCACTTATCGCCTGGCCATTGGCGACCGTGTCAGATATCTCGGTGGCGAAGAGTTCGAATTGGTGCAGTCGGGTATCAAATTGACGCGCGTTGTCTGACGCGCCTTAAAGGCGAGCGCTCGCCGCAGGTGACTGCGCAGCGCCGCATGCGATGGCGCGGCTTACGAAGGCTCTGTTTGGCCCACCTCAGTTGGGTCAAACAGCAAATACCAGAAAATGGCTGACTCCCGTGTCGCGGGCTCGATTGCGCGATAACGCAGATGGTCCACGCCGCCGACCACAAATCCATAGTCCTCATATAACCGGCAAGCCCCCAGGTTGTTGTTCTGGGTTTCCAGCGTGATCCCCGGCAGCCCCCGCTTGCGACTCCAGAACTGCGCCACGTCCAGCAGCCTGCGCGCGACACCGTTGCGTCGCGCCTGAGTGTCGACCGCCAACTCATCAATGTGGGCGAAGCCATTCCAGTGCTGACTGACCACCACATGTCCCACCGGCTGCTCGTCGAGCCAGGCCACCAGCACGGTGCTGTCCGCTGCGTCGCGATAATTGCAGAACTCTTCGGAATCGATGCCGTAGTTTTTCAGGTACGGCTCAACTGGCTGTACCTGCCACTGCGTAACAGGCGCGCCGATCTGCACCTGGGCGTAGCCGGAGACGGTGAAGGTGAATTCGCTGTTGAGAATGTAATCCTCGAAGCACTCGTCAGCGACACGAATACTGAACGTCGGGCTGGACGTGTCCACCATGAGCCTCCTGCACCGTTGCCGGGATCGACATCACCTTTATCAAAGGCCGCCGGCTGGCGCCAGCATGGCCTGTTGCGCCGCTGTCTCGGTCAGGCCTGCGCCTGGCTTTGTGCTTCGAGCAGTTGGGTCCACAAGGCCGGGGCGCCAGCGGACTTTTCGATCACTGCCAGCCGCGCCTGGTGCTCGGCCAATTCGGCTTCGCTGGCCAGGATGATGCGACCTGGTGTGCGATTGGCGATGCGGCGGATTTCGGAAGGACGATCGGCCCCCCCCTCGCCGTCGTTGTTGCCGGCCAGCGACAGCGTCGTCTGGCCACCGGTCATTGCCAGATAGACTTCGGCGAGGATCTCCGAGTCGAGCAATGCGCCGTGCAGTTCACGACCGGAGTTGTCTACGTCGTAACGCTTGCACAACGCATCGAGGCTGTTGCGCTGCCCGGGGTGGCGCTCGCGGGCCATGGCCAGGGTGTCGAGAATCGAGCAGTAACTGCTGAGGTTGGCGCGGTCGTGCTGACCGATCAGCGCGAACTCATTGTTCAGGAAGCCGACGTCGAACGCCGCATTGTGGATGATCAGCTGGGCGCCTTTGATGAACTCGAAGAATTCGTCGGCCACCTCGGCGAAACGCGGTTTGCCGATAAGGAACTGGTCGGTGATGCCGTGGACGCCAATGGCGCCCTCGTCGCTTTCCCGATCCGGCTGCAGATAAACATGGAAGTGCCGCCCGGTCAGGCGTCGCCCGATCAGCTCGACGCAGCCGATTTCAATGACCCGGTGCCCGTCGGTAACGGGCATACCGGTGGTCTCTGTATCGAGGACGACCCTTCGTTCAGTGATGATGTTTTGTACAGTCATTGCCTACCGCCTCAGCTTCAGGCGCGGATATTAGCATGGGGGTTTTGGGATGTGCGCGCGCGGTTATCGCCTTCTGGCGACGCGCGGACGCTGCTTCAGCAGAAGCCAACTTGCTGGCGAAAGCGTGTCAGGGATGAAGATGTCGCCTGAACGCATGTATCACCGCCAGCAAGCCGGCTCCTACAGTCGTGATCATCAGCGTCAACAGGACTGTGTATTGATCAGGCGTGTTTGATCCCGCGCACTTCATCCACGCCACGGTTCGCCAACTGGTCAGCGCGTTCGTTGCCGGCATGGCCGATGTGCCCGCGCACCCACTTCCAGCTGACCTTGTGCCGGCCGACTTGCTCGTCCAGCTGCTTCCACAGATCGGCGTTCTTCACCGGCTCCTTGGCTGCCGTCTTCCAGCCGCGTTTTTTCCAGTTGGGCATCCACTCGGTGATGCCTTTCATCACGTACTGCGAGTCGGTGACCAGCACCACTTCGCAGGGCCGCTTCAGCTCTTCCAGGCCGCGAATGGCACCCAGCAACTCCATGCGGTTGTTGGTAGTGTTGGCTTCACCGCCCCAGAGTTCTTTTTCCACGCCCTTGCACACCAGCAATGCGCCCCAGCCGCCGGGGCCGGGGTTGCCTTTGCAGGCGCCATCGGTGAACAGTTCAACGGTATCGCTCATTGCAGTGTTTCCAGAAATTGAGAAAGCCAGGCGCCAGCCTTTGGATCAGGACTCAGGGGTGCGCCGATTGACCTTGGCCATCGGCAGGGGCAGCAATTTGCCCATCGGCTCGCGACGCGGCATGCGCACGGGGCGCAGCCCTACCCCCATCTTGCGTGCGATCAGCAGATAGAAGCCGCCCCCGGGACTTTGCCAGCCATCGCCAAAACGTTCGAGTCCGGCCAGGCGGGCCTGCCACCTGGGAGACGCAAGCGGCGGACGATAGCACCCGAAGCGGCGTTTCTCCAGCGCGAAACCCAGCAGGTTGAGCCAGTCGCCGACCCGCGAAGGCGAGATGCAACGCGCCTTGCGCAAGGCATCGTTGGCGAAAAAATGACGGATTCCCCACGTGCTCCAGGGGTTGATGCCGACAATCACCAGATGCCCGCCGGGACGCACACTGCTGGCGGCTTCGCGCAGGAGGCCGTGGGGCGACAGGCAAAAATCCAGGCCGTGCTGCATCACCACGACGTCGGCAGCATGCTCACTCAATGGCCAGGCCTGCTCTTCGCACACGATCTCGACACCCGGCAGCGGCGCACCGAGCCGCACGTTGCGCTGCACCTGCTTTGCCGTCGGAGGTGTCTGTGCGGACGGGCCGTAATGCACCAGATAACCGCCAAAAAAGCGCTCGAGCTCTTGTTCGAGAACGCGGCTTTCTTCCTCCAGCAATAACTGTCCCAAGGGCCCGGACAGCCAATCGCGGGCGGAGCTGATCAGCTCAAGCCACTCGGGGTCGGCCTGGGCGAACGCTTCATCGGTCATTTCCGGTCTCCTTGTGGGGGCGATGCGAGCCGTGAGTCGCCTGGTGCGCGCGAGGCTCGCCTCGGCCCTGTTCAGACTCTAAGATGCTTCTCTATGTTTCCAGCCAAGCGAACCGCGCCATGATACAGGTCGATGCCCTGCCCGCTTTCAGCGATAACTACATCTGGTTGTTACAAGACAATGCCGCCAAACGCTGCGCGGTCGTCGATCCCGGCGATGCAGCCCCCGTGATCGCCTGGCTTCAGCGCAATCCTGACTGGCGCCTGAGTGACATCCTCATCACCCATCACCATGCCGACCATACCGGCGGCGTCGCGCAACTCAAGGCACTCACCGGCGCCAAGGTATACGGCCCGGCCAGCGAGAACATTCCGGCACGGGACATCGCGCTGGCGAACAACGATGAGCTCACCGTACTCGGCCTGACATTCGCCGTCCATGCAGTTCCCGGACACACCTTGGGCCACATCGCGTTTTATCACGCCGATGAGCGTCAGCCTTTGCTGTTCTGCGGCGACACGCTGTTTGCTGCCGGCTGCGGCCGCCTGTTCGAAGGCACGCCCCAGCAGATGCACGCGTCCCTGAGTCGGCTCGCCGAACTGCCCGACAGCACCCTTGTTTATTGTGCTCATGAATACACGCTGAGCAATCTGCGCTTCGCCGTTGCCGTCGAGCCCGACAATGCCGACGTGGCGCAACGGCTCGAGCAAGTCACCCAATGGCGAGCACAAGATCGTATCAGTGTGCCCTCTACGCTGGCGCTGGAGCGCAGGACGAACCCGTTTCTGCGCGCCTCGGTCAGCTCGGTGAAACAAAAAGCAGACGAACGGAGCGGAACCGACAACGCAACGCCCACAGAGGTCTTTGCGGTGCTGCGGGCGTGGAAAGATAAGTTCTAATCGGGCGGCAAATCGGTACGGAAATTCTGAAAGGTTGACCGTTACCGAGCCGCTTTCTAGAATCGCCCGACATTTTCGCCTGGAACTATTCCCCAGCCAATGTCGTCATCCATACGCAAAACCATTAATTCCGACACATTGACTCGGTTGGCCCAGGCGATCGCAGTGATTGCGAGCGCCACATTGGCAGGCTGCCAGAGTACCGGCAGCCTGGAATCCGGGAACGGCGCAGGCGCTTCCCATTCCGTTGCCAGCACCAAACCCAAACCTGTTTATATCGCGCGCAAACCTGTCCCCCTGGCCCCTCCCCATGATGTCTGGGAGCGCATGCGCCAGGGGTTTCAGCTGCAGGACGGCAACGACCTAAACCCGCGCATTGACCAGCAACGTCTCTGGTACGCCAACAACCCTTCGTTTCTCGAAACTGCGGGCAACCGTGGCAGCCTGTACATGCACTACATCGTCGAACGCCTGGAAGAGCGCAACATGCCGCTCGAACTGGCGCTGCTGCCAATCATCGAGAGCGCCTACAACCCCATGGCGTTGTCGCGCAGCGATGCCGCAGGCATCTGGCAGTTCATCCCGTCCACAGGCCGCTACTTCAACCTGCGACAGACCAACTTCTACGATGGCCGGCGCGACATCACAGCGTCGACCACGGCGGCGCTGGATTACCTGACCAAGCTTCACGACATGTTCAACGGTGACTGGCTGCTGGCACTGGCCGCCTACAACGCCGGTGAAGGGACGGTCAGCCGCGCCATCGAGCGCAACGACAAGCTCAACCTGCCAACCGATTACTGGAACCTGCCCCTGCCGCAGGAAACCCGCGACTACGTGCCGAAACTCCTGGCGCTGTCGCAGGTGGTGATGTCGCCGGATGCGTACGGCGTCAATCTCAACCCGATCGACAACAAGCCCTACTTCCAGGTCGTCGAGCTGAATCAGCGCATGGACCTGTCGAAAGTCGCGGCCATGGCGAACATCGACGAAGACGAGCTGGTCCAGCTCAACCCGGCATTCAAAAAGCGTCTGACCATCGACGGCCCGCAGCACCTTCTGGTGCCAACGTCGAAATCCCAGTTGCTGACGGCCAACCTGTCAAACATGAAGCCTGAAGAGCTGGTGGACTGGCAGCAGTATCGCGTGCGTCCGGGCGACAGTCTGGCCAGCATTGCCAGTCGCTACAAAGTGTCGACCAACACGCTCAAGGACCTCAACAAGCTGTCCGGCAACCAGTTGAAACGGGGTCAGGCCCTGACCATTCCGGTTCAACCGGGCATGCAGACCGCGATGCCGGTGTTCGAAGAAGTCGCCGAAGTCGACGAGAAGCCTGTGCGCACCCGCACTTACCGGGTGAAGAAGGGCGACAACCTGGTGCAGATCGCACGCATCAACAAGGTCGACGTCAAGGATTTGCAGCACTGGAACAAGCTGTCCGGCCAGAACCTGAAGGTCGGACAGGCCCTTGTGATGCAGGACAACAGCAAGCCGGCGAAGGCCTCCTCCCGCGCAGCCGCCAAGGCTGACAGCAGCAGCAAAGGTGAAGACGCCGGCAAGAAGTCGATGCAATACAGAATTCAGAAGGGCGATTCGATGTACCTCGTCGCCAAGCGTTTCAACGTCGAAATGCAGCACCTCAAGCGCTGGAATCCGCGCAGCGGCCAGGCCCTCAAGCCAGGCCAGACACTGACGGTGTATCTGCCACATTGATAACTCGCGCGCTATGCGCATGCTCCCTGTAGGAGCGACCGGGGTGGCGCTCCACCTTGCCCGCGAACGCGGTCTTCAAGACGCTGATGCGCTGCCTGACAAACTTCAATCGCGGGCAAGCGCGCTCCTACAGGTCGGGACGCTCCAGCGGTGGTCAAACGTAACGCCCCAACAACCGGCATTGCCTCAACGTCCCTGCTCTTTTTCCAGCCGATACAAGCTGTTACTGTGACCGACCGCTGCCTGGATCGACCGCCGACTTGATACGCACCCTGCTGCTGACTTTCAGCCTGGTCTTGAGCACAACAGCCGCCGCGACCCTCAGCGAAAGCCATGGTTACGCACAATTCGGCCTGCTCAAGTACCCTGCCAGTTTCACGCATTTCGACTGGGTCAATCCTGAGGCGCCGAAGGGTGGCACCCTGCGAATCATGGCCAACGGTACATTCGACACCCTTAACCCTTACACCTTCAAGGGCAGCAGCCCGATCTCGACGCCCAACTTCGGCCAGTACGGTGTCAGCGAACTCAATGAACCGCTGATGGTGGGCACCGGCCAGTACGATCCGTCCGGGGACGAACCCACCTCCAGTTATGGCCTGATCGCCAAAACCGTCGAGTACAGCGAGGACCGTAGCTGGGTGGTCTTCAATTTGCGGCCCGAGGCGCGCTTTCACGACGGCAAGCCAATTACCGCCTACGATGTCGCGTTTTCCTACAGAACACTGCTCAAGGACGGCCATCCGCAGTACCGCACCGCGTTGCAGGAAGTACAGCGGGTGGACATCCTCAACCGTCACCGCATCCGTTTCGTGTTCAAACGCTCCGGCAACCCCCTGCTGATTCTGCGCCTCGGCGAGTTGCCGGTGCTGCCGCAGCACTACTGGAAGAACCGCGACTTCAAGGCGACCTCCTTTGAAGCGCCCCTGGGCAGCGGCCCTTATCGCATCACCCAGGTGCGGCCCGGTCGCAGTCTGGTGTTCGAGCGGGGGAAGGACTACTGGGGCAAGGACTTGCCGGTCAACCGCGGTAAATACAACTTCAACCGCGTCGAAGTAGAGTTCTACCGCGACGCCGACGTGGCGTTCGAAGCCTTCAAAGCGGGCGAGTTCGACATCTACATCGAGCACCAGGCCAAAAACTGGCTGACCGGCTATGACTTCCCGGCGGTGGCCGACGGCAAGGTGATCAAGGCGCAGATCCCGCACCAGATCCCCACCCAGACTCAAGGGCTGTTCATGAACACCCGGCGTGGCGCATTCGCCGACATTCGCGTGCGTGAAGCGCTGGGCCTGATGTTCAACTTCGAGTGGACCAACCGCACGTTGTTCAATGACGCCTACAAGCGATCGACCAGCTATTACCCCAATAGCGAGTTCACATCCAGTGGGCTTCCTGCGGGCCGCGAGTTCCTGATGCTCGCGCCCTACCGGGAGCAACTACCGGCCAATCTGTTCACGCAGCCCTTCGCGGTGTCGAAAACCGACGGCGGCGGCGTTCCGCGCGATTCCATACGCAAGGCGCTGGCCCTGTTGGCCGATGCCGGCTGGACGTTCACCGAACGCGGCCTGACCAACAACGCCGGCCAGCCGTTGCGTTTCGAAATACTTCTGGTCAATCCGAATCTAGAACGAATCCTGCAGCCCTACATCGAAGACCTCACGCGCGTCGGCGTGGATGTCCATCTGCGCACCGTTGACCGCGCGCAATACAAACAGCGCCTGGACCAGTTCGATTTCGACATGATCCTGATGACCCTCAATCAGACCCTCAGTCCCGGTCTGGAACAATGGCAGTACTTCCACTCCAGCCAGGCCAGCATCAAAGGCAGCAAAAACTACGCGGGGGTAGCGAACCCGGTGGTGGACAACCTGCTCAATCAACTGCTGGCGGCCAAAACGAGGGACGATCAGGTGGCCGCAACCCGCGCGCTGGATCGCGTGCTGCTCTGGCAGCACTACATGATCCCCAACTGGTACCTCAACAATCACCGTCTGGCGTACCGCAACCGGTTCGCCATGGTCACCACCCCGCCCTACACCCTGGGCCTGCGTGCGTGGTGGCTCAAGCCTTCGGAGAAAACCCAATGACTGCCCTGCGCTCATTCGCCCGCGCTGGCGGCCTGTTCCTGAGCCCGTTCGTGCTTGCCCCGCTGCTGTTGGGCGTGGCAGGTGCATCCCGGGCGGCTCCGCAACACGCCATCACCCTCTACAACGAGGCGCCGAAATACCCGGCCGACTTTAAACACTTCGATTACGTGAACCCGGATGCGCCCAAAGGAGGAATCCTGCGCAGCGCCGGCTTTGGAGGTTTTGATAGCCTCAATCCGTTCATCAGCAAGGGCGTACCGGCCGATGACATCGGCCTGATCTACGACACCCTCGCCCGTCAGGGCCTGGACGAGCCGTTTACCGAATACGGCCTGATCGCGGCAAAAATAGAGAAAGCCCCGGACAACAGCTGGGTGCGCTTCTACCTGCGACCCGAAGCGAAATTCAACGACGGCCATCCCGTCCGCGCAGAAGACGTGGTGTTCAGCTTCGACACGTTGATAAAAGACGGCTCGCCGCTGTACCGCAGCTATTACGCTGACGTGGACCAGGCCGTTGCCGAAAATCCGACCACGGTGCTGTTCAAATTCAAACACAACGATAACCGCGAGTTGCCGCTGATCCTTGGCCAGCTTCCGGTCCTGCCCAAACACTGGTGGGCCAGTCGCGACTTCAGCAAAGGCAGTCTGGAAATCCCGTTGGGCAGCGGGCCGTACAAGGTGGTCGAGGTCAAGGCCGGACGCTCCGTGCGCTATGAGCGGGTCAAGGATTACTGGGGCAAGGACTTGCCCATCAATAAGGGCTTTTACAACTTCGATCGGCTGTCGACCGATTACTACCGCGACAACACGGTAGCGCTCGAAGCGTTGAAAGCAGGTGCCTTCGACTTCTGGCAGGAAATGGCCGCGAAAAACTGGGCGACGGCGTACGATGTTCCGGCCGTCAGACAGGGCCGCCTGATCAAAGAGGAAATTGCCAACGGCAACCCTCAGGGCATGCAGGGCTTTATTTTCAACCTGCGCAAACCGATGTTTCAGGACGTGCGGGTACGTCAGGCCCTCAGTCTGCTGCTGGACTTCGAATGGACCAACAAGCAGTTGTTCTTCGGCAGCTACACCCGCACCAAAAGCTATTTCGATAATTCCGACATGGCGTCCAGCGGTTTGCCTACGCCTGCCGAGCTGAAAATCCTCGAACCCCTGCGCGGCAAGCTGCCGGAATCGGTCTTCACCGAGGCCTTCAAACTGCCGGTGACCGATGGCAGCGGCATCATCCGCGAGCAACAGCGCAAGGCGTTTCAGCTGCTCAAGGAGGCCGGCTGGAAAATCGTTGGCGACAAGATGGTCGACACCGAAGGCAAGCCGGTCACCATCGAATTCCTCCTCGCCCAGACCGAATTCGAGCGCGTGCTGTTGCCTTTCAAACGCAACCTGGCCGACATCGGCATTGACCTGGAAATTCGTCGTGTCGACGTCTCGCAGTACATCACCCGCCGCCGCTCCCGCGATTACGACATGATCGTCGGCAGTTTTCCGCAGTCCAGCTCACCGGGGAACGAGCAGCGCGAGTACTGGGATTCATCCGCTGCCGACAAGCCGGGCAGCTACAACGTCATCGGCCTCAAGGACCCGGCGGTCGACGCCCTGGTGAACGGCCTGATCAATGCCGATTCGCGCCAGAGCCTGATCGATCACACCCGCGCCCTCGACCGCGCGCTGCTGTGGGGCTATTACGTCATCCCGAACTGGCACATCAAAACCTGGCGCGTGGCGTACTGGGATCATCTGGGCCATCCGGGCAAGACCCCGCTCTACGACATTGGCACCGTGACGTGGTGGGTCAAGCCTGACGCGACGCCGGCCATTCCGGTGCAGGTCGTGCCGGATCAGGCTCAGCAAGACACCGAGCAGCCCAAGGGCGTGGAGCAATAACATGCTGGCCTACGTCTTGCGGCGCCTGCTGCTGATCATCCCGACCCTGTTCGGCATCCTGTTGATCAACTTCGTCATCATCCAGGCCGCCCCGGGCGGGCCGGTCGAGCAGATGATTGCCAAGCTCGAAGGCTTCGAAGGCGCCACCAGCCGCATCGCCGGTGGTGGCGCCGAAGTCTCGGTAGCCGGCTCGACTTACCGCGGCGCACAAGGCCTGGACCCGGCGCTGATCAAGGAAATCGAGCACATGTACGGCTTCGACAAGTCGGCGCCCGAACGGTTATGGATCATGGTCAAGAACTACGCGCAGCTGGACTTCGGCGACAGCTTCTTTCGTGACGCCAAGGTGATCGACCTGATCGTCGAGAAGATGCCGGTGTCGATCTCGCTGGGGCTGTGGAGCACGTTGATCATGTATCTGGTGTCGATCCCGCTGGGCATCGCAAAAGCCACGCGGCATGGCAGCCACTTCGACGTCTGGACCAGTTCGGCGATCATCGTCGGCTACGCCATCCCGGCGTTTCTGTTCGCCATCCTGCTGATCGTGGTGTTCGCCGGTGGCAGTTATTTCGACTGGTTTCCGCTGCGTGGACTTACCTCCAGCAACTTCGATGAAATGACCTGGCTGGGCAAAGTGGGTGATTATTTCTGGCACTTGGTATTGCCGATCACCGCCCTGGTCATCGGCAACTTCGCCACCATGACCCTGCTGACGAAGAACAGCTTTCTGGACGAAATCGGCAAGCAGTACGTGGTCACGGCCAAAGCCAAGGGCCTGACCCAGCGCCGCGTGCTGTACGGCCACGTTTTCCGTAACGCCATGCTGCTGGTGATCGCCGGGTTTCCCTCAGCCTTCATCGGCATTTTCTTCACCGGCTCGCTGCTGGTGGAAGTGATCTTTTCCCTGGACGGCCTGGGCCTGATGAGCTTTGAAGCAGCCATCAATCGCGACTACCCGGTGGTGTTCGGCACGCTGTTCATCTTCACCCTGCTGGGGCTGGTGGTGAAACTGATCGGCGACCTGACCTACACGCTGGTGGACCCACGCATCGACTTCGACCGCAGGGATCATTGATATGACGTTGTCCCCTCTCAATCGACGCCGCTTTGAACGTTTCAAGGCAAACAAGCGCGGCTGGTGGTCGTTGTGGCTGTTTCTCCTCCTGTTTGGCGCCAGCCTGGGCGCCGAACTCATCGCCAACGACAAACCACTGGCCGTGCGTTACGACGGCGAATGGTATTTCCCGGTGTTCAAGCGCTACCCGGAGACCACCTTCGGCGGTGAGTTTCCGCTGGAGGCCAACTACAAGAGCCCCTACATCAAGGAGCTGTTGGCGGCCAAAGACGGCTGGACGCTGTGGGCGCCGATCCCCTTCAGCTACCAGAGCATCAACTACGACCTGAAAGTCCCGGCACCTGCCCCACCCTCGCGGGACAACCTGCTGGGCACCGACGACCAAGGGCGTGACGTACTGGCGCGGGTGATTTACGGCTTCCGCGTGTCAGTCCTGTTTGCCCTGACGCTGACGATCCTCAGCTCGATCATCGGCGTGATCGCCGGCGCGCTGCAGGGTTTCTACGGCGGTTGGGTCGACTTGATCGGCCAGCGTTTTCTGGAAATCTGGTCCGGGTTGCCGGTGCTGTATCTGCTGATCATCCTCGCCAGTTTCGTCCAGCCCAATTTCTGGTGGCTGCTGGGCATCATGCTGCTGTTTTCATGGATGAGCCTGGTGGACGTGGTGCGTGCGGAGTTTCTGCGCGGCCGCAACCTTGAATACGTGCGCGCTGCCCGGGCGCTGGGCATGGAAAACGGCGCGATCATGTTCCGCCACATCCTCCCTAACGCGATGGTATCGACCATGACCTTCATGCCATTCATCCTGACCGGCGCGATTGGCACCCTGACCGCGCTGGATTTCCTCGGCTTCGGTCTGCCCGCTGGCTCGCCGTCGCTGGGGGAACTGGTAGCGCAAGGCAAATCCAACCTGCAGGCGCCCTGGCTGGGCATCAGTGCCTTTGCGGTACTGGCAATCATGTTGAGCCTGCTGGTGTTCATCGGCGAATCCGCCCGCGACGCGTTCGATCCGAGGAAATGACATGAACCAGGACAATCTGATCGAAATCCGCGATCTGTCGGTGGAGTTTGTCGCAGGGAGCAACGTTCAGCGCGTGGTCGAGGGCATCAGCTTTGACATCCGCAAGGGTGAAACCCTGGCCCTGGTCGGCGAAAGCGGATCAGGCAAGTCAGTCACCGCTCATTCGATTCTGCGGCTGTTGCCCTACCCGCTCGCGCGCCACCCCAGCGGAACGATCCGCTACGCCGGTGACGACCTGCTGCATGTCAGCGAGAAACGTTTGCGGGGCATTCGCGGCAACCGCATCGCGATGATCTTCCAGGAACCGATGACATCGCTGAACCCGCTGCAGTCCATCGAAAAACAGATCAATGAGGTGCTCGGCCTGCACAAGGGGCTGACCGGCAAAGCGGCAACCCGGCGGACGCTGGAGTTGCTCGAGCTGGTCGGCATTCCGCAACCGGCCAAGCGCTTGAAAGCCCTGCCGCATGAGTTGTCCGGTGGTCAACGGCAACGCGTCATGATCGCCATGGCCCTGGCCAATGAGCCCGAGCTGTTGATCGCCGACGAGCCGACCACCGCGCTGGATGTGACGGTCCAGCTGAAAATCCTCGAACTGCTCAAGGAATTGCAGGCGCGGCTGGGCATGGCGTTGCTGCTGATCAGCCACGATTTGAACGTCGTCAGGCAAATTGCCAACCGAGTATGTGTCATGCAGCGCGGTTGCATCGTCGAACAGGCATCGTGCGAGGAGCTGTTCCGCGCGCCGCAGCATCCGTATACCCGTGAGCTGCTCAGCGCGGAGCCCAAAGGTGGCCCGGCGAATAACCCGCCGGGTGCGCCCCTGCTCGAAGTTGAGAACCTGCGGGTCTGGTTTCCGATCAAGAAAGGCGTGTTCAAGCGCACGGTCGATCATGTCAAAGCGGTCGACGGCATCCACTTCAGTCTGCCCAAGGGTCAGACGCTGGGGATTGTCGGCGAAAGCGGCTCGGGCAAATCGACGCTGGGCCTGGCGATTCTGCGGTTGATTCGCAGCGAAGGCGCGATACGCTTTCATGGCCACGCCCTGGACGAGCTCACACAGCATCAGGTCAGACCGCTGCGGCGCCAGATGCAGGTGGTGTTTCAGGACCCGTTCGGCAGCCTGAGCCCGCGTATGTCGGTGTGTGACATCGTCGGCGAAGGCCTGCGGATTCACAAAATGGGCACGCCGGTCGAGCAGGAAGCTGCGGTGATCGAAGCGCTCAAGGAAGTAGGCCTGGACCCGGCAACCCGACACCGTTATCCCCATGAGTTTTCCGGGGGACAGCGGCAAAGGATCGCCATTGCACGGGCATTAGTGTTAAAACCGGCGCTGATTTTGCTGGACGAGCCGACGTCGGCCCTCGACCGCACCGTTCAGCGTCAAGTGGTGGAGCTGTTGCGCTCCCTGCAAACCAAGTACAACCTGACGTATTTGTTCATCAGCCATGACCTGGCGGTGGTCAAGGCGTTAAGCCACCAACTGATGGTGGTCAAGCAAGGCCAAGTGGTTGAACAAGGTGTGGCAGAAGACATCTTCGCTGCACCGCAACATCCTTATACACAGCAGCTGCTGGAAGCCGCCTTTTTGGCGCCGGCAGCTGTCGATTAACCTGAAGAGGAACAAAACAATGGGTTTTCTCGCCGGTAAGCGCGTCCTGATCGTCGGTGTCGCCAGCAAATTGTCCATCGCATCCGGTATCGCTGCCGCCATGCACCGTGAAGGCGCTGAGCTTGCCTTCACGTATCAGAACGAAAAACTCAAAAAGCGCGTGGAAGAATTCGCCGAAAGCTGGGGTTCGAACGCTGATCTGTGCTTCCCTTGCGACGTCGCCAGCGACGAAGAAATCGCCAAGGTTTTTGAAGAGTTGAGCAAGAAGTGGGACGGTCTGGACTGCATCGTGCACTCCGTGGGCTTCGCACCGGGCGACCAACTGGACGGTGACTTCACCCAGGCCACCACCCGTGAAGGTTTCCGCATCGCCCACGACATCAGTGCCTACAGCTTCGTGGCCCTGGCCAAAGCCGGCCGCGACCTGATGAAAGGCCGCAACGGCAGCCTGCTGACGCTGTCGTATCTGGGCGCCGAGCGCACCATGCCGAACTACAACGTGATGGGCATGGCCAAGGCCAGCCTTGAGGCCGGCGTTCGTTACCTGGCCCGCAGCCTGGGCCCTGAGGGCACTCGCGTCAACGCGGTATCGGCTGGCCCGATCCGCACGCTGGCGGCCTCGGGTATTTCCAACTTCCGCAAGATGCTGGCGGCCAACGAAGCCCAAACTCCGTTGCGTCGCAACGTGACCATCGAAGAAGTGGGTAACGCGGGTGCTTTCCTGTGTTCTGACCTGGCTTCCGGTGTCAGCGGCGAGATCATGTACGTCGACGGCGGTTTCAACACCACGGCGATGGGTGATCTGGAAGGTTGATCGCATAGCGGGTCTCCGGCGCTTGCTTCGGGGAGCGCTGCCCAACGTGTAGAAGCCGGCGTGCTGGCGAAGACGGTGGATCGGACGGCCATTTGGCTGGAGGGTCTGCCGTTTTTTTTCGTGCTGGGTTTGCCAGTCGGATTTTGTGGCGTTCGTTATAGGCGGCCTGACGGGCTTCGGCGAGTTATTTGGAAAGGCGTTCGGCCTGCACACACGTCGCGATAGGTGTCGTCTGGGCTTTATGTGTATGAAAATCAAGATCAAGTGCAGATGGCCTCCCGGCCATGCTCATCCCACTTAGGACGCGCTGTTTAAACAATCTTTGCCGATCATCGTTGTACCTGACAGAACGCATTTTTGTGTAGGAGCCGGCTTGCTGGCGAACGCGGCGGATCAGGAATGAATACGTTGACTGACAGAATGCATTCGCCAGCAAGCCGGCTCCTACGATGAAATCGCCGTCAACCAGTGAAACCGGCCTTAGCCGAGTCTACGTTTGGCCTGCACCCACGTCGCGATAGGTGTCGTCTGGGCTATATGTGTATGAAGATCAAGATCAGAAGCGAAGCGCGCAGATCAAAGGCCTCCCGGCCGAGCCGATCCCACTTGGGACGCGCTGTTTCAAAAATCTTTGACCGATCATTGTCGTACATGACTGAACGCATTTTTTTGTAGGAGCCGGCTTGCTGGCGAACGCGGCGGATCAGGAATGAATACGTTGACTGACAGAATGCATTCGCCAGCAAGCCGGCTCCTACGATGAAATCGCGATCATCCAGTGGACCGGCTTTAGCCGAGAAGCTGTTGCTGTGATCTTGTCTCAAACCCAACATTGCGGGTCCCTTCAAGCACGTAGGCCAAATACCGGCCACAAAAAAGCCCCGACTCTCACGAGTCGGGGCTTTCTGTTAACCGCGTTCTACGTCGATCAATATTTCTCGATCTTCGCCGCCGCTTCAAGCTGCGCGCGGTACGCCGCGAAATCCTGCTGGCCCTCACGGGACGCCAGGAAGCGACGGTATTGGCTCTTCTCCTCATCCGTCGCTGGCGCGGCCTGATTGACGCCATTCAAGCGCACAATCACAAAGCTGCCATCCGCTGCAGTCAGGCTGCCATACAACGGCTTGTCCTTGCCCTCAGGTTTGGGCATACGGAACAGCGCCTGCAACACTTGAGGGTCAACACCTTCCTGGCCGCGTGAAGCGGCTTCCAGCACCTTCCAGCTCTGACCTTCCTGCTTGGTCGCTGCATAAGGGACCTTGCCGTCACGCAGGCCTGCCAGAAGCGCCTCACCGCGTGCCTTCACCGCATCGCTGGCATGCTGCTTCGCCAATTGCGCGCGGATCGGTGCCGATACCGCTTCCAAAGGAAGTTGCTCCGGCTGACGATGCTCCTTCACATGCACCACCACGACCGTCTCGGGGTCCAGTTCCAGCGCGGAGCTGTTGGAGCCCTCTTCCATCACTTCCGGGCTGAACGCGGCCTGGATAACGGCTCGGTTGGCTGCAACCCCTTCACCGCCCTCACGACCGAATGGCGCAGTCGTTTGCACTTTCAAGCCCAGGTCCTGAGCAGGCTGAGCCAGATCCGATGCTTCGAAAGCAGCATCTTCCAGCTTCTTGCTCGCATCGACGAACTTCTGCTCGACCTGCTGGGATTTCAGATCGTTGGTGAGCTTCTCCTTCAGGCTGGCGAACGTCGGCACCGATGGCGCTTCAACACCCAATAGCTTGATCAAGTGCCAGCCAAACTGACTGCGAACAGGCGCGGATACCTGATCCTTGTTCAGCGCGTATAGCGCGTCTTCGAAGGCCGGGTCATAGACACCCTTGCCGGCGTAACCCAGGTCACCGCCTTTGGTGGACGAGCCCGGATCCTGAGAAAACTCCTTCGCCAGCGCGGCGAAATCTTCGCCTTTGGCCACTCGCTGCTGGATCTCTTCGATCCTGGCTTTCGCCTGAGCGTCAGTAGTCTTGTCGTTGACTTCGATCAGGATGTGCGCCGCACGACGCTGCTCCGCCAGGTTGGCAATCTCTTTCTGATAGGCCGCCTGCAGGTCTTCATCCTTAACCGACACCTTGTCGAAGAAAGACGACTTCTTCAGCTCGATGTAATCAAGCACCACCTGCTCGGGACTCAAGAACTCCTTCGCATGCTCATCGTAGTGAGCCTTGATCTCGTCATCCGTTACCTTCACGCTCGACGGGTCTGCGGGCAGCGTCAGCGTAGCGAAATCGCGGGTCTGTTTTTCCAGACGCGCGAAGGCATCCACTTGAGCGTCAGTCACAAATGCACTGCCGCCGATACCGGCGCGAATCTGGCCGATCAGCATTTCCTGGCCCAGAATCTGGCGGAACTGAAGACGCGTGTAACCGAGCTGGCGAACCACCTGGTCAAAGCGATCGGCGTTGAATTTACCGTCAACCTGGAATTCAGGCGTCAGCAGGATCTGTTGGTCCAGTGCCGCCTCGGAGAAACCGAACTTCGAATCAGCGGCGCCCTGCAAAAGCAGTTTGCGGTCGATCAGGCCCTTAAGCGCTGAATCACGCAGCATCTTTTCATTAAGCATCGCAGGATCGAAATCCTTGCCCAGCTGTTGCATCAGCTGACGGCGCTGCATTTCAACAGCCTGACCCAGTTCAGCCTGAGTCACTTCTTCGCCATTGACCTTCGCAGCATCCTGCGAATGGCTGGTAGCCCTGAAAATGGCATCAAAGCCGGTCAGGGCCATCAGAGCGATGATCACCCCGATAATGGTCTTGGCAATCCAGCCTTGTGAATTGTCCCTGATATTCTGCAGCATGCGTCCCCCAGAGGGTTGTACTCGACTCACCAGGCTGCGGCACACGGTAACGCGGAGCGTGGGTTGAATCCGGATAGAAGAAAGGCGCATCCGAGGATGCGCCTTCTCGTAACTTGCAAAGCGGACGGGGTTCGATGTGCGTTCCCCGAGTGACAGTCCAGCGCTTGACCAACCGCACTTGCCGCTTCACGACCAGAACAGAGATAACGCTGTCCTGAGCGGGCAAAGTAAAAGAACTTAGTTGACGGCTTCTTTCAGAGCTTTACCGGCTTTGAAGCCTGGTTTCTTGGCCGCTGGAATTTCCAGGGTCTTACCGGTCTGAGGATTGCGGCCAGTGCGGGCAGGACGATCAGTGACGGAGAAAGTGCCGAAGCCTACCAGTACAACGGAGTCGCCAGCCTTGAGAGCGCCAGTGACGGATTCGATTACAGCGTCCAGCGCACGGCCAGCAGCAGCTTTCGGGATGTCAGCGGATGCGGCGATAGCATCAATCAGTTCCGACTTGTTCACTCTAAGTCCCCTTATATATTTGAGTATTTCTAAGTTTTTTTGGGTGCAACCAAACGAACACTGAGCGGCCTGAACAGGCTTAAAGAGCCGCTTTATAGCAAGGGCTCCAAAAACCTGTCAAGGAAGGCCTCCCAGACTAATGCGTGCTGATCCTCTCCTTGGCGTCAGACTCGCGTTTTTCATCCTTGGCAACCATCTCGGGAGCCACGTCCGGCAAGGGCTCCGGCGCGTATTGCAGCGCAATTTGCAGGACCTCGTCAATCCATTTAACCGGTTTGATCTGCAGGTCCGCCTTGATGTTGTCAGGGATTTCCTTCAAATCGCGAACGTTCTCCTCGGGGATGATCACCGTCTTGATGCCCCCACGGTGAGCAGCCAGCAATTTCTCCTTCAAACCACCTATGGCCAGTACCTGTCCACGCAGGGTGATTTCACCCGTCATGGCGACATCGGCACGGACCGGGATCTGCGTCAGGGCCGACACCAGTGCCGTGCACATGCCCACGCCGGCGCTAGGGCCGTCTTTGGGGGTAGCGCCTTCCGGCATATGGATATGCGTGTCGCGCTTCTCGTGGAAGTCCAGGGGGATGCCCAGGCTCTTCGCACGGCTGCGCACAACCGTCAGCGCAGCGGTGATTGACTCGACCATGACGTCGCCAAGCGAACCGGTCTTTATCAGTTGCCCTTTGCCCGGTACGACCGCCGCCTCGATGGTCAGCAGCTCGCCGCCGACCTGCGTCCAGGCCAGGCCCGTCACTTGACCGACCTGATCCTGCTGTTCTGCAAGGCCATAACGGAACTTGCGAACACCGAGGTAGTGCTCCAGCGTCGCTGCAGTCACAGTGACGGAGAAACGCTTCTCTTGGGCGTGCTCCTTGACCGCCTTGCGGCACACCTTGGCGATCTGGCGCTCAAGGCTGCGCACACCCGCTTCACGGGTGTAGTAGCGCACGATGTCTCGAATGGCTTCCTCTTCAAACTCGATCTCGCCCTTCTTCAAACCGTTGGCAGCGATCTGCTTGGGTGAGAGGTACTTGGTCGCGATGTTGATCTTTTCGTCTTCGGTATAACCGGGCAGACGGATCACTTCCATCCGGTCAAGCAGCGCCGGAGGTATGTTCATCGAGTTGGCGGTGCACAGGAACATGACGTCGGAAAGGTCGTAATCGACTTCGAGGTAATGGTCGTTGAAATTGTGGTTCTGCTCGGGATCGAGCACTTCCAGCAACGCCGATGCCGGGTCGCCACGCATGTCGCTGCCCATCTTGTCGATTTCATCGAGCAGGAACAGCGGGTTGCGCACACCCACTTTGGTCATCTTCTGAATCAGGCGACCTGGCATCGAGCCGATGTAAGTACGGCGGTGTCCACGGATCTCCGCCTCATCGCGCACGCCGCCCAGCGCCATGCGAACAAACTTGCGATTGGTCGCGCTGGCAATCGACTCCGCCAGCGAGGTTTTACCCACACCAGGAGGACCGACCAGGCACAGCACCGGACCGCGAATTTTCTTCACGCGCTTTTGCACTGCGAGGTATTCGAGGATCCGCTCTTTGACTTCATCAAGACCGTAGTGGTCAGCGTCGAGGATGTCTTCGGCGCGGGCGAGATCCAGACGGACCTTGCTCTGAGCCTTCCACGGCACCTGGACCAGCCAGTCGATGTAGGAGCGAACCACTGTCGCCTCCGCAGACATGGGCGACATCTGCTTGAGCTTATTCAGCTCGGCGGTCGCCTTGGTCATCGCGTCTTTTGGCAAACCGGCCGCATCGATGCGCTTCTTCAGCTCTTCGATTTCGTTGTGGCCTTCTTCGCTGTCGCCGAGCTCTTTCTGAATGGCCTTCATCTGCTCGTTCAGGTAGTACTCGCGCTGACTGCGCTCCATCTGCTTCTTCACGCGACCGCGGATACGCTTCTCGACCTGCAGCAGGTCGATTTCGGCATCCAGCAAAGCCAGAACGTGCTCGACCCGGGCGGAGAGGTCGATGATTTCGAGAATTTCCTGCTTTTGCTCGATCTTCAACGCCATGTGCGCGGCCATGGTGTCGACCAGACGACCCGGCTCGTCGATGCTGTTGAGCGAGGACAGCACTTCAGCCGGGACTTTTTTGCCCAGCTGCACGTATTGTTCAAACTGTGTCAGCAGGCTGCGGACGAAGACTTCGGATTCACGATCCGGTGCATCAACCTCGTCGATCAGCGCCACTTCGGCGCGGCAGTGACCGTCCACCTCAATGAAGCGCTCCACCGAGCCACGCTGCTCGCCTTCGACCAGTACCTTCACTGTGCCATCCGGCAGCTTCAGCAGCTGCAGTACGGTCGCGACAGTACCTACGCTGTAGAGCGCGTCTTCACCAGGATCATCATCGGCAGGATTACGTTGCGCGAGCAGCAGAATCTGCTTGTCGCCAGTCATCGCGGCTTCAAGGGCTTCGATCGACTTCTCGCGTCCCACAAACAGTGGGATAACCATATGCGGGTACACCACAACATCGCGCAGTGGCAACAGAGGCAGTTCAATGGTCGTCTTCATGATTTCGCCTCTACGGCGGCCTTCAGGCCATGGACAGATATAAATAAGCTGAAAATCAAGATGGGGGTTGGACCTTAAAAAAACAAGCGCCGCTTTGAGTTAATCCGCCAGCGGTGCAGAAACGGCAACAGCGCGGCCCAGTCGGGTGAGGTGTTGGGAGGAAACGCGAAAAGGGCCCGAGGGCCCTTTTCGTTTCCAGTCGCCCGGTGCGTTGCCGAGGGGCTACGCGTCCGGTGCCGCCTTGGCAGGTGGCTCGCTGTTTTCGTAGATCAACAGTGGCTTGGAAGTGCCTTCGATAACGCTTTCGTCGATCACCACCTTGCTCACGTCCGACTGCGACGGGATCTCATACATGGTGTCGAGCAGAACGCCTTCGAGGATCGAGCGAAGACCACGGGCGCCGGTCTTGCGCTCAAGCGCGCGGCGGGCAACCGATTTCAACGCATCGGGGCGGAACTCAAGGTCCACACCTTCCATTTCGAACAGCTTGCCATACTGCTTGGTCAGCGCGTTCTTCGGCTCTGTGAGAATCTGCATCAAAGCAGCCTCATCCAGTTCGTCGAGGGTCGCCAATACCGGCAGACGACCTACAAACTCCGGAATCAGGCCGAACTTGACCAGATCGTCTGGCTCGACTTCACGCAGGGACTCGCCGACCTTCTTGCCCTCTTCCTTGCTGCGAACTTCGGCGTTGAAGCCGATGCCGCCCTTGGTGGAGCGATTCTGGATGACCTTTTCCAGGCCAGAGAACGCGCCGCCGCAGATGAAGAGAATATTGCGCGTGTCCACCTGCAGGAACTCCTGCTGTGGGTGCTTGCGACCGCCTTGGGGCGGAACGGAAGCCACGGTGCCTTCGATCAACTTCAACAGGGCCTGCTGCACGCCTTCGCCCGACACATCACGCGTGATGGAAGGGTTGTCCGACTTGCGTGAAATCTTGTCGATTTCGTCGATGTAGACAATACCCATCTGGGCCTTCTCGACATCGTAATCGCACTTCTGCAGCAGCTTCTGAATGATGTTCTCGACGTCCTCACCCACATAACCGGCTTCGGTCAGGGTGGTGGCGTCGGCGATGGTGAACGGTACGTTGAGCAAACGCGCAAGCGTTTCCGCAAGCAATGTCTTGCCGGAGCCCGTAGGGCCGATCAGCAGGATGTTGCTCTTGCCCAGTTCAACGTCGTCGTTTTTCTTGTCGCGCTGGTTCAGACGCTTGTAGTGGTTGTAGACCGCTACTGCGAGAACCTTTTTGGCACGCTCCTGACCAATGACGTACTGGTCAAGGATGCCGCTGATTTCTTTGGGCGATGGCAATTTATGCGCACTGCTCTCGGCCTGTGCTTCCTGCACCTCCTCGCGGATGATGTCATTGCACAGGTCGACGCACTCGTCACATACAAATACCGAGGGGCCGGCAATCAATTTACGCACTTCATGCTGGCTTTTGCCGCAGAAGGAGCAATAAAGCAGTTTGCCGTTGTCCTCGCCGTTGCGGGTGTCAGTCATTCGATCGATCCAATCCGGTAGGCTTGCAACACAAGATGAAGGCAATTGCCCGATATTTCAAGTCCGCAGGTGGCGCGGCGATGCCGACCACCCGGGATCATTGCCCTTCACGCAATCATTTGGCCATTTGACGACGGTCGATGACCGAGTCCACCAAACCGTATTCAGCAGCACGCTCGGCGCTCATGAAATTGTCGCGGTTGGTATCACGCTCAATGGTCTCAAGCGTCTGACCGGTGTGGTGCGCCAACAGTTCGTTCAGGCGCTGACGGATGAACAGGATTTCCCGGGCATGGATGTCGATGTCCGACGCCTGGCCCTGAAAACCGCCGAGCGGCTGGTGAATCATGACGCGCGAGTTAGGCAGCGCAAACCGCTTGCCCTTCGCACCACCGGCCAACAGGAAAGCGCCCATGCTGCACGCCTGCCCCATCACCGTCGTCGACACATCCGGCTTGATGAACTGCATGGTGTCGTAGATCGCCATGCCTGCAGTCACCGAACCGCCAGGGGAGTTGATGTAAAGATGGATGTCCTTGTCCGGATTTTCCGCTTCAAGGAACAGCAGTTGTGCCGAGATGAGGTTGGCCATGTAGTCTTCAACCGGGCCGACCAGGAAGATGACGCGTTCCTTGAGCAGGCGGGAGTAGATGTCATAGGCGCGCTCGCCACGGGCGGACTGCTCGATAACCATCGGGACCAGGCCGCCAGCGGCCTGGATGTCAGAGTTCTGCTGAATATAAGAATTGCGGGACATGTCTCGCATTCACTCCCAAATAGTCATGTCTTGAATACGCATAAGCCAGCGCGAAGGCTGGCTTATGGTGTTTTCGAACGAGAGAAGGTGATCAGTCGGCTTGTGGAGCTTCAACCGGCTTGACTGCCTCTTCGTACGAGACCGCTTTGTCGGTCACGCTCGCTTTCTGCAAAACAGTATCCACAACTTGTTCTTCCAGCACAACCGAACGAACTTCGTTCATTTGCTGTTCGTTCTTGTAGTACCACGCCACGACCTGCTCTGGCTCCTGGTAGGCCGAAGCCATTTCCTGGATCAGCTCGCGAACACGAGTGTCGTCTGGCTTGAGGTCGAACTGCTTGACGACTTCAGCGACGATCAGGCCCAGCTCGACGCGGCGCTTGGCCTGCTCTTCGAACAGCTCGGCTGGCAGTTGGTCAGGCTTGATGTTGCCACCAAACTGCTGAACAGCCTGAACGCGCAGACGGTTTACTTCGTTTTCCAGCAGCGCTTTAGGCACTTCGATCGGGTTGGCGGCCAGCAGACCGTCCATTACCTGATTCTTGACCTTGGACTTGATCGCCTGACGCAGCTCGCGCTCCATGTTCTTGCGAACTTCGGTGCGGAAGCCTTCGATGTTGGTTTCCTTGATGCCGAACTGCTTGAAGAACGTTTCGTTCAGCTCAGGCAGCGTCGGTGCCGATACCGTGTTGACGGTAACGGTGAACTCGGCGGTCTTGCCAGCCAGTTCCAGATTCTGGTAATCCTCTGGGAAAGTCAGGTTCAGAACACGCTCTTCGCCGGCTTTGGCACCGACCAGACCGTCTTCAAAACCCGGGATCATGCGACCCGAGCCCAGCACCAGCTGGGTACCAGTGGCCGAACCGCCGGCAAATGCCTCACCGTCGATTTTGCCCACGAAATCGATGTTCAGCTGGTCTTCGTTTTGTGCAGCACGGTCAACCACTTCAAAGCTGACGTTTTGCTTGCGCAGGATTTCCAGCATGTTGTCCAGGTCGGAATCGGCGACGTCAGCCGACAGACGCTCGACAGAGATGGATTCAAAACCGGCAACGGAGAACTCGGGGAACACTTCGAAAGTCGCGATGTACTCGAGGTCCTTGCCTTTTTCAAAGGTCTTGGGCTCTACGGAGGGTGCGCCAGCCGGGTTCAGCTTTTGCTCGACGACAGCTTCGTAGAAGGTTGCCTGGATCAGGTCGCCCAGTGCTTCTTGACGAGCACCGTCTTCGTAACGCTGGCGGATCACGCTCATAGGCACTTTGCCTGGGCGGAAGCCCGGGATCTTGGCTTTACGTGCGGTCTGCTGCAGACGCTTGTTGACTTCAGTCTCGATGCGCTCAGCAGGCACGCCAATGGTCATGCGGCGCTCGAGAGCGGAAGTATTTTCAACAGAAACTTGCATGGATATTCCTCGTTGCACAGACGTTAGCCGGCCGTTTCCGACCCCAGAATCAAGGGCAAGCATTCTAGTGGGTCAAACTCAAGAAGTCACCCTACTGAACAAGGGTAAATAAAGTGGCGTGCAGCCCGGGAATCGCAAGCCGATGATCCGACCTGCGGGAGGTGTCTGGGACGCACCTGATACGCCCCTATATAAAAGGAAGCGAAAGGACAACCCAGTCATGATCCAGTCCCTGGAGGCACACCTTGTGGGCCTTGTGTCATGGACACATCAAGCGAGGGCCACGATGAAACCTGCGTTGAAACAAAAAAAGCCGCACAAGGCGGCTTTCTTTATCCCCTCAACACTCAAATAAAGTGTTGCGAGGCTTGTAGCTGGTGCGGACGGAGAGACTCGAACTCTCACACCTTTCGGCGCTGGAACCTAAATCCAGTGTGTCTACCAATTCCACCACATCCGCGTTTTGAAGCGCTTAAAGCAAAGGCGCCAGATTATGAATCTGGCGCCTTTTCGAATATGGGGTGGACGAAGGGGATCGAACCCTCGACAACGGGAGTCACAATCCCGTGCTCTACCAACTGAGCTACGCCCACCATATTGCGTTGTAACCGACGCATTCAAACTGAATGCTACTTGTGCCAAAGTTGCCTAATGGCGCACCCGGCAGGACTCGAACCTGCGACCATCCGCTTAGAAGGCGGATGCTCTATCCAGCTGAGCTACGGGCACTTATTTATTTGCCTTCGTTAGACTGCAAATCAAGAGCTTTCAATCACGCTGAGCCGATCTTAACTCTACCTGACTTATTCAACCTTTCGACCTGATCTGCCGTTTCCGGCTAATCCTGTGTGGGGTTGTGCCCGACAAGTGCGACGAATCTTATAGACGGCCCAAAAGGTCGTCAACACTTTTTTCTAAAAAATTGAGTTAATTAAAGGGCTTAGCTTATTAAGCGAACCAACCGTCTTTGCCCTTGGGTCAGGTCATGCGAGAATGCGCGCTCTTTTTCCCTCCCTTCCGATGGTTAATCACGCGTAATGACTGCAAAACTAATAGACGGCAAAGCGATCGCAGCCAACCTGCGCCAGCAGATCGCCCAACGAGTCGCCCAGCGTCGCGAGCAAGGTCTGCGCACGCCCGGCCTCGCGGTGATTCTGGTCGGCAGCGACCCCGCCTCTCAGGTTTACGTCTCGCACAAACGCAAAGACTGCGAAGAGGTCGGCTTCATCTCGCAGGCCTATGACCTGCCCAGTGAAACCACCCAGACCGAACTGACCGACCTTATCGATCGCCTCAACGACGATCCGGCCATTGACGGCATCCTGCTGCAACTGCCACTGCCCGAGCACCTGGAGTCGTCCAGCCTGCTGGAACGCATCCGTCCGGACAAAGATGTCGATGGCTTTCATCCGTATAACGTCGGCCGCCTGGCCCAGCGCATTCCCCTGCTGCGGCCCTGCACTCCCAAGGGCATCATGACCCTGCTGGAAAGCACCGGCGTTGATCTGTACGGCAAGGACGCAGTGGTCGTCGGCGCGTCCAACATCGTCGGTCGTCCGATGGCGATGGAACTGCTGCTGGCAGGCTGCACCGTGACCGTGACCCACCGCTTCACTCAGGATCTGGCCGGGCACGTCGGCCGCGCCGATCTGGTGGTTGTGGCCGCGGGTAAACCGGGCCTGGTGAAGGGCGAGTGGATCAAGCAGGGGGCGATTGTCATTGACGTCGGCATCAACCGTCAGGACGACGGCAAGCTGGTAGGCGATGTGGTGTACGAAACCGCCCTGCCCCGCGCAGGCTGGATAACGCCCGTGCCCGGTGGCGTGGGCCCGATGACCCGCGCCTGCCTGCTGGAAAACACGCTGTATGCCGCCGAGACGCTGCACGGCTAATCGCTCCCGTCTTGCGCAGCAAAGCGCACGAATGAAAAACGGCACCCGAGGGTGCCGTTTTTTTATCCGCCGGAAGTCTCTCCAGTCAGCTTATTTTTTGCCCGCTTCCCAGCTCTTCAGGAGGTCCGAGTAAGCGATGGTTTCGCCCTTCGGCTTCTCGTTGGCCAGTTTGCGTTGGGGTGCCAGGAACGCACCGTTGCTCTTCTCTGCCTTGGTGTACCACTCCTCGGCCGAGGTTTCCGGGTTCATTTTCGGTGCGCAACCGCTGGCATCCTGAACCTTGGAGCGCTCGATGCGGGTCATGATTGCATCCTGATCCTTGGCCAGACCGTCGAGAGCCGCCTGGGCGGTTTTCTCGCCGGTAACGGCCTCAGCCACATGGCTCCACCACAGCTGAGCCAGCTTCGGATAGTCCGGTACGTTGGTGCCGGTCGGCGACCACTGCACACGGGCCGGGCTGCGATAGAACTCGACCAGACCACCGAGCTTCGGCGCCAGGGCCGTCATCTCTTTGGAGTTGATGTCCGATTCACGAATCGGCGTCAGGCCCACGATAGTTTTCTTCAGCGAGACCGACTTCGACGTTACGAATTGCGCGTAGAGCCAGGCCGCAAGGCGCTTCTTCTCTTCGGTGGACTTGAGGAAGGTCCAGGAGCCCACGTCCTGATAACCCAGCTTCATGCCCTCTTTCCAGTAAGGACCTTTTGGCGATGGCGCCATCCGCCATTTCGGCGTGCCGTCGGCGTTCATGACCGGCAGACCAGGCTTGGTCATGTCGGCGGTGAAGGCGGTGTACCAGAAGATCTGCTGCGCGACGTTACCCTGGGACGGCACCGGGCCGGACTCGGAGAAGGTCATGCCTGCAGCTTCAGGCGGCGCGTAGGCCTTGAGCCAGTCGATGTACTTCTGGGTGGCATACACAGCGGCCGGGCCGTTGGTGTCGCCGCCGCGGGTGATGCTCGAACCGACCGGGTGGCAGGCTTCTACGCGAATGCCCCACTCGTCCACGGGCAGACCGTTGGGCAGGCCCTTGTCGCCGCTGCCGGCCATGGAGAACCAGGCGTCAGTGAAGCGCCAGCCCAGGGATGGATCTTTCTTGCCGTAATCCATGTGGCCGTAGACTTTCTTGCCGTCCAGTTCCTTGACGTCCTCGCTGAAGAACTTGGCAATGTCCTCGTAGGCCGACCAGTTGACCGGGACGCCCAGTTCGTAGCCGTATTTGGCCTTGAACTTCTCTTTGAGGTCAGCACGGTCGAACCAGTCGGCGCGGAACCAGTACAGGTTGGCGAACTGCTGGTCGGGCAGCTGGTAAAGCTTGCCGTCTGGCGCGGTGGTGAAAGACGTACCAATGAAGTCCTTGAGGTCAAGCGTAGGGGAAGTGACTTTCGACCCCTCGGCGCTCGCCATCAGGTCTGTCAGAGACATCGCCTTGCCGTAGCGGAAGTGAGTACCAATCAGGTCGGAGTCGTTCACCCAGCCGTCATAGATACTTTGGTTGGACTGCATGGCAGTCTGCAGCTTCTCGATCACATCACCTTCCTGCAACAGGTCGTGGGTGACCTTGATGCCGGTGATTTCAGTGAACGCCTTGGCCAGGGTTTTGGATTCATATTCGTGGGTGGTCAAGGTTTCGGAAACCACCTTGATGTCCATGCCACGGAACGGCTCGGCCGCCTTGATGAACCACTCCAGCTCCTTGAGCTGGTCGGCATCGGACAGCGTGGTCGGTTTGAATTCGCTGGAGGCCCATTTCTTGGCGGCATCCTCGTACTGGTCGGCCCAGGCCGAAACGCTCAAGCCACTGAGCATCACCATCGTTGCTACCGTCACACTATGTCGCAGCTTGTTTTTCTTATTGAACATAGACACCTCTTGTGTTGATTCTTATGTGATCCCGCGTTTCAACCTTCGCTAAAGCCTTCTCAACCCCAACGCATCACCACCAACAGCCACACCAGGGACAGCCCGGAGGCGACCCAGATATTCCAGCTGGTCGCGCCAATCACCAGCAGGTGCAGATAGGCGCTGCCGAGCAGGCCGATGAACAAACGATCGCCTCGCGTCGTGGCAATCGGCAAAAACCCGCGACGTTCAATGCTCGCCGAGCGCAGTTCCCACGCGGTCATCGCCACCAGAATCGCAGCGATGGACGCGAAGAAAATAGCAGTCGGCAGGGTCCAGGACATCCACTCCATTTTTCGACTCCTCAGACACGACCAAGAGCAAAGCCCTTGACCACGTGATTACGAACGAACCAGATCACCAGCATGCCCGGCAGGATGGTCAACACCCCCGCCGCTGCCAGCACCCCCCAATCGATACCTGATGCCGAAACGGTACGCGTCATAACCGCCGCGATCGGCTTGGCGTTGACCGAGGTCAGCGTACGCGCCAGCAACAACTCGACCCACGAGAACATGAAGCAGAAAAACGCAGTCACACCGATGCCCGAGCCAATCAGCGGAATGAAAATCTTGCCGAAGAACTTGGGAAAGCTATAGCCGTCAATGTAGGCGGTTTCGTCAATTTCCTTCGGAACCCCGGACATGAAGCCTTCAAGGATCCACACCGCCAGCGGTACGTTGAACAAACAGTGCGCCAACGCTACCGCAATGTGCGTGTCGAACAGGCCGATGGACGAGTACAGCTGGAAGAAAGGCAGCAGGAAAACCGCTGGCGGCGCCATCCGGTTCGTCAGCAGCCAGAAGAACAGGTGCTTGTCGCCGAGGAAACGATAGCGTGAAAACGCATAGGCCGCTGGCAATGCGACACTCAGCGATATCACCATATTCAGGCAGACGTAGTACAGCGAGTTGATGTAGCCGCTGTACCAGCTTTCGTCGGTGAAGATGACCTTGTAGTTCGCCAACGTGAAGTCCCGGGGGAACAGGGTCAGCCCGCCGAGGATTTCGGTGTTGGTCTTGAAAGACATGTTGATCAGCCAGTAGATCGGCACCAGCAGAAACAGCAGGTAGATCCACAGCGGTATGAGCTTTTTGAACGACACTTTTTCGCGCTTGTTCATGGGCGTGCCTCAGTTCTTTTCGCTGTGGGTCATGGCGGTGTAGAACACCCACGAGACCAACAGAATGATCAGGAAATACACCAGCGAGAACGCCGCCGCAGGCCCCAGGTCGAACTGGCCGAGGGCCATGGTCGTCAGGGTCTGGCTGAGGAAGGTTGTCGAGTTGCCTGGCCCGCCACCGGTGAGCACGAACGGCTCGGTGTAGATCATGAAGCTGTCCATGAAGCGCAGCATCACCGCGATCAACAGCACGCTCTTCATCTTCGGCAACTGGATGTGACGGAACACGGCCCAGTTGGACGCCCGATCGATACGCGCGGCCTGGTAGTACACATCCGGAATCGCGCGCAGGCCCGAGTAGCACAGCAATGCCACCAGCGAGGTCCAGTGCCAGACATCGATGACCAGCACGGTCACCCAGGCGTCCGACGCGTTGGCCGCGTAGTTGTAGCTGATGCCCAGCACATCATTGAGGATCCAGCCGAGCAGACCAATGTCACCACGGCCGAAGATCTGCCAGATGGTCCCGACCACGTTGAAGGGAATCAGCAGCGGGATGGTCATCACGATCAGACAGAGTGAAGACCAGCGACCCTTGGTCGGCATGGTCAGCGCAATCGCGATGCCCAGCGGGATTTCGATCAGCAGTACGCAGCCGGAGTAAATGAACTGGCGCAGCAGCGAATCGTGCAGCCGCGGATCCTGCAGCACCTGGCGGAACCAGTCGGCGCCGACGAAGTAGCGGCTGGACTGATCGAAGATGTCCTGCACCGAATAGTTGACTACGGTCATCATCGGAATAATGGCGCTGAACGCCACCAGCAGGAACACCGGCAGGACCAGCCACCAGGCTTTGTTGTTCTGCACTTTACTCATGGGGCACCTCGCCGGCCGGCACTGGTTGGGTAGCGGCCTCCAGCAAAAATTCATCGGCGTACAGCATCAGCCACTGCGCAGGGAAACTGATCCATGCCTGGCCCTGGGGCACCGGCTTGTCTTCCTGCATGCGTACTTTCAACAGCTGGCCGGCCAGGTTGAGGGTGAGGATCTTGTAGGTCCCCAAATCCTCGACGTAGGTCACTTCGGCCTGCATGGCGTCGTCAACCGGTCCGTCCCAGACATGCACGAATTCGGGACGAATCCCGACTTTCAAGGTGCTCCACTGAGTCGCGGCCAGCCGCTGCTGCAAAGCGTCGGACAGAGGCAGATGAATGTCGCCGAAACCCACACCGCCCACCTCAGGCTTGACCTCAATGAGGTTCATGCCGGGGCTGCCGATGAAGTAACCGACGAAGGTGTGATGCGGTTTTTCGAACAGCTCGCGTGGCGTGCCGAACTGCACGATCTGACCGCCGTACATCACTGCAATCTTGTCGGCGAAGGTCGATGCCTCCAGCTGATCGTGAGTGACGTAAACCATGGTGATGTTGAACTGCTCGTGAATCTGCTTGAGCTTGCGGCGCAGCTTCCACTTCAGGTGCGGGTCAATTACGGTCAGCGGTTCGTCGAACAGAATTGCCGACACATCGTCGCGAACCAGGCCGCGACCCATCGAGACTTTCTGTTTTTCGTCAGCGGTGAGGCCCTTGGCTTTTTTCTTCAGCAGCGGCTGCAGGTCCAGGACATCGGCGATTTCGTGGACCTTGATCTTGACCTTGGCTTCAGGCATGCCCTGATTGCGCAGAGGAAACGCCAGGTTGTCGTACACCGTCATGGTGTCGTAGACCACCGGGAACTGGAAAACCTGAGCGATGTTGCGCTCCTCCGGCGACATGTCGTTGACCACAGTCTCGTCGAACATCACCTTGCCTTCAGACGGGCTGAGCAGACCGGAGATGATGTTGAGCAGGGTCGATTTGCCACAGCCGGACGGGCCGAGCAAAGCGTAAGCACCGCCCTGCTCCCAGATGTGGGTCATTTCACGGATCGCGTAGTCTTCGGGACCTGACGGGTGGGCGCTGTAACTGTGCGCGAGTTGTTGCAAGCGGATCTCGGCCATCAGGCAACCCTCGCCATGCGCAGGCCCGGCGCCTGGATAAGGCCGCCCTGCTGATCGAATACGAACAGTTTGTGAGTCGGGATGTACACGCGAATCGGCGTGTCCACGTCGTACTCGTGAACGCCCGGCAAATGCAGCACCAGCGAGAAATGCTCGTTGCGCACGTGCAGGAATGTTTCCGAGCCGCTGATCTCGGCGAGCTCGACGGTCACTGCCAGTTCGAGGTCGTCGTCGTTGGAGGGCACCAGACTCAGATGGCTCGGGCGCACGCCGAAGCGGTAGTCGCCATCGCCAATGCGGCGCAGGTCAACGTTCAGCGGGAAGTGAGCAAAGTTGGCGAAGCTGACTTCGTTGCCTTCAATGCGACCCGGCATCAGGTTGATCGGTGGCTCGGAGAACAATTCGGCGGCCAGCACGGTTTTCGGCTGGTGATACACCTCGGGTGTTCTGCCGCTCTGGATCAGCCGGCCTTCATGCAGAATCGTCGTGGTACCGCCCAGCGCCAGCGCTTCGTTCGGCTCGGTGGTGGCGTAGATAGCAATGGTGTTGCGCGTCTCGAACAGCTGGCGCATCTCCTGCCGCAGTTCTTCACGCAATTTGTAGTCGAGGTTGACGAGAGGCTCGTCAAACAGAATCAATTCAGCGTCCTTGACCAGTGCCCGCGCCATGGCGGTGCGCTGTTGCTGGCCGCCGGACAGCTCAAGGGGATAACGAGGGAGAAATTTCTCGATGCGCAGCATCTTGGCGGTTTCCCGCACGCGGCGGTCGATTTCCTCTTTCGACATCTTGGCCTGGCGCAGTGGCGAGGCGATGTTGTCGTAGACGGTCATGCTCGGATAGTTGATGAACTGCTGATAAACCATCGAAACATTGCGATGACGCACCGCGACATGGGTGACATCTTTGCCATTCATCAGTACCCGGCCGCTGTCTGGTTTGTCCAGACCGGCCATCAAGCGCATCAGGCTGGTTTTGCCTGATAAGGTGCGCCCCAGCAATACATTGAATGAGCCGGGTTCGAAGCTCAGCGACGCATCGTCGATCCAGATCTGACCGTCGACTGCGCGGCTGACGTGCTCAAGCGTGAGAGACATGGCGTGCCCTTTTTATTTGTTTTGTTCGGGGTGTTGCGTGTTTTGCCTTGCGGCGGGTCGTAACATTCGCCGACCGCTTGTTGGATAGCGACAATCGTGCCAATCCGCTGCACGGTGATCCCAAGCGCTGAAAAGCCCGTGCCAGAGCGGTTATGCTGCTTATTCGCACGGATGGGCGTTCACAGGCGAACTTAAATGAACAGCAAAGGCTGAACACTTGAACAAAATGAACGTTGACTTTGAACAATCCTGAACAACAATGGGTGGACGTTTTCGAGCAGGGATGCTCCGCCCAACCGGCATCTCGACAACAATAAGAAGTACTCGGACGGAGCCATTCAATGGCCACACCAGGCGCATCCCCCAGCCACGACACCATCATTCAGGATTCGTGGGCCCGCTGCCGCGAGTTCGGCCTTGACCACCAGTCACGCCCCTCCTTCGGCCGTTTGCCCGAACAGCAAGTGTCGCAACTGCTGGAACGTCACCATTCGCTGGTGCAAACCACCCACCAGCAAGTGCTGCCGTTTTACGAGAACATTCTGAGCAATTCCAATTGCCTGATCCTGCTTGCGGATCAACAAGGCCAGGTGCTCAACTCCTGGGGCAATAAACGCTTCGTCGAGCCGGACCAGCAACCGGGCTTCGTCGCAGGCGCCAGCTGGCTGGAGCAAGGTGCTGGCACCAATGCCATCGGTACTGCGCTTGCCTGTGAACAGGCTGTTCACATTGAACACGATGAACACTTTCTGAAAGCCAACCGCTTCATGACCGGTTCTGCCGCGCCGATTTTCGATGCGTCGCGACGGATGATTGCGGTGCTGGACGTGTCCAGCGACAGCTTCCTGCCGCCTTCCCATACCCTTGGGATGGTGAAAATGATGAGCCAGACCATCGAAAACCGACTGATCCTCGACCAGTTTCAGGACGGCTATTTCCAGCTCATTTTCAATACCGGCCTCAACAATCTGGACAGCCAGTGGGCAGGGTTGCTGGTGTTCGATGAAAGCGGCCGGGTGCTGTGCGCCAATCGGCGCGCTGACAATCTCCTGGGGGTCAGCTTGCTGAACGCTCACATCGAGAACCTGTTCAAGGCGCCCATTGAACATTTGCTGGATCAGGTCGAAGGCCAGCCTTTCCCGCTCCAGGCGCTGGGCCATAACCGCTTTCACAGCGTGCTGAAAAGGCCCAAGGCGCCTGTTCTCAAGCTTCGGGCCGTACCTGTTACCCAGGCTGCGCGGGCTTCCGTTCCCACGTCGGTGGCGCTCTGCGCTGCAGATGAGCGTGTGGAGAAAGCCGCGCGTCAGGGTCAGCGGTTGCTGGAGAAGAACGTGCCGCTGCTTGTCCTGGGCGAGACGGGTGTGGGCAAGGAAGTGTTCGTCAAAGCCCTGCACCGCGCCAGCTCGCGAGCCGATCAGCCGTTGGTGGCGGTCAACTGCGCGGCGATTCCGTCGGAGCTGGTCGAGGCCGAGCTGTTTGGCTATGAAAAAGGTGCGTTCACCGGCGCTCACCACAAAGGCAGCATCGGGCTGATCCGCAAGGCCGACAAGGGCACGCTGTTTCTGGATGAAATAGGCGACATGCCGCTGGCGGTTCAGGCGCGCTTGCTGCGCGTTTTGCAGGAACGTTGCGTGCAGCCAGTGGGTAGCAGCGAGCTTTATCCGGTGGACATCCGGGTGATTTCCGCCACCCACTGCTCATTGCGTGAACATGTTCAGAACGGGCGGTTTCGGCAGGATCTTTACTACCGCATCAGCGGGCTGAACCTGGAATTGCCGCCGCTGCGTGAGCGCAGTGACAAGGCCGGGCTGGTGCTTGCCATTTGGGAACAGCACCGCGAACCTCAACAAACGGCAGGTTTCGAGCCTCAAGTAATGGAGCTGTTCGAACGTCATCCGTGGCCGGGTAATTTGCGCCAGTTGAGCAACGTGATTCAGGTGGCGTTGGCGCTGGCCGACGATCAGCCGATTTCCACGGAGCATCTGCCAGAGGACTTTTTCGCTGATCTGGCGATAGGTTGCGAGAGCGTCGAGCCCGAAACGGCGTTCAACCGCAAGGCCGCGCTGGACACGCCGGAAGAGCTGAACGAGTTACTGCAGGCGGCCGGCGGGAACATCTCGCAGCTGGCCAAGCAACTGGGGGTCAGCCGCAATACGCTGTACAAGCGGCTGCGGGAACAGGGGTTTTAGCCTGAGCCCGGCCGACATATTGCGGCGAAACTCAGCCCCTGCGAATGCCGACTTGCTGGCGAAACACAGAGCCCTGTAGGAGCCGGCTTGCTGGCGAAAACGGTGGGTCAGTGGATCACTCCATGGGTGATTCATCGCATTCGCCAGCAAGCCGGCTCCTACAGTTCCAATATCCAATCGTCCGTGCGCTGGACATCAAACGTGACGCGGAGCGTCAGACGATGCATTCCCGAGCAGAGCGGAGAACGACCCGCACAGAATTGTAACGGCGGCTTGGTCGAGAATGAATATATGGCTATATTTGGCCAATATTTCCGAATGCGAGCATACGTCATGATTATCGTCCCCCTCGGTGAGGCCAAGGACAATCTGTCAAAACTGGTGGATGACGCTGCAGCGGGCCAGACCATCACGATCGCTAAACATGGTCGCGCAATGGCGCGCCTCGTCCCGATCGGGCGGCCCACCGGTAAACGCATCGGTGCTATGAAAGGTATTCTTCAACTACCCGACGACTTCGATGCACCGCTTTCTGACGCGGTGCTTGATGATTTCGAAGGCAGTCGCTCATGAGGATACTGCTGGATACTCATATTCTTCTGTGGGCTCTGACAGACGACCCGAAGCTTTCTCCTAAAGCAAAAAAACTGATCGAAACCGCTACTGAGGTTTACATCAGCGCCGCCACGTTCTGGGAGATGTCGATAAAGATTGGGTTGGGGAAACTAACGGCCGATCTCGAGGAGATTCGTGAGCACTGCCGGGACAGCGGCTTCATCGAGCTGCCTGTCAGCGTAGAACATGCAATCGCAGTCAAAGATCTCGAACACCATCATCGCGACCCATTTGATAGGCTAATCGTTGCTGCCGCCATCACTGAACCGATGAAGCTGATTACCTCAGACCCGATGGTTGCCAAGTACACGTCACTTGCAGTACTGGCCTAAAGTACCTAGGCGCCAAAGCAGCAGGCCCCCAGACGCTATCATTTTGCAGACTGAACTTCGGGACACTGATCGTCCCCACGCTTCGCGAGGTACCCCCCCCCGACTTTGACGCCCGGCGTCAACGGTGACGCGGAGCGTCAGAGGATGCGCTCCCACGTGTAGGAGCGCGCGTGCCCGCGAAGGGTATCAACTGGCGCCGACGATCAATCCGCCAAGCGCCAGGTCGTGCCGCCCTTGCCATCTTCCAGCACCACGCCCATGGCAGTGAGTTGATCGCGGATGCGGTCGGATTCAGCCCAGTTCTTGTCCGCGCGCGCTTGCAGGCGGGCGGCGATCAGGGCTTCGACTTCGGCAGCGTCGACACGCCCCTCCGCGCCGGCGCGCAGGAAGTCATCGGCTTCCAGCTGCAACACACCCAATACGCTCGCCAGCTCTTTCAGCCTCGCTGCCAGACCTGCCGCTGCGTTGACATCGCTGTCGCGCAGACGGTTGATCTCGCGGACCATTTCGAACAACACGGCACAGGCTTCCGGCGTGCCAAAGTCGTCGTTCATGGCTGCAGAAAAGCGCTCGACGAATGCTTCGCCGCCTGCGGGCTCAGCGACCGGAAGCCCCTTCAGCGCATGGTAGAACCGCTCCAGCGCACCTTTCGATTCCTTCAGGCTGTCTTCGGAGTAGTTGATCGCGCTGCGGTAGTGGCTCGACACCAACAGGTAACGCACCACTTCCGGATGGTATTTGTCCAGCACGTCGCGAATGGTGAAGAAGTTGTTCAAGGACTTGGACATCTTCTCGCCATTGATGCGGATCATCCCGCAGTGCATCCAGGCATTGGCGTACGTCTTGCCGGTCGCGGCTTCGCTCTGGGCAATCTCGTTTTCATGGTGCGGAAATTCGAGATCGCTGCCGCCGCCATGAATGTCGAACGTCTCACCCAGGCAGCAGGTGGACATTACCGAGCACTCAATATGCCACCCCGGACGCCCGGGTCCCCATGGCGATTCCCAGCTGGGCTCGCCGGGTTTGACGCCCTTCCAGAGGACGAAGTCCAGTGGATCGTCCTTGGCTTCGTCCACCTCGATCCGCGCACCGATGCGCAAATCTTCGATTTTCTTGCGCGAGAGCTTGCCGTAACCGAGGAATTTGCCGACGCGGTAGTACACGTCACCGTTGCCCGGCGCGTAAGCATAACCCTTGTCGATCAGGCTCTGGATCATGTCATGCATGCCGCCGATGTAATCGGTGGCGCGCGGTTCCATGTCCGGCTTGAGGATGTTCAGCCGCGCTTCGTCCTCGTGCATCGCGTCGATCATGCGCGCGGTCAGGGCATCGAACGCTTCGCCGTTTTCACGGGCGCGATTGATGATCTTGTCGTCGATGTCGGTGATGTTGCGCACATAGGTCAGGTCGTAGCCGCTGAAACGCAGCCAGCGGGTCACCAGATCGAAGGCCACCATGCTGCGGCCGTGGCCAAGGTGGCAATAGTCGTACACGGTCATGCCGCAGACGTACATGCGCACCTTGTTGCCATCCAGCGGCTTGAAGACTTCTTTGCTCTTGCTGAGCGTGTTGTAGATAGAAAGCACGTTGCCTACCTTAGCTCCACGAATCGCGGAGCGTCACAGTCCTGTTAAAGACCGGATGACCGGGTTTCGAGTCCTTCAGATCCGCGCTGAAATAGCCTTCGCGTTCGAACTGGAAACGGTCTTCCGGCTGAGCATCAGCCAGCGACGGTTCAGCGCGACAACCGGTCAGGACCTGCAGCGAGCCCGGGTTGATGTTGTCCAGGAAGGTCTTGCCCTCTTCTGCTTTCTCGGGGTTGGCCGACAGGAACAGGCGGTCATACAGACGCACTTCGCATTCGATGCTTTCGGCTGCCGGAACCCAATGCACGACGCCTTTGACCTTGCGGCCTTCAGGGTTCTTGCCCAGGGTTTCCGGGTCGTAGGAGCAGCGCAGTTCAACGATGTTGCCGTCTGCGTCCTTGATGGCTTCGTCGGCCCGAATCACATAGCTGCCACGCAGGCGCACTTCGCCGTTCGGTTCCAGACGCTTGTAGCCCTTGGGCGGCTCTTCCATGAAATCGTCGCGGTCGATGTAGATCTCGCGGGAGAACGGCAGCTTGCGCACGCCCAGTTCTTCCTTCTGCGGGTGGCGCGGCAGTTCGAGGTGATCGACCTGGCCTTCCGGGTAGTTGGTAATGACAACCTTCAGCGGCCGCAGCACGCACATGGCGCGCGGGGCGTTGTGGTCCAGGTCCTGACGGATGCTGAATTCCAGCATGCCGAAATCGACCACACCGTCGGAGCGGTTGGTGCCGATCATTTCGCAGAAATTGCGGATCGACGCCGGGGTGTAACCGCGACGGCGGAAGCCCGACAGCGTCGACATGCGCGGGTCGTCCCAGCCGTGCACGTGTTTTTCATCGACCAGCTGCTTGAGCTTGCGCTTGCTGGTGATGGTGTAGTTCAGGTTCAGGCGCGAGAACTCGTACTGGCGCGGCTTGCACGGCACCGGCAGGTTGTCGAGGAACCACTCGTAAAGCGGGCGATGGCTCTCGAACTCCAGGGTGCAGATCGAGTGTGTAATGCCTTCGATGGCATCCGACTGACCGTGGGTGAAATCGTAGATCGGGTAGATGCACCACTTGTCACCGGTCTGGTGGTGGTGAGCGTGGCGAATACGATAGAGGATCGGATCGCGCAGGTTCATGTTCGGCGAAGCCATGTCGATTTTCGCGCGCAGGACACGAGCGCCGTCTTCGAACTCGCCGGCTTTCATGCGGCTGAACAGGTCAAGGTTTTCCTCGACGCTGCGCTCGCGGAACGGGCTGTTCTTGCCGGGTTCGGTCAACGTGCCGCGGTATTCGCGAGCCTGTTCTGGGGTCAGGTCGTCGACGTAGGCCTTGCCCGCCTCGATCAGATTGACCGCCCAGGCGTACAGCTGGTCGAAGTATTGCGAGGCATAGCGCACTTCGCCGGACCACTCGAAGCCCAGCCATTTGACGTCGCTTTCGATCGCGTCGATGTACTCCTGGTCTTCCTTCGCCGGGTTGGTGTCGTCGAAGCGCAGATGCGTCACGCCGCCGAATTCCTGAGCCAGACCAAAGTTGACGCAGATCGACTTGGCATGACCGATGTGCAGGTAGCCATTGGGCTCCGGCGGGAAGCGGGTCACGATCTGGGTGTGCTTGCCCGAATCCAGGTCAGCCTGCACGATCGGGCGCAGGAAGTTGGTTGGAATTGCAGGGCCTGCCTTGGAGTTCGCAGCGGCGTCTTGAGTGGGCTTGCTCATAGGATCCTTGTACGGGTCGCGGCCAGGAAGGCCGGTTAAATCAAAGCGCCTATCATAGCCGAAGCTGTCAAGCCCCTGACAGCGCGCCGTGACAAAACTGCGGAGATGGGCTTGAGGCCGGTTGCCACGGCCGTTCAATCGCAACTACCCGTCCTGCGGCTAGCCTCTGTAAACTGCACGCCTGGGGTGAACCTGCAACTGTGGCCCGTCACGACGTGCGCCCGGTTCTGCGCTCACCACCTCCCACCACGACTTCAAAGAGCGAGCTGACACATGTCGAAAGTAAAGCTGACCACCAATCACGGTGAAATCGTTCTGCAATTGAACGCTGACAAGGCCCCGCTGACCGTTGCCAACTTCCTCGAATACGTCAAGGCCGGACACTACGAGAACACTGTCTTTCACCGCGTGATTGGCAATTTCATGATCCAGGGCGGCGGCTTCGAGCCGGGCATGAAAGAGAAAAAAGACAAGCGCCCGAGCATCCAGAACGAAGCCGACAACGGCCTGCCGAACAAGAAGTACTCGGTGTCCATGGCCCGCACCATGGAGCCGCATTCAGCCTCCGCGCAGTTCTTCATCAACGTCGCCGACAACAGCTTTCTCAACCACACGGGCAAAACCGTACAGGGCTGGGGCTATGCGGTGTTCGGCGAGGTGGTGGAAGGCACTGATGTGGTCGATAAGATCAAGGGCGTCGCCACTACGTCCAAGGCGGGACATCAAGACGTGCCGGCTGAAGACGTAATCATCGAGAAAGCCGAGATCGTTGAGTGATATTGCTGATCTCCGACCTTCACCTTGAAGAAGGACGCCCGGACATCACCCGGGCGTTTCTCGGTCTGCTGGCCGGGCGGGCGCGCACCGCCGAGTCACTTTATATTCTCGGGGATTTTTTCGAGGCCTGGATCGGTGACGACGCCATGTCGCCGTTTCAGCGCTCCATCTGCCAGGCGTTGCGCGCATTGAGCGACAGCGGCACGAACGTCTTTCTGATGCATGGCAATCGCGACTTCATGATCGGCAAGGCGTTTTGCAAAGCGGCCCGCTGCACCTTGCTCAAGGACCCGAGCGTCGTAAATTTCAATGGCGAACCGGTGTTACTGATGCACGGCGACAGCCTGTGTACGCGGGACGAGGCCTACATGCGCATGCGCCGCTACCTGCGGCATCCGCTGACGCTGTGGGTGCTCCGGCATCTGCCGTTGAGTACGCGGCACAAGTTGGCCCGCAAACTGCGCAGCGAAAGCCGTGCGCAGACGCGGATGAAGGCCAATGACATTGTTGATGTCACGCCCGACGAGGTCGTGCGCGTGATGGCTGAATCCGGGGTACAGACGCTGATCCACGGCCACACCCACCGGCCTGCGGTTCATGACGTGCAGCTCGACGGCACTACAGCCCAACGCATCGTGCTGGGTGACTGGGACCGCGAAGGATGGCTGCTTCGGATCGATGAACAGGGCTTTCACCTGGAATCGTTCGCATTCGAGCCGTAGTCGTTTTTTGGTTGACGAGTAATAGCCTGTTAGCCGGACATCAAGGCTGGACACAAACTGCCCCCGGGCGATGCCCTGCAGGAATGCAGGTTTATCGCCGGACATCGACCTGTTAGGAATGCAGGTTCATCGCCGGACATCGACCTGTTAGGAATGCAGGTTCATCGCCGGACACGGACCTGTAGGAGCGCGCTTGCCCGCGAATTGCGGTGGGTCATTCAGACAAGTAGCGTCTGAGAAAACGCATTCGCGGGCAAGCGCGCTCCTACACTGATCTTCGCCAGCCGTGGCTGTTATGGCGCCTCACCCACATCGAATGTGCCGATTGCCCCTGCGGTAGAGCATTCAGAGCTGTAGCGTCTGGCACTACGCAATTTACGGGCAAATGCGTTCCCGCGACAGCCGGGTTGGCGACAGGTCAAGGTCGGACGCAGGTTCATCGCCGGACACGGACCTGTAGGAGCGCGCTTGCCCGCGAATTGAGGTGGGTCATTCAGGCAAGT
>Ga0308170_10000259_pt1 | contig 80701 bp, 81 predicted proteins | sample PhyBR2_2_FD_202136 | JGI IMG/M metagenome (GOLD analysis project Ga0308170, IMG submission 202136) | Phyllosphere microbial communities from UC Gill Tract Community Farm, Albany, California, United States - DLSLSB.R2 | ecosystem: Host-associated > Plants > Phyllosphere > Unclassified | place... | reverse complement strand
CTTCCGGGGCGCGCTCGTAGACGGCGATGCCCATGTCGTTGAAGGTCGCGATGATGCCTTCGATCGCTTCCGGATCGATGATGTTTTCCGGCAGGTGGTCGTTGATCTCGGCATGGGTCAGGTAGCCGCGCTCCTTGCCCATGTTGATCAGGTTGCGCAGCTGGGTGCGGCGCTTTTCCAGTTCCGCTTCCGAGAAGCCGGCTTCGCTCAGCAGGGCGATGCCCTTGGCCTTGCGCTCGCGCGCCTTCGAAGCGGCTTTCATTTCGGCGCGCTCGACAGCGTTCAGTGCGGCGACTTCGTCGTTTTCCGGCACGAATTCGCTTGGCTTGCGACCACGGCGGCCCGGCACTTTTACTTGCGGCAGCAGGTAGCCCGAGGTGTCGATCGCAGCCAGTGCGGCAGCGTCGGTGGTCTTGCTGACGGCGCCCACGCCGCTCACCGGCGCGGCCGGCGCTTGCGCCTGGGCCGCGTCGACACGGCGCGCGGTGCGGGTGCGCACGACTTTCGGTGCTTCCGGCGCGGCTTCAGCCACGACCGGCTCTGCCACGGCAGGGGCGACTTCAGGTTCGGCCGCGGCCGGCGCTTCCACGCCCAGCTTGAGACCGGCCAGGCGGCCGCGCTTGCGCACGATCACCGGCGGCGCGGCAGCGGGATTGGCCTGCTGCGGCATGTAGTCCTCGGCCGGGTCGGCGTCTGGCATTGCTTCGATGACGGCCGGGGCTTCATGCGCCGGCTCGGCTTGCGCAAGCGGCAGCGGCGCCGGCGCTTCTTCGACGACGGGCGCTGCCTGCGGCGCGACGACTGGCGCTGCGACCGGTTCTTCGACCTGCGCCTCGGGCGCCACCTGCTGGCCGGCGGCCAGGATGGCGTCGGCTTGCGCTTTCAGGGTTGCCAGGCGCGAGCGGGTCTTGACCACCGTCACCTTGGCCGCCGCTTCCGTCTCGAGGAAGTAGGAGGTCGCGGTTTTCGGCACTGCCAGCGGCGCCGAAGCCTTGGCCGGCGCTTTTTTTGCTGTCAGTGTCAATGTCTTGGCGGTGTTCTTCATAACTTAAAACTCTCCAGTCGAGGCGAGTTGGCGCCTGCGAAGTCAAATATCCAGCGGGACCCGCCAAGCGGGTCCTGGGAAAAGGGAAACGGAAGTGGCCCTACCTAAGGGCGGACATGCTTAACTTCAAGCACGACTTTTCCGGCAGGCCGCGCGGGGATGCTGAAACTGAGCAGCTGGCGGCGGGAAAATAGTCGTGTTCAAAATCGGGCTGTGCATGTCGGAACGAAAAAAAGCCCGTTGACACGGGCTTGCTATCTATTTTTCGAGAAGAATAGAGGGAGGCGATATTATGCCCCATTGCAAGTATTGGTGATAATTGACAGATCCAATATCGGACATAATCAATTCGCATATGGCAACCTGCCGCTGGCTCCCTCCTCCGCTTCAGGAGGTCTGCGTCGGCGCAAGCCAAACGCAAGGCAAGGGGCGGATCATACACGATTTCGCCCTCGCCTGCTCGTTCGCCTGGCGAGCTTTGCCAACATTTATAATTGGAACTAGTACAATGCGCGCCCGAGCGCCGTGCTATCCTTCGCTTTCCTGTTCTTACCATGAAGTCAATGAATACCATTACCCCTGCAGAGTCCGTCGATACCAACACCACGCCTGAAGCCGAACAAGCCGCAGCGGCGAGCGCGCCAGTCACCGAAGCCCCTGCGGCAGCGGAACCGGCAGCGCAGACGGTGTCGGCATCGACGACTGCAGCAACTGAATCGACGACCGACGCAGCATCCGGGACTGCAGCGGCAACCGCCGCTGCACCTGCCAAGTCCAGCGCCGGCCTGTCGCCGCGCGCCCTGCTCAAGCAACTCCAGCAGGAATTCCCGGCCTTCCGCGACTGCCTGCCGCTGTCGATCGGCATCGACAAGCAGCTGCTGGCCCGCATGCCCGGCCTGGACCGCAAGGTGATGCGCGCCGCCCTCGGCATCCACACCGGCTCGATGCGCTACCTGCGCGCCATGGAAAAAGCCAAGCTGCGCTACGACCTGGACGGCACCGCCGGCGCCGAAGTGCCGGACACCCACCGTGCCCACGCCAAGGAACAATTGCAGCAGCGCTTCAAGAAAGAAGCCGAGCGCAAGAAGGCCGAGCGCGACGCCGCTGCCGCCGAAGAAGCGGACCGCATGCGCCAGGAAAAGCTGCAAGCGCTGGCATCGAAGTTCTCCAAGAACTGAGTCCTCACTTGAGCATGCATGACGGGTCCGGCGCGGCGGCAGCAGCCACGGCGCCGGACGACGAACTGCCGCCGTATATCGGCATCGCCATGAGCGAGGTGCGCCTGGTGCGCACCGAGCACGATGCCGCCGAAGCACTGGCGGCATTGATGGCGGCCGACACGATCGGCTTCGACACCGAATCCAAGCCGACCTTTGCCAAGGGCGAAGTCTCGACCGGCCCGCACCTGGTGCAGCTGGCCACCGATACCCAGGCCTGGCTGTTCCAGACCGCGACCCCGGCCGGCAACGCATTCGCGCTGCCGGTACTCCAACCGGTGCTCGAATCTGAATCGATTCTGAAGGTGGGCTTTGGGCTGGGCGACGATGTGCGCCGCCTGAAGACCAAGTTCGGCATCGAACTGCAGAATGTACTCGACCTGTCGACGGCCCTGCGCCGGCGCGGCGAACGCAATCCGCTCGGCGCCAGGAGCGCCGTGGCGCGCTTCTTCGGCCAGCGCCTGCAAAAATCCAAGCGCATCACCACCACCAACTGGTCGCTGCCGCGCCTGAACGACAAGCAGCTGCAGTACGCGGCCGACGACGCCCATGCGGCGCTGCGTATCTATCGCCGCTGGCGCGCCAATCCCGGCGCCTGAACGCCCTTCTCAAGCACCCTGCATAAGCTGACCTCGCCGCGCGTTCGCGGCGCGCGATTTGCGCGCGATTGGCGCGCATTCGGCGTTACTATTCTCACCATCGTCGACGATGGTGAGGGTTCATGAGATCGCGCTGCCTGTCCGTTGCCTTGCTGCTGGCCCTGTTCGTCGATCCTGTGTCTGCCTCAGCAGCGGCCCCTCGGCAAGCCGTTCCCGATACCCTCGAGCAGCGCCTGCTTGCCTGCGCTACCTGCCACGCGCGCGTCGATGCGCGCGGCAATCCGGTCAACGACAGCTTCTTTCCGCACATCAAAGGCAAACCGGCCGGCTACCTGTACAACCAGCTGCGCAACTTCCGCGACGGTCGGCGCCAGTATCCGCTGATGACCTACCTGGTCGAGCATCTGCCCGACGCCTACCTGCGCGAGATCGCCGAACACTTTGCGGCGCAGCCGGCGAGCGTGCTACCTCATGCCGCCGCACCGCAAGCCCCGGCCCGTGGACGCCAGCTCGCGCTCGAGGGCGACCGCGCACGTGGCATCCCGGCCTGCGTCGCCTGCCACGGCGCGCGCCTGACCGGGGTGCGGCCCGCCATCCCCGGCTTGCTCGGCTTGCCGCGCGACTACGTCAACGCCCAGTTCGGCGCCTGGCGCAACGGTGCGCGCCGCGCCCAGGCGCCGGACTGCATGGCGCAGATCACGGCGCGCATGTCGATGGAGGACGTGGCCGCGGTCGCCGGCTGGCTGGCGGCGCAGCCGATGGCGGCCGATCCGACCCCGGCTGCGTCGGTAACGCGCCCCCTGCCGCTGGCCTGCGGCAGCGCCGCGGAGGCGCCATGAAAGCCGTTCGCCGCCGCACCTCGCCCTTGTTTGTCAGCCTGCTCGTACTGGTGGCGCTGGCGGCAATCGCAGCGGCCATCGCCTGGCCGCGCGCCGAGCATGTGCCGTCACGCTCGCCCGCCGCCTGGTCCGCCACGCCGGACAATATCGCGCGCGGCGCCTACCTGGCCCGCGCCGGCGACTGCATCGCCTGCCACACGGCGCGCGGCGGCGCGGCCTATGCCGGCGGGCGTGCGCTCGACACCCCGTTCGGCCGCTTCTACGGCCCCAACCTGACGCCGGACCGTACCACCGGCATCGGCGCCTGGAACGCCGACGATTTCTGGAACGCCCTGCACAACGGCATCGCGCCGGGCGGCCGCCTGCTGTATCCGGCCTTCCCTTACACCAATTACACCAAAGTCACACGCGCCGATTCGGACGCGCTGTTCGCCTATTTCCGCAGCCTGCCCCCGCAGCGCCAACAAAACCGTCCGCACGAACTGCGCTTTCCGTACGACCGTCGATTCATGCTGGCCGGCTGGCGCCTGCTGTACTTCCGTCCGAACGTCTACGAAGAACAGCGAACCCGCGGCGTTGAATGGAATCGTGGCGCCTACCTGGTCGAGGGCCTCGGCCACTGCAGCGCCTGCCACAGCACGCGCAACCGTTTCGGTGCCGGTGGCGATGGGCTCGATGGCGGATTGATCGCCACGCTTGGCTGGTATGCGCCATCGCTTACGTCGAACGCCGAAGCCGGCCTCGGCAACTGGGAGCGGGAACACATCGTGGCGTTGCTGGGCAGCGGCATTTCGCCGCGCGGCGCGGCCACCGGTCCGATGGCCGAAGTGGTGGCGCGCAGCCTGCAGTACCTGACATCGCATGACCTGAACGCGATGGCGCTGTACCTGATGTCGCTCCCAACCACGCCAGGGGCACCGCTTGAACCTGGCCTGCGACCAGCCGAACAGATGCTGGCCGAGGGTGGCCGCATCTACCAGGCGCGCTGCGCCGCCTGCCATGGCGCCGATGGCCAGGGCCGGATGCCCGCGTATCCAGCGCTGGCCGGCAACCGCGCAGTGACCATGACGCCGGCGGTGAATGCGATCCGGATCACCGTCAACGGCGGCTTCCCGCCTGGCACGCGCGGCAATCCAAGGCCTTATGGCATGCCGCCCTTTGGCCACGAGCTCGACGATGCTCAGGTCGCCGCGGTGCTCACCTGGATTCGCACCAGCTGGAGTAACGCGGCGCCCGTCGTGACGAGCGCGCAAGTGAATCGTCATCGCGCCGCGCCGGTTGATTAACGTATTGGACGCAAATGCGGCGCATGTTTAGTAAAGACCATAAACTGCGCCGCTTTTCGCCCCTCGGTCCCGACATCTGCGACGGAATATGATTTACTCGGCGTTGAGAACATCCCTCACGCAAGCATTCGTTTCAGAGTCGACCATCCATGAAAACATCCTTTGCACCGCTGGCGCGCATCGTCGCTTTTGCCACCCTGTTCGCCATCGTTTGCGCACCTGCAATCGCCGCGCCCGAACCAGCGGCGCCGATCAACGTCGCCACTTATAACCTGCGTTACAACAATCCGGGCGACGGCCCCAATGCCTGGCCGGCGCGCAAAGAGATGGTCAAGGCGCTGATCCGCTATCACGGCTTCGACATCGTCGGCACCCAGGAAGGCCTGGCGGACCAGATCGACGAGCTGGCGCGCATGGAAGAATTCGACCATGTCGGCGTCGGCCGCGACGACGGCAAACGCGCCGGCGAGCATTCGGCGATCTTCTTTCGCAAGAGCCGCTTTGCGTTATTGAATAAAGGCGACTTCTGGCTCAGCGAAACGCCGGAACGCCCTTCGCTTGGCTGGGATGCGACCTGCTGCAATCGCCTGGTGTCGTGGGCGCGTCTGCGCGAGCGCGCCAGCGGCCGCACACTGTTCGTGTTCTCGGCGCATTTCGACCACGAAGGCAAAGTCGCGCGCCGCGCCTCGGCCGATCTGGTATTGCGCAAGATGACCGAGATCACGCGCGGCGAACCGGCGATTCTGGTGGGCGACTTCAATTCGACGCCGGAGACCGAACAAATCCAGATGCTGGCCAAAACGCTGCGCGATGCATTCCAGGTTACCCAGGCGCCGCCGTATGGACCGAGCGGCACCTATAACGGCTTTCGCCTGGACGCGCCGATGAGGGAGCGCATCGACTATATCTTCGTCGACCGCCATTTCGACGTCCTCAATTACGCGGTGCTCAGCGACTCGCTGCAGAACCGCTATCCATCGGACCATCATCCGGTCACGGCGCGGGTCGTACTCAAGTAGCTTGCATTCGCCCGGCGCCAGGCTGCCGGTGCGATCCCCATGGCGCCTTTGAAGCGTCGGGTCAGGTGACTTTGATCGGCAAAGCCGCACTCCAGCGCCACCATCGACAGCGGCATGCCGAGGCCGATTCTGGCTTGTGCCTGCGCGATACGTACGGCATTCAAGTAGACATGCGGCGGGGTGTGATACGCGGCGCCGAAAGCGCGGGTCAGATGCACGCGCGACAAGCCTGCCACGGCGGCCAGGTCTGCTACCCTGATGTCTTCGGCGTAATGGGTGCGGATGTAATCCTTGACCCGCGCCAGCGCCCCGGCAGGCGCATCCGGCGCCGACGTCGGCACCGACTGAGGCCATTCGCCGTGGCGGCACAACATGGCCCCGACAAAGCCCTGCATCAGCGATTCAACCCGCAGCGATTCGGACGACGTTGCGCGCAAGCCGTTCGATAAGGCGGTGAATCTGGCCGCCATCTCGGGGTCGGCAATATGCGGCCGGGAAAAATAGCGGCTGCGCGTCGGCGCGCCGTCGATGCCCACGCTGCCGGCCACGAATTGTTTGGGCAGATACCAGATCGTATAGCGAAACCCGTCCGCAGTTCCGGGCCGGCCATCGTGATCGTCGTCCGGATTGAACAGAACGAATTCGCCGACCTGGCTGTCGTATTGCTTTGCCTTGCAGCGAAAGCGCTGCACGCCGTGCGTCGTGGTGCCGATCGCGAAACAGTCATGGCTGTGCCGCTCGAAGGCATGGTCGGAAAAATTCGCCTGCATCAGCGTCACGCCATTGGTCAGTGCGCCGAAGGCGGCTTGGTTGACTGACTGAGGAATCGCTTTCGTCATGCAACAATTGTACAAGACCGACAGTCACCGCCAGAGGAACAATGGGGTTTTTATTTCGGGACGCACCATGCACACATCGATCGACCTGGCCGCCAGACTGGCAACCTTCAGCCAAGCCTGGCAACCGCGCACCGTCGCCCTGTTCAATGGCCATGATGTAATGGTGGCGAAGCTGCGCGGCGAATATCACTGGCACGTACACCCCGACAGCGACGACTTTTTCCTGGTGCTCGCTGGCCAGCTGGAGATCGATATTCAAGATGGCGCGACCGTCAGCCTGGCGCCGGGTCAGCTGTATGTCGTACCAAAAGGCGTGCGTCACCGGCCGCGGGCGCAAGATGAAGCGCACATTTTGCTGATCGAGCCGACGGGGACGCCGAACAGCGGCGACCCGCTGACCGCTGCACCGCGGCGCGTCATCTAACTGTTGACGGCAGCGCGAGCGCGCTGCCGGGACGATCAGGCCGACAGTCCTTTTTGCAGCAGTTCGGCCACCAGTTCATTCATGTCGACAGCGCGCTCCTTGCTCTGCGCATGCAGTTGCGCCACCAGGTCGCCATTGAGCTTGACGGCGAACGGCACCAGTCCCAGCGCGCGTTCACGCTCGCGCTGTTCACGACGGTCCAGCGCCGGTGCGGCGGCTGCCGCGCCGAAAGCAGCGCCTTTCGCGCCCATTTGATTCATCAGTTTTTTGGCGTCGCTTTTTGCCAGGTCGGTCTTTTTCATCGCTTGCTTTCGTGTTCCGTGATTGGAGCCGAATTCTACCTGCGAAACGCGCCGCGTCGACCATCATTCGCGGTCAACGCATCGGCAATTCAGTCGAAACGCTTGAGACGCTGTCCATGGATGCCCCAGCGGCAGTCGACGCCATCGACCTGGCCGCACAGCGCCCAGCCGGTGCCGACCTTTTCGACGGTAATCGCGCTCTCCAGCTCTTTCTCCAGCTTCTCGGCCCAGCCGCGCGCCGCGCCCTGCCCTTTGAACAGTTCCTTACCGTCGTAAATGACGGTGGCTTCGAATACGGGCATGGCAAATACGGTCATTACGTTCTCCAGACTTAACAAGCAAAGGCGACATCCTACCATCGCCCTTGCCCGCTTCCCTCACGCTTACCAGGTGTAGCCGGCCTTCAGGTAGAAGTAGCGGCCGTTGAAGCCGTTCGGCGCCCACACGCTGTACGGCTGGGTGCCGTTCACGTTCAGGTTGGCACGCGACGTCACCTGCGCCGGGTAGCGGTTGGTGACATTGTCGATGCCGGCCGTCAGGCGCCACTGGCTGGCCAGGCGCACGCTCGCTGCCAGGTCGAGCACCCATTGCGGATCGTAGGTCTGATCCAGCGCCGCGTCGTTTTGCGGCACCGTGAATTCGCCGTAGCGGGTCACCACGGCGCGCGCATTCCAGATGCCCTGGGTGTAGTCGCCGGTCAGGCTCAGCTTGTCCTTGGGCGAACCGACGGTCAGGCGATTGACGGTCTGGCGGTCGACCAGCACCAGGTTCTGGGCCGACAGCACGGCCGGGGTTGCCGCCACGCTCTCGACCTCGTTGTCGTTGTGGTTGTAGGCCAGCGTCAGGTCGGCGCGTGCGCCCTGCTGCAGGTTGAGGCGATAGGTGCTGACGATGTCCACGCCCTTGGTGCGGGTGTCGACCGCGTTGGTGAAGTAGCGCGCCGCGCCCACGAACACGTTTTGCGCGGCCAGTGCGCCGGCCAGGGCCGGAGCGTTGGCCAGTTGCAGGTTCGACGAGAACACGATGCGGTCGTCGATGTCGATGCGGTACAGGTCGACGGTGGTGGTCCAGTTGCGATTCGGCTGCCACTGCGCGCCGATGCTCAGGTTGCGCGCTTTTTCCGCTTTCAAAGGCCGGGCGCCGAGCAAGGTTGCGGCGGCGCTGCCGACCGGGAAGGTGCCGGTTTCGACCAGCGCGCTGGTGCCGTTCACCAGCAGCGTGTTGGTGGTGGTGATGGTGTAGAACGATTGCGCCAGCGACGGTGCGCGGAAGCCGTTCGACACCGTGCCGCGCAGCGCGAATTCGGGCGTGAACGCATAGCGCGCCGAGGCCTTGGCCGAGTTGGTCGAGCCGAAGTCGCTGTAACGCTCGTGGCGCAGCGCCAGCGCACCCGACAGTTCTTTGGTGATGTCGCCTTCCAGGTTCAGGTACAGCGACTTGTTGTTGCGGCTGTTCTCGCCCGCGTTTTCCGGACGGAAGCCCGAGTAACCCTGGGCGCCGCTACCGAAGTAGGAGTTGGCTTCACCGGCGCCGATTTCATAGGTTTCGTGGCGATATTCGGCGCCCAGCGCGACCGTCAGCGGGCCACTCAGGAACGCCACCGGAATCTCGCGCGCCACGTCGATGTTGGCCAGGCTCTGGGTCGAGCTCAGTTCGCCGGCGTAGAAGCCGGTCGGGCTGGTCGCGCCAAGACTGTAGTTGGCAGTGTTGTTGACGTCCAGCTCGAAGCGGTTGCGGCCGTGGTTCAGGCTCGCGTCCCAGCGCCAGCCGGCGATGTCGCCGCGCAGGCCGGTGACGATCGAGGCGTCGGTCGAGGTGCTGTCCAGGAGTGGTTGGAAACCTTCCGGATACAGGGGCGAGCGCAATGCCGTCTGCGCATCGTTGGTGAACGCGGTGCGGAAGGTCGCCGCCGACGAGGTCTTGCGCTCGCCGTAGTTGGCGAAGGCGTACCAGTCCATGTTGTCGTTGACGCGCACCTGGCTGTTGACGAACAGCGTGCGCGGACGGCTGTCCGGGTCGCCGTAGCGCTGGGTGACGCTGCCCTGGCGCGGACCGGCGCTAGGGCGCGGATCGGCGAACGCGCGGTTGGTCGCATTGCGGTCCGCGGCTTCGACTGCCAAGCGCAGCCAGCCATCGTCGCCCAGTTTGAAACCGGTCGACGCGCGCACGGTGACCTGCTCGCCGTCGCCCTTGTCGAACTGGCCGTACACGACTTCGGCTTCGCCGCCTTCGGCGCCGCGCTTCAGGATGATATTGACCACGCCCGCGATCGCGTCCGAGCCATATTGCGCGGCGGCGCCGTCGCGCAGCACTTCGATGCGCTCGATCGCCGCCAGCGGAATCGCGTTCAGGTCGACCGGCGCCGAACCGCGGCCGAGCGTGCCGTTGACGTTGACCACGCTCGAGGCGTGGCGACGCTTTCCGTTGACCAGCACCAGGGTCTGGTCAGGCGACAGGCCGCGCAATTGCGCCGGACGCACCGCGTCGCTGGCGTCGGCGCCGCTCGGGCGTGGGAAGTTCATCGATGGCAGCAGGCGCGACAGCACGGTGGCCAGCTCGCCGGAACCGGTGCTGAGCAGCTCCTTGCTGCCGATGACGTCGACCGGCGACGCCGAATCGAGCGTGCGGCGGTTGAGCGAACGGGTGCCGGTGACGACCACGGTCTGCGCCCCGTCAGCTGCGGCGTCTTGCGCCTGCGCGGTCTGGGCCAGCGCGACGGGCGGGGCGACGGCGGCGATCAGGCCGAGGATCAGGACGGCGCGGGCCGGGTTGGCGTGGGGGTGCTTGCAGCTCATGATTTCTCTCTGTTGTTTTTTGCTTGAATGACGGCGGCGCTTCGGCGGCCGAGGGGGACGAAGATTAGCAGGGGATCGGTTGCCATACCAATACCGATTCATCCTATGCTTATATGCCGGATCGATAGACGCTTCAAGCGGCGCACCGCCGGTGTTTCTCTTGGACGACGGCAGCGCGAGCTCGGCGTCGGGTTACGGACAGGTCGGCTACACTATTGGTCCATCCATCACGGGCGACCTCGACCATGACCATGCCACGCATCGCAACGATCCTCCTCAGCCTCGCCGCCGTGTGCGCACCGAACGCATTCGCGCAGCAAATCAACATCAAGCCGGGACTGTGGCAGCTTGATCTGGCGGCGCCGGGCAATATGAAGGGCAATCAGATGGCCGCCCTGGCCGAGCAGATGAAACGCCAGATGGCGTCGATGGCGCCGGAGCAGCGCAAGCAGGTGGAGAACATGCTGGCCGACCTGAATGCCAGCGGCACCGAATTCACCGACAGCGGCCTGCGCACCAAGGCATGCCTGGCGAAAGAAGACATCGCGAACTTCGATTTGCTGGGCAAGAAGGGATCGGACAGCTGCACCCGAAAAGCCACGCCGACGGCGGGCGGCGTGAATGTGAACATGGTCTGCACCAAGCCCCGGATGACGGTCGATGCCGCCGTCAAGTACGCGGGGGACAAGGCCTATACGTTCGAGTCGACCGTCACCCAGACCGCGCCGGATGGCAGCCAGACGACGCAGCAAACCAACGGCTCCGGCAAATGGCTGGGTAGCGAATGCGGCAAGGTCAAGCGGCTTTCGGTCAACGGATAACGTAGCGCCCGGATCGGAGGATTCACACCATGTCGGCGAATCCCACCCGGTCCGTGGTGGCATTGCTCGCATCCTCGAGCCGCACCTTGTGCGCCGCCAGCAATTCCTCAAGCGCCGCATTCATGGTGTGGCAGCCTGCATCCTGCCCGCTGTTCATCTGGGCCCGGATTCCGCCCAGGTCGCCCGCCTCCAGCATGCGCATCACGGCCGCGCTCGGCGTCAGGCATTCGGTCGCCAGGTAATAGCGATTGCCCTCCACCGACGGCAGCAGCGCCTGGCACAGTACCCCGCGCAGCGCATGCGCCAGCGCCTGGGCCTGCGCATCCGAGTTGCCCAGCAGGCGCAGCATCTTCTGTAATCCCAGTTCAGTCGAGCGCGCGTGCAGTGACGCCAGCACCAGCGGCCCCGATTCGGCCAGCGCCAGTGCTTCCTGCGCCGTCTGGGCATCGCGGATTTCGCCGATCACGATCACGTCCGGCCGCTCGCGCAGGGCGTCGAGCGCGCCAAGATAGTAGCTTTCGACGTCGCCGCCCTCGCCCACTTCGCGCTGGGTGATGATGCACTTGCGCTGCGGGATCAGGGTTTCGACCGGGTCTTCGATGGTGATGATGTGGCCCGAGCGGTGGCGGTTGATGTCGTCGATCATCGAGGCGATGGTGGTCGACTTGCCCTGGCAGGTGTCGCCGATGATCAGCACCAGGCCGCTGGTCAGGCGCGCGAACTCGCGCTCGTCGTCCCACAGGCCAAGCTCGGATAGCGCGATCGGTTCTTTCGGAAAGCGGCGGATCACGCAGCCGAGGCGCTTGCCGCCCTGGAAGCGGAAGCAGTTGGCGCGGATGCGCGCCGTGTGCAGGTCGATCGAACGGTCAAACGCGCGACTCTGGATCCGTTCTTGCCAGTTCGGCTCGATCACGTCGAAGAACTCTTCCAGCTCTTCTTTCGTGATCGGCGAATCGGTCACCGCCACCAGGCCCTTCGGCTGGCGCAGCATCAACGGGCTGTTCTGGTGGATGATAACGTCCGAAAACACCAGCCTGGAATTGAGCAGGTGCAGGATCTGCTGCACCAGCGTTTCGAACACCGGATGGTCTTCGTTTTCGATGTACGAGAGCGTGGGGATCTGCGAAGACTGGTGATGGTCCATCGGGCCGATACTGACAAAAGATCAAGACCGGACCATTATAAAACCAGAAATTGCCGCAGGAAAATTAATTGTTCATCGTGACATGCTCGCAACAATCCGGTCGCCAAACACCGTGATCGCAACGCCCGCCACCACCACCAGCGCACCGAGCATGCGCACACTGGAGACCTTGCGCGACGCCATATTGATCAGGCCAAACTGGTCGATCGCCATTGAGCTGAGCAGTTGACCGGCAATCACCAGCACTACCAAACTCAGCAGTCCAATCCGCGGCGCCAGGAACACGGTGCCGAACACGAACGCGGCGCCCAAAAATCCGCCGGCAAATTTCCACAGCGGCTGCGACGGCAGCGCCGTCAGCGTCGCGCCCAATACGCCGGGACCGCCCTTGACCAGCGCCACCGCCAGCAGCACCAACGTGCCGCAACTGAACGACACCAGCGCCGCCACCACCGAATTGGCGCCCAGCGAATGGGCCAGCTGGCTGTTCACGGCGGCCTGCACTGACATGGCGATGCCGACGCAAAACGCCATCGCCAACAAAATCAAATTCATGGGTCTTCCCTGACAAGCAAAAAGCGCACGATTTTAGTGCATTCGACGCCGCAGCGGGGAGACGGTTCATCACGCGTGCGAGCAATCCAGTCGCCCAAGCGCGCGGCTTGTCGCAAATCGCGCGCAGCCAGGCGCGTCGCTCGCTAGCATCAACCATCGTTCAACCGTCCAAGGAGACTGCCATGCCCACCCATCCACCGATCTCGTCCGCACGCCGCACCCTGCTGCTGGGCGCCCTGCTCGGCTGCAGCGCCACGCCGGCCCTCGCCGCCTGGTTCGGTAGCGAAACGGTCGAAGGACGCGGCCCGGTGGCGCGCCAGGAGCGCCGGGTCGGCAGCTTCAGCGGTGTATCGCTGAGCCTTCCGGGGCGGGTCGAAGTACGCATCGGCGACAAGGAAGGCGTCACGGTCGAAACCGAAGACAATCTGCAGGCGCTGATCGAGATCGTGGTCGAAGGCGGCATGCTGCGCATCCGTCCAGTGCGCCGCAACCTGAACCTGCGCACGCGCAACCTGCACTTCGTGGTCACGGCGCGCCGCATCGAACGCCTGTCGCTGGGCGGCAGCGGGAGCATCGCGGCCGATGTGCTGCGCGGCGAACGCATCGACATCGACCTTGGCGGCTCGGGGGAAATCGAGGTGCAGGAGATTCAAGCCGAGCGGCTGGCGATCAGCGTCGGCGGCAGCGGCGACTTGCGCTGCCGCGGCGGCAAAGTGCGCCGCTTGTCGGTGGCGGTGGCCGGTTCCGGCGACGTCGACGTGGGCCGGGTCGAGGCCGCGGATGCCAGCGTCAATATCGCCGGCTCGGGCGACGTGACGCTGTGGGCGCACAGTGATTTGAATGCGTCGATTGCCGGCTCGGGCGACGTCAGCTACTACGGCGACCCGCGCGTGCGGCGCTCGGTGGCAGGGTCGGGCGAGGCGCGCCGGCTGGCGGCGGCGCCACGCTGAACTGCTTAATGGGCGCTGTGGTTGGCGTGAGCGCCGGCCGCCGGTTTGCCGCTATGCGACAGCGGCATCACCGGCAGCGCGGTCTTGATTTCCTGCTTCTTGCCGGCCGCATCCTGGACCACCAGGGTCAGGTCGACCTTCTCGCCTTCCTTCAGCTGGCGCTTCAGGTCGAACAGCATCACGTGGTAGCCGCCCGAGACCAGGCTGACCGGCTTGCCGGCCGGCAGATCGATGCCGTCCACTTTACGCATGCGCATTACCTGGCCGTCCATCGCCATCTCGTGCAGCTCGGCGCGGCCGGCCACGCTGGTGCGCACCTCGACCAGGCGCGCCGCGCTCGGCGACTGGATCTGCATGAAGGCGCCAGTGACTTTCTGGGCCGGGACGGTGGCGCGCACCCATGGTTCGCTGATACTGACCTGCGCCAGTGCAGGCAGGGAAACGGCGGCGGACAACAGGCCGGCGGCAAGCACGGTGAACAGGTGACGGGTCATGCTAATCCTCGCAAAATGAAGTCAGGTATCGAAAAATTATAGCGTGAACGGTCGAGGCGAGCGCTTCACGCGCCGCCGCGCACCGTTTCGCGCTCGACCAGCACGGTCTCGACGCCGTCGGTGATCCACACCTGGCCGTCCTGGATCGTGCACTGCAATTGCATCGAGCGCGACGCCATCTTTTCCAGCTGGGCGCTGATCTCGGCCGGGATATTGATCACCGAAACGTTCTTGGCGCGGTCGATCTTGTTGGCCAGGCCCTTGAACCAGATGCTGCTGGTGGCGCTATAGCTGTAGACGATCACGCGCTCGGCGCGGCCGGCCGCTTTCAGGATGCGTTTTTCGTCCGGCTGGCCGACTTCGATCCACAGATCGATGGCGCCGGTCAGGTCTTTCAGCCACAGGGCCGGTTCATCGACGTCGAACAGGTCCTTGCCGTAGGCCAGCGCCGGATCGGCATGCAGCGCGAACGCGAGCAGGCGGATCATCAGGCGTTCGTCGGTCTCGGACGGATGCCGGGCGATGGTGAGGGGATGTTCCTGGTAGTAGTTCCGGTCCATGTCGGCGATCGACAGGTCGGCCTTGTAGATGGTCGCTTTGAGAGCCATTGGTGCGTGAGGTTGTGCGTGCCTGGTTGAGAAAACCCGCTATTGTCGCATGGTGCACGCGTGCCGGCTGCGCCATCTGCGTCATGTCGGCTTTCCACGTCAGATTCATTCAGCCCCGGAGACTCCAATGAGCAATGCGTTCCCACCGAATGGACAATTCCTGCTGGCCCAGCGTCCCCAAGGACTGCCGCAGGCGCACGACTGGCAATTCCACGAGCAAGCCGTGCTCGAGCCGCAAGATGGCGAGATCGTGGTCAAGGTGCTGTACCTGTCGCTCGACCCGGCCATGCGCGGCTGGATGAACGAAGGCCGCTCGTACATCCGCCCGGTGGCGATCGGCGAAGTGATGCGCGCCGGCGGCCTGGGCGTGGTGATGGCCTCGCGCTCGCCGCGCTTTGCCGTCGGCGACTACGTGGTGGGCGGCACCGGCGTGCAGCGCTACTGGGCCGGCGCGGCCGACGACAACAATGCCGCCTTCAAGCGCATCGGCTCCACGGTCGGCAACCCCACCGCCTGGCTCAACACGCTCGGCATGCCGGGCATGACCGCCTACTTCGGCTTGCGCGAGGTCGGCCAGGCCAAGGCCGGCGACACCGTGGTGGTCTCCGGCGCGGCCGGCGCGGTCGGCATGACGGCCGGCCAGGTCGCCAAACAGATGGGCTGCCGGGTGATCGGTATCGCCGGCGGGCCGGACAAATGCCGCTTTGTGGTCGAGCGGCTCGGTTTTGACGCCTGCATCGACTACAAGGCGGGGCCGGTGGCGGCTGGGCTGAAACAGCATTGCCCGGACGGCGTCGACGTCTATTTCGACAACGTCGGCGGCGAGATCCTGGACGCGGTCCTCACCCGCCTGCGGCTGCACGCGCGGATCGTGATCTGCGGCGCGATCTCGCAGTACAACGCGACCGAGAAAGTGACGGGGCCGTCGAATTACCTGTCGCTGCTGGTCAACCGGGCGCGCATGGAAGGCATGGTGGTATTCGACTATGCGGCGCGCTATCCGGAAGCGGTAGCGCAGCTGTCGCAGTGGCTGGTCGAGGGCGCGATCCAGAGCATCGAGCACGTGGTGGACGGTTTCGAAGGCTTTCCGCAGGCGCTGCTGATGCTGTTCGAAGGGCGCAACCTGGGCAAGCTGGTGTTGAAGGTGGCCGACGCTTGATGTACACCGATTGACGCTGTCCGTGCTGGAAGCGGCACGGACAGAACTTCATCTCAGGCATGCGGTCGTAAAAGGTCGGGGCGACGCCCCCTTCCCTCCAAGGAGTCCGCCATGTTTCCGTATCTTGAAAATGCCAGCGCCAACCCGGCGCTGCGCGCCCAGTTCGATGCCCAGGCCGGGATGCTGGCCACGCTGTCGCAACGCGGCTACGACCTGTTGGCGCGCGTGAGCGATCTGAATATGCAGCTGGCGCGCCAGAGCATCGACGACGTGATCGACACCGGGCGCCAGATGGCTGCCTGCAGCGATCCGTTCCAGGCCAGCGCCACCGCGATGCATGGCTGGCAGCCGATGGGTGAGCACCTGCGCAGTTATCAGCAAAACCTGATGGGCGTGCTGGCCGACGCCGGCGCCGGCCTGGGCCAGGTGGCGGCGCAGGCGCCGGCGGCGTTCGCGGCCAACAGCGCCGCTGTCATGAATGCGGTGAATATGGCAAGTTCGGCCGCCAGTGCCGCCGCCAGCAACATGGCCAATGCGGAGGCGAGTGCAACGCGGCGCGCCAGCTGACGGTCCTTGTACGGCGCGCTGGAGGCCGGCCAAACATCGGCCGGGAACCCGGGCTCAGGGCGCGCATGCGGGCGGAACTAACGTTCTCCACGTTTCTCTAAACCCACGAGCGCAGCCATAAAGCGTTCATGGCAACCGGTACGGCCTTTTGTACGACGACACCAACTCACAGCCTGCGGGCACAAGGAGATCGACATGGCGACGAGCAAAGAGAACGGCAAGAGCATCAGCAGTCCCGGTAACGCCCAGAAAAGCGGGCAACCGGCCAAGCGCGGTTTCGCGGCGATGGACCAGAACCAGCAGCGCGAAATCGCCAGCAAGGGCGGCCAGGCGGCGCACCAGAAAGGCACGGCGCATGAATTCGATTCCGAAGAAGCGCGCCGCGCCGGCCAGAAAGGCGGCGAAGCCGTAAGCCGCAACCGCGCGCACATGGCCGACATCGGGCGCAAGGGCGGCGAAAGCCGGCAATCGGCCCAGCGCGCCGCTGCCGCTGCGGCCAAGGGCAACCGCCAGGGCGAGAAAGAAGGGTAAGGCGGCTTTTATTGCGCATGCCGGCGCGCGCTTTCCCCTGCGCGCGCCCATGCACTGGGCCATGCACCAGGTCATGCACCAAGTCATGTACCAAGCCATCCACGGCCCCATTCACCGGCGAGCGCTGCCCGAAAAATGCGTCGCCAGCCGGCGCCACCCGCCGGTACAACGCGCCCGCGCGGCTGTGGTACATTCCCGGCCCATGCATACCCTGAAATACCTGAGCGCCTACCCGGAGTCGCTGCGCACCCAAGTGAACCAGCTGATCGAGCAGCAACGCCTGGGCGAAACCCTGCGCCGGCGCTATCCCGATCCGCACGGCATCCGCACCGACAACGCCCTGTACGGCTATGTGCAGGATCTGAAGGGCGAGTACCTGCGCCAGGCGGCGCCGATCTCGAAGGTGGCGTTCGACAGCAAGATCGGCGTGGTCCAGAATGCGCTCGGGCTGCACACGGCGATTTCGCGGGTGCAGGGTGGGCGCCTGAAGGCCAAGCACGAGATCCGCATCGCCAGCCTGTTTCGCGACGCCCCGCTGCCGTTCCTGCGCATGATCGCGGTGCACGAACTGGCGCACCTGAAAGAAAAGGACCACGACAAGGCGTTTTACAAGCTGTGCTGCTGGATGGAGCCGGAATACCACCAGCTCGAATTTGACGTGCGCTTATACCTCACGTGGCTCGATCTGTCTGGCGAACGGCTATGGTGTGCGGGTCAAATGTGAACATTTGATAGAATGTTGCGCTCAGACAACAACTATTTCTCACTGTATAATTGCCGCATGTGATTTGCTCGACATTGGCAAGCGACTCCGCTACAGTCTGACAAGCAAGATTTCCTGAATGCCTTCGTCTGCGCGACGACGTCACGGCCGACCGCCACCATCCGACATCATATGCACCTGCAACCGCTTCCCGGCACGCGTCAGCGTGCCATCAATATTCTTTCGCGCCGCGCGCCTGCGTTCGCGCGCAGGCCGCTGGGCGCCCTGCTGGCGCTGGCGCTGGCAAGCGCCGCGCCTGGCGCGCTGGCCGATGACGGCGCAGCACCGACCTGGAAAGTATCCGGCTTCGGCACCCTGGGCGTGGTGCATTCCGATAACCGCAGCGCCGACTTCACGTCGTCGGTGCTGCGCAAAGACGGCGCCGGCGCGACCCGGGCCTGGAGTCCGGATGTCGACAGCCGCCTCGGCGCCCAGCTCGACCTCGGCCTGGGTTCATGGTCGTCCGTGTTGCAAGTCGTCAGCGAACAGCGCGTCGACGGCAGTTACCAGCCCCAGGTCGAGTGGGCCAACATCAAGTACCAGCTCACCCCGGAACTGGCGATCCGCGCCGGTCGCATCGCGTTGCCGGTATTCCTGGCCGCCGAATACCGCAAGGTCGGCTACGCCCTGCCGTGGGTGCGTACACCGGTCGACCTGTACGGGACACTGCCGATTTCAAGCAGCGACGGCATCGACGCCTCATGGCGCTGGAGCATGGGCCAGGTGCACCACAACACGCAGGTGCTGGCCGGACACACCAACCGCGACCTGGCCAACGGCGTCAAGATCCGCGTCGGTCAGGTGCGCGGTATTTCGCACAGCTTCGAACGGGGCGCCTTGAGCGGCCGTGTGACGGCGTTTACCGGTAGCTTGACCACCGGCATCGGACGCGAGCTGTTCGACGTCCTGCGCATGTTCGGCCCTGGCGGCAATGCCCTGGCCGACCGCTATGCCATTGACGACAAGCGCGTCAAGCTGTTCAGCGCCGGCGCCAGCTACGATCCCGGCCCCTGGTTCGTGACTGCCGAATACGGCCGCACCCGCACCAGCTCCCTGCTCGGCGACGGCAACTCGATGTACATCGGCGCCGGCGTACGGCGCGGCGCACTGACCCCTTACGCCGGCTACGCCCAGGTGCGCGCCGACGTGCCGCTGACCGATCCCGGCTTGCCCACTGCCGGCCTGCCGCCGCAACTGGCCGCCGCCGCCATGCAGCTCAATGCCGGCGTCAACAGCTTCCTGTCGACGATTCCCGTGCAGTCGACCTGGAGCGCCGGGGTGCGCTGGGATGCCGCGCCCGACATCGCCCTCAAGCTGCAACTCGAGCGGGTGCGCCCGCAAGGCGGCTCGCGCGGCACCCTGATCAACCCGACGCCCGAGTTCCGCTCGGGCCGCGCGTTCGGCATTGCCAGCGTCGCGCTGGACTTCGTGTTTTAAGGGGACGCCATGAACAACCGATTCCGTCCCCGTTTCTGTACCTTGTTGACCGTGCTGGCGCTTGGCATGGCCAGCGCCCACGCTTCGGCCGAGCTGGTCGTGGTGGTCTCCAGCCGCAACCTGGCGCCGGCCATGAGCGCCGACCAGGTGGCCGCCATCTTCCTCGGCCAGTCGGCGCGCTTTCCCGACGGCGCGGTGGCGGTGCCGGTCGACCAGCGCCTCGGCGCCGACCCGCGCCTGCAGTTCTACCGCCAGGTGTCGGGCAAGACCCCGGCCCTGCTCAAGGCCCACTGGTCGAAGATGGTGTTCACCGGCCGCGGCCAGCCGCCGCGCGAAGCCGAAGGCGACGCCGCCGTGCGCCGCCTGGTGGCCGAGAATCCGTCGATGATCGGCTATATCGAGCGCAGCGCGCTCGACGCCAGCGTGCGGCCGGTATTGGTGCTGCCGTGAGGACGCGATGAATGTCCCGGCCCGGCTGATTGCGCCGGGCTCCGCGCAGCGCGCCTCCCTGAAGCGTGTGCTGGTGCTGGCGCTCGAGACCCACATCGCGCTGCCCGTGTTCGCGCTGGTGCTGCTCGGTGCGATCTGGTTCGCCACCCTGCACACGCTCGACAACGAACGGATCGACGCCGCAGCCGCCGCCCAGGACGCCACGCGCGAACTGCTCGACACTTATGAAGCGCAGATGGCGCGCAGCCTGTCGAACATTGACCAGACCTTGCGCGTGCTGAAGTATGCGGTCGAGCAGGATGGCCCTACCGGCGCCCTGCCGACGCTGGCGGCCAAGGGCCTGCTGCCGCCTGGCGTGGTGTTCCAGGTCGAAATCACCGACGCCCAGGGCCGCGTGGTGGCCAGCAACCCGGCGACTGACCCGGCCGTGCGTGCGCGCAACGTCGCCGGCGCCGACTATTTCGAGTACCAGCGCAACGCCAGCAGCAATGGCGACCTGCCGTTCGTCGGGCGTACTGTCATCCATGCCCGCGGCAATGAGCCGCACCTGCACTTTTCGCGCCGCATCAACGACGCCGCCGGGCGCTTCGCCGGCATCGCCGTGGTGGCGCTCGACCCGGCCTATTTCACCAGTTCCTATGAGCGTTCGCGCCAGGGCGAGCGCGGCATGTTCGGCCTGACCGGCCAGGATGGCGTGGTGCGCGCGCTGCGCATCGGCGACGCCGTGTCCTGGGGCCAGCGCTACGCGCCCGGCGTGGCCGACAGCGTGACCCTGGACAGCAGCCGCTTCGACCATGTCGCGCGCTACACCAGCAGCCGGCCTTTGAACAGTTTCCCGCTGGTGGCGCTGGCCGGCCTGTCGGAAGCCGAGCAGATGGCCGGTTACCACGCCCAGCGCCGCGCCTGGCTATGGGGCGCGGGCGTCGGCAGCGCGCTGCTGGTGGCGGTGGTGATCCTGGTCAGCGCCTGGTCGTGGCAGCTGACCAAGGCGCGCCGGCGCGAGCGCCTGGCGCAGGAAACCTACGCCGCCGCCTCCGAGGCCAGCCCGGACGCCTTCTTCGTGCTGCGCAGCGTGCTGGGAACCCGGCACGGCGTGGCGCGACGGATCGTCGATTTCACCATCGACGCCGTCAACAGCCGCGCCGAACGGCTGACCGGCCTGAACCGCACGCAGATGGCCGGTCAGCGCATGTCGACCTTCCTGCCGGCCGACCTGGGCTCGCATATCTTCGACGACCTGGCGGCAGTGGCGCACGACGGCCAGGCGCGTGAGGCCGAATGGCTGACGCGCGCCCTGCCGGGCGAGCAGCGCTGGCTGCACCGCCAGGCGGTGGCGGTCGAAGGCGGCGTGGTCGCCATCGTGCGCGACATCACCGAACGCAAACTCGCCGAAGAACGCATCCGCCACCTGGCGCACCACGACGATTTAACGGGCCTGCCCAACCGCAGCCTGCTGCGCGAACGGCTCGACAGCGCCATCGTCGAGGCCGAACGCGAGCGCGGCATGCTGGCGCTGGCCTTCATCGACCTCGATGGCTTCAAGCTGGTCAACGATGGCCTGGGCCACAACGCGGGCGACGAACTATTGAAAGTGGTGGGCGCACGCATGCGCCGCTGCCTGGGCCCGGGCGACACGCTGGCGCGTTTCGGCGGCGACGAATTCGTGATCCTCTTGCCCGACCTCGAGGGCGATGCGGCCGCCATGGTGGCGCCGCTGATGGAACGGGTACGCGAAGCGGTCACCGAGCCGGTGCTGGTCGAAGGCCAGGAAGTACAGGTCAGCGCCAGCATCGGCGTCACCTTCTACCCGCGCGACGGCATCGACGCCGATGCGCTGATGATGCACGCCGACGTCGCCATGTACCGCGCCAAGGAGCAAGGCAGCAACAATGTGCAGCTGTACGCCAGCGAGATGGACGCCAGCCTGGAACAGAAGCTGGTGCTGCTGGAGGGCTTGCGCGCCGCGATCGACACCTGCGCCGAAGGTTACCAGGGCGCGTGCCAGTTCGAGCTGCTGTACCAGCCGAAGGTCGACCTGTATACCGACCGTCTGGTCGGCCTGGAGGCGCTGATCCGCTGGCACCATCCGGAACAGGGCATGATTTCGCCGCTGCGATTCATCGGCCTGGCCGAAGAAAGCGGCCTGATCGTGCCGATCGGCGAATGGGTGCTGCGCACCGCCTGCGCCCAGAACATGGCCTGGCGCCGCGCGGGACTGGCGCCGCTGACGGTGTCGGTAAACGTCTCGGCGCGCCAGTTCGAAGAAAAGCGCCTGGTCGAGCGCATCGCCAGCGCTTTACGCGACAGCGGCCTGTCGCCCGCCGGCCTGGAACTCGAAGTCACCGAAAGCCTGATCATGCGCGACCTCGGCCGCTCGGTCGAGAAGATGCGCGAGATCGAGGCGATGGGCGTGTCGCTGTCGATCGACGACTTCGGCACCGGCTACTCGAGCCTGTCGGCCTTGAAATCGTTCCCGATCAGCCGCCTGAAAATCGACAAGTCGTTCGTGGCCGACCTGGCCCACGGCGCCGACGACCAGGCGATCGCGATGGCGGTGATCTCGCTCGCCCATAAACTCGATCTGCGCGTGATCGCCGAAGGGGTCGAGACCGAGCAGCAGCGCGACTTCTTGCGCGCCAACGATTGCGACGAGATGCAGGGTTACCTGTTCAGCCGTCCGGTTCCGGCGCATGCGATCACGGCCATGCTGGCGCGCGAACAGGAAGTTACCGCCTGATGCCGCTGCGCTCGTTTAGCGCGTCGGCTGGCGCGCAGGCCGCCCTGTTCGGCGCCGAGCCGGCGCTGCGCCGCATGCTCAATTACTGGGCCGCCACCGCCCTGCTGTACGTGGCCGGCATTTCCTTGCTGGCGTGTCAGGTCGCGTGGGGCTACTCGCCGGCCTTCCCGGCCACTGTGCTGGCCTGTAGCGCGGCCGGCGGCACGCTGTGCTTTTATGTGCTGATCCGCTTCTCCAGCGCCTTGAAGCTGCCCGCCGAAGTGCTGGCGGTACTGCAGTCGCTGTTCGCGATCGGCTGCGGCATGGGCGCCTACGCGCTGGCCGGCCCGATGCGCGCGGCGCTGCTGACCATGACGGTGGTGATCATCGCCTTTTGCGCGTTTGCCCTGCGCCCGCGCCAGACGCTGCTGCTGGCCATGGCCGCCTTGCTGGGCCTGGGCGGCACCATGTTGCGCCTGAGCCTGGGCGACCCGCTGCGCTATCCGCCCGAGGTCGAAGCGATGACCTTCGGCTACCTGGCGGCGGCGCTGGTCTCGACCGCGGTGCTGACCGGCGAAATGATGAAGCTGCGCCAGCGCACGCAGCGCAAGACGCTCGACCTGACCGCGGCGCTCGAGACCATCCGCACCCTGGCCACGGTCGACGAACTGACCGCGCTGGCCAACCGGCGCCACATGAACACCTTGCTGCAGGCCGAAGAGCGGCGCCAGTCTCCGGGGGCCGGCCATCCGGTGCGCAGCTGCGTGGCGCTGCTCGACCTGGATTTTTTCAAGCAGGTGAACGACCAGCACGGGCACGCGCTGGGCGACGCCGTGCTGCGCGAATTTGCCGCCACCGCGCGCGGCGCACTGCGCACGCGCGACACGCTGGCGCGCTGGGGCGGCGAAGAATTTTTGCTGTTGCTGCCCGACGCGGCGCCCGAGGCCGCGCGCCAGGTGCTCGAGCGCATGCTCGAAAGCGTGCACCTGCTGCACGTCGAGGGGCTCGATCCGGCGCGCCGCATCAGCTTCTCGGCCGGCCTGGCCGAGCGCCGCAGCGGCGAACCGTTTACCGAGGCGATCAGCCGCGCCGACAAGGCGCTGTACCGGGCCAAGGCCAACGGGCGCGATCGGATCGAAACCGCGTGATCGATCACGCGCCGGCCTAGGGTCTAGCCGCGCAAGCCCCGGGCTGCGGCATCGGCTTCGACCGCTGCCTGCACTGCCGGCGCCGGCGCGGCGCCGTGCAAGCGCCGGATCAGGGTCGCCGGATCGCTTTCGGTCTGCAACAGGCCCTCATGCTCGGGACGCACGAAGCCTTGCGCGCACTGGTGGCGCACGAAGGCGCGCAGGCCGTCCCAGAAGCCGTTCACGTTCAACAAGCCGATCGGCTTGGCGTGGATCCCGAGCTGGGCCCAGGTGACCATCTCGAACAGTTCTTCCAGTGTGCCCATCCCGCCCGGCATGGCGATGAAGCCGTCCGACAAGTCGGACATCATCGCTTTGCGCTCGTGCATGTCCTTGACCACGAACAGGCGCGTCAGGCCGGCGTGGCCGACTTCGCGTTCCATCAATGCGCGCGGGATCACGCCGGTGGCTTCACCGCCCAGGCGCAGCACTTCGTCGGCGATGACGCCCATCAGGCCGACCTTGCCGCCGCCGTAGACCAGGCCGATGTTGTGCTCGACCAGCGCCCGCGCCAGGGCGCGCGCCGCATCGGCGTAGACGGGATCGGCGCCTGGCGCGGCGCCGCAATAGACGGCCAGTGTTTTCATGGTGTTCAAGAGATGCGGATTTACAGGAAGTCGGCGCCCGGACGCGCCTCGGCCGACAGGCTTTCGAGGTAGTCGTCGGACAGTTTTTCGAACAGCGTGCGGGTTTCGCCGCGCAGGTAGGGACTGACCATCGACAGCACCTGGTAGCAGCCGCGCGCCAGCGCGTCGGCGATCGCCTGCTGCTCGCTGTACTTGCGCGGATTGCGCACGTACTCGAACGACAGCCAGTAGGTCGCCACCACCACCATGTTGGTGGCCATGGCCCCGATCTGCTGGTCCGACGCTTCCAGCGAACCTTCGCTGCGCAGATCTTCGCACAGCTGGCGCGCGACCTTGATCTTGTGGGCGTGGATCGCCTTGAAGTGCAGTTCGAGTTTGCGGTTGCGCGACAGCAGGTCGTTCAGGTCGCGGTAGAAGAAGCGGTAGCGCCAGATCAGCTTGAACATGTGGTGCAGGTACAGCCACACGTCCTGCATGTTCGAGCGCCGTCCCGCCGGCACCGTCAGGATGCGTTCGATTTCCGTTTCGAACTGGACGAAGATCGAATTGACGATGTCGTCCTTGTTGCGGAAATGGTAGTACAGATTGCCGGGCGAGATATTCATCTCTTCGGCAATGACGGTCGTCGTGATATTGGGCTCGCCGAACTCGTTGAACAGCCTGAGCGACAGCTCGAGGATGCGTTCACGGGTGCGGCGCGGGGCTTTTTGTTGCATGAAGGACGAAGTTAAAGTGCGCTTGCTGCAAGGATAACATCGAACGGTCGTTCTAATCGACCTTTCGGGCCCTGCCGCCCGATGCCGCCAGCCTTACGCCGCGGCGCGCTCGACGTGCAGGCGGAAGGCCGCGCCCAGGCGTTCGCGCAACTGCCCGGCGCTGACCGGCTTGATGTAGTGCTCGTCTGCCACGCCGGCCGCGATCGCGGCTTCGATTTCCCTCAGGTCGGGCTGGCCGGACAGCATCAGGCGCACCGTCTTCGGATAGCGGCGCGCTGCTTCGGCCAGCACGTCGGTGCCGCGCATGCCGGGCATGGCCTGGTCGCACAGGATCACGTCGACCGGCTCGGTCGCCAGCAGCGCCAGTGCTTCCTCGCCCGACTGCGCGCTCAGCACGCGGTAGGGTTCGCCGGTCAGCATGTCGTTCAGGACGCCGAGCATGAAGCGGTCGTCGTCGACCAGCAGCAGGGTCGGGCGCGCTTGGGCCGGCGTGGCAGGTGCGGCGCTCGTGGCTTGCGGCGCCGCCGCTGCCTGGGGCGCAGAACTGGATGACGCGACCGAGGCTGGCGCCGGGGTCGGCGCGAACGGCGACGTCGGTGCCGCTACCGGCGTGGGCGCGGCAGGCGTTGGCATGCTCTGTGGGCTGGCCTGTTCAACCGGCGCTGCCGCCGCCAGGAAGGCTTCCAGCTCGGCCACGAAACTCTCCGGCTCGATCGGCTTGCTGATGTAGCCGTCGAAGCCGGCGGCCAGCACTTTCTCGCGGTCGCCCGCCATCGCCAGCGCCGTCACCGCCAGGATCGGCACCCCGGCCAAGGCCGGCTCGAGCCGGATCGCGGCCAGCACCTGGAAGCCGTCCATGCCGGGCAGATTGACGTCGCAGGCAATCAGGTCGGGCACTTCGCTGCGCGCCGCGGCCACGCCGCGCGCGCCGTCGGGGGCATTCAGCGGCGTGTGGCCATAAGCGCTGAGCAGGAACGACATCAGTTCGATGTTCGCGGGATTGTCTTCGATGATCAGGATACGGGCCACGTGTGCGCTCCGGGTATGCGACGTTGATGTCACTTTACCACGTCAATCACTGCCCCGGGGCATGGGCCGGAGCGATTAACGCGGGGCAGCGCTGGCCTTTGCAACCGCCGCTGCGCGCGACCCTGTAACTGTCGATATCAAAGGCCCTGCCGGCCCGCTCCGCAACCGGTCGAGTTCGGCCATGACGGCCGCCAGCACGCGCCGGTTGCTGCCCAGCGCCACGTGGCCGACGCCGCCCAGCGCCAGGTTGCGCGCGCCCTCCAGCGCGCTCGTGTCCTGCGGCGACACGATGTTGTCGTGGTGGCTCCAGATCGACGTGATCAATCCGCGCGTGGTGGCGTCTTCGCTCGCGGCCAGCGCGCGCAGCCAGTCGCAGGCCGGACCAATGCGCCCGAAGCGCCGCATCTGCGCCGCGTTCAGGCCGATGCCGAACGCGGCCAGGCAGGTGCCGTGGTGCGGCGAGCCGAGCGTGATCAGGCGCGCCAGCCGCCCCTTGCCGAAGGCGCGCAGCCAGGCACGCGCCGCCAGTCCGCCCATGCTGTGCGCCACGATCACCACCTGGCGCGCGCCGGTCTGTGCGCATAGCTGTTCGACACTGATCTGGATCTGCGCCGCGTAGCCGTCGATGTCGCCGGTGAGCGGCGCCAGGTCGAGCGTCGCGTGGCTGATGCGGGCTGCGTCCAGCAGCGGTACCAGGTTGGCCCAGTAACCGCTGTTGCAGCCGTAGCCATGGATCAGTAGCACTGGCGGCAATGCCGAATCGGGATGGATGCGCGTGTGCGGCCGCGCGCGCGGCATATGCCACGAGGTGACCAGCATGCTGGACGCGAACTCCTCCGCCAGCAGGCGCAGCCGCGCAAGCGGGCCGAGGCGGAATGCGGGCGGCGTCGGGCTGGCCACGCGCGCGCTGAGCAAAAAATTGTTGGCGTTGATCAGCAGGCGCACCAGCGCCACGCTCGCCAGGCCGAGCAGCACGCCCTGCCAGATGGCGGCGTCCAGCCAGTGCACGGCGGCCGCAGCGATGGCGCAGACGGCGCTGGCCTGCACCAGCAGAATCAATTGAAGGAGATGGCGGGCACGCATGGCGCCAGTGTACTGCAGGCGTGCCGGCGTCAGTCGCGCCGCGGCGTGTGACTCAGGATCGCGCGCGCAATGCCGCGCAAGATATTAACTTCTTCGGTTTCGAGGCCGGCGCGCGCAAACAGGCGTTTCAGGCGCGGCATCAGCTTCTTCGGATTGTCGGCGTCGAGAAAGCCCACCGCGACCAGCGCCTGCTCCAGGTGCGCGTACATGCCGTCGATCTGGACCACGCTGGCGGCATCGCCATGAAAGCCGATCGCGCCGGCCTCGATGCCGTCGCCCACCGCCGCCAGCCGCGCTTCATAGGCCAGCACCTGGGCCGCCTGCGACAAATTCAGCGACGAATACTCCGGATTCGAGGGAATATTGATCAAGACATTGCAGGCTTCGACGATCGGGTTCGGCAAGCCAACCCGCTCGTTGCCGAACACCAGCGCGGCATTGACCGTTCCCTGGGCCCCGGCGTGGGCGGCAAAGGCGCGCGGGGTCCACACCGGCGGCGAGAATTCGCGCAGGCGCGCCGACACGGCGGCGGCAAAGTTGCAGCCGTCGAGCGCCTGGCCGATGTCGGCCACGATGCGCGCGCCCTGCAGCACGTCGAGCGCGCCGCTGGCGAACGCCACCGCTTCCGGATCGTTCAGCGGGTCGGCGCACTTGGGCGCGACCAGCACCAGTTCACTGAAGCCCATGGTCTTCATGGCGCGCGCCACCGAGCCGACATTGCCGGCGCGGCTGGTTTCGACCAGGATGAAGCGCAGGCGGCTGAACAAAGAAATGTCGGGGGCAGTGACGGTTGTAGTCGGGATCATTTACAATAGCGCCATCGCGCGGTGCGAACAGCGTTGACAAGAGCGGAAAAATCGCGATTGTAACGGGTTCGACACCGCTTTGCTCTTTAGTGTGTCCAACAAAGTTTTCATGGCGGCGTTGCAGCGGCGCGCCGTAGCAGCGGTCGGGCTGCGACGCGGCGCCCTGTGCTGAGGCCTTTGTTGGACGCACTTACTCACTTTCAATTGCTGACCGTTCACGGCGCTCGCGTAGCCCCGATGGGCGTTCGCGTTTTTCACGGAATTGCTCATGCATCCAATGCTCAACACGGCCATCAAGGCCGCCCGCCGCGCCGCCACCGTCATCAACCGCGCGTCCTTCGACATCGACCGCATCGTTGTCTCCGAGAAACAACACAATGACTTCGTGACCGATGTCGACCAGGCGGCCGAGCAAGCGATCGTCGAGACGCTGCTGAAAGCGTATCCGGATCACGCGATCCTGGCCGAAGAAAGCGGCGCCTCGAGCAACCTGAACGACGAAAGTGAAAACGTGTGGATCATCGACCCGATCGATGGCACCACCAACTTCCTGCACGGCTACCCCAACTATTGCATCTCGATCGCCCTCAAGCAGCGCGGCGTGATCACCAACGGCCTGGTATATGACCCGGTGCGCAACGACCTGTTCACCGCCACCAAGGGCGCCGGCGCCTACCTGAACGACAAGCGCATCCGCGTGCGCTCAACCGAACGCATCGGCCGCGCCCTGCTGTCGTCGGGCCACGGTCCGGATCCGCGCGCGCTGGCCGAATACCTGCGCATGTACGAAGTGGTCGCCTCGCGCAGCCATGGCGTGCGCAGCGGCGGCTCGGCGGCGCTGGAACTGGCCAACGTCGCGGCCGGCCGTATCGACGGTTACTTTGAAAAGGGTCTCAAGATCTGGGACATCGCGGCCGGCGCCCTCCTGGTGACCGAAGCGGGCGGCATCGTCGGCGAATTCAGCGGCGAATCCGACTACCTGAACAAGGGCGACGTGATCGCCGCCGGCCCGAAGGTATTCGGCGCACTGGTGCCGCTGCTGGCGCCTTTCGCGTAAAATACCGTCGAGGTGCATGTCACAGTTGCGGCAAAACCGCACCGTGACTGGGCCGGAGCGCATGGGGCATGGCGACGGCAGTAACCGAATGTCGCCATGTCATGCGCTAAGCACCGTCAAAAATACTTTCCATAGTGAAACTTAGTTCACTATAATCTCTGCTAGCCGCCTGCGGCAGCGCCCGGGCCCTGCGGTTCTCCCAACACCGCGCCCCGATCGACCAACCCGATTTCCAGGACTGGCGCCACTGTGGCGGCGGGCCGCTTTTTACTGAAAAAACTCTATGTCATTTTCCACCCTTGGCTTGTCCGACGCGATCGTGCGCGCGGTCTCCGAACAAGGCTATACCGCGCCGACCCCGATCCAGAGCCAGGCAATTCCTGCCGTCCTGAATGGCGGCGACCTGCTGGCCGGCGCCCAGACCGGCACCGGCAAGACCGCCGGCTTCACGCTGCCGATCCTGCACCGCCTGTCGACCGACGCAATCGGCGCGGCGCAACGTAACAAGACCGGCGCGCGCGCGATCCGCGCCCTGGTGCTGACCCCGACCCGCGAGCTGGCAGCCCAGGTCGAGGAAAGCGTGCGCCTGTACGGCAAGTACACCAACCTGAATTCGGCCGTGATCTTCGGTGGCGTCGGCATCAATCCACAGATCAAGCTGCTCAAGCACGGCGTCGACATCCTGGTCGCAACGCCAGGCCGCCTGCTCGACCACGCCGGCCAGAAAACCGTCGACCTGTCGAAGGTCGAGATCCTGATCCTGGACGAAGCCGACCGCATGCTGGACATGGGCTTCATCCACGACATCAAGAAAGTGCTGGCGCTGCTGCCGCCGAAGCGCCAGAACCTGCTGTTCTCGGCCACGTTCTCGGACGACATCAAGGCCCTGGCCGACAAGCTGCTGGACAACCCGCAAGCGATCGAAGTGGCGCGTCGCAACTCGACCGTGGAAGTGATCGCGCAGAAGATCCACCCGGTCGACCGCGACAAGAAGCACCCGATGCTGTCGCACCTGATCAAGGAAAACAGCTGGAATCAGGTGCTGGTATTTACCCGCACCAAGCACGGCGCAAATAAACTGGTCGAGCAGCTGGGCAAGGACGGCATCGGCGCGATGGCGATCCACGGCAACAAGAGCCAGTCGGCACGCACCAAGGCGCTGGCCGAGTTCAAGGACGGCAGCCTGCAAGTGCTGGTCGCCACCGACATCGCCGCACGCGGCATCGACATCGATCAATTGCCGCACGTGGTGAACTACGACCTGCCGAACGTGCCCGAAGACTACGTCCACCGCATCGGCCGCACCGGCCGCGCCGGCGCGACTGGTGAAGCCGTGTCGCTGGTCTGCGTCGACGAGCATCAGATGCTGAAAGACATCGAAAAGCTGATCAAGCAGACCCTGCCGCGTCAAGTGATCCCCGGCTTCGAGCCCGACCTGAACGCCAAGCCGCAGCCAATCCAGCTGCGCAGCGGCGCCCCCGGCCACACCGGCCGCGGCGGTCGTCCAGGCGGCGGCAACGGCGGTGGCCGCAGCAACGGCAACGGCAACGGCGGCAACAAACCGCGCACCCCAGGCGCCGGCGCCGGTGTCGCCGCCAAGCGCAGCGCCCCGCGCTCCGCCTCCGCCCCCCGCCCAAGCCGCGACCGCTAAGCCCCGCCAGCGATAATTAGGGTCAGAGTCAAATTGTTGGGAAAGATTGTCACATCCTTCCCATCTGGCTTCTGACCTTGGTAACCATTTCTGACAGGCTCAAGCCCAATAATTAGGGTCAGAGTCGAATTGTTTGACAACTTTAAATGTTGTCATTTAATTCGACTCTGACCCTAATTGTTTTTTTTGCTTTAGAAATACTTATTTTGGTGTTTTGGGCGATTTTATTTATGTGATTCAACGAGCCACTTGCAAACATTCCAAATAACGATATAAACCGCCAAATTGACAGCTGAAATAATTAGGGTCAGCGTCAAATAAATGGGCAATTTCTTGAAGATTGGGCAAGATGGAAATTGTTTAGGCTTACGATGCCTGCACGCTCTTTCACGACAATTAGGGTCAGAGTCGAATTGTTTGACAACTTTGAAAGTTGCTCGACAATTTGACTCTGACCCTCATTGTTTTGAGGGGTAGACTTGGCTTGGCGGGTGGGGCAGGATGAGGTTTTGCGCATGAGGGGGAATCATGATTCAGGGGTTGCGGACGGTGATTTATCCGGTGGGGGATCTGGAGGTGGCGAAGCGCTGGTATGAACAGGTGCTGGAGGTGGCGCCGTACTTCGATTAGCCGTTTTATGTGGGTTTCGCTGTTGGGGGGTTCGAGTTGGGGCTGGTGCCGGATGGGGTGCCGGGCAGCGCGGGGGCGGTCGCGTATTGGGGGACGACGGATGCGGAAGCCGAATTGGCGCGCCTTGTTGAACTCGGCGCGGTTGTCGACACGCCGGTGGAAGATGTCGGCGGCGGGATTCGCACGGCCGTTGTTCGCGATCCGGATGGGAACCTGTTTGGCGTGATCCAGAACCCACACTTCGACCGCAGCAACGTGGCTTGATTGATGAGAAGCAAAGGTACGGCGGCATTGATTTGAAAGAATGGATGCTTTCGGGCCGCCACGTTGCGCGTCCAGGGAGGATCCACGATGCTGCGTCGGATTGCTTGTCGGATGGTGGTACTGGCCAGCGTACTGCTGGCCGGTTGTGCGTCGCAGGGGGCGGTCAGCTTGCAGGAGGTGCGCGAGTTTGCGGACTCCTCGGCGCGCCTGGGCGGCTATGCGGAACTGTCGCGGCGGTATCGCGATACGTTCGAGCGGGAGCAGCCTTATCTGTCGCCGGCGGCGCAACGCCTGGCCCGCGAAAACGATGCGCGGCGCCGTGCGGTTTATGACGACTACGTCGCGATTCAGAAGACGTTGGTGCTGTATATGCAAACGCTCAGCCTGCTTGCGGGCGATGCACGCTACGACTTGTCCGAGCGGATCGACGACCTCGGTAACGGACTGAAGGCGAATCCGGATTCGGGCTTGCAGCAACGCCATATCGCGGCTTATACCGGCATGAGCCGGCTGCTGACCCGCGTGATTGCGTCCGGCTACCAGAATCGCAGCGTGGAAACCATGGTGCGCGATGGCGATCCGGATGTCCAGGTGCTGCTCGAAGCCATGATTTCACTCACGCGCCTGTATTACAAGACCAATGAAAACGAGAAGAAGACCGTGCTCGGCATCTTCGATGTCGAGATTCCGTTTTCGAACCGCAAGTCGGACCGCATGCTGGTGATACTGGCCAAGGTGCATTATCTGAACAAGTCGAGCGAATACAAACTGATCGACCGCCGCTATGCACTGGCACTGCAAGGCCTGACCAAGGTGGCGCTCGGACACCAGAAGATGCGCGAAAACCTGAACCGGCTTTCGAGCGAAGAGGTACGGCGCATGATCAGAACCTATGGCCGCGATGTGCGCATCATTCGCGAAAACCTGAGCGGCGACTGAGGGGCAATTGTGAACAAGCCAGATTCGACGCAAACCGCCGCTGTGGCGCCTTCAGCAACGGACACCGCAGCGAAAGTCGCGGCAACAAGCACAACACCATCGCCCGACGCAGCGCCGCTACCCTTGGCAACACCAGACGCTGCAACAACCTCGCCCAAGACCACGCTTGAGAACGCCTTGTCGACCATGCCGCAAGTAATCGAGCTCGCCGACGAACTGTCCGCCTTCGCCGATCAATTGCACGAACGTATCATGGCCGATATCCGCAGCCATACGGGCCGCACTGTTCCCGAAGCCACCCGCGACGCCATGCGCACCCTGTTCGACGACGAAACGTTGCTACGCCAACGCGCCAACAGCCTGTACGCCGACGCCGCCTCGTTCGTGATTCGCGATCTGGGACGGCCGCAAGCGCAGTTGGTCGCATTGACCAAGGATGCCGCGCAAAAGATCCGGCGCATCGGTGTGATCGGCGAAGCGACCGGACTGGTGGGCGGCCTGCTGTCGCTGGCCGGCGCCGCCATGGCCGGCCAGCCGGCGGGGATCGTGCTGGCGCTGGAAAAGATTCGCCTGCACACCGACACCCTCAAGGTGCTGTCGCCCGCGCCGCCGACTCCCGCCGCCTGAGCCGACCCAGGCCCCAACTGCCAGTCGAGCGCGCGGCGCGCCCGCCTTCCGCATTGGCGCACCTGGCCGTCAAGACATGTGCTGCCCACCATTGATCGCAATGTTCGCGCCAGTCACATAGGCGCCGGACTCCGACGCCAGGAACGCGACCAGCCCCGCCACTTCTTCCGGTTCGCCCAGCCGACCGACCGGAATCTGCGGCAGAATCCGGTCACGCAACACGTCCTGCGCCATGTGGCGCACCATGTTCGTGTCCAGATAACCAGGCGAAACCGTGTTGACCGTCACGCCGCGGCGCGCCACCTCGAGCGCCAGCGACTTGGTGAAGCCGTGCATGCCGGCCTTGGCGGCAGCATAATTGCATTGCCCGAAGGCGCCCTGCTGGCCATTCACCGACGAAATATTAATGATGCGGCCCCAGCCACGCCCGATCATAGGCTCGAGCACCGGACGGGTCATATTGAACACGCTGTCGAGATTGGTGCCAAGCACGGCGTGCCAGTCTTCCAGGCGCATCTTGCGCAGGCTGCGGTCGCGCGTGATGCCGGCGTTGTTGACCAGGACGTCGATAGCGCCGAACTCTTCCAACAGGCGACGCGCGACGGCGTCGCAAGCATTGCCGTTCGAAACGTCGAGCTCGCAAGCGCGCACCTCGACGCCTTCGTCGCGCCGCGCCGCCAGCCACGCTTCGCGCGTGGCGTTGCCCGGCGAATGCGTGGCGACAACGGTAAATCCTTTTCCATGCAGGCGGCGGCACAGCGCCGTGCCAAGCCCGCCCATCGCGCCCGTGATCAGGGCTACTTTTTTGGTCATGAATCGCTCCCCAGTTGACGATCGCCACGCACAGTCGCGCACAACGATCATTCGAGTGTAGGGAAACGATCAATACCTGCTATTGATGAGGATCAATACCGCCAAGCAGTTCAGGCAATCACGTCAGGCCGGCTGCTGGGATCGAAGTCGGCCCAGTCGCCATCGACGATATTGCCCATGGCGCGCTCGATGTGGTGGGCGCCGACGCGGCGCAAGGTTGCGATCGCGCGCTCTTCGGCCTGGCCATCGTCGAACGCAACCGCCACCAGCATCCCGGCGGCGCGCGGCGGCACGGCGTTTTCGCCGCCCTCTTCCGGTTCGCCCCGGTCCTTCATCTTGGAAAAGCTGAACAAGGAGCCGACATGGCCGCCGACCAGCCCGCCCACGACCGGACCCAGCGGTCCGGTGACGGGGATGGTGGCGGCGCCCACCGCAGCGCCGAGCGCGCCGCCGGTGGCGACGCCCTTCATCACGCCCTCGGGCGCTTCCTTGGCGCCGGGCGACTCGAGATGGTCGCCGCCGATCGGGGTGACGTCGTGCTGGCCCGGCTGGGTCAGGTAAAAGCCGCTGATGCGCGCGTCGTCAAAACCGGCGTCGACCAGGGCGGCGCGTGCCCGGTCGACCTCGTCCTGAAGCTGGAAACGTCCTGCGATGATGGTGGACATAGCGATTCCTCCTCGGTTGCCTGATTGGTAGCTCAAGCATGCGCCCGTCGCACCAAAAGCTCTGTACGCCGCCGCACGCCGTCTACGCCCGGCCAGGCGCCGCCCGCGCCGGCGTCAGGACGCCAGCCTCAACGCCAATCTCAGCGCCACTGTCCATAGACCATGCCGCCACTGTACGGTTCCGCCATCTGCACCACCGGCGCCACCGGAGCGCTGTGCCATTGACGCGGATCGACCCGGTAGTACTTGAGGAATTCGCCGTACAGCGCCGGATGGCTTGCCGCCAGCTGGTGCGGCTGCTCGAAAAAGCTTTCGGTGGCCACCGCAAAGAATTCGGCCGGATTGGTGGCGCCATAATGGTCGAGCACGCCATGCAGGCCCCACATCGCTTCATGCCGCAGATTGGCATAGTCGCGCGACAAGACTTCGGACCAGCTGCGGTAGCGTTCGCTGCTGCCGAGATACGGCGCGCCGTTGGTGTTGCCCGACTCGCTGTCGAGCTGGTGGGCGAATTCGTGCAGCACCACGTTGTGGCCCGCGCCGCCTTCGTTGCCGGCGCGCCGCACGTGCTCCCAGGACAGGATCACGCGGCCGTCGCCCCAGGATTCGCCCAGCAAATCCTGGCGTTCTTCGGTGACCACGCCGGCAGCGTCGGGCTGGCGCCGCGGCACCAGGAAGGCGCCCGGATACAGCAGCACCATGTCCAGGGTCGGATAAATCGCGCCCTTGCCGTCCTCGCCCACCCGGCCCAGCAACAGCAGGCAGGCCTGGCCGGCGATCGTCACCCGCATGGCGTCAGTGACTTCGAGGCCGGCGCAACCGATAAATTTCTTTTCATGCAGGAAGCGCTGGACCATCCGCCCCAGGCGCATGCGTTCGGCCTCGCTCATCGCGCTGTATTGAAAGACATTGCGCGCCAGAATGGCCGTGCGCTCAGGCGTCAATGGCTGCGCCAGCGCCCGGCGCAAGCGCCATTTCGGCATCAGCCACAGCGCCAGCAGCGCCACTCCCAGCAGGCCGAACAGCAAAGCTTCCATTATTCGCCCTGGGTCGCGCTACGGCCGGCGAAGCGCTCGGCGAGCCAGTCCTGCACCTCGTCCGCGCCACCGATGAGTTCGCCGCCAACGAAGACCTGGGGCCAGGTCATGCGCCCGGTCACGCCGCGCAGCACGATGGTGTTGATGCGGCCGTCTTCGGAAATGTCGGTGAAATGCACGTCGTGCTCGCGCAGTGCATTCTTGGCGCGCGCGCAATGCGGGCAACCGGGGCGCGAGAACATGACCACCGGTTCCGGTATTTCGGCGTCCGGCGCCAGATAGGCCAGCATGGTGTCGGCGTCGGACACTTCAAACGGATCACCCTCGCGCTCCGGTTCGATGAAAATCTTGTCGATCACGCCATCGCGCACCAGCATCGAATAGCGCCACGAACGACGACCGAAACCCAGGTCGCGCTTGTCGACCAGCATGCCCATGCCTTCGGTGAAGTCGCCGTTGCCGTCCGGGATGACGGTGATGTTGGCGGCGTCCTGGCCGGATTTCCACTGGTTCATGACGAAGGCGTCATTCACGGAAATGCACAGCACCTCGTCCACACCATGCGAACGCAGCACCGGCGCCAGTTCGTTATAGCGCGGCAAGTGGGTCGAAGAACAGGTTGGCGTGAAGGCGCCGGGCAGCGAAAACACGACCACGGTGCGGCCCTTGAACAATTCGTCAGTGCTCAGGTCGCGCCACTGGTCGTCGGGACGGGCCTTGAAGGTCACGTTGGGAACAGGCTTGCCCTGCAGCGATTCGGCACTCGGTAACATCGTCACTCCTTGCGTTGGTGGAAGCCGGGGTGCCGGCACAATGGCAGGAAGGTGCGGATTATTGACCGGATTTCAACAAGTGCCGTGCAAATTGTCGAGCGCAGCATGCATTCGCGCACGCCGCAATGCAACGCGCATGGCGCAGAAAAAACAAAACCGCGCAAAAAGCGCGGCGCATGTGACGACAGCGATATCGTCGGACTGGCTTCATCGCGGGTCTCTACCGCCACGAAGCCAGGGCGCGCGACTGAGGCGCGCTAATGAACAGCAATTACTTGGCGTTCTGGCCAGGAGCCGGGCCAAACAGTGCGGCGACCAGCGGGTCACGCGCAACCGGGCTGCGGTTGACGCGGATTGCATAGTGGGTGTCATCGGCCAGGATGTGGAAGTGACGACCGCTGCCGGCCATGTTCTGCTCGCGCAGGCCTGGACGCTCCTTGCGTGGGGCGACGCCTTCGCGCTTTGGCTGGCAGATCGCGGCCAGGAAGGCCTTGACGCGCTCTGGATCCGGCGAAATCTGGTACACGGCCTTGCCCAGGTAAGTGGCGGTGCCTTCGATGTAGCGCGCCAGCTCGATCACGCCGGCTTCGCGCAGATCGCGGATGTACTTGCGGGCGCCGGACGGCGAAAACTTGAGGAACCAGGCGATTTCATCGGCCAGCATTTCGTGGTTCGAGAGCTCGTTGATCAGCTTTTGCATGTTTTCGATACGGCGTTGGGTCGCCGAGGTCGAACGCACGCGCTCGATCGGCGCTAGCGAGATCGGTGCGCGCTCGGTCGGTTGTGGTGGGACGCGCTCGATCAGTGCCGAATTGCTGGAAGTGTGCACTGCGCCGGTTTCGCCAGAAACAGCGTTGTGCTGAGTCGTTGCATGCATATTGGTGAGCTCCAAATAGATAGAGTGAGACTGTGTGGTCCGGGTCGCTGTGTGTCGTATGACACCCTGACAACATCTCGGTTCCGCTTAACTGGGCTCAAGATTGCCTGCATCAGACATGATGGTCTGTGCGCCATCCAACATTCGACAAGATTCCCGCAGGCATTCGTGAAAATGCCTACGCGGGCCCAGGGAGGGCTGTCGAATATGGAATGTGGTGAAGATTTGCTGCAAGTAAGTCTTATCCTACAACGCATTTCCAAAAATGCCGCGCACAGTAGAACAGTGATGGAAATGTTGATGTTAATTAACAGCGTCACACCACGGTGTACGAATATGACAACACAATAACGCCACTATGTGAGAATTGCCACATACTCAACATGACAATTCAGTTACAGTTCGTTTCACTAAGGAAACGTGATTTTCCACACACTGTTGTAAAATCGCACAGCCCGTTTCGTTGGGTGCGCTAGCGCACCGAGAGTATGGAACTAGCACTGTTATTCTTTATCCAACATCGCTGCTGACGTATGCGTTGTCATCAACTTTAACCTACGGGAGTTACCTGTGAATAATACGAAGAAGATCGCCCTGGCTGCTGCACTGCTGTGCGCATCCGGCGCCACCCTCGCCCAAGAGATCAACCCATCGTGGTACATCCAGCCAAGCGTCAACCACGTGAAGCCGGACGCCGACTTTGGCGTGGATGATCGTGACACGGGCGGCGGCCTGAAGTTCGGTAAGGCCGTGCACCAGAACTGGGATATCCAGGTCGGCGCCAGCCAGACTCGCTTCGAGCAAGGTCGTAACGAATACCGTCAGACCCTGCTGGGCGTGGACGCGCTGCTGATGCTGAGCCGCGATCGCTTCCGTCCGTTCGTGCTGTTCGGTATCGGCGCAGAACGCGACAAGGTCAACAACCCACTGCGTAACGTCGAGAAAAACTCGCCGTACGCTACCGTCGGTATCGGTTTCCAGGCAAGCCTGACCCCGCAATGGTCGCTGCAAGCCGACCTGCGCACCGTGCGCGGCTTCCTGCGTGATGACGAACTGTTCGGCTTCAAGCGCAGCAACAACAAAATGCTGACCGTCGGCCTGAACTACGCGTTCAACCCGCCACCAGCAGCACCTGCTCCAGCGCCAATCGTCGAGGCGCCGGCCCCGGCACCAGCACCGGAACCAGTCGCTCCGGCCCCAGCGCCGCAGCCACGCTTCCAGAAAGTAACCCTGGAAGCGACCAAAATGTTCGCTTTCGACAAAGCTCAAGTGATCACCCCAGCACCTAAGCTGGACGAAATCGCTGCTGCCCTGCAAGCGGACACCTCGGTGACCAACGTCGAAATCACCGGCTATACCGACCGTCTGGGTTCGGAAAGCTACAACCAGAAACTGTCGGAGCGTCGCGCTCAGGCCGTGCGTGAATACCTGGTCGGCAAGGGCATCGACGGCAACCGTCTGCGCGCTATCGGCAAGGGCGAAGCCAACCCAGTGGTCGAGTGCAACCAGAAGAAACGTGCTGAGCTGATCGCTTGCCTGGAACCGAACCGTCGCGTCGAAGTCGACCAGATCGTTGTCGAAGTTCCAGTTCAGCAGTAATACCTAAAAGCATATGCGCGGCCGTCTCGTGGCGGTCGACGTGTTGCAATCGAGGGGGCTTCGGCCCCCTTTTTCAATGGGAGGACGAGTTAATGGCAGTCAAAAAATGGTTCCCCTACTCAACCCAGCTCATCAAGGTGATGAAATGCGCGGTGCTGGAGTGGATCGAACACCGCGGTTCAAGTAAAGGTGCGGCGCTGGCGTTCTATACGCTGTTTTCGATGGCGCCGATCCTGGTGCTGGTGATTGCCGTGGCCGGGTTTTTCTATGGCACCGAAGCGGCGCAAGGACAGTTGCTGAACGAATTGCGTGGCCTGGTCGGCGCGCAGGGCGCCGAAACCGTCCAGACCATCCTGGCCGGCGCCCAGAACAAGGAGTCGGGTTTCTTCGCCACCGTCGTCGCCACCATCCTCTTGATCGTCGGCGCCACCACCGTGTTCGCCGAGCTGAAAGACAGCCTCGACGAAATCTGGAGCATTCCGGCGCCACCGGACGCCGGCATCTGGGGCTTGATCCGCACCCGCCTGCTGTCGTTCGGCCTGATCCTGGGACTGGGCTTTTTGCTGATGGTGTCGCTGGTGGTCAGCGCGGCGCTGGGGGTGGTGGAAAAGTTCATTGGTGGCATGTGGCAGGAAGCCGCATTCATCATGGGCTGGATTGCATGGGCCTTCAGTTTCCTGGTCATCGCCATCCTGTTCGGCGTGATCTACAAACTGCTGCCGCGCGTGCACCTGTCGTGGCATGACGTCACCATCGGCGCACTGGGCACGGCGGCCATGTTCACGCTGGGCAAATTCGGCATCGGCCTGTACATCGGCAACAGCGGTGCGACCGACAGCTTCGGCGCCGCCGGCTCGCTGATCGCGCTGTTGCTGTGGGTGTATTACTCGGCGCAGATCTTCTTCCTGGGGGCAGAGTTTGCGCGCCAGTATGCGCTGCAGATGGGTAGCCTGCGCAACAAGCCGAAAGAAGTGACCGGTGTCGAACCATCGAAGAGCGTCGCGTAACACACGTTCAAATGAAAAAACCGGGCCGGCGCTGAACGCGCTGCCCGGTTTTTTTACGGCTGAAGCGGGATTTTTTACTGTTTCGAAAGACCTATTCTCCCAACAGTTCGGCGATGACTTCCATGCCCTCGACCCGCTCGGCCACGACCTTGAGCACCATCACCACCGGCACGCCGAGCAACAAGCCCCACACGCCCCACAGCCAGCCCCAGAACAGCAGGCTGACAAAAACGGCGGCCGGGTTCATGCGCGCGATCTTGCCGGTCATCCAGGTGGCGACCACCATGCCGACCAGGGTCGCGATCGCCAGCGAGGCGCCCGCCACCAGCATTACCATGCTCATCGATTCGAACTGCAGGAAGGCGACCATGCCGGTGGCGGCCGTGATCACCAGTGGACCGAAGTACGGCATCAGGTGCGCCACGCCCGAGAATGCGGCCCAGGCGCCGGCGTTTTCCAGGCCGATGGCGCGCAGCGCGCCCCACATCAGCAATGCCAGCAACACGTTGGTTACCAGGAGCATGAACATATAGCTCTGGATCGAGGTATTGATGTCGTCCAGGATATGGACCGTGATTTTCTTGCGCGACAGCGAAGGCCCGGTCAGTTTGACGAGCTTACGTTTGAAGGTGTCGCCCGCAAGGAGCAGGAAGAACACCAGGAATACCACCATCGTGCTTTGCGACAGGAAGGTAGCCAGCCCCATCGAGCCGGCCAGCACCCAATCCATGATGCGGATTGGCGAACTCGACTCGGCGGCGGGCAGGTTCTGGCGGCGCGGCGCGGCCTTGCGATGGTCGCTGCCGACATTGCTGGCGGCGCGCTCGATCTCGGCGGCGGCCGCCTGCATCTGCTGCAGCGTCGAGCGCTGGCCGCTGGTGTTGGTGAGAATGCGGGTGATCTTGTGGGTCAGGGTCGGCAGTTCGTCGATGATGTTGAAGAACTCGCCCTGTAATCGGTACAGGGTGCCGGCCATGGCGCCGACAATGACCGCGGTAACCAGGGTGGCGCCGATGATGCGGCGGATGTGCCAGCGCTCGAGCCAGCGCACGACCGGATTGAGGGTGTAAGCGATGAGGATGCCGAGCAGCAGCGGCACGAAGAATTTCTGCGCCCACTGGAGCGCGAACACGAAGGCGATGGTGGCAAGAATGCCGAGCGAGAGACCGCGTGCATTGACGTGCAGCGGTACGCGCAAGCCGCCCATGTGCAGGGCGAGCTCGTCGCCCCCGGCGCGCGACTCGACGCGGACGTCGGTCGACGACTCGGTGCGTGTGCCTGGAGCGGCATCGGCACGCGGGTCGGGGCCGGAGGGCGGCGCTCCCGGGGCGGTCTGGTCAGGCGAATGGACCGGCGAGGCCGGATCGGTTTGGGCTAGCTGCATGATATTGCCTGAACAAGTGACCGGGCCGCCCCGGCGATCCGGGTATTATTTCACACGGATGTCGTTTTTGACCGAGGTCACGCCCTTCACGCCACGCGCGATTTCGACAGCGCGCTGAGCGTCGCGTGCGTCAGCCACGAAGCCCGACAGCTGGACGTCGCCTTTGAAGGTTTCGACATTGACTTCACGTGCTTTCACGTTAGGGTCGTTGACCAGGGCAGCCTTGACCTTGGTGGTGATCACGGCGTCATCGATGTATTCGCCGGTGCTCGACTGGTTGTTGGTCGACGAGCAGCCGACAGCGGCGATGGCCATGGTGGCGACGAAGGCGGCGGAGATGAGGTTTTTAGCGATTTTCATAATGGCTCCTGGTTGATGATCATGGTGTTGCAAATACCCTTGCGGGCGGGTCGCGCGGTGCCGGCAAGCCGGCCCGCAGGTTTTATTTGCCGTATGCCGTCCGGGCCGTGCTTACGCACCCATCCTTGACGGCGCCGGCGAAAGCGTCGCACTTCTGCAATGCGACGCGATATTCGGCACTAAGTTTCTCTTCCCTGGCATCGAGGCGCGCCTCGATCGCCTTGCGGTCGGCCCTGGCGTCGGCTTGCGCCGCCACCAGGCTTGCCCTGGCCTGCTGCAGGCAGACTTCGCGGTCGTTGCCGGCCAGCGCCGCGCAGCGGGTCTTGTCGCGCTCGTGGTAGGCGTCGGCGATGCGGATCCGTGCCTGGGTATAGGCCGCCAGCGTGTTCTTGTAGGCAGCGCTCGCTTCTTCCTGGCTGCGCACCTTGACTGCGCGCGCTTCGGCGTCGCAGATTTCGTGCGGGGTGCCGGCCAGCGCGTCGCAGCGGGCAGTGGCTGCTTCAAACACGGCGTCGGCGCGTTCCAGCGCTTGCGCATGCAGGGCTTTGGCATCCGGCGCAGTTTGCTGCGCGCCGGCCTGGGCCAATCCACCCATGGCGATCGCCGCGATCAATACCTTGCCAGCCAGTGCCTTGCCCATCCGCTTCATGCGCCCTCTCCGTGTCTTTCATGTCATGTTCATGGCGTCTTGCTTTCTCACCATGGATGGCATCTTTACATGACACGGGCAGAGACTCTGTTCGATGCCGAACACAACTTACATAGTCAGCAGTAACGATGGGAAAACGCGACAACTATCTGGCCGGGCGTGGTGACGATCCAATGCGCCACCACGCGACGTGGCACGAGCAAGCGATGTCGGCCCGGCAATATGGAACTCGGCAATAAGAACTGGAGAGCGGAAATATCTACGCAGGAAAGGTGGGTGCGGAAACGCACAGACCCTGTTTCGCCACCTGCATAAGCTGGAACCCATATTTACTTATCAGGAGAACAACATGAAAGCATCCCGTACCTTCATGGCCGCCATCCTCGCCGCAGGCGCCGTCCTCACAGGTTGCGCCAGTAACGGCAGCCAACCTTATGGCGGCGGCTACAGCAGCAACTCGAACTCGGCCTCGCAAGGCTATGGCGTGATCGAATCGGTCCAGGTCGCGCAAGCCGAAAACCGCACCAGCGGCGCCGGCGCCATCCTCGGCGGCCTGGTCGGCGCAGTGGCCGGCAGCCAGATCGGTAGCGGCGGCGGCCGTACCGCAGCCACCGTCGCCGGCGGCGTGGCCGGCGCGGCCGTGGGCAACCGCGTGGAATCAAACCGCAACGCCGGTGGCCAGGAGATGTACCAGATCAACGTGCGCATGGATAACGGCGAATATCGCGCCGTCACCCAGGACAGCGCGTACGACCTGCGCGTGGGTAACCGCGTGCGCATCGTCGACGGCCGCGTGTATCGCTACTGATCGACCGGCCTGATGCGGGCGGACGTGGGAAGGCTTCCCATGATCCGCCCGTTTGTCCTTTCACGAATGGAGGTCATCATGCAACGCCCCACCAGTTTCACGCACCACGCGCGCCTGGCCATGCTGGCTGCTTCGCTCGTGTTCGCCAGCGCCGGCGCCGCCGCGCAAGACAAACCGGCCGCTGGCGACGCCCTCGTCAACCCGGTCGCCGCCCGCCAGCAGGCGCAAGAGATCGCGAAAGGCGATCCGGCGCGCTGGTACCGCAACGACAGCGAACAACAGACGCTGCGCAAAGAGTTCGGCGCCGCGCTGCAGGAAGCGCAGAATGCCTGTCGCCGCCAGCCGGCAACCGAGCGCAAGGCCTGCCTGCAGGAAGCGCGCGCCGCCTGGCAACGCGACACCGCGCAGCTGCGTGATCCGGGCCAGCAATAAGAACCTATCTCAGTAGGCGGGGGAAAGCGCATGGCGATGCATGGCAAGTGCAGGCAAGGCGCGAGCAGGCCGCGTGGCTGGCCACGCAACGACGAGCAACGCCGCCCGCGCTTGTCAGGCGCGACAGGAGCGACTCCCGCCTACTGAGATAGGTTCCAAGGCGCCGGCGGGTACGGCGTGCAACCGTTACCCTATTTACTTTCCCTTCTTCCTGCGCTTGGGCAGTGCGTACACGTCCGCCACCAGCGTGCTCTCGCCGATCTGGCGGCTGGGCGCAGCCGAGTCGTGCACCACCAGCAAGCCTTCTTCGCTACCGTCGGCATGGGTGTAGAGCGACATGCCTTCCGGATGGTCGACACCGTGGCCGAACGGCAGGTCCAGCACCCGCTCCAGCATCGCGTTCGGAACCGCGCTGTCGCGATCCTCGGGCGCGCCGGCCGCGCCCGGCCAGCGCCACACCGTCACCGGGCCGTCCAGGTCCATGGTGGGGCCGGCCAGGATCAGGATATCGCGGCCGTGCACGCACAGGTCGCGAATGCCCAGGCCATGCAGGTCGAGGAAATGCTTGCGATAGCGCGCCCCGGCCTCGTCGAGCGGCGCCAGGCGCAGCCAGGCCGGGTCGCTATCGTCTTCCAGCGCCACCTCGATGATCGTGGCCCAGCCGCGCAATACCGGTCCGCGCAGTCCCAGCAAGATGCGCTTGCCGGCAACGGCGATGCCTTCGATGTCGAAGCCGTTGTCCTTGCCGGGAATCGCCAGGAACGGGCCGACGTGCTCGTCTGCCTGCAGCAGCGCCGTCAGTTCGTTGCCGTGCTCGTCGCCGCGCAGCATGGCCGCGCTGCGACGCTTGCCCTTGTGCTCGACCTGTTTCACCAGCGCGTGGCCGCCCTCTTCCTCAACCAGCGGAATGCGCGCCAGCAGGTAGCGGTTGCCGTCCTTGCTGACGTTGGCCAGGCGCTTGTGGGCGCGGCGACTGCCGTCGCCTTCATCGGGTTGCTTGCGGCGCAGGCTGTGCGAGCCGACCACCCACAGGTATTTACCGTCCGAGGCCAGGCCCTCGATGTCGGCTTCGTTGATGCGCCCGTCCACGCTGTCGCGCGGCGGCAGCGGCAAGGGCAAGAAATCGTGCAGCGCGAACTGGCGGTGCGCGCCGGCAAAGCTGCTGCGCCCGGTGCTATCTTCGCTGGAGACCGTCAGGCGCTCGATGCTGAGCGACTCGTCATTGGCCAGCCACAGCGTCTGGCCCATGCGCAGCGCCACCGACAGGCCGTCGCGCAACTCCTTGCCGGGGCTGAGTTCGTCGTGTTCGGCGTGAAATTCGAGTAATACGATGTTGCTGGGATGCGGCATGGATGAATGCATGAAGGCCTCGCGTTTCGACGGTTCGCCACAGCATACTGCATGAGTTCGCCAAGCGGCTGGACGCATGCGCCGTGGTCAATACGGGATTGTGAACCGCGCGCGCGGTGCGGCGTTACAAGGCAAGGCACACGCCTCGTGCGCGCGCATCGACGAACATGCGCAGGCAAAAAAAGACGGCGTCCGATCTTTCGATCGAGACGCCGCTCAAGCCCCACCATATTCAACAAATGTCGTACAGCAGATTCAGAAAAACAAATTCAGTACAGTGGCCACCAGCGTGGCCAGCGTTCAGCGCCCAGCACGGGCCGGCCTGCCTCAGTCGGCGGCGTGCCCGTTGCGCCGACGCTTCATGTACCAGCCCAGCGCGCCCATCACCAGCGCGGCGCCGGCAGCCTGCTTGCCCATGCGGCGCTGGCGCACGAAGTTGACCGCAGCCAGCGCATACGGCATCAGCACCGACACGTTGGTACCGGTCGGCTTGAGCAAGGCGTCGGCCCTGGCGCGCAGCGCCCAGGTCGCGTGATCGATCGCCGAATGCAGCATGACTTCGGGCTTGGCCGCGTGCTGGATGTGCGCCTTGGCATGCGCCACACCTGCGCGGAAGAACTCGCCTTCACGCAGCAATTCCTGCTTGCGCGTCGCCGGATCCTGGCTATGCTTGTGACCGGCCAAACCAGTCTTTGCATCATGATTGTGCATGTTAATTCCTCTTGGTGTCGCCGCTCAGAGAAGCTGCTCGGAGCAGCCGCTTACAGCAGCATTTCGCGGTCGTTCTTGAGTTCTTTCATCGTCGCCGGGAAGGCCAGCTTGTTCTGACGCAGCAGCGCCAGGCCCTTTGCCACCAGCACCGCCGTGATCAGCGCGAACACCGCGAACATCACCAGCAGGATGGTCCAGCCCATCGAATCCCAGGCCAGCGCGACGATCGTCACGGTGCCGTAGGCCACGGCGAAGCACACGGCCAGCAGCGCCGCCGCGAAGATCGCCAGCAGTTCGATCACGTGATTGCGCACCTCGGTCAGTTCGAGCGCGGCCAGTTCGACGCGCGACACGGCCAGGCCGAAGATGCTTTTGAACAGGCTCGAGATGCCGGCCACCAGGCCCGGGTTGTGTACGATTGTTTCGTTCTTGTCCACGACAGCTCCCGGCGTTAGTGTTTGCGGCTCAGCAGGATGCCGAGCGCCACGCCGACACCGGCGGCGATCGCCATCGTGCGCCAAGGGTTGTCCTTGACGTAGACATCGGCGGTATGGGCCAGTTCCTTGCCCTTCTCCACCGCCTGGGTCGGCACCAGCCGCGCATTGCCCAGCGCGCTGTCGAGCAGCTCCATGCCGCGCGCACGCAGTTCCTCGGCCTTCTCGCCAGTGAGCGAGGCGGCCGCGGTCAGCATCGATTGCGCATCGCGCACCAGCGCCTTGATATCGGACTGGGTCGAATAGGTGCTGCCGCTGATCGGATGCATGGAACTGTTATGGGTGTTACGGGAGGTATCAAGCATGGTCTACTCCTGTTTCGGTATGGATGGAAAAGCCTGGCTTCAAGCCATCAGGTCGCTCATATCGTCGGCGTGTTCTTCTTCGACAGCCATGATGTCGACCAGCAGCGCGCGCGTGGTCGGATCCTTGTCGCCAATGGCGGCGATCATTTGACGGTAAGACTCGATTGCCACCCGTTCGGCGATCAGGTCGGCGCGCACCATCGCTTGCACATCGGTCGAATCGTCGTACTCGGCGTGGCTGCGCGCGGTCAGGGTGGCCGGGTTGAAATTCGGCGAACCGTTCAGTTGCACGATACGTTCGGCGATGCGGTCGGCGTGGTCTTGCTCTTGCTGGGCGTGCTCGAGGAACTCGGCCTTGATGTGGCCGGTGTTCGGGCCGCTGACGGTGAAGTAGTGGCGCTTGTAGCGCAGCACGCACAGCAGTTCGGTGGCGAGCGCGTCGTTGAGCATGGCGATGACCGCTTCACGATCGGCCTGGTAGCCCTCGGTAACGGCGCCGTCGTCGAGGTTGGCCGCTGCACGGCGGATCGCCGCGATGTCGAAACCGTGTGCCAGGTTGTTGGTCTGTTCCATGATAATTCCTTGTTTCTGTGAGTCGATAAGTCGGTAATCGGTGAATCGGAATCCGACATGGCGCGCTGCGGCATGCCGGAGGTACGTCTCAAACGTCAACGCATCAGTGCATCAATGCATCACTGCATCAACGCATCGCCGCACGTGGCGGAATCTGCGCGCCTTCGTTGGACAGCACGATCTCGACGCGGCGGTTCAGCTGACGGTTGTTGGCCGTGTCGTTGCCGGCCACCGGGAATGCTTCGCCGTAAGCGCGCATCGCGATGCGCTCGCGCGCCACGCCCATCGAGCCGAGCGCAGTTGCCACTGCATTGGCGCGGCGCTGCGACAGTTCCTGGTTGTGGGTCGAGCTGCCGGTACTGTCCGTAAACCCTTCGACCAGCACCGTACGGTTCGGGTTCTGCGACATCACGTCGGCCAGCTTGCGCAAGGTCGAAGTTCCGTTTGGCGTCAGGGTGGCCTGGTCGGTACCAAACAGCACGTCGCCGATCGTCACCACGTAGCCGCGCTCGGTTTTGACGGCGTGCAGGTCGACCAGCAGCGCTTCCAGCTGGGCGGCGCGCTGGGCCAGTGCGGCGTTCTGCTGCTGGGTGGCCTCGGCTTGCGCCTGGGCCGAGCTTGCCTGCGCCTGGGCTTGCTGGGCCTGGGCTTGCGCTGCTTCGGCGTCGCGCTTGGCGCGGTCGGCCTCGGCGGTGCGTGCTTCCAGGCGCACCTGGTCGCGCTGGCGCGAGGCGTCGGCGATATCGGCTTCGGCGGCCTTGCCCTTGGCAACTTCTTGTGCGGTGGCGATACGCTGCTTGGCGACATACGCCAGGCGGTCGACGTCGCTCAGGCTTTCGCGGCGCGCGGCGGCCTGGTTGGCCTGGTCCAGCGCTTCGCTGGCCTGCTTGAATTCGAGCGGCGCGTAGGTCGACACTTGCGGGTTGTTGTTGGCGGCGACGAAATCGGCGCGCGCCCCGTCCAGGGTCGGCGTGGTCAGCGGCGCGCTGGCGCAGGCGGCGGCGAGCACGGCGGCGGCCAGGATCGAGACAGCGGATTTGCGGTTTTTCATGTTCTTGTTCCTTTTCTTATTAGGGCGCCTCGGACGGCGCGGGCGGTTTCGGCGACGACGCGCACGCTGGCGCGCACGGTCACGCAAGCATTACTGGTTGTTGGCGCGGTCGACTTCTTCGCGCAGCACGCGCAGGTCTTCATTGAGCTGGGTCGAGGCCGTGGTTGCCTTGGCCGAGACGGCTTTGCTCTGCGCCAGCTTGGCGTCGGCCTGGGCCTGGACCGCCAGTTCGCGTGCCAGCTTGTAGTCACGCGCTGCCAGTGCCTGATTAGCGCGCACCATCTTTTCGCGCGCCGCGGTGATTTCGGCCGGGGCCAGCTCGGCAGCGCCGGCCGACACGGCGTTTTCCACCGCATTGCGCGACACGGCGACGTCGGCCGTTGCGGGGGCCTGGTCAGGGCTGGCGCAAGCGGCCAGGGTGGCGACCAGGGCGACGCAGCCGAGGCGCGCCAGTTGGGTCATCGATTGTTGTTTGCGCATCGCTTTTCTCCTGTTCAACTTCGTAGATATGACAACGTGTAGGTCAGGTACCGTTATAGACCCTCAATTGCGCCTAATCAGTACGCTGACGCACATTGCCTCTTAGACCATATTGCAATCTGACGGCGAGCGTTCGCCAGACCACGTTCGGTACCTCAATCCGTTTCGGAAACATGTCGTAACAACCTTGCTGCGGCACTGTGCGTTGCCGAACAGAGCAGAATCATGCGCGCGCTTAACCTGTCCTCATTGCATTGATAAATGAACATCGGAATGAGTGGAAAGCGCAGCGCAGCCGGTATCGGATGCATCCCCGTCCTGCTGGCAGCCCTGGGCGCCGCACCTCTCGCCGGATGCGTGATCAACGTACCGGACCAGAGTGCAGCGGCAGCGCACGACGACGCCATCACGGCAGATGTCTACGCGGCGTTGGCGCGCGATCCACGCGTTACCGAATCGGATATCGGTGTCAACACCAACCAAGGAATTGTCCGGCTGAGCGGCTTTGTCGTCTCAACCGACAGCGTAGGCGTTGCGGCTTCGGTCGCACGCACTGTAAAAGGCGTGAGATCGGTCAGGAATGACCTGCGCTTGAAATAACCCACCACAAGGAGATCATTATGAAAACCATCAAGAACCTGGTCGTAACCGTTTCGCTGGCAACCGTCGCTCTGGGCATGGCAGGCTGCTCGAACATGTCGAAGCAAGACCGTAACACCGCTGTCGGCGCTGGCGCCGGCGCAGTGATCGGTGGCGTCCTGACCGGCGGCAGCGCTGTCGGCACCGTGGGCGGCGCAGCCGTCGGCGGCGTGGTCGGCAATCAAGTCAAGACCACCAACTAAGTTCCAGCTTTAGCACACCGCGAACGCCCGGCTTGCCGGGCGTTTGTCGTTGACCGCGTGAATGACAAGCGACAGAGTCGTCCTGGCCGGTCGTGAATCAGAGAATGCCGTGCGCCGGCAGCGCGCCCGCTTCGCGCACGATCTCGTAGCAGGTGCAGGATGCGGCGGCCAGCCCTTCGGGATCGAGGATCTCGATATTGCCACGGCTGTAGTCGATCAGCCCCTGCTGCTGCAATGCGCTGGCAGCTTTGGTTACGCCGACCCGGCGCACGCCGAGCGCATGCGCGAGAAACTCATGGGTCAAGTGGAAGCGATCGCTTTGCAGCCGGTCGCGCGTGACCAGTAACGAGCGCGCCAGGCGCGCTTCGAGTACATGGAAGCGGCTGCAGACGGCGATCTGGATCGCCTGCGCCAGCAGCGAATCGGTGTAACGGTACAGCACTTGCTGCAGCGCCGGATTGCGCGCCACCTCGGCCTGGAAGCGCGCGCCGTCCATGCGGCTGGCGCTACCGGCGCGCTGAACCACCGCGCGTACCTGGGCCGTGTCGTGACCGAGCGCGACGGTGGCGCCCAGCATGCCTTCGCGTCCGACCTGGCCGATCTCGAGCGTCATGCGCCCTTCGGCCACTCCGAGCAGCGAGATCAGGCAATCGTGCGGAAAGTGGATGTGACGGATCGGGTCGCCCGGCTCGGACAGCACCTGGCCGACCGCCACCGTGACCTGGTCGAGTTGGGGCAATACCTGGGCCAGTTCCCGGGGCGGCAGCGCAGCCAGCAGCAGGTTACTGCTCGGCTCGGTGACAGGCGGATGGGCGGCGAAATTCATCGGGTCCTCGCAGGCGCAACGCGCAGCGTAATAACGCCGGGTTCGCCGGATACATTTACAAACAATTTCAACCAGCGTAACCGCCCCCCTTGAGCGAGTATGTACGGTGACGCACGGAACTGCTTGTTGTTCCTATGGACAATGTTTAAATAAACACGCCCCGCGTGCCGAACAAGAAAGGAAGACCTCATGAATACGCCAACTCCAACGCCACCCGGCTTGCCACCCGCTGCCGGCAAGGGTCGCACCCATCCGCTGCTCCTGATTGCCGCACTCGCCGTGGTGTTGTTCTGCCTGGTCGGCACGGCAGCCATCCTCGGCTGGCTGCCGAGCTCGACCGGCGGCAACGCCAACCGCCAGTTGAGCGAAGCCGACCGCCTGGCGCTGGCCTCGACCCTGCCCCAGGACACGGCCCCAGCCCAGGGCTATGCGGTGGCGCCGGGCACGGCCCAGCCGGCACAGGGCTATGCGCCGGGCTACGCCGCCGCGCCGGTCGCGCCATTGGCGCCTGCCCCTGCGCCGGCGCCCGCCCCTGCGGCCGCGCCAGTCAAGGAAAGCAAGCCAACCCAGGTGGCCTCTGCCGAAACCGACCGCAACTGGTGCGCGAATTGCGGCAACGTCGAATCGGTACGCACCATCACCACCCGCGCCGAAGGCAGCGGCCTGGGCGCGGCCGGTGGCGCCGTGGTCGGCGGCTTGCTGGGCAACCAGGTCGGCGGTGGCAGCGGCCGTCAGCTGGCAACCGTGGCTGGCGCCATCGGCGGCGCCGTGGCCGGCAACCAGATCGAAGGCAATATGAAAGCCACCACCAGCTATGAAATCCGGGTGCGCCTGGATGACGGCACGCTGCGTACCTTCCGCCAGAGCAGCCAGCCGCAATGGCGCAGCGGCGAGCGCGTGCGTATCGTCAAGGGCCGCCTGCGTTCGGTAACGTAAGCAGTTCACGACGACAGATGCGACGGCGCATGTGCCGTACATCACTACCACATGGCCGGGATCGCGCAAGCATCCCGGCCAAAGTTTTCTTAGCGGCAATGTGTGACAGCGCACGGATTAATTGCTGAGCTCCAACGAAAATGGTGCCACGCTGAAACAAAAATGCGGACACAACAATCGTGGGAGAAACACTATGAACAGCCTGGCATGGATTGGCATCATCGTTTGGGGCATCTTGCTGACCGGCTTCGGCCTGCTGTCGGCCGGCCCGACAATGGACGCTCAAGGACACCTGCAAGCGCATGATGTGGTGTTCCTGCTGGCCGGCGGCCTGGTCACCTGCCTGATCGGCTGCGCAGGCCTGATGGGCATGATGGGCTGGATCCCAGGATTCCAAAAGCAAAAAAGTTGCGTTTAATGTACGCCATCGAACGGTGATGGCGTACCGCTCAGTACATACTGGATTCACAGCGCAACCATCGCGCATTCTCTCAAGGAGATTCATCATGCTGTACACCATTGCTGTTGTCCTTCTCGTTCTCTGGCTGCTGGGCCTGGTTACTTCGTACACCATCGGCGGCTTCATCCACATCCTGCTGGTCGTCGCCGTGATCATGGTCCTGGTGCGCCTGATTAGCGGTCGTGGGATATAGTCCTTTGACTGGCACGACCCGCAACATCTAATCCGTTTCGCGGTCGCGCCTGATGCAGGTGCGACGGCGAAACGGATTTTTTTATTCCAAGGAGACTCTTATGTACTCGAAACTGACCAAGTCGGCTGCGGCCGCAACCATCGTCCTGATGACCGCCACCGGCTGCGCCGACATGTCGGCCACCCAGCGCGGCACCGCCACCGGCGCCGGCATCGGCGCCGGCCTGGGCGGCCTGATCGGCGGCACCACCAGCGGCGGCGGCAGCGGCCGCGCCACCCGCGGCGCCGTGATCGGCGCAGCTGCCGGCGCTGTTGTGGGCAATATCTGGTCCAAGCGCATGGAAGCGCAGAAGCAGCAGATGGAACAAGCCACCGCAGGCACCGGCGTGCAAGTGTCGCAAACCCAGGATAACCGCCTGAAGCTGAACATCCCGAGCGACATCTCGTTCGACACCGGCCGCTCGGACATCAAGGGCAACTTCCAGCCGATCCTGCAGCGCTTCGCCACCACCTTGCAAGAGAACCCGAACACCAACGTCGTCATCATTGGGCACACCGACAGCACCGGCAGCGACTCGATCAACCAGCCGTTGTCGGTCGACCGCGCCTCGCGCACCCGCGACTACCTGGCCGGCCGCGGCGTGAACCCGAACCGCATCACCATCGAAGGCCGCGGTTCGCGCGAACCGATCGCCTCGAACGCCGACAACAACGGCAAGGCGCGCAACCGCCGCGTCGAGATTTTTGTTGCGGAACCGGCGCAGGGCTGATCCCCTTCACGCTGCATCGCAAGGCCGGGCTTCCCGGCCTTTTTTACGGGCGCTGTCACCGTTGTGTGTTGCATCGACTGAACTGCCGAGTAAAGTGGCTCGATTACCTTGGCAAGATGCTCGATTCAACTTCGGTGCGCGCCGGCGTCAGGGCGGTCGGCGTGCACCGCAACACCAGCTTTCGCTGGCGCCACCGCTTCCTTCACCTTGGCAAGCATGATCGCCCCGACGCCTTGCGCGGGATCGCCGAGGCCGACAACCTGCTGCGAGCGGCGATCGGCGTTTTCAACACCAAACGGTGACAGCGCCTTTTTACGCCGGTACTGTCGACGAAGTTGATAAGGGCCAATGCCGCTCGACCCCGCCAACGAATTTTTGTCAATGCCCGGCGCGTCACTGTTGCGATTGCCAAACACTTTGCCAATCCAATTTGACACTTGTTCATCCGAAATGCTCTGATGTCGCTCCCGGCAGCTTTATATTATTTTTCACTGTGCCGGGACACCAACTACAACATCAGGGGGCGCCGACCTATCCGGTCTGAGCCGTCACATAGCAGTCTCGGAGAACTTTTTTGATCAAGCAGCAACTCGTCCTCAAGCGCAGCGTCATCGCTGTCGCCGTGGCCCTGGCATCGTCCAGCGCCGCTCACGCGCAAGCCCAGTCGGCACAACCGACCGCCGCCCCGGCGCAAAAGGTCTACGTGACCGGTTCCAACATCAAGCGCGCCGACAAAGAAGGCTCGTCGCCGGTCTCGACCCTGAACGCCAAGCAGATTGCCGCCACCGGCGCCAACACCGTGGCCGAACTGCTGTCGACCATTCCCGCCTTCGGCTCGGGCACCTCGACCGACATCGTCGACGGCAGCTTCTCGAAAGGCGCCTCGACCGCCTCGCTGCGTGGCCTCGGTTCGTCCTCGACCCTGATCCTGCTCAACGGCCGCCGCATCACCGCGTCCGCCTACGCCGATCCGAACCAGGGCAAATCGGCCGTGTACGACCTGAACACGATCCCGGTGTCGGCGATCGAACGGGTCGAGATCTTCAAGGATGGCGCGTCGGCCGTGTACGGCTCGGACGCGATCGCCGGCGTGATCAACTTCATCACCAAGACCAACTACCAGGGCACCGAGCTGACCGCCTCGACCAGCGCCAACGATGACGGCGAATTCGCACGCCGCAACATCAGCGGCGTGACCGGCTTCGGCGACCTGGTGGAAGACGGCTACAACGCCTTCCTCAGCTTCGACATCTCCTCGCGCGACCACACCAGCATCCGCGATGCGCGCGACGTCAAGCAGGACGTCTACGCCGACGTCAACCAGCGCCTGAGCGAATACGGCAGCTACGTCTCGAACCAGCCGTTCTTCTTCCGCGAACGCACCGCCGGTGCGCGCAACTTCGCCACCACCCTGGCCAACGGCGCCGACATCATCAACCGCACCGGCTGCGATTCGTCGCAACTGGTCACCGGCAACCGCGACAAGCACAACCTGACCGCCACCTCGATGCTGAACGGCCGCACGTTCTGCAACTACGACATCTGGAACAACTACGAAGCGCAGAGCAAGGGCAACGACGCCAACCTGCTGGGCAAGCTGACGTACCAGCTGACCCCGGAAATCACCGCGTTCACCGAGCTGGGCTATACCCGCACCGAGCGCGAATACCGCGGCAATTCGTCGAGCATCGTGTCGACCTCGCCGACCACCGTGTTCCGCACCAACGGCCTGCCAAGCGACTACCAGCTGATCCTGCCGGCCGGTCACCCGGACAATCCGTTCCCGACCTCGCGCTCGGCCGTCGCCTACCGCTTCACCGACATCGATGGCGGCTCCAAGAACGTCAACCAGTCCGCGCGCTTCCTGGCCGGCCTGAAAGGCACGACCGGCCAGTTCGACTGGGAAACCGGCCTGTTGCTCAACCGCAGCGAGCGTGACGAAACCATGCGCGGCATGCTGTACCGCCCGACCGTCGACCGCATCGTCAGCGAAGGCCGCACCCTGGCCCAGACCGCCGCCGACCCGAGCGTGTCGCGCAATGTCGTCAACAAAGGCTACGCGCAAGTGTCGCAACTCGACGCCAAGGCGTCGACCACGCTCGGCGCGCTGGCCGGCGGCGACATCGGCCTGGCCTTCGGCGGCGAAATCCGCCAGGAGAAGCTGTCGATGAACCCGGACCAGGAAACCCAGACCGGCAACATCATCGGCCTGGCCAACTCGCTGGTCGAAGGCAGCCGCATGGTCAAATCGGCGTTCGTCGAACTGCGCACGCCGTTCACCAGGAACTTCGAGATGGACTTCGCCGGTCGCTGGGACAAGTACCCGACCGAAACGAGCTTCGTGCCGAAAGTCGGCGCCAAGTTCATCGCCAACGACAAGCTGACTTTCCGCGCCTCGTACGCCGAAGGCTTCCGCGCCCCGGCCCTGTCGCAGATCGCCGAAGGCGGCGTCCAGTCGTTCTCGACCGTCACCGACACCGTGCGCTGCCCTGACGGCAAGAACCCGCTGGCTGGCGGCGACTCGTCGGACTGCTCGCGCCGCATCTCGTCGATGTCGGCCGCCAATCCTGACCTGAAGCCGGAAACCTCGAAGAGCTACTCGTTCGGCGCGATCTTCGCCCCGACCAAGAACCTCGACATCCTGGTCGACTACTACCGCATCCGCAAGGAAGACGAAACCGCGCTGCTGTCGGCCGGCTACGTGATTTCGCACCCGGAACTGTACGGTGACCTGGCGATCCGCGACAGCAACCTGCTCAACGCCCTGATCGACGCCAACGGCAACCGCATCCCGGGCACCGGTCCACTGAACGCGGTCAACCGCTACTACGTGAACCAGGGCGCGACCGAAGTGTCGGGCATCGACGTCGAAGTGGCGCACCGCCTGTCGCTGGGCGACATGGGCCGCTTGAACACCAAGTTCGACTGGAGCTACCAGCTGCGCTACAAGCGTTCCGAGCGTCCAGGCGAGCGTGAAGCCAACCTGGTCGGCAGCAACGGCGGCCTGTCGGACTGGGCAACGTCGGTGGGCGACATCCCGCGCCACCGCGCCACCCTGTCGACCAACTGGTCGCGCGACGTGCACTCGGTGACGCTGAGCGGCGAATTCGTCTCGCGCATCTCGATGCTGCGCCGCTCGGACGACTTCGATGTCTATCCTGAAGCGTACTGCTACTACGGCAAGGGCCAGCCTTCGAGCGCCTACAGCCTGGGCGGCCTGGAAAAGTTCAGCAACTGGGTGAGCGACTGCTCGGTGCCGTACTGGGCCACCATGCACGTGGCGTACTCGTACACCGGCTTCAAGAACTGGACCCTGTCGGCCAACATCCGCAACCTGCTGGACAAGGCCGCGCCGTACGATCCACGTTATCCGAACGAAGGCTTCAACACCCAGCTGCACAACGGCCAGGGTCGTTACTTCCGCCTGACCGCCAACTACAAGTTCTAAACGACTTCGTAGTGTGAAAAAAAAGCCGCCAGGTGTGAACCGGGCGGCTTTTTTGTTTTGGTATGTCGCCTGCTGCTTAGCTGGCGTCGGTGAACGCCAGGTACAGCTCGCGCGCCTGGCGCGCCACCGGGCCGGCTTCGAGCGTGCGCTCTTCGTAGCGCGTGCACGGCGTGACCTTGCCGTAGTTACCGGTGCTGAAGATCTCGCGCGCCGTGTTCAGCTCAGTGGCTTTGACAGTACGCTCTTCCACCGTCACGCCGGCCGCGCCCAGCAGCGCCATCACGCGCGCCCGCGTAATGCCAGCCAGGAACGTGCCGTTCAAAGCCGGCGTCACCACCTTGCCCTCGTCGGTGACGATGAACAGGTTCGAGGCCGCGAACTCGGCCACGTGGCCTTCGGCGTCGAGCATGATCGCCTGCTCGAAACCGCGCTCTTTTACCTCGCGCATGGCGCGCGTCGAATTGGCGTACAAGGCCGAGGCCTTGGCGTCGGTCGGGGCCATGTTCGGCTGCGGACGGCGCATGGTCGACAGGCCGGCCGAGAAACCGGTGAATGGCGGCAGCGGCGCGTCGAACAGGGTCAGGGCGAACTGGCTTTTTTCGGCCACCGGGATCAGGAAACCTTCCGACCCGAACACCAGTGGGCGGATGTACAGCTCGGCATCGGCCGGGAACTTGGCCACGCCTTCGCGCACCAGTGCTTCCATCTGGTCCACGCTCAAGGGGCAGCGCAGGCCCAGCTTCTCGGCGGACGCGATGACACGCTCGAGGTGCGGACGCAGGTCGGGCAGCTTGCCGCCCAGGGCGCGCGCGCCGTCGAACACGGACGAACCGAGCCACAGGCTGTGGTCCATTGCGCCATACAGTGGAGTATTGCCTTCGGCCCATTGGCCGTTGAAATAAGTCAGGTACATGATTGCTCTAATGATGAAGAAAATGATGCCGTAAATAATGTTTAGAGCGCCTAACAAAACCTTCAGGGCAAGGCGCATGGGCGAAGACAGTACGGCTGTACGGCGAGCCCATGCAACGCAGCCGTGGAGGTTTTGTTGGGCGCTTAGCCGGTCCAGTGTATCGGCTCATCTACCCCAGCGTCCAGTGGCTTACTGTTCGTTGCTTAACCATGGCTACCGACCCCATCGCGTACACTAGCGCTTTCAGACTGAAGTTGTATTCATGCTTGCTACTCTCGAACGGATCGATCCCCACAGCGACAACATCGACGTATTGGTCGAGTTGGTCTGCCATCTGCGCCCGCGCCAGCGCTGGGTGTGGCAGTCGCAGGATGATCCGGCCCAGACCGTGCGTACCCTGTCGCAGCTGCTCAAGGGTAATTCCGAGCAAGCCTGGGCGCTGCGCCGCTACATCACCACGCTGCTCGAGAAACGCCGCCATACCAGCCTGTACAGCGACATCGGCATCCTGTCCAACGACGGCTTCGTCACTGAACTGAAAAACCGCATCACCTACCGCTTCCTGCCGCCGGCGCTGGACGATCTGTATTTGTCCGACGCGCTCGACCAGGTGCTGTACCGCGAAGACGACTTCGCCTGGATCCGCGCCGTGCCCGACGCCGACTGGATGGCGCTGTTCGACATCATCGCCAACGCCCCGCCGCCCGAAGACGGCACCGTGGGCCGCGCGCGCGTGGTCACGCTGGAAGGCTTGCTGGACGCGATCCGCACCTTGAGCTGCCGCGTGTGCGCGCTGGGCCTGGAGCCGCGCCTGGTGCACAGCTACAGCCAGATCGAGAATTTCGATTCGCCGTTCCTGATGCAGAACATCGAGACCAATGCCTACCTCGACCAGTACGCGCGCTACCTGGCCGGCGACATCGAGCGTCCCGAGGACGCGCGCCATTTGCTGGTGATGCTCGACCAGTGCGAAGACGTGGTGCTCAAGATCCGCCGCGGCGCGCTCTCGACCGGCACCAGCGTGGCGCTGACCTACCTGCTGGTGGCGCTGCAACAGAGTATCGACCGCCTGCAAAAGCTGTTGTTCCTGGTCGACGTGCATGACGAAGAAGCGGCCACCACGCCGGCCCCGGTGCCGGCTGCCACCCTGGCGCCGGACGCCGATGGCGTGCTGCAACCGGAAACGACGGTGCTGTCGCCGCAGCGCCTGGCTGCGATCGCGCTGGCCGAAGAACTGATCGAAGCGCACAACACCAAGTACCAGGTCAGCGGCCTGGTGCGCAACAACGTCGACCTGCTGGCGAGGAACGTCACCGAAAACGCCAGCCGCACGGGTGAGCACTACATCGCCGAAAGCCGCAAGGAACTGCGTGCGATGTTCGGCGCCGCCTCCGGCGCCGGCTTCATCGTCGGCTTCATGGCCCTGTTCAAGATCCTGTTGGGGTATCTGCGGACGCCGCCGCTGGTCGAGGCTTTCCTGTTCAGCATGAATTACTCGCTCGGCTTCGTCGTGATCCACCTGCTGCACTTCACGGTGGCGACCAAGCAGCCGGCCATGACGGCGCAGCGCATCGCCGCCTCGCTGCACCGCGCCGACAACGGGCGCGGGCTGGACGTCGATCGCTTGGCCGAGCTGGTCAATAAAGTGTTCCGCACCCAGATGGTCGCGGTGCTGGGCAATGTGCTGGTGGCGTTCCCGGTGGCGTGGGCGATCGCCGCCGGCGTCGAGGCGATCACCGACAAGCACCTGGTCGACCCGATCAAGGCGCTGCACCTGCTCAACGACATCGACCCGATCCACAGCCCGGCCCTGTTCTACGCGGCCGTGGCCGGCGTGTGGCTGTTCGTGGCCGGCCTGATCTCGGGCTACTACGACAACAAGGCGCTGTACACGCGCATGGGCCAGCGCATCGAGCAATTGCGCGGCCTGCGCCGCCTGCTCGGCAAGGAGCGTCTTGCGCGCCTCGGCCAATATATCGAAGACAACCTGGGCGGCCTGGCCGGTAACTTCTTCTTCGGCATCCTGCTCGGCACCACCGGCACCGTCGGCTTTTTGCTGGGCCTGCCGATCGACATCCGCCACATCACGTTCTCGGCCGCCAACTTCGCCACCGCGCTGGTCGCGCTCGACTACCAGATGAGCTGGGCCCAGATCGCCAACGCCACTGCCGGCGTGTTCCTGATCGGCACCGTCAACCTCCTGGTCAGCTTCGGGCTGGCGCTGTGGGTGGCGCTGCGCGCACGCAAGATCCGCTTCAAGCGCGGCATCCTGCTGTTCCAGGCGCTGGGGCGGCGCTTCATCGGCGCGCCGATCGAATTTTTCCTTGGTCCCAAGTACCGGCAATTGCCACCACCTGACCCTGCTACCTTGAAGAGCACAAAATGAACAAGAAACGCGTTGCCGCCTGGATCGCCGTCCTTGCCCTGGTGGGCGTGGTGGCATCGTGTAAAAGTCTGCCCGGCGCGGACACCATGACGGGCGGCGCGCCGCAAGCGGTGCCGACGGTGGCCACCCAGAAAGGCGAGCTCAAGGAGCAGCAAGCATCGGCCCTGCTCAAGCGGCGCTGGGCGCGCGCCTCGCCCGACCTGAAGGCGCTGGCGGTGCTGGAAGAGCAAGCCACCAGCGTGCCGCTGATCGCCGGTAATAAAGTGTCGCTGCTGTTCGATGGGCCGGCCACCATGCGCGCCATGATGGAAGCGGCGCGCGGCGCCACCAGCTCGATCAACCTGGAAACCTATATTTTCGACCATGACGAGATCGGCGCCCAGTTCGCCGAGATCCTGATCAATCGGCGCAAGGAAGGCGTGGTGGTGAACGTGATGGTCGACGGCGTCGGCACCCTGGCCACGCCGCGCGAATTCTTCGACAAGCTGCGCGCCGGCGGCGTCAATGTGCTGGTGTTCAATCCGGTCGACCCGACCAAGCGCCCCGGCAAATGGGCGCTCAACAACCGCGACCACCGCAAGATCATGGTGGTCGACGGCAAGGTGGCGTTCACCGGCGGCATCAACATCAGCAGCACCTATGCCAACAGCTCGCTGTTCCGCTCCAACAAGAAGCCGAGCAAGGTCAACCAGGAAGACGTCGGCTGGCGCGACACCCACATCAAGATCGAAGGGCCGGCCGTGGCGGCCCTGCAATGGTCGTTCATCGACAACTGGGTGCACCAGGACGCCGGCGAACTGCCGCAGATCGATTACTTCCCGCGCCTGGCCCCGGTCGGCGACAAGGTGGTGCGGGTGCTGGCCACCTCGCCCGACCGCGATTCGGAAATCTACAAGTCGCTGGTGGTGGCGATCAACGAGGCCAAGAAGTCGATTCACCTGACCGCGGCCTATTTCGTGCCCGACCGCCAGATCGTCGAGAGCCTGACCGCCGCCGCCAAGCGCGGGGTCGATGTGCAGCTGGTGCTGCCGGGCGTGTCGGACCACAGCTTCATCAAGTCGGCCGGCGAATCGTTTTACAAGGAACTGCTGGAGGGCGGTGTGCGCATCTTCCAGTTGCAGGTGGCGGTGCTGCATGCCAAGACCACGGTGATCGACGGCATGTGGTCATCGATCGGCTCGGCGAACATCGACCGCCGTAGCTTCATCCACAACTACGAGGTCAACGTGGTGGTGCTCGATCCGGCCTTCGGGCGCGATATGGAAGCGGCGTTCCGCGAGGACATCCGCCACTCGAAAGAGGTTACGCTCGACCAGTGGAAGAAGCGGCCGTGGATGGACCGGGCGCGCGAGGCGATGTCGCGCCTGACCGAGTATTGGATCTGAAAGCGGGATCTGAAACCGCCTTACAGTCCCGCCGCCATCAGGCCGTCGTCATGCGGCGACCAGATGCTGCCGGCGCGGATGAACTTTTCGGTCGAGACCAGCGAGAACTGGCCGTGCACCGCATCCCAGCCATAGCGGTCGATCTCGACCCGCAGCGACTCGACCCGCACCACATTGAATGAATTGACTTCGCCCCGGCCGCGGGTCGAGGTGGCGGTGCCGGCCTGGATCACCAGCGCCGCGTACTGGTCGATCTGGTAGCGCGCCGCCGTGCTGCCGGCATGGCTGGCGTGCATGTGCCCGGCCATCAGGATATCGACGCCGGTCTCGGCAAACACCTCCATCGCCAGCGGCGCGCGTACCACCAGGTCGCGTTTCTCGAAACTGTCCGGCAGGTCGAACGGGTGATGGGTGACCACGATGCGCGTGACATCAGGCCCGACGCCCGCCAGGCGTTCGCGGATGGCGGTGATCTGTTCGTGGCTGACGCGGCCGTCCTTGATGGTCAGCGAGCGCGCCGTGTTGACGCCGACCACTGCGATCTCGTCGTCGATATAGACCGGATCGAGGTCGTCGGTGATGTAGCGTTTATAACGCGACAGCGGCTTGATGAAGCGGCGGAACACGTTGTACAGCGAAATATCGTGGTTGCCCGGCACGATGATCTGCGGCCCCGGCAGGCTGTCGAGGAAGGCGCGCGCCGCTTCGAACTCTTCCTCTTTTGCGCGCTGGGTCAGGTCGCCCGAAATCACCACCACGTCGGCGGCGATGCGCTCGACCAGTTCGCGCAGCGGCCCCAACAAGGCGTCGTCGACGCGGCCGAAGTGCAGGTCAGAAAGATGAACGAGGGTGCGCATCAATGGTCTCCTTTAGATTTCCTGTGGTGGCGCACTGCCCTGCGCGCGCCGCTGGCGCGCCGCGCGGCGCCGGTTGAGGGTGGCCGCGCCGCTGACGCAGATCGCGAGCCAGCCGCAGCCTTCGACGAGCGCGGCCAGAATGTCCGACAAATAGTGGGCGCCGAGGTACATGCGCGAAAACGCGATCGCCCCTACCATCAGCGCCGCCAGCACGAACGGCAGCACCCGCCCCGGCCATGAACGCGCGTGGCGCGCCGCGTAGCAGGCCAGCAGGCCGTACAGCACGGTGGCGGCCATGGTGTGCCCGCTGGGGAAACTGTAGGTGGTCAAGGTCAGGATCGGCTCGTCGAAGTGCGGCCGGGCGCGCTCGAAGGTGTGCTTCAGCGCCACGTTGAGCAGCATGCCACCGGGGACGGCGGCGACCAGCGCCATCGGCCAGTAGCGGTGACCGCGTTTCACCAGCCACAGCCCGACAAAGAAGGCGATGGTCAGCACGCCCGGCGTGCTGTGCAGGTGCGTCAGCAGCAGCAACGTGTCGCGCAGCAAGCCGCCTTCGCGCGCGTGCAGGTGCAGCCACATGGCGATCTCGGCGTCGAGCCGGGTGATCGGCGCGCCGGCCACGACGGCCCCGGCCAGGCGCGCAAACACGGCCATCGCGCCCAGCAGCAGGATGACGCCGACGGTCAGGTGCAGGCCGAACTGGCCCTCGGGCGAGAAGCGGGCGGCAGCGAATCGGTGCAGGCGAGGCAAGACATTGTTCATGGTGAAGCGATTATGACCGACTTGGCGAAAAAACCACACACAGCAAAAATTACTGTATATCCGCACAGTACCTGTAGATTTATACAGTAGTTGTGTTATTCTTTCCTCACTGCACAACTACTCGTTAAAAGGTAACGCACATGACCACTCTGAACAGCTCTTTCGGCCTCAAATACGCCCTGATCCCTTTCATGGTGCGCATCGGCCGCCGCGAAATCCTCGTCACCCGTGATTTCCGCAAGCGCTTCTACGCCGTCAACCCGATCATCGAGTGCGATACCGGCGTCGAGCCCGGCCACCTTGAAGTGCTGATCTTCCGCCGCTGGCTGCTGATCCTGTCGAAGGCACACTGATCGTTGATGCGGCAAAAAGGGCAGCGCGTAGCGCAGCTTGTAAAAACCGTATAACCATCTGCGAAACTATTCGTTCTCTGTTGCAGGGCCGGGCCCGTACGCTAGCGTTTCCCACCCTAAAGAAAGAGAAGAAATGCTTCGCAAAACCATCTTCCGCTCGCTGGCGGCGCTGACCCTGCTGGTTCACTCGGCCGCGTTCTCGGTCGCGTCAGCTGCAGACGTCAGCCTGCTGAATGTCTCGTACGACCCGACCCGCGAACTGTACCAGGACTACGACGCCGCCTTCGCCAAGCACTGGAAGGCCAAGACCGGCGACACCGTCACGGTCAAGCAGTCGCACGGCGGCTCGGGCAAGCAGGCGCGTTCGGTGATCGACGGCCTGCCGGCCGACGTCGTCACCCTGGCGCTGGCCTACGACATCGATGCGATCCGCGACCGTGGCCTGATCAGCGCGGGATGGGAGAAGCGCCTGCAATACCACAGCGCGCCGTACACCTCGACCATCGTGTTCCTGGTGCGCAAGGGCAACCCGAAAGCGATCCGCGACTGGGCCGACCTGGTCAAGCCGGGCGTGTCGGTGATCACCCCGAATCCGAAAACCTCGGGCGGCGCGCGCTGGAACCACCTGGCCGCCTACGGCTACGCGCTGCGCCAGCCGGGCGGCAACGACAAGACCGCACGCGAATTCCTGGGCCGCCTTTACAAGAACGTCCCGGTGCTCGATTCGGGTGCGCGCGGTGCGACCACCACCTTCGTCGAACGCGGCATCGGCGACGTGCTGCTGGCCTGGGAAAACGAAGCGCTGCTGGCGCTGCGTGAACTCGGTCCCGACAAATTCGAGATCGTGGCGCCGTCGATCAGCATCCTGGCCGAACCGCCAGTGGCCGTGGTCGACAAGAACGTCGATAAAAAGGGCACGCGCAAGGTGGCCCAGGCTTACCTCGAATACCTGTACAGCGACGAAGGCCAGGACATCATCGCCAAGAACTACTACCGCCCTGCGGTGGACAAGTTCGCCAAGAAATACGCATCGCAATTCCCGCAGATCAAGCTGTTCCAGATCAGCGAGCTGGGCGGCTGGACGCAGGCACAGAAAGCGCACTTTGCCGATGGCGGCGTGTTTGATCAGATCTATACCAGGAAGTAAGCAAGCTGCGGGGCGGCATTCTGCCCGCCTCATCGTAGGGTGGACGGCAGAGCCGTCCACCCTGCGCGCCTGGTTCGGCTACCCCAAATTAATCCTTGAAATATCGCCAACGGCCACGAAGTGAACAATTCACTAACTCGTGGCCTGCCCGGCAAGCATTCGCGCGGCAGTCCTGATCCCGACCCACCCAGCACGGAAAGGAACACGCAATGTCAGTCAAACTCCGAAAAATCAACGAGCAAGTCATGGTCATCACCGGCGCCACCAGCGGCATCGGCCTGTCCACTGCGCGCATGGCCGCGCGTGAAGGCGCGGCACTGGTATTGGCGGCGCGCGCCGACGATGCGCTTGAGGAACTGGCCAGCGAACTCAAGCGTGCCCATGGCGCCGAGGTCATCACCGTCACCGCCGACGTCGGCAAGATCGCCGATGTCGAGCGCATCGGCGACGCGGCGATTGCCCGCTTCGGCCGCATCGACACCTGGGTCAACAATGCCGGCATCTCGATCTATGGCCGCCTGGAAGACGTCGCGCCGGAAGACCACCACCGCCTGTTCCAGACCAATTTCTGGGGCGTGGTGAATGGCTCGCTGGAAGCGGTCAAGCGCATGAAGCGGCGCGGCGGTGGCGCATTGATCAATGTTGGCAGCGAGCTGTCGGACCACGGCATCCCGCTGCAGGGCATGTATGCGGCCTCGAAGCACGCGGTGAAGGGTTTCACCGATTCGCTGCGCCTGGAACTGGAAAAAGAAGAAGCACCGATGTCGGTGACGCTGGTGAAACCGTCCGGCATCGACACCATGTTCGCGGTGCACGCCAAGAATTATATGGACAAGGAACCGAAGCTGCCGTCGCCGGTCTACGCGCCCGAGCTGGTGGCCGACGCCATCCTCTACGCGGCCCAGTATCCGAAGCGCGACGTGTTCGTCGGCGGCGCGGCCAAGTTGAATTCGTCGGGCTCGCGCCTGCTGCCACGCGCCTTCGACAAGTTCGCCAAAGCGACCATGTTCACCAACCAGAAGCAGGAGCGCTCGACCGACCCGAGCCGTCGCGACGCCCTGCACAAGCCTGACCACACGCGCGAACTGCGCGAGCGCCAGGGCATCTACAACACGCAAGAGCGCAGCCCGTACACCGCGGCCAGCCTGCGCTCGAGCGCGACCACCACCGCCCTGCTGGGCGGTGGCGCCCTGTTAGCGGCCTTCGCCCTCTCGCGGCGGTTGGCTCGATAAGAACTCGGTGTCTTCCTCGGTCAGCGGCAGATCGGGGATCGACTCGATGCGATCCGTATCGATGTCGGCGCCATCCCTGGCGACGGCATCACGCCCCGCGGCGGCGCGTTCACCGGTGCCGCCCATGTCGCTGTCCCCCGAAAAATCGGCGTCGCCGACGTCGGGACCGGCGGTGTCGCCCGCGTGGCCCGCTTCCAGGTCGGACGTCGTGCCTTCATCGAAATGCAAGACCTGATCATCGTCCAGGTTGGCCGCAAAACCAGGGCCACCCACGACGTCGCTGCCGGTGTCGGAAATATCGCTCGGTCCGAGCGCGTCGATGCCATGGCCTTTGCCCAGGCTGCGGTCTGGGCTCTCCGGGAAGTTGTCCGGATCAAGTGTGCTGGTACCAGTCATAAAGCCTCCTCAAGTGTTGATTGACTATGGAGACAGCGTACTGGATGTTGGCTTTCAATGTCGCAACGCAGGCTGTGTGCGTGTCCGCACAAAGGCCCATGCCGAACGCGCTTCAGAAGGCGCGCCGCATGCCGACATTCACCGCCGAGCCGCTGCCCCGATTGACGCCGAGGTGGGCGCCATTGAGGTGCTGGATGCGCGAATAGGCGGCGTAGAAATCCATGCGCCGCGACACGGTGTAGGTGGCGCCCAGCGCCAGCTGGCGCGCGTCGTTGTTGGCGGCGTCGCGGTCGTTCTTGCGGATGTACGAAGCCAGCAGCGTGGTCGAGCGCGTCATCGGCACGGCGACCCCGGCCAGCACGTCGCGGCTGTTGGTCGAGCGCGTGGTGGCGATGCCGGCGCCATACGGATTGTCCGGATTGAACAGCGGCGAGCTGTTCCAGCCGCGGCTGGCGCTGTAGGCGGCGTAGGCGGTGCCCCAGCCGAAGCGCATGTTGGCGGCCACGATCGAATTCTTGGCCGCCATCGTGATGCCGACCTGGTCATAGCGGGTGATCTTGGCCACGTTGCGGTTCTGGTGCGCGGCGCGGATGGTGAGCGGGCCGGCGCTCAAACCGAGCGACATGCCCCAGGCGCGGCCCGAGGGCGAACCGTCGATGTCGCCCTTGCCCCACTTGGCGCCGGTGTCGAAGCCGGCCACCCGGCCCTGGTAGGCCACGCTGTCGTCGGCACGCTCGCCGCGCGGCTCGGCCTGGCTGGCGAGGCCGCCGTGGAACGGGTCGCCGACGTCGGTCAAGGTGGTGTAGTCGAGCGTGTATTGGCGGCCGATGGTGAGCGCATCCTTGCGTGCCCGTTCGCGCTTCTGCTCGCTTTCATGGGCTGTTTCGAGAGAGAAAATGGCCGGCGTATCGGCGCCCGGCACGCCGCCGGCGCGCGCCGTCAGCTGCAGCTCGGCCAGGCAGGCGTCGGCACAGACGGCTTCCTGGATCGCTCCGGCATGGGCTGCAGGAGCCATATCTGATTGCGCATGTTGCGCCGCAGCGGTGGCCGCGCTTGCACCAAGCACGGCGAATGCAACGATAGACATTCTCATGGCGTCCTTCCTCTCTGACGCCTACTATCCCCCTGTCGGGACAGCCTGATCTGTCTAATACCTCACATAACTCATGGTTTCTTTACATTACTGATCCAGCGCAAGCGGCTGAGCAGAACTTGTGAAGCGCACACCCTCCAATCGCACGCGCAGTGCACCACTCGCACCAAGGGTCGTGCCCCCACCCACAACCAAGTTTCATAAAAAACGCTTGAGAATAAGTAGCATCTACGTTGTAATATTGTCATAGACAAATTCGACCTACCATCCATTGCATCGAATAAGGTTGTGCGCACTCGATTGGAGCCGTTGTTACATGTCAGTACTTAAGTCACTCCCGGACCTTGCGTCCCCGCTCTCCCTTTTATCCAATTTCACGCAGGACTCGCGCCTGCTGAAGCTCACCACGCCGCTGGGCACCGACGTCCTGGTTGCCGAATGCGTGCGCGGCGAAGAAGGCCTCAGCCAGGGCTTTCGCTTCAAGATCGCAGCGCTGGCGACCGATCCTGCGATCGCGCTGAAATCGCTGATTGGACAACCGGCGCTGCTCGAACTGCTCACGAGCGCCGGGCGCGACGCGCTGCGCCCTTTCCATGGCCATGTCACCGCGGTCGAATTGACCGGTGCGAATGGCGGCCTGGCGCGCTACCAGCTGACGATCGAACCGTGGACCGCCTTCCTATCCCACGGACGCGACAGCCGGATCTTCCAGGACATGACGACGCCCGACATCCTCGATGCGGTGTTTGCGCTCTACCGCGGCAAAGGCAAACTGGCCCCGGCATGGCGCTTCGACCTGCAGGACGGCGACATCTACCCCAAGCGCAGCATCACCACGCAATACCGCGAGAGCGACCTGGCCTTCGCCGAGCGGCTGATGCACGAGGAAGGGCTGTTCTATTATTTCGAGCATGCGGGCCAGGCCGACAGCCCGGCACTGGGCGCGCACACCATGGTCATTGCCGACCACAATGGCGTTTTCGACGACGACAATCAGGGCAGCATCGCCTTTTCGCAACCCGGCGCCACGATGCGCCAGGACACCTTCGACCGCTGGCGTACCGAGCTGCGTCTGCAGACCAATGCCGTCGAGCTCAGCAGCTGGGACTACCGTTCACTCGACACCCGCCCGGTGGGTGCTGCCAGCGCCGCTGGCAGTGACCAGAACCTGCTTTCACTGCGCGACGCGCCGGGCGCCTATGCGTATGCGTCGCGCACACAAGGGCAGCGCATTGCCGAACGCCAGTTGCAGGCACTGGAGGCGCGCAAGGAAATCCACGTCGGCGCGGGCACGGTGCGCACCCTGCGGCCAGGTAGCGTGTTCACCCTGACCGGACAAGCCACGCTGGACGCGGCTGCCGGCGACGACGAGCGCAGCTTCGTCGTCGTGCGCGTCGCCCACCTGATGCACAACAACCTGAGCGCCGAGATGCGCGCCGACATTGACGCGCGTCTCGGCCCGGGCCTGCTGGCCGAGTCGATCGACCAGGAGCAGCGCGCCAGCCTGCATACGATCGGCAAGACGATCGGCCAGCGCCCGGTCTACCGCAACCGGATCGACGCCATCCGCAGCAAGGTACCGTACCGCAGCAGCGGCCTCGACGCGCACGGGTGCCTGCTGCATCCGCGCCCGACGGTCATCGGCCAGCAGAGCGCCATCGTCGTCGGCCCGCCGGGGACGGCGATCCATACCGACCGCGACCACCGGGTGAAGGTCCAGTTTCACTGGCAGCGCGGCGTGCAGAGCCACAGCCGGCTGGCGCATCCGCAGCCCGACGGCCACACCGGCGCGCCGGGCGACGACGGCGCAGGCACCTGGGTGCGCGTGGCGACGCCGATGGCGCCGGTCGCGGGCGCGAACTGGGGCAGCAGCGCCCTGCCCCGGGTCGGCCAGGAAGTGCTGGTGGACTTCCTGGACGGGAATATCGACCGGCCGGTGGTGATCGGTGCGCTCTATAACGGCCGCGGCCAGGATGATGCCCAGCATAACCAGGTGGCATCGGGCGCCGGGGCCGCGACCGGCAATGCGCCGGCCTGGTTCGCAGGCGCAGCGGACGCGCATGCCCATCCCGCTGTCCTGTCAGGCTTCAAGACGCAGGCGCTCGGCGCGAGCCAGTCCGGCAGCGGCGCCTACAACCAGCTGGTGCTCGACGATAGCCCGGGACAGTCGCGCGTGAGCCTGCAGCGCCACGCCAGCGCCCACCAGGGTACGGCCGAGCTCAACCTGGGACATCTGGCGCACCAGAGCGACAACCGGCGCCTGGCGGCGGCGGGCTTCGGCGCAGAACTCAAGACTGAGCACAGCGTTGCCATGCGCGCTGGCAAGGGATTGCTGCTGTCCACCGATGCGCGCGGCAGCGATGCAGGAGACCAGCTCGATTCGCGCGAAGCGGTCGCGCAGATCGAGGCGGGCGTGCAACTCCAGACCGACCTGGCGGACCTGGCACAGAAACACAACGCTACCGGATCGGACCCCGTCAAGGGTGCGGGTGCGGGTGCGGGTGCGACTACGCTACGCGCCATCGAAGCAATGTCGGGCAGCCGGGATGCCCTGCTCGGCAAGACAAGCGGCGCAACATCCCGATCCACAGAGCTGACCGGGGCAGGCACGGAACCGGGTTACGCACAACCGCAAGTGCAATTGAGTTCGCCTGCGGGCATTGCCGCTGCCACGCCGGCCAACGCCATTTTCACCGCGGCCATGACGAGCGCATTGAGCGCCGGACAAGACATCGATCTGGCGTCGCAGGGCAACACGTTCGCGTCCGTCAAGGATGGGATCACCCTGTTCACCTACGGCAAGGCAACAGCGGGCGACAAGCCGAATCAGGAAACAGGCATCCGGCTGCACGCCGCAAGCGGCAAGGTCAGCAGCAGGAGCCAGTCGGCCGCCACCCGGGTGACCGCGGACAAGGCAATCACGGTCGCCAGTATCACGGCATCGGTGAACGTCAAGGCCAGGCAGCATGTCCTGCTCAATGCCAAGGGCGCGCAACTCAAGCTCGAGGGCGGCAATATCGAATTGTTCGGTCCGGGAAAGATCGAGTTCAAGGCGAGCATGAAGGAACTCACGGGACCGCACGACGGCAGCACCGGTTTGCCAGAGATGCCCAAGCCCACCGAGATCTTTAACGAAGCCTTCGTGGTCCGCAACGAAAAGACCGGCGAGATCATGGCGCACGTCCCCTACCGTATGGAATCGGCAAGCGGCGTCGTCCTCGAAGGCATCACCGATGCCATGGGCCGTACCCAGCGCCTGTTCACATCGAAGCCCGAAGCCATCCAGTTGTTCCTGAAAGACCAGGATTGAATATTTTTCAGTAGAAGCAGACACGATGACCGATTCCGCTACCGCAACGCCACCGAAGCCACATGCCGTCGCCACGACCACGCCGGCCGCCGACACTTTTACTGACGCCAAGCTCACCGAAGGCGGCGGCATACTGATGTACTGGCCGGAAAAGAACGCCTTCATCGCCTGCTACGAAGACGAACACCGCGCCTTGCTGGCGGAAGCGGACGAGCACAATGCGAAGATCGCGGCCTTGCAGGAAGCGAACCGCGCCGTCACCGCCGCATCGATGAAGCTGCGTGAAGCGCAGAAATCGAACGTCAAGCCCGATATCGACGCCGCCGAGGCGGCGCTCAAGAAAGCGCTCAGCGAGATGGCCGCCGCCAGCGACGCGGTCAAGAAGAAGCTCGAGCCGTTACAAAGTCTGGACGCCAAGGAAGGCGTCAAGATGGTCGAAATGCTGGCACTCAAGACCAAGAAGTATGGCCAGAAGCCGACACCGATCTATGTGAAAAGCACTTCGCTCAAGCGGGTCCTGGCCGACAACCGGATCTATCTGGTCGAAGGCGAACAGGCCAAGCGCAAGGAACAGAAGGTCTTCAAGGACGGCAAGCTGAACGTAAAGGAAATCAAGCACCGGATAACCGAGGGTGTGCAGGACAAGACCAAGTTCTCGAAAGAGTGGAAACTCAAACCCGAGGACGCGGACGCGTACACCGGCGTGCTGACGGCATGGGCGCGCACGATGAATGGCGACATCACCACCTTCCTCGAACGCAAAAAGGGCGAACTCGAAAAATACCTGGAGCTCGATCCAGATAATCCAGAGCGCCGCGTGGATCTGTCGGCGGAAGCGCAGTTGATGCGTTATTCGGCCGGCGCCGGACTGGAAGTGAACTTCAACCCATTCACCGGCAACCTGCACGACGGGCGCGACAAGACCTGGCCAAAGCGCGCCCTGCGCGGCCTGAAATCCGGCCAGTTCGGCATCAAAGGCAATGCGCATGCCTCGTTCGCAGTCGCGGAAGGCAAGGTTCGCACCGAAGTCTACTTCCCGCATTTCGCCGGCTGGCACGTGCAGCCGAAAATTGGCGACCAGGTGTTCGAGATGGGATATATGCGGCTGTATGGCGACATGGTGCTGTCTGGCGGCGTCGGCGCAAGCCTGGCCGTGGAGACCGATATCGGGATCAGTTACACCGGTGGCAAGCAGGGTATTCGTGGCGTTCCGCCAGCGAACCGCAACAAGTCGGGCGTCAAGGCGCGCGCCGGGGCCGACGCGGGCCTGAACGCCTTCATTGGCGCGCGCGTGGCAGTCGATATCCAGGGCGAGGCGCAATGGCTCAACCCCGAAGGCGACGCCAGCGACGGAAAGCCAGTCACGGTCAAGCCGGGCGAAGCCATCGGCGAATTCAAGACAGTGGCCAAGGTGGGCGCTGGCGTGGCAGGCAGTGCAGGTGCCGGATTCAAGGGCGCCTTCAAGATCGGGATCAACAAGGGCAGCTTCGTGATCAGCGTCCGGGCTGGTGCCTGCTTGGGGATAGGCGGCGAAGGGGCGCTGAGCTGTGAAGTCAAATATGACACGATCCAAGAGTTCTTCAAGTTTGTGTCGTACCAGCTGAAGCGAGCCAATTACGGAAAAATCGTGGACTTCATGGATCAGCAAGTCTACGACTACTATTGCAAGGTCTGTTACCTTGTCGTTGCCAAGGGCGCTAAGCTCGCTGACTATGCAAACAAGATTGACGAGGTAATCGACGATGAGTACAACAGATTCAAGAAACGACTCGACGAGGCAATTGAGAACGGCGCCGACGGTGCTGAACAGTTCATGGAGAATATCCGGAACGAACTTCTAAAAAAGACGGGCAGCTGGTTTAGTTACTCCCCTCCGGAAGTCACAGGTCAGATCAATCGCCAGATTGCTTTAATCGGCATCAGCGCGCACCCAATCCTCAGTCAAGAAGCGTCGCAACTGATGGCGATGTCATTGGGATCACCTCAGACCATGAATCAGCTCGCAACAATTGCCGAGCGGATGACGCCAACGTTGGGAGCCAAGCAGAATCAGGCGATTGGATTTGCAATGATCGATAACTGCCTGCAGGGAACCCGATACGCAAATGCACGTGTACAAACGGAAGAAAGACTGGCAAATGCCCAGACGCTGGTCAGCAAACCGTTTATCTGGAATACTGAACCGGAGTTTGTTGTGGCACGTATGGGCATCGACGATGCAATGTACTCGTAAGCGTCAAGTTAATCAGTGACACATCTGGCATCGCTCCATGCCGCACGACTTGGCTTCTCAGAGAATCATTTCAGCTGTCTGCGCAGATGCATTGGGCATAAGGGACGTGTTCCGTTGAGCTAGTTGGCGACGCAACGAAATGCCATGCTCCTTCTCCCTGAAAATTTTGTGTACGGAATCTCTTTTTCGGCACCACGCGGCTCATCAAGGAACATGGTCCAAGTGTCGGTTCGCTCCACCGGCTCGTAGCCATTTCGCTCCATGTTCATGACAAGCTGACCTAGGTTACCGCGTACTACTCGCTCCTCTCCCGACGTCGGTCCCTTCGGATTATCGACAGGTGACCTTGCGTAATAGTCGGCTGCATACCAGTCATTTACCCATTCGCCGCTCACGCCGAAATCATGAAATCCAGCGGGATTGGGAGGGAATTGTCCAATACGAACGCGCCCACCGCTTTCCTTGTTCTGGTCGTATGATGGGAAATTCCTGCCTTTTTCTTCCTTGCCGTTATCAGTGGGAAACAAATTTCGTTTCCCACCGCTACGTGCTGCATATTCCCATTGTGCCTCGGTTGGCAAGTCCATGGTCAACCCGGCTTGCTTCCCTATCCACTGACAATATTCCTTTGCCCCCTGCCAACTTACTCCTGCGGCATGATTTTCCGTTCGCGCACTAAGGTAAAACTTGTCTTGATTTACACGCGGAAGTCTTAGTGCTGCGGAAAAGACATCAAATTCTCCATATGTCACAGGATACTTGCTCATGGAGAAGCTTTTGAGCTTTACCTTATGCAGTGGCTTCGACTGCGGATAGCCATCAAAAGGCAAACCTTGCGGATTAACCTCAGAACCCCAATCGCCCATATCAAATGCCCCTGCCGGTAATTTGACCATATTCTTTTTTGTTCGCGCCACGAGGCTTGCGATCTGCTGTGAAGTAGGCGCTGGATCACGGACATTGCCGTCTTCCAGAACTTCAACGCCGGGCTTTTCTTGAAGCTTGGTATCGGATTGAGCGCTGACCTGCACGGCAAGGAGAGAAACGAGGAGAACCAGATCACTTTTTTTCATAATCTACACAATGAATTGGAGTGCATTAACTATCCCGAGCATCGAGGCTTCTCACAGACCGTGAGAACAACCTTTCCAGCGGCTAGATGACATCGACAGATGTGGGGCGACCACAGTTATCGCTTTTATTATACCGGCAGTATGTGGGCGCACAGATGGTTGCCTGCGCGGCGGAAGGACAGGCATGGGATCAGATCGGAAAACGTTCCGCCACTCGCCTTCATTAGAAAAAGTGACGAGCATGAGTACCCTCCTGACAGGCTCCGGCATGGACACGTTCGAAGCGAGGCCGCTAGACGATAAAATTTATTGGAACGCTGCACTGGCTCGGCCGGTGCCAAGTCCGTTAATCGCGCCGAGGGCCCAGACGTGTCAGAGCAGCATGGTCGCCAGTATCCCGCATTCTTGCCGCTGCATTTTGCCGGGCACATGGCGTAGTGGCGCGCGCCAGCCAGCCGCGTGGCAAATGGCTGTTACCGGGCGCGAATAGGGGCACGCCGGTGGTGGTGGCGATGTAGATCGTCGTCGCTTAGCCTGGACGGCTCGTGCGTACGCATTAGTCAGCTTGTGCGTTGCGTCCGCGCTGTGACAGCGGCAACGGTCTCCTCACAATCTAAGCGATGGAAAAACCGTAGTATATTTATCGCCTGGAAAAATGAACCATACGTTTATGATGACCCGGAAATCAAATCCGCACCGATATGGGTCGTGTCGTCGCTTTTTACAGATTGCAAAGAATAACTATTTTGAAAAATCTAGATCTTATAAATCCAAAATTTGCGAAGCCAAAGTATCTATGCGCCAATGGATCGATTGTTCCACTTGTCCTGAGCCTGTGTTCAATCGCACTTATCGATGGCGCAGCCGTTGATGCGAACATCTCCAATAATCCAGCAGGGATTCTCTTCATCATCTTCGCATTCGTAACATCGTTATACTGTTCGCACCCCGGCTTCTCAACTGGGATTGGAAAATAAAATATTTTTTTGTCAATTCTTTGCAGATGGGATGCGTTGCGCTGCTGGGAGCGGTGCCTTGGTTGTGCTTTCTGCTCTACGCGAATGCATCGTGGGCACTAAAAATCCCGCTCACGCTAGCTTACCTCGGCCTCATCACTTCAGGCTGTCGCCAATTTCTGTCCATGTATTCAAAGGTGAAAAACTCCCCCGCGCTGGTTGAATACTTATACCAACAAGACGGTGACTTAGCCTATTACATGCAGAAACACGATATGTTCTTAATCGAAAAGATATTCAAATTAAGCTTTTTTCCGCCAGCGAAATACTTTATCTTTTTCTCAATACTAGCTTTTGGTAGCATTCCGTTCGCGTCATACATCACCTCAAGTATCTCACTCCCTTTTGCACACATGTTTTTGGGGTTAATCGCTATTCCAATCGACATCATGGCTCTGGCTTTTCTCACACGCGGCTGGATGGTACTGGTACATCTGCCTAAACAGATACTTCCAAAAAATAGCGAGGTGTATGTCGACATGGCAACAAAAACCAGTCCTCCAAGTTCGACCGCACTAGCGAATAAGCCCACGTATCATTGCAATCCACAACGATAGATCGACATTACTTGGCGCCGACACAGGTTAACCGCACCCCATTTCATTCATCCACTGGCTAAAGCGGTACGGCCGCCAGCGCCACCGCGTTCTTGCCGCTGCGCTTGGCCGCATACATCGCGTGGTCGGCGCGCGCCAGCCAGCCGTCCAGATCGTGGCGATCGTCAGGCGCGAACACGGCCACGCCGATGCTGGCGCCGACATTGACCGTGGTCGTGCGCAGCTTGAACGGCTCACGCGCACGCTCGAGGAGTTTGCGCGCCGTGTCTTCGGCGTGGCCGCCGTCGGTCAGCATTTCCAGCACCACCACAAATTCGTCGCCCGCCAGGCGCGCCACCATGTCGGTCTTGCGCAGAGTGCCGGACAAGCGCGCCCCGAACTGGCGCAGCAGTTCGTCGCCCTCTTCGTGGCCATGTGTGTCGTTGACCGCCTTGAAGCCGTCCATGTCGATGAACAGGAGCGCCGCCGGACGCGCCACCCGCTGCGCACGCGCCATTGCTTCCGGCAAGGTTTCCAGCAGCGCGCGCCGGTTCGGCAGGCCCGTCAGCACGTCGCGCAGCAGCAGCGCCTGCAGCTCGGCGGTGCGCTCGGCAACCGCCGCTTCCAGGCTTTCGTTCATCGCCAGCAGCGCGCCGCGGTATTGCTCTTCGCTGCGCACCAGCTCGCGCATGGTGCGGGTCAGCATGCTCGCTTCGTGGAAGCCCTTGATTTGCGGGATGGCCGGCAATTCGTGACCGGCGGCGGTGGCCTGGGTGACGCGCTCGATCGCCTCGCCCAGCTCGTTCATCGGCTGGGTCAGGCGGCGCGCCAGCAGCGCAGCGATCCCGGCCAGCACCACGCCCAGCCAGATACTCCACATCAGCATCCGACGCTTCAGTTCGCTGGCGCCCTGCAGCGCCATGTCTTCATCCTGGCGCACCAGCACCGACCAGCGCAACGTGCTGTCGTTGCCGATCTGCCCGGTCTGGCTGAAGCCGGTCAGATAAGTCTGTCCGTCGGGCCATTGCTCGCGCATGGAGCCGGTGTCGCCCATGCGCGCCTTGCGCAGACTCAGGGTTTCAATTTTGGTTTCGACCAGATCTTGCGGGCCGAGCATGACGGTGCCGTCGTCGCGCACCACCAGGATTTCGGCGCCGTATTCGCGCAGTGCCGGCGTCAGCAGTTTGCGGGCCTGGCGCCGCGCCCAGTCCCAGCTGAGGTGCATGCCGAGCACGGCGAACAGTTCGCCGTCGTTGCTGAACACGGGCGTGGAGACGTCGACGAAGCGCCACGGATCGGGCGCGTGCGGCAGCAATTTATCGAGCAACTTGGCCGGATGGTAATCGGTGGCGCGCACGCCTTGCTGGCCGGTCTGGAACCAGGGGCGCGCGCTGACGTTGGCGCCTTCCAGCAAACCCTTGGTCGAGGCGATCACCTTGCCGTCGGTGCCGGCCAGACCGATCCAGGCGTAGTCGGGGAAGGTGTATTGCAGCGACTCGAGCGCGGTACGCGCGGCGGCTGCATCGCGCGCCTGGCGCACTTGCGGCAAGGCGGCCAGGATGCGCGCGTCGCCGGTGGCCTGCTCAACCACGCGGTTAAGCGAATCGCGCATCTGCCATGACAATTGCTGCAGCCGCAGCTCGGCTTCGGCGCCCGCCTGGCGCACGGCAAAATGGTTCACCACTGCCAGCTGCAACGCCACGGTCAACGCCACCGCGGCAACCACGGCCAGGGTGATCAGACTGGAGAGTCTAAATTTGCAGAGCAGACCATTCATGAGAGGCAGTGGGGTTGGCGTGAAACCACGTCATGATACCGAAGGAACCGGGAGTTGTTGTCAAACAAGTTGCTCCGATGAAGCCTTTTTTATTTCCATAAGGATATTTTGGATGTAATGCAACACTTCCACACATTCTCACGGCACCCGTCAATACGTTGGCATTTCGGCACGAGAGCCAAGCGCCACGTTATGATGACCGCACCAATTTTAATGACACCATGTCAAAGGAGACTTCGATGCACCGTCCGTCCTTCGTTCCCACCTTGATCCTGACCATGGCCGCCCTGGCGGCGCCGCTGGCCGGGGCGGCGCCATCCGGCCCGGTCGTCGCCGTCGACAGCGGCAAGCTTGAAGGCAAAGTGGACGACGGCATCGCGAGCTGGAAAGGCATCCCCTACGCCGCCGCGCCGACCGGCAGCCTGCGCTGGCGCGCGCCACAGCCGGTGGCGCCGTGGCCCGGCGTGCGTCAGGCGACGCGCTACGCGGCCGATTGCATGCAGCTGCCCTTCCCCAGCGACGCCGCCCCGCTTGGCACGGCGCCATCCGAAGACTGCCTGTACATGAACGTGTGGAAGCCGGCCGATGCGTCCGGCAAGGGCAAGCTGCCGGTGATCGTCTGGATCTACGGCGGCGGATTCGTCAACGGCGGCTCGTCGCCACCGACCTATTCCGGCGCCGAATTGTCAAAACAAGGTGCGCTGGTGGTCAGCTTCAATTACCGCATCGGCCGCTTCGGCTTCTTCGCCCATCCGCAATTGACGCGCGCGGATGGCGACCAGGGACTGCTGGGCAATTATGGCTTCATGGACCAGATTGCCGCGCTACACTGGGTCAAGCGCAATATCGCAGCGTTCGGCGGCGACCCATCGAACGTGACGATCACCGGCGAATCAGCCGGCGGCATGTCGGTCAATGCGCTGCTGACGTCACCGATGAGCGCGGGCTTGTTTGCCAAGGCGGTGGTGATGTCGGGTGGCGATGGCGCGACCCAGACCACGCCGCTGGCGGCAGTCGAGAAGATCGGGGTTAATTTCGCCAGCGGCAAAGGGATCGCGGCCGACGATCCGAAGGCGCTCGACAAACTGCGCGCGCTGCCGGCGGAACAGGTGGTGGATGGGCTCAATCTCGCAACCTTCATGCGGCAAGGAATGCCGACCTATCACGGGCCATTCGCCGACGGCAAGGTGGCGATCGATTCACGCGACGCGTTTGCGCGCGGGCGCATGCACAAGGTGCCGGTAATGATCGGCGCCACCAGTGCCGACATCGGCGGCAAGACCGGCTTCATGGTGGCGGGTGCGCGCAGCCTGGCGGCGACCCTGGCCGACCATGGCGTGCCGGTGTATGCGTATCGCTTTTCGTATGTGGCCGAGTCGATCGGCAAGCCGGGCGCCGGGCATGCAACCGATATCCCTTATTTCTTCGATACGGTGAAGATCAAGTACGCCGACGGGGCCACGGCCAAGGACATCGGCGTCGGCAAGGCGATGAGCACGTATATGGTCAACTTCGCGAAGACGGGCAATCCGAATGGCAGCGGCTTGCCGGCATGGCCGCGCTATGCGCGCTCAAGCGACGGGTTGATGGATTTCGCCGAGAGCGGAAAACCGGTGGCGCTGAAAGATCCATGGGCTGCCGAGATCGATGCCGCCAGCCAGGCTGCGGCCGACAAAAAATAAGTCGACCGCCAAGGAAGACGCGATGCTCACTGCCCTGCGCGACTTGATGCAACCGCCGCCCGGCCTGGAATTCGATTTCAGCCAGCCGCGCGGCGAGCCGGCGCTCACGCCGCACGACGGCATTTCATGGCAAGTGTTCGCCAATCCGGTTTCGCTGTTCATCGGCGGCGTGGCGGCGGTGTTGCTCGAATTGGCCGAGCCGTCGGTGCGTTCCGGCGTGTGGGACCACAGCAGCTTTGCGCGCGATCCCGGACTGCGCCTGCGCCGCACTGGGTTCGCCGCCATGATGACGGTATACGGCCCGCGCTCGGACACCGAGAAACTGATCGCGCGCGTGGTGCGCATGCACGAGCACGTGACGGGGACGACGTCTGGCGGCGTGGCGTATCGCGCCAACGATCCGCGCCTGCTCGACTGGGTGCAGGCCACGGCCACGTTCGGGTTCACCGAGGCTTATCACGCCTACGGGCGGCGCTTGTCGAAGACCGAAAAGGACGCCGCATTCGTGGAAAGTCAAACCTCTGCACGGCTTTACGGCGCCAGCGGTGCGCCAGGTTCCTGGGCCGAGTGGGAGACACTGCTCGGCGCGACCGCGCCACAACTCGAAGGCTCGCAGATCGTTGCCGATTTCATGCGCATCATGGGCACGGCGCCGCTGTTGCCCGCACCGCTACGCCCGTTGCAACGGCTGCTGGTGCGGGCTGCGGTCGAGATCACACCCGAGCCGGTGCGCTCGCTGCCGCAGCTGCAGGGGCGCGGGTTGCGGCACGGTGAAGCTGCGCTGGTGCGTGCGTTGGCCAGGATGGCAGGCTTGATTCCGTTGGGCGACACGCCGCCGCGGCAGGCCGCGCGCCGACTTGCCTGAGGGCGCGGGGCGTACTAAGCACGACAACCGATATGTGACGGCAGAGGATCGTCAATGTCTTGCCAGCCCATTTTGAAAAACGAAAAAGCCCCGGCATCGGGGCTTTTTCAGAATGCTTGGCGAGCGGTGACAGTCGAACAAGCCTTGGAAACCCGCATGAATGCTGACTCTATCTCAACCACGTCCGCATTCATGCCCCTAAACGTGCCCCTAAAAAAGATTCCTTATGTCACTCCCCTGCTTCGCATATTCTTCGTAGAAGCGGCACGCCATCCGCCTGAATGGCAAGATGCCGTCGTTGTAAAATGACAACAAATGGAATGCAGAAACGGGGTATGGTAAGTCCATAAGTCCTCAATCGCTGCTAACTGAGACGAGCCCATGCAACAAAGCGCGGACGCTTTCCTTGCGCTTCGTGATGCAGTAGACGTGGCCATAACCTTAACGCAATCTCCGCAAGCACTGCGGAAAGAACCCTAAGTCTCAGCCAGGACTTCTCTAATCATAGTACGGGCTCAAAAATCTCAATCCCACTCATGTATGGCTCAAGCGGTGGCTCGGACATCGTTAAGATGAAGTTTTGAAGCCACCGATGTTTAGCTAACTCGTGTTCATTCCCTTCCAAAAATTTCGCTTCGGCTTCGTAAATGGATTTAGCCAACTGATAGCAGTACTCAGCCGCATCGCCAATACTATTAAGAAAATAGATTCCGTTTTCTCGGCAAACTAAATTTTTCTCGCGAATGTGGACGGCATCGGACTCAAGCTTACCGCCCATACTTATCATGGCAATAACGTTGCTATCAATAACTATTCGTGGATAAATTGCTTGCTTTTGCTCTATTTCATACGCTACCGGCAAAGCATGGCTATAAGTTAACAGACCGGACTTAAAATGTTGAGCAAAGGATATGCCACCACGAATGAAAAGCCCATTTTCCAAGAAGGATCGATGAACACGTGAAAGGACCATTAAAAATTCTGAGAACGGCGTGGACGGGTGCGCAGTAACTATGATTGTATCGCTAATTGCCTGATAACTGATCTCGGTCTCATTTACCCCACTCAGCACCGAAAGCGATGCTTCCAGTTTAAGCTTGAAATCTTCCTTGCCATTCTGCCTGTCTTCATTAATTTTATTTTTATAGCCGAGTACATCTAACAGCGAAACAAAAGTGTAAGGTATAGGCATTCCTTACTCCATCGCAACCGCGATTTTAGCGATTTCGAGCTTATACTCCGCCATTCGTGTCTGCCAATCCTCCCAAACAATTCCGCGGTAGTAATCTCCATTTGACGAGGCATAGACGGTATCTTGTTGTGCGACATCGAAAATAGCTTTGCCTACAATTTGTGCTACTGGGGCCATTGGGCCAACGTCCCGAATTGAAGCTACGAACGGGTTGTCCATCAAACCTGCTTTATAGGGACGCAATTTTTTTCCTACGCCAGACAGTAGAGCACCTTTTATGCTCTCTTCGATAAGTGCCTCCCACTTCGCATAGGACCCTTTCTTCTTTCCCGCACGGTGAATTTTATAAATGTTTACGATGGCACCGAAGAACTTGGGCTCGGTTAAAGGAACCTTAATTCCATATGGTCCAAATGTGGACAAGATCAATTCGTGGCGCGTCAGCCAATCATCCATAATAGCGCCCATGCCTTGGATCGCCTGATGAGAGAAGCGATCCGGTGCAATTGGTATTA
>Ga0308170_10000258_pt1 | contig 80876 bp, 68 predicted proteins | sample PhyBR2_2_FD_202136 | JGI IMG/M metagenome (GOLD analysis project Ga0308170, IMG submission 202136) | Phyllosphere microbial communities from UC Gill Tract Community Farm, Albany, California, United States - DLSLSB.R2 | ecosystem: Host-associated > Plants > Phyllosphere > Unclassified | place... | reverse complement strand
GGAGTCACGAGGACCGATCCTACCGGGACGCCCAGGTCCGCACCGGTCGATGCAGCATCATGTCGGGATGACCCCCCGCAGCCGTGCCCGGGCGCTCACCGTCGCCACCCTCACCACCGCAGCAGCCGTCGTGCTCGCCGGGTGCTCGGGCGGCGGGGCCAGCACCCCGTCGGCCAGTGCGACCCCCGCGGGCAAGCCGGTGTCGCAGACCTGCGGTGAACTCCTGCCGATGAGCGCCCTGTCCGTGTACGGGCAGACCTTCGAGCTCGACGACTCGTTCACACCGGCGAAGGGCTCCCCCGCCGCGACCATCGCGAAGCAGCAGGGCCGCGTCTGCCGGTTCGTCAGCACCGACGCGGACGCCACGGCGATCACGTTCGCGGTCGCCGATCTGCCTGAGAAGTCGCTCACCAACCTGAAGGACGCCCTGTACGAGCGGGGCGGATCGGTCCCCACCTACCGCGTCGAGGGGTACTTCGCCCTGAACGGTGCCGTCGGCCGGGCGGATGCCTTCGCCGACCCGTACTGGATCACCGCGCAGTCGACGCTGTTCACCGAGCCGGGTGGGGCGCAGCCCGTCGTCGACGCGGTGCGGGCCGCGCTGCAGCCGTCCGCGACGGGGTCGGCGACGCCTGCGGGCTGACGCGCTCGGGCAGGCACGGTGCGCGGTCCGCCACCTGGTGCGCGGTTGCGTGCCCGGTGCGCGCTTCCAGCGCCGCACAGAACGCGGAACACCGCACCGGAACGCAACCCGCGCACCGTGCGGACAGGAGGCCCGTGGCGGCCCCGCACCGTGCCTCCAGACCGGCGACCCCCGCGTCCACTGCGCGACACGCGCTGTCCAGGACCACCCACCGGACCTGCTACGGTTGTTCACACCCCTTGGCCCCCATAGCTCAGGGGATAGAGCACTGCCCTCCGGAGGCAGGGGCGGAGGTTCGAATCCTCCTGGGGGCACTGGACACACCCGCGCAAGCAGACGTCTTCGCTGCGCTCTGTCGGCTGCGCACGATGTCGCCTGCGGCGACCTTCCCCCGTTGGGGCTCCTCGTCGAGTGAGCAGAACGCGACGGGTCGAGGCGGGTGACCCGACGTCTTCTGCTCACTCGGCGCGCGACGCCCCGCCCCGCGCCTGCGCTACCCCGTGTTTCCGAGCGGGACACCTCGGTCCCCTAGGATCACGGGCCGGTCGTCCCGCACGCGACCGGGAAGAGGCCTCGATGACCACCGGCACCGGGAACGCGCAGCTCGAACTCGCCCGCGGCGGCGACGCACCCGCCCCACGGACCCTGTTCGACGTCCTTTCGGCGACCGCGGCGACCCATCCGGACGCCACCGCGCTCGAGGACCCCGCCGGCAGCGTCGACTACGCCGCCCTGCTCGACCTGGTGCACGCGCAGGCCGACGACCTCGCACGCCGGGGCGTCCGGCGCGGGGACCGGGTCGGGGTGCGGATCCCCTCCGGCGGGCGCGACCTGTACCTGTCGATCCTCGCCGTGCTGGCCGCCGGAGCCGCCTACGTGCCCGTCGATGCCGACGACCCCGAGGAACGCGCCACCCTGGTGTTCGGCGAAGCCGGTGTCGTCGGGGTGATCGGTGCCGGCGGCGTCCTGCGCGACCGCGACGGCGCCGAACTGCCGGTGACCGACCCTGCGGCGAGCGGCGAGCTCCCCCGCGAGACCGACGACGCGTGGATCATCTTCACGTCCGGGTCGACCGGGGTGCCGAAGGGCGTGGCGGTCACCCACCGCAGTGCTGCGGCGTTCGTGGACGCCGAGGCGCGGATGTTCCTGCAGGCGGCGCCGATCGGTCCGGGTGACCGGGTGCTGGCGGGGCTGAGTGTGGCCTTCGACGCGTCGTGCGAGGAGATGTGGTTGGCGTGGGGGCACGGTGCCGCGTTGGTGCCGGCGCCCCGGTCGCTGGTGCGGACGGGGGTGGACCTGGGGCCGTGGCTCATCGCGCACACGATCACGGTGGTGTCGACGGTGCCGACGCTCGCGGCGTTGTGGCCGGACGATGCGCTGGAGCAGGTGCGGCTGGTGATCTTCGGTGGTGAGGCGTGCCCGCCGGAGCTGGCGGCGCGCATCGCGAGTCGTGACCGTGAGGTGTGGAACACGTACGGGCCGACCGAGGCGACGGTGGTGGCGTGCGGGTCCCTGCTCGACGGCAACCAGCCGATCCGGATCGGGTTGCCGCTGGACGGGTGGGACCTGGCCGTGGTGGACGGTGCCGGGCAGCGGGTGGAACCGGGCGGTGTCGGTGAGCTGGTGATCGGTGGGGTCGGGCTGGGGCGGTACCTGGACCCGGCGAAGGACGCGGAGAAGTACGCGCCGTTCCCGGAGCTCGGGTGGGAGCGGGCGTACCGGAGCGGGGACCTGGTGCGGTACGAGCCCGAGGGCCTGGTGTTCCAGGGGCGTGCGGACGACCAGGTGAAGCTCGGCGGTCGGCGGATCGAGCTCGGTGAGATCGATGCGGCGCTGCAGGCCCTGGACGACGTTGCGGGTGGTGCTGCGGTGGTGCAGCGGACCCCGGCGGGGAACCAGGTGCTCGTCGGGTACGTGGCGCCGGTGGCGGGAACGACGGTGGACGTGGCGGCGGCGAACGCACGGTTGCGCCAGGAGTTGCCGGCGGCGCTGGTGCCGTTGGTGGCGGTGGTGGAGTCGCTGCCGACGCGGACGTCGGGCAAGGTCGACCGTGCGGCGCTGCCGTGGCCGTTGCCGGGGGCGACGGACGCGGCGATGCTGCCGGACACGGTGGCGTGGATCGCCGAGCGGTGGTCGGCGATCCTCGGGGTGCCGGTGGCGAGCGTCGACGACGACTTCTTCGCGCACGGCGGTGGGTCGTTGACGGCGGCGCAGCTGGTGTCGGCCATCCGTGAGCGGTTCCCGACGACGACGGTGGCGGACGTGTACGACCACCCGCGGATCGGGGCGTTGGCGGCGGCGCTGGACGAGTCCGGGCCGGTCGAGGCATCGTCGCGCGACGTGGCGCCGGTCCCCCCGGCGACAGGGCTGCTGATGACGCTGCTCGGGCTGCCGGTGCAGGTGCTCCGCGGGCTGCGGGTGCTGACCTGGACGGCCCTGGTGGCTGCGGTGCTGCACGCGACGACGTTGCCGTTCCTGCCGGTGCTGCCCTGGCCGGTGCTGGTGCTGATGCTCCTGGTGTTCGTGACGCCGATCGGCAAGATGGCGCTGACGGTGGTGCTGGCGCGGCTGCTGCTCGCCGGGGTCGGTCCGGGCTCGTACCCCCGTGGGGGTTCGGTGCACCTGCGGGTGTGGTTGGCCGAGCGCATCGCCGAGGCGGTGGACGGCCCGTCGACCGCGGGTGCCCCGTGGATCAGCTACTACGCGCGGGCGCTCGGTGCGCGGATCGGGCGGGACGTCGACCTGCACACGCTGCCGCCGGTGACCGGGATGCTGACGATCGGCAAGCGCGCGTCGATCGAACCCGAGGTCGACCTTGCCGGGCACTGGCTCGACGGCGACGTGTTCCACCTGGGGCACGTCCGCATCGACGACGACGCGGTGGTGCGGAGCCGGACGACGCTGCTGCCGGGGGCGCACGTCGGCGCGGGTGCCGAGGTGACGGCGGGTTCCGCCGTGGGCGGTCCGGTGCCGGCGGGCGAACGCTGGGCGGGGGCGCCGGCGGAACGCTTCGGGTCGGCTCGCGGCGACCGGGAGGCCCGCCCTGCGGTCCGTCGCCGCTGGCTGCTCGCGTACGGGGCCGGGTCCCTGGCGGTGGCCGGGTTGCCGGTGGTCGGTGTCGCGGTCGGACTGCTGGTCGCCCTGGCCCTGGTGGGGCGGGCGTCGGCCCTGGGCGACGCGGTGCTCCGCGCGCTGGTGACGGTCCCCCTGGCGACGGTCGTCGCCGGTGCGGTGTACGCGCTGCTGGTGGTGGTCGCGGTGCGGTTGCTCGGCGTCGGCCTGCACGAGGGGCGGCACCCGGTGCGCTCCCGGATCGGCTGGCAGGTGTGGTCGACCGAGCGGGTGCTCGACGCGGCGCGGACCCTGCTGTTCCCGCTGTACGCCTCGCTCGTGACGCCGGTGTGGTTGCGCCTGCTCGGCGCCCGGGTCGGTCGGGACACCGAGATCTCCACGGTGCTGCTCATCCCGGCGCTGACGCAGATCGCGTCGGGGGCGTTCCTGGCCGACGACACCATGGTGGCCACCTACGAACTCGGCGGCGGTCGGGTGCGGATCGGTCGGTCGAAGGTCGGCCGTCGGGCGTTCCTCGGCAACAGCGGGATGACGGGCGCCGGACGCTCGGTGCCGCGCGAGGCCCTGGTGGCGGTGCTGTCCGCCGTGCCGAAGAAGGCCAAGCGCGGGTCGTCGTGGCTCGGGTCGCCCCCGGTGCGGCTGCGGCGTGCGGCGACGGAGTTCGACGAGGCACGCACGTTCCGTCCGTCCCGGCGGCTGAAGGTCGCCCGCGGCTGCTGGGAGCTGCTGCGCCTGGTCGCCCCGATGGTGTCCGCCGCGATCGCGCTCGGCGTGGCCGGCACACTGCTGGCGCTGTGGTCGGCCGTCGGGATCGGGTGGACGGTGCTGCTCGCCGGTCCGGTGCTCATCGCCGCCGGTGCCGTCGCCGCCGTGGTGTCGACGATCGCGAAGTGGGCGTTCGTCGGCCGGATCACCGCCCGGGAGCACCCGCTGTGGTCGTCGTTCGTGTGGCGCAACGAGGTGCAGGACACCTTCGTCGAGACCGTCGCCCGGCCGTGGTTCGCCGAGCAGGCCACCGGCACCCCTGCTCTGGCCGTCTGGTTGCGGAGCCTCGGCGCGACGATCGGGCGCGGGACCTGGCTCGAGACGTACTGGCTGCCCGAGGCCGACCTGGTCACCATCGGGTCCGGGGCGTCGGTGGCGCGGGGCACGGTCGTGCAGACGCACCTGTTCCACGACCGCGTGATGCAGCTCGACACCGTCCGGCTCGACGCTGGCGCCACGCTCGGGCCGCACAGCGTGGTCCTGCCGGCGGCCGGCATCGGTGCCGGGGCGACCGTCGGACCGTCCTCGCTCGTGATGCGCGGTGAGCAGGTGCCGCCGGGGTCCCGCTGGGCCGGCAACCCGATCGCTCCGTGGACAGCGGCACCGCCCTCGGTGACAGCCCCACCGGCACCATGAGGTTGACTGTCCCCGTGCCCACCGATCCCGCTGCAGACCCCTACACCCCGCACAGCGGCGACCGACGGTGGAGTGCGGAGCACTACGAGCTCCGGCTCGACTACCGCGTCGCCACCAACCGCCTGGACGGCACCGCGACGATCACCGCGCGCGCCCTCGAACCGCTCGACAAGGTCGTCATCGACCTGCACGGGCTCACGGTCGACCGTGTCGACGTCGACGGCCGACGCGCCAAGAAGGTGTCGACCGCCACGCACAAGGTGACCGTCACCCCGGCCGAACCGATCGCCGCCGACACCGTGTTCAGCGTGCACCTGCGGTACCGGGGCACCCCGCACCCCGTGCGCAGCGCATGGGGGCAGCTCGGGTGGGAGGAACTCTCCGACGGCGTGATCGTCGCCGCGCAGCCCACCGGGGCGCCGTCGTGGTTCCCGTGCAACGACCGCCCCGACGACAAGGCCACCTACCGCATCGAGATCGCTGCCGAGGCGGCGTACGACGTCCTGGCGAACGGCGAGCTGCTCGCCAAGGAACGTGACCGCGTCGGCACCCGCTGGACCTACGCCACCACCGAGCCGATGGCGACGTACCTGGCGACCGTGCAGATCGGCCGCTACCGCACCACGAAGCTGCGCACGAGCGGCGTCCCCGTGACACTGCACCACCCCGCCGACCTCGCCGCCGCCGCGAAGACCGACTTCGGCCAGGTGCCGGAGATGCTCGCGCTGTTCGGTGACCGGTTCGGCCCCTACCCGTTCGCGGCGTACGCCGTCGTGGTGACCGACGACGACCTCGAGATCCCGCTCGAGGCCCACGGCCTGGCGGTGTTCGGCCGGAACCACGTCGACGGCGAGCACGGCACCGACCGTCTCATCGCCCACGAGCTCGCCCACCAGTGGTTCGGCAACTCCGTGACCGTCACCCGCTGGCAGGACATCTGGCTGCACGAGGGGTTCGCCTGCTACGCCGAGTGGCTATGGTCCGAGGACCGCGGCGACGACACCGCCGACGTGTTGGCCGAGCGGTACCGGCACGGACTGCTCGAGCAGCCGGAGGACCTGGTGGTCGGTGACCCGGGCGCGAAGGACATGTTCGACGACCGCGTCTACAAGCGCGGCGCCCTCGCCCTGCACGCCGTCCGCCGCACGTTCGGCGACGACGCCTTCTTCACCGGGATGCGGAGCATCACCGAGCGGCACCGGCACGGATCCGTCACCGTGCAGGACGTGCTCAGCGCCTTCGCGGACGCCGCCGGCCGCTCCGTCGCGGACGTCCACGCGGTGACCGGGCCCTGGGTCGACGAGGTGTCCGTGCCGGCGCTGCCCGCTGGCTAGCAGGCTTCGCCGCGTCGACTAGCCCGCCAGCTCGCCGTCGACCGGGTCGCAGCTGACCTCGGACCACACCGCGTCGAGCGACAGCCCGACCACACCGGCGACCGACGCGATCGTCGAGAACGCCGGCGTCGCGATGCGCCCGGTCTCGATCTTCCGGAGCGTCTCCGGCGAGATCCCCGCAGCCAGGGCGGTGTCCACGATCGACCGCGGACCCCGGGCACGACGGAGCAGCGCACCGAGGCGACGACCGCGCGCGACCTCGTCGGGGCGGAGTGGGAGACGGACCATGACCACATAGTAATACCGGTATGATCATCCGCGTGATCGAGATCCTGACCCCCGCCGAGGTCGACAAGGGCCGCGCCACCGGAGCCCTCGTCGGCACGATCCTGCAGACCCTGCGCGAACGCACCCGCGTCGGCACGAACCTGCTCGAGATCGACCGGTGGGCGAAGGAGATGATCGAGGCCGCCGGCGCCGACTCCTGCTACGTCGACTACGCCCCCTCGTTCGGCCGCGGCCCCTTCGGCCACCACATCTGCACCGCCGTGAACGACGCCGTCCTGCACGGGCTGCCCCACGACCAGGCGCTGCGCGACGGCGACCTGCTGACCCTCGACCTCGCGGTCTCCCTCGACGGCATCGCCGCCGACGCCGCGATCAGCTTCGTCGTCGGCACCGCACGCCCCGAGGACACCGCACTCATCGACGCCACCGAGCGGGCGCTGGCCGCGGGCATCGCCGCCGCCGGACCCGGGGCACGCATCGGCGACCTGTCGCACGCGATCGGCACCGTGCTCGAAGCCGCGGGCTACCCGGTGAACGTCGAGTTCGGCGGACACGGCATCGGCTCCACCATGCACCAGGACCCGCACGTGTCGAACACCGGCCGCCCGGGCCGCGGCTACACGCTCCGACCGGGGCTCCTGCTCGCGCTCGAACCGTGGGTGATGGCGGACACCGACGTCCTGGTCACCGACCCCGACGGCTGGACGCTGCGGAGCGCCACCGGAGCGCGGACCGCCCACACGGAACACACCATCGCGATCACCGAGGACGGCGCCGAGGTGCTCACGCTCCCCCGCTGACCGTCCCGACCACGTCGACGGGCAGGCCACCCGCTGCGACGACGAGCACCACGTCCGGCGCGGGGAACAGCACGGTGAGCGGTTGTCCGACACCCTCGAAGCGGGCCGTGCCGCCGACCACGTCGACGTCCACCGCGAGCGGGTCGACGCGCAGCCCACGTCCGTCGCGTTTCAGCACGGCCTCCTTGGCCGCCCACGCGGCAGCGAGGAGCGCCGGGTCCCCGTCGGCCCGGAACAGTTCCCCCGGCGTGAAGGCGTCGAGCGGCGCGGCGGCGACCCGGGACACCCGTTCGACGTCGACACCGAGTGCCGCCGGTCCGACCGCGAGGGCGACGACGCCCGGTGCGCGCGACAGGCTCACGCCGACCGGGACGCCCGCGGCACTCGCCCACGGACGGCCGTGGTCGGCCTCCGCGCAGTGCGGGCACACGCGCCCCGCGCGCACCGCGACCGGCTCGGCACCCGTCGCCGACGCGACGGCGGCGACCAGTGCCTCCCGGTCGTCCGCGCGCGCAGCGCCCGGTGTCCGGATGGTCACCGTGACGGCCTGGAGGCGCGGCTCACGGACCCGGGCAGCGCCCGTCGGTCGTGTGGCCCGGCCCAGAGCGGATCAGGCGTGCGTCAGCGCGATGAGCGCGACGTTCATGGTGCTGTACTGACCCTCGGAGCGGGTCGCCTGGCGGACTCGTCCGCGCAGGACCTCGTAGCGGCCGTCGTGCTCGCGCACGAAACCGATCACGCCCGTCGCCGGAGTCGACACCCGGTGGTAGCCGTCCTCGAGCGGGACGACCTCGGTGCTCGTGGTGCGTTCCATCGTTCTTCCCCTTCCGTTCATCCTCGAACAGTGGCGCCAGCATACCCCGGTACGGGGGACAGGACGTCCACAGGAAGCACCCTCCGGAGCGTTCCCCCAGAGTCTGGCGGTGCCCCTGCGTGGCCTGGATAGACTCCGGGCGACAGCGCCCTCGTGGCGCGGTCCGGGGCGGTGCCACGGGGTACCGACCGGCGACGGACGGAGGACGGATGCGAGCGGTCCAGCACGGATCGGACACGGACGGATCGAGCGGGCACAGGGGGACAACGCGGCTGTGGAGCCGTGTGACGGCCGCCCTCGTCGCGATGCTGATCGTCCTGGCTCCGGCAGCGACCGCCCACGCCACGGCGCCCGTCGACCTGGGCGGGACGTACGTCCTCGACGAGGCCGACGCGCTGACCGCACCACAGCAGGCGCGGGTCGAACAGGCCGTGCAAGACCTGTACGCCGAGACGCAGACGCAGCTGTACGTCGTGTTCGTGCCCTCCTTCTCCGATCCAACCGACCACACCGAGTGGGGTCGGGCGGTGCTCGAGAAGAACCAGATCGACAGCGGCGGCATCCTGCTCTCGGTCGCGGTCACCGAGCGCAACTACGACGTGCAGCAGACGAACGAGACCGCGATCTCGGAGTCCGACGTGCAGAACGCCGTCGACGATTCGCTGCTGCCCCGGCTCAAGCAGGATGACTGGTCCGGCGCCGCCGTGGCCTTCGCCGACGGGCTGACCCAGTCGCAGGCCCCGGTCGACCTCACCTGGCTGTGGATCCTGCTGCTCGTCGTGGTCGTCGGACTCGTCGTCGTGGTCCTGGTCGTCCGGACCCGCAACAAGCGCCGCACCGCCGCAGCCACCGAGGCACAGGAAGCCTCGCTCGCCGACCTCGAACGCAGCGCCGGCGGCGCCCTGGTCACGATCGACGACGAACTCCGCACCGCCGAGCAAGAGGTCGGGTTCGCGAGCGCGCAGTTCGGCCCCGACGCCGCCAAGCCCTTCGCCGACGCCGTGCAGGCCGCCCAGCGCGAGGTCCGCAAGGCCTTCACGATCCGGCAGCAGCTCGACGACGAGATCCCCGACACCCCCCAGCAGCGCGCCGAGTGGGCGAACCAGATCATCGTCATCTGCGAACGGGCGCACGCCGCGATCGAGGAACAGACCGAGGCGTTCGACCAGCTCCGCTCGCTCGAGGACGGCGTCGAGGACGCCGCCGCGTCGCTCGCCCAGGCCGTGGCCGCCGCACCGGCCTCGGTGGGGTCGGCAGCCGCCGCACTCGACCGCGTCCGCGCCCGCTACACCGGCCGCACCCTCGCAACCGTGGCGAACAACGTCGACCAGGCCCACCAGGTGCTCGCCTTCGCGACCGAACGCTCCAACGCGGCCACCGCCTCGATCGCCGCCGGCGACAAGGGCGAGGCGGTCGTCGCCGTGCGCGACGCCCAGCACGCCCTCGCCCAGGTGCAGCAGCTCACCGACGGCGCACTCGCCGCCGAGCAGTCCTTCGACGAGGCCACCGCCCGCGCCGAGGCGATGCGCATCGACATCCAGGGCGACGTCGCCGCCGCCCGCAGCCTGCGCTCCGGCGGCCCGGACCTCGCCGCAGCGGTCACCCGCGCCGAAGCCGTGCTCCGCCAGGGGCTCGACCCGAAGGACCCGGTCGCCGCCGTCGACGCCCTGACCCGGGCGAACACCGAGATCGACCAGGCCATCGCCGCGGCACGGGGTGCCGAGGAACAGCGCCAGCGCGCCACCCAGGCACTCGACGCCGCCCTGCGCGACGCCCGGAACCGGATCAGCCAGGCCCGCGACTACGTCTCCCTGCACCGCGGCGGCATCGGTCCGACTGCCCGGACGCGACTGTCCGAGGCCCAGCGTGCCTACGACGACGCCGTCGAACTCGCCCCGAGCAACCCCGGCCAGGCGCTGAACGCCGCCCGCGCGGCCGAGCAGTACGCCGCAGCCGCGATGGACGCCGCGAACGACGACCTGGGCGGCTGGGGCGGCGGTCAGGGCGGAGGCGGTGGCGGCGCCCAGCTCGGCGGACTCGTCACCGGACTCGTCCTCGGCGGCCTGCTCGGCGGTCGCGGTGGCAGCTACGGCGGCGGTTCCTTCGGGGGCGGCGGCTTCGGCGGCGGCGGGGGCTTCAGCGGCGGTGGCGGCTTCGGCGGAGGTGGCGGCGGCGGGGGCGGCGGCTTCTCCGGCGGTGGCCGCTTCTGACCCGACGGACTCCCCCGGCACCCAGAACCAGACACGACCCGACCCGACCCGACCCGACCCGACAACACCGTCCACAGGACTTCCACGAAAGGGAACAGCAATGGCCAAGCAGACCATCTTCGGACGCATCTCCACCCTCGTGCGCGCGAACATCAACCAGATCATCGACGACGCCGAGGACCCGCAGAAGATGCTGGACCAGCTCGTCCGCGACTACACGAACAACATCGCCGACGCGAAGACCGCGATCGCGCAGACCATCGGCAACGTCCGCCTGCTCGAGCAGGACCACGAGGAGGACAAGAAGGCCGCGGTCGAGTGGGGCCAGAAGGCCGCCAACGCCTCCACCGCAGCCGACAAGTACCGCTCCGAGGGCAAGTCGGCCGAGGCCGACAAGTTCGACAACCTCGCCAAGATCGCGATCGGCAAGCAGATCGCTGCCGAGCAGGAGGTCAAGGACGCCGAGCCGAACCTGGCGTCGCAGAACGAGGCCGTCGAGAAGCTCAAGACCGGTCTCGCCGGCATGGAGCAGAAGCTCGAGCAGCTCCGCGCGAAGCGGGACAACCTCGTCGCCCGCTCGAAGACCGCCGAGGCCCAGTCCCGCGTCAACGACGCCCTCGGCAACATCGACGTGCTCGACCCGACGAGCGACCTCGGCCGCTTCGAGGAGAAGGTCCGCCGCGAAGAGGCGAAGGTGCTCGGCCAGCAGGAGCTGCAGTCGTCGAGCCTCGACGCTCAGTTCGAGAGCCTCGAGGACGTCGGCAAGGACGCCGAGGTCGAGGCACGGCTCGCCGCGCTGAAGTCCGGCGGATCCTCGAGCATCTGACGAACACCCTGACGACGCCGGACCCCAGCTGACAGACTGAGACGATGCACTTCCTCGTGGTCGGTCAGTGGCAGGGTTCGGCGTCGTCGCGCGCGATGCGCCTGGGTGACGGCGCGTCGGCGATCGCAGCCGACCTCCCCCGGGCGTCCACCACCGTGGTCGATGTCCCGGCCGGCGCCGGAGACCGCCTCGAGACCGCGGTCGCCCGCTACACCTCGGTGCTCGCCGTCGCCGAACGCGTCGCGGAGGAGACCGCCGTCGCCACCGAACCGGTGCTCGTCGTCGGCGGTGACGGCGCCAGTGTCCTCGGCACGACCGCCGCCCTTCTGCCGGACACCGCGTTCGTCCGGATCTCCGGCTCCAGCGGGTACCGCGCGCTCAACCGTGCCCAGCCCGTCGCCGCCGAGACCGCCGCCCTGCGTCTGCTGGTCGACCGCCCCGACGACCTGTTCCCCGGCCTGCCGGTGGTGCCGGCGTCCTCGGTCGTCGTCGCCGGGGTCCGCGGGGTCGAGGACGCCGAGCGCGCCGCCCTCGACAAGGCCGGGATCGTGCACCTCGACGTCGACGCCGCCACACCGGACGCCCTCGCCGCAGCGGTCGAGCGCACCGGTGCGTCGTCCGTCTTCGTGCACGTCGACCTCGACGTCCTCGACCCGTCCGAGGTCGACGGACTGCTCGAACCCGTGCCGTTCGGCCTCGACGGCGCAGCGCTCGTCGAGCGCATCCAGGCCGCGACGCGCGGCCGGCGCCTCGTCGGCGCCGCACTCACCGGGTTCGCGCCCGTCGACCCGGGCCGTGCAGTGGACGACCTCGGCGTGATCCTGCGCGTCGTCGGCGCGGTGACCAGCGCCTCCCGGGTGGGTTGACCACGCACCCCGCGCGCCCGGCGCACCCCATGCCGGTCCGCGTACGCTCGGCCGCATGACGGACTACGACCTCATCGTGATCGGCGCCGGCGCAGTCGGCGAGAACGTGGCGGACTACGCCAGGAAGCGCGACCTGTCGGTCGCCATCGTGGAGGCCGAGCTCGTCGGCGGCGAATGCTCGTACTGGGCGTGCATGCCCTCGAAGGCACTCCTGCGCAGCGGACACGCCCTCGCCGCGGCCAAGCGGCTCGACGGTGCGAAGCAGGCCGTGACCGGCACGCTCGACGCCGCCCACGTGCTGGCCCGCCGCAACTCGTTCACCTCGGACTGGAAGGACGACAGCCAGGTCTCGTGGCTCGAGTCCGCCGGCATCGACCTGATCCGCGGGCACGCCCGCATCACCGGACCGAAGACCATCGACGTCGACGGCGAGACGCACACCGCCCGTGCTGCCGTCGCGGTCGTCACCGGCTCCCTGCACACGCTGCCCCCGGTGCCCGGTCTCGCCGACGCGAAGCCGTGGGGCACCCGCGAGGGCACCAGCGCCCAGCAGGTCCCCGAGAGCCTGCTCGTCATCGGCGGCGGCGTCTCCGGCTCCGAACTCGCCACCGCGTGGGCCTCGCTCGGCGCGAAGGTCACCCTCGTCGCCCGGCACGGCCTGCTCGGCGGCATGGAGCCCTTCGCCGGGGAACTCGTCGCCGACTCCCTGCGCGAACTCGGGGTCGACGTCCGCACCGGCGTCAACCCGGTCCGCGTCGACCGTGACGAGCACGGCCTCGTCACGACGGAACTCGACGACGGCACCACGGTCATCACGAGCGAGGTGCTCGCCGCCACCGGCCGCGCCGCCCACACACGCGACCTCGGGCTCGAGACGGTCGGCCTGACCGCCGGAGACTGGCTCGACGTCGACGACACGATGCTCGTGCACGGCACCGACTGGCTGTACGCCGTCGGCGACGTCAACCACCGCGTCCTGCTCACCCACCAGGGCAAGTACCAGGCCCGTGCCGCCGGCGAGGCGATCGCCGCCCGGTACCAGGGCACGCCGCTGCACACCGAGCCGTGGGGTGCGCACGTCGCCACCGCCGACCACGCCGCCGCGCCGCAGGTCACCTTCACCGACCCCGAGGTCGCGAGCGTCGGCCTGACCGAGGCGAAGGCCCGTGAGCAGGGGATGAACGTCCGCGCCGTCGAGTACGACCTCGGTGCGATCGCCGGGTCCTCGCTGCAGGCCGACGGCTACACGGGCCGCGCGAAGATGGTCGTCGACGAGGACCGCCGGGTCGTCGTGGGCGTCACGTTCGTCGGCCAGGACGTCGCCGAGATGCTGCACGGCGCCACCGTCGCCGTCGTGGGCGAGGTCCCGATCGACCGCCTGTGGCACGCGGTGCCCGCCTACCCCACGATGAACGAGGTCTGGCTGCGCCTGCTCGAGACCTACGGCCGCCCGGCCTGAGCGTGCGCAACCCGCTGCTCGACTCCCCCGTGTCCCGGGCGGGATGGGTGTTCGCGACGGCCGTCGGGCTCGCCGTGGGCGTCCCGCTGTCGACCGGGCGGATCCGGGTGGTCGACGGGCTCGTGGTCTGCACGGGGCTCCCACGCTGGGTCTTCCGTCGAGGCGGCACCTGCGTCGGCTCGGTGTACCTGACCCGCGACAACGACGGCCCGCGGGTGCTCCGGCACGAGCGGGTGCACGTCGAGCAGTGGCGGCGGTACGGCATGCTCATGCCGCTGCTCTACGCCGTCGCCGGCCGGGATCCGCTGCGGAACCGCTTCGAGGTCGAGGCCGGCCTGGAGGACGGCGGGTACCGCTGACGGGTGCGGGTGCGGGTGCGCGAACTTGTGGCCGCGACGTCCGTCGGGCGGCAGTTCGTGCGGCCTCGCTGAGCCGGCCGGCCGGGGCCCGGTCGGTCACAACTCCCCGCCGGCAGGGCGGCGAGCGGTCGCAGACCGTCGCCTGCGGCGCCGCCAGCCGACGGTTCCTGACCACACGACGTGCGGCCCACGACGAGTCGTGACCACTCGGCAGCAGGCGGGCCAGGCGACGAAACGCGACCATCCGACGGCCTGAAGGCGCGTGCCGGCGCCGCCACGGGCCTCCCGGCCACCGCGCCCCACCCCACTGCACCCGCGCGGGTCGCAACACCCCGCCGGGCCCGCGCCGAGCGGTCGCAGACCGTCGCCTGCGGCGCCGCCAGCCGACGGTTCCTGACCACACGACGTGCGTCCCACGACAAGTCGTGACCACTCGGCGGCGGGCCGGCCAGGCGACGAAACGCGACCATCCGACGGCCTGGAGGCGCGTGCCGGCGCCGCCACGGGCCTCCCGGCCACCGCGCCCCACCCCACTGCACCCGCGCGGGTCGCAACACCCCGCCGGGCCCGCGCCGAGCGGTCGCAGACCGTCGCCTGCGGCGCCGCCAGCCGACGGTTCGTGACCACACGACGTGCGTCCCACGACAAGTCGCGACCACTCGGCGGCGGGCCGGCCAGGCGACGAAACGCGACCAGCCGACGGCCTGGAGGCGCGTGGCGGCGCCGGGACAGGGCCACGGCCGGTCGCAACACCCCGTCGGGCGCGCGGCGAGCGGTCGCAGACCGTCGCCTGCGGCGCCGCCAGCCGACGGTTCGTGACCACTCGCGCGCCGGCCCACGACGAGTCGGGACCAGCCCCACCCGGCCGCCGCCGCAGCCGCGCGTCAGGCCGCGGGCCGCCGGGGCACCACGAGCGGCGTGCCGGTCTCGGGGTCGGGGACGACGACGCACGGCAGGCCGAAGACATCCTCGACGAGGTCCGCGGTGAGCACCGACGCCGGCTCCCCCGAAGCGACGATCGCACCGTCGCGCATCGCGATGACGTGGGTGGCGTAGCGGGCGGCCTGGTTCAGGTCGTGCAGCACCGCGACGACCGTGCGGCCGGCGGCGTGCAGCGTCGAGGCGAGTTCGAGCACGTCGTACTGGTGCGCGATGTCGAGGAACGTCGTCGGCTCGTCGAGCAGCACGATGTCGGTCTGCTGCGCGAGCACCATCGCGATCCACACCCGCTGCCGCTGGCCGCCGGAGAGTTCGTCGACACTGCGATCGGCGAGTTCCACCGTCGACGTCTGCTCCAGTGCGGCCTGCACGGCCTGCCGGTCGGACCCGGACGACGGGTGCAGCAGGTCCTGGTGCGGGAACCGGCCCCGGGACACGAGGTCGCGCACGGTGATGCCGTCGGGGGCGATCGGGGTCTGCGGGAGCATCCCGACCCGGCGGGCGACGGCCTTCGGGCGGTACGAGTCGATCGGCGCACCGTCGAGGAACACCGTGCCGGCACGGGGCTTCAGGGTACGGGCGAAGGACTTCAGCAGCGTCGACTTGCCGCAGGCGTTCGGGCCGACGATGACCGTCAGCTCACCGTCGGGGATGTCGACGTCGAGCGTGTCCACCACGACCCGGTCGTCGTACGCCAGGGTCAACCCGCGGGCGCCCAGCGCGGTGGTCGGGACCGGGCCGTGCGCGGTGCCCGCGGTCGGCATCAGTGCTCGGCCTTGCCGTGCCGCCAGTAGCCCATGAACGCGACCTGCTTGCGGTCGATGCCGACGCCGCGCACCAGGTGGCGGCGGAGTTCCTTCACGCAGCCGGCCTCGCCCGCGATCCACGCGTACACGGGACGCTCGTCGACCGCGGCGGGGACGTCCCACAGCACCTGCTCGTCGACGTCGACGTCGGTGAGCTCGGCGGCCGGCTCGCACGCGGCGGCACCGGCTGGTGCGACGGTTGAGGCCCAGGCGTGCACCTGGTCGGTCATCCGGACGCCGTGCGTGGCGCCGTTGCGGGCGATCCAGCGGACCTCGACCCCGGCGGGCGCGCTGACGGGCAGCCGGTCGGCGTCGGTGGGCACCTCGATGAAGACGTGGCCGACGGTCGAGACGTCGAGGGCTTCGAGGATGGCGCAGATCGCCGGTGCGGCGGTCTCGTCCCCGGCGAGCAGGATCCGGTTCGCGTGCCCGGGAGCGAACTCGGCGGCACCGGTCGGCAGGTCCTCCGGCGACTCGGGCACGTGCGGCCCGACGATGCGCAGCTCGTCACCGACGCGGCACGCCGACACCCAGCGCGACGCCGGACCGGTGTCGCCGTGCGCGACGAAGTCGATGTCGAGCTCGCGGGCGTCCGGCCGGAACGAACGGACCGTGTACGTGCGGAGCGGGTTCCGGGTCTCGTCCGGCAGCGCGCGCCAGGCGGCGTACCAGTCCTCGTCCTCGGGCAGTTCGGAGAAGCCGATGCCGGGCAGGGGCAGCACGATCTTGATCCGCTGGTCGAGACCGACCGAGGAGAAGTCGGCGAGCGCGTCGCCCGTCAGCGTGACCCGGACGAAGTTCGGGGTGAGCGACGTCACGGCGGCCACACGGACGGAGAAGACGCGATACCGGGTTGCCACGGAACCGAGTATGGCATGCCTTACCTAACGTCTCCAGGCCCCCGGAACGGTGCGAGGATCGTCCCCGTGTCCGATGCCGCCGACGACGAATTCGCCGACCTGCCCGCCCTCGCCAGCGCGAGCGGCGTGACCACGCCGCTCCGCGCCTCCAGGCAGGTGGTCCGCACCGCGGACGGGCAGGAGATCTCCGCGATCCGGTGGGGCGACGTCGGCCAGGAGGCCCGGATCACCTACCTGCACGGGCTCGGCATCGACGCCCACAGCTTCGACACCACGGCACTCGCCGTGGGCGAGCCGGCGGTCGCCCTCGACCTGCCCGGCCACGGTCGGTCGTCGTGGCGGGAGGACGCGGACTACGCGGCCGCCGCGACCGCGCCGAGCGTGCTCGCCGCGCTCGACGCGCTCGCGGTGCCGCCGGGGGTCGTCGTCGGGCACTCGCTCGGCGCCATCCTGTCCGCTCGGCTCGCGGCCACCGCGCCGGAGCGTGTCACAGGACTCGTGCTCGTCGACATGTCGCCGGACTTCGCGCAGCGTGCGGTCGACCGGATCGCCCGTGCGCTCGAGGCCGAGGAGCCGTTCGAGTCCCTCGAGCAGGTCGTCGACCGGGCGATCGAGGCTCGGGTCGGCGACGACCGGCAGGTGCTGCTGCGCGAGGCCCGGCACACGACGGCCCTCGGTGCGGACGGACGGCTCGTCCGCCGGCACCACTTCCCGCACCTGCCCGCCGGCCGGACGTCGTCGGTGGGGCGCTTCGCCGACGCGTGGCCGGACCTCGAGGCCCTGCGCGTGCCGATCCTGCTCGTCCGGGGCGACCGCGGGTACGTCTCCCCGAAGCTGCACGCCGGGTTCGCCGAGCGTCTGCCGGACGCCGAGATCGTGACGGTGACCTCGCGGCACGCGGTGCAGAACCAGGCGCCCCTCGAACTGGCGTCGGCGATCCGGGCATGGGCGGGGCGGGGCGGATTGTTGCACCCGATCGAAGAACCGTCGCCGGACGGCCCCGGCCGCCGGTAGCCTCGTGCGAGCGCGAGGCCCGATCCCGCCCTCGCGCCCGGAAGGAACCCACCACCCCATGAGTCCGCTCCTGCTCCGTCGTCCTGCACGCACCTCGCGCACCGGGCGCGCTGTCGTCGCCGCCACCGCGGTCGCCGTCGTCGCAGCCCTCGCGCTGACCGGCTGCTCCGGCTCGTCCGACACCACCGGCGGCAAGGACGCCACGGTCCGTGTCGGGCTCGTGCTCGAGCCGACGAGTCTCGACATCCGCACCCAGTCCGGGGCGGCGCTCGACCAGGTGCTCATCGACAACGTGTACCAGGGGCTCGTCGGCCGGACCGCCCAGGGCGACGTCCGCGACGTGCTGGCCTCGGCGCACCAGGTGTCCGACGACGGCCTGACGTACACGTTCACGCTGCGGGACGGCACGACGTTCCAGGACGGCAAGCCGGTCACCGCGGCCGACGTCGTGTGGTCGCTCGAGCAGGTCAAGTCGAACGACTCGTACGTCGACTCGGCCAAGCTCGCGGGCGTCACGTCGATCACCTCGCCGTCCGCGGACTCCGTCGTGCTGCAACTCGCGAAGCCCGACTCCGACCTGCTCTGGAACCTGACCGGTCGCGCCGGCCTGGTGCTCGAGAAGGCCGCGGACAACGACCTGTCCGACAGTGCGAACGGCACCGGTCCGTTCGAGGTGGCGGACTGGAAGCAGGGCGACTCGCTCACCTTCGACCGCAACGAGGAATACTGGGACACGAAGGCGAAGGTCGCGAAGATCGTCTTCCGGTACATCACCGACCCGTCGACCGCCGTCAACGCGATGGCGAACGGTGACCTCGACGTCCTGAACCCGGTCGACGGCACCCTGAAGAGCCAGCTGCAGGGCAACGGCGACATCACGCTGCACAGCGGCAAGACGACCGACAAGTACACGCTGGCGTTCAACGACCGCAAGGAACCCTTCACCGACAAGCGCGTGCGCCAGGCGATCCGGCAGGCGATCGACGCGAAGGCGCTCATCAAGGCGATCGGCGGCACCGGCGTGGAGCAGGGCGGCCCGATCCCGGAGCTCGACCCCGGCTACGAGGACCTGACCGACATCGACGCGTACGACCCCGCGAACGCGAAGAAGCTCCTCGCCGCCGCCGGGCAGCAGGACCTGAAGCTGACGCTCACCTACGCGAACATCTACCCGACCACCATCGGCGACGTGCTGAAGTCCCAGCTCGCCGACGTCGGGATCACCCTGACCGTCAAGCGCGTCGACTTCGCCACCTGGCTGTCCTCGGTGTTCCAGGCGCCGAAGTCCGGCGAGCGGGACTTCGACCTGTCGATGGTCGACCACGTCGAGGCGCGTGACTTCGGCAACTGGGCGAACCCGGACTACTACTTCGGCTACGACAACCCGAAGGTGCAGGCGCTCTACGCCCGGTCGATCGCGGCGACCGACGAGGCCACCAAGACCGAGGCACTGCGGAAGGCCGCACGCATCGTCAGCGAGGACGCGGCCGGCGAGTGGCTCTACACCGCGACCGAGATCACCGCGGTGCGCTCCGGCGTGACGGGCTTCCCGGTCGACGGCGGCAACTCGCGCCTCGACCTGTCGAAGCTCGCGGTCAAGTGAGGCGGAGCCACACCACGCCCCGGAGCGGCCGCGTGCCCGGGGCGCACTCCCTCCCCGTAGCATCGGTGTCGTGACCCGGTTCCTCATCGGGCGGGCGCTCCTGCTCGTCGTCGGCCTGCTCGTGGCGAGCGTCATCATCTTCGCCACGCTCCGCGTGCTGCCCGGTGACGTCGCCCAGGTCGTCGCCGGCACGCAGTCGACCCCGGCGCAGGTGGAGCAGCTCCGCCAGCAGCTCGGACTCGACCGGCCCGTCGTGGTGCAGTACCTCGACTGGATCGGCGGGGTGTTCCGCGGTGACCTCGGCCGTTCCCTGGTGACGAACGGTGCCGTCGCTCCGGAGATCGCGCAGAAGCTCGCGATCACCCTGCCGCTCGCCGCGATGTCGCTGGTGACCGCCCTGGTGATCGGCGTGCCGCTCGGGGTCGTCGCCGCGGTGCTCCGTCGCCGCCCGGGAGGTGCCGTCATCGGGTTCGTCGCACAGGCCGTCGCCGCCGTGCCCGTCGTGTGGGCCGGCATGCTCCTGGTCGCGCTGTTCGCCGTGACGCTGCACTGGCTGCCGACGCAGGGCTTCCCGCTCGACGGCTGGTCGGAACCCGGGCGGGCGTTCGCGTCGCTCGTGCTGCCCGCGCTGACCATCGGTGCTGTCGAGGGGGCCGTGATCCTGCGGTTCACCCGCTCCGCCACGCTCTCCGTCCTCGACGCCGACCACCTGCGCACCGCGGCCGCGATCGGCCTCACCCGCACGCAGGCCCTGCTCCGTCACGGGCTGCCGAGCGTCGCCCTGACGGTGCTCGCCGTCCTCGGGGTGCAGATCGCCGGGCTCCTCGTCGGGGCCGTCGTCGTCGAACAGCTGTTCTCGCTGCCCGGGGTCGGTCGGATGCTCGTGACCGACGTCGGCCGCCGTGACATCACCAAGGTGCAGTCCGAACTGCTCGTGCTCACGGGGCTCGTGCTGCTCGTCGGGTTCGCCGTCGACGTCGTGCACCGCACCCTCGACCCCCGACAGCGCGAGGTGCAGGGATGATCCGCCGCCTGGTGTCCCGACCGACCGGGGTCTTCGCCGTCGTCGTGCTCGGCCTGCTGGTCGTGCTCGCCGCCGTGTCGCTCGTCTGGACGCCGCAGGACCCGTTCCGCGCCGACCCGTTCCACCAGTGGGAGGGACCGAGCGCCGCGCACTGGTTCGGCACCGATGCCGCCGGCCGCGACATCGCCAGCTACCTGCTCGCCGGCACCCGCACCACCGTGCTCGTCGCCGTCGGCTCCGGCGTGATCGCGAGCGTCGTCGGCATCGTCCTCACCGCGATCGGTTCGCTCACCGCCCGCTGGGTGCGCGAGGGCACCGCGGTCCTGCTCGACATCCTGGTGGCGTTCCCGACCCTGCTCACCGCGATGCTCCTGACCGCGGTGTTCGGCGGGTCGCTCGGCGTGGTGATCGTCAGCGTCGGGCTGTCCTTCGGCGTCACGATCGCCCGCGTTGCCCGCGGCGAGATCCGGCGGATCGCCCGGAGCGACTACGTCACCGCGGCGCGGGCATCGGGCGTCGGCGGTGCCGGGGTGCTGTTCCGCCACCTGGTGCCGAACGCGGCGCCGCTGTTCACCGTGCAGCTGTCGCTCGCGATGGCCACGGCCGTGCTCGCAGAGGCCGGGCTGTCCTACCTGGGCTACGGCGCAGGGTCCGACACCGCGTCGTGGGGCAGCCTGCTGTCCGACCTGCAGACCTACATCGGGGTCCACCCGTGGAGTGCGACCTGGCCGGGCGCCGCCATCGCCCTCGTCGTCGCGGCACTCTCGCTGCTCGGCGACGCGGTGCGCGACGCCTCCGACCCGCGGCTGACGACGAGCGACCGCAGCACCGATGACCGTCGCAGCGATCCGGCGACGACCACCCCGGGGGTGACCGCATGACCGCCGACGCACGCGACGGATCCGGCCCCACCGGCCCAGCCGGCACCGACGAGACCACCGCAGCCTCCGGGCTCGAGGTGCGCGGGTTGTCGGTCCGCATCACGGGGCGGACGATCCTCGACGACGTCAGCTTCACCGTGCCTCCCGGCCAGCGCGTCGGCGTGATCGGCGCGAGCGGATCCGGCAAGTCGATGACCTCGCTCGCCCTGATGGGCCTTGCGCCCACCGGCGCCGTCGTGACCGGCAGCGTCCGCCTGGACGGCACCGAACTCGTCGGCCTGCCCGACCGCGAGCGCGCGCGACACCGCGGATCGGGCATCGCGATGGTGTTCCAGGAGCCGGGCACCGCGCTCGACCCGTTGCGACGGGTCGGCGGGCAGATCGCCGAGCCGCTGCGCCTGCACCGCGGGCTCGACCGTCGCGCGGCCCGCGCGGCGGCCGTCGACCTGGCGGCGTCCGTGGGCCTGCCCGACCCGGAATCGCTGCTGCGGCAGTACCCGCACCAGCTGTCCGGCGGGCAGCGGCAGCGGATCTGCATCGCGATGGCGATGGCGGGCGAGCCGTCGTACCTGGTGGCCGACGAACCGACCACGGCGCTCGACGTCACGACCGAGGCACGCATCCTCGACCTGTTCGAGCACCTGCCGGCGGGCATGGTGTTCGTCACCCACGACCTCGCCGTGCTCGCGCGCATCGCCGACACCGCCGTGGTGCTCGACGCCGGCCGGGTGGTCGAGCAGGGCCGGGTCGCGGACCTGCTCGCCGCGCCGCAGCACCCCGCCACCGCCGCGCTCGTCGACGCCGCACGTGCCACCGCCAGGAGGACCGCCCCATGACCCTCCCCGCCCTGGAGGCCACCGGTCTCCACCGCGCCTACCGCCTCCCCCGCCGCGGCCCGTTCGAGCCCGGCCCGGTCCGCACCGCAGTCGACGGTGTCGACCTGGCGGTCGCCCCCGGCGCACGGCTCGGCATCGTCGGCGAATCGGGGTCCGGCAAGTCCACGCTGGTCCGGTTGCTCGCCGGCCTGGAGGCCCCTTCCGCCGGCACCGTCGCCGCCTCCGGTCGTCCGGTGGTCGCGTCCCGGTCCGCGCGTGCCTTGCGCTGGTTCCGTCGCGAGACCGGGGTGGTGTTCCAGGACCCGTACGCGTCCCTCGACCCGCGGATGCGCGTCGGCGCGATCGTCGCCGAGCCGCTGCGGGCACTGCAGGTCCCGGGGTCGCACGACGAGCTCGTGCCTGCCGTGCTGGAGCGCGTCGACCTGCCCGCGGACACGGTCGACCGGTACCCACACGAGTTCTCCGGCGGGCAGCGGCAGCGGATCGCGATCGCCCGGGCCGTGGTGCACTCGCCCCGGATCCTGTTCGGCGACGAGCCGATGAGCGCCCTCGACGTGGTCGTCCGTGCCCGGGTGATCGAGCTGTTCCGATCGCTCGCCGACGACCTCGGGCTGACGCTCGTGCTGGTGTCGCACGACATCGGCGTCGTCCAGCGGCTGTGCGACACGGTCGCGGTGATGTCCCACGGCAGGGTCGTCGAGCACGGGCCGGTTTCGCTCCTCGATGCGCCGCAGCACCCGGTGACGCGGGCGTTGGTGGCGGCGGCGCCGACGCTGCCGTAGGCGGGCGGGGCGGCGGCGGGCGGCGGGCGGCGGGCGGCGGCGGCGGGCGGCGGCGCACCGTGCGCGTCCCGCCACTTAGTGCGGGCTTGCCCGCACGGAGCCGGCCCACAAGGCCGCACCAAGCGCGCAACGCCGCACCACGTGCACGAAACCGCACCGTGCGCCAGCCAGGAGGCACGGCAACGGCCCGGCCCGCGCCTCCCGACCGACGCGCACGAGCCCACCGCACCGTGCACGCCCCGCCACCCCGTGCGGGCTTGCCCGCACGGCGCCGGCCTACAAGGCCGCACCGAACAAGCAACACCGCACCACATGCACGAAACCGCACCGTGCGCCAGCCAGGAGGCACGGCACCGGCCCGCCCCGCACCTCCCGACCAGACGCACACGAGCCCACCGCACCGTGCACGCCCCGTCACTCCGTGCGAGCTTGCCCGCACGGAGCCGGCCTACAAGGCCGCATCGAGCGTGCAACACCGCACCACGTGCATAAAAACGCACCGTGCACGCCCCGCCAACCCGTGCGGGCTTGCCCGCACGGAGCCGGCCTACAAGGCCGCACCGAACGTGCAACGCCGCATCAGCCTGACAACGCCGCACGGTGCGCCGTGCGCCCGCGCCCCGCGCCCCGCGCGCTCCCGGAACCGCCCGGGCCTGGCGTCAGGCGGTCCAGGCAGCCGGGTGCCGCCGCTGCCAGCGCAACCGGCGCTCGAGCTGCGCGCCGATCGCGAGCAGGACGCGCTCCCCGCCGGGGCGTCCGATCAGCTGCACGCCCATCGGCAGCCCGCCCCCGTCGGGGTGGTCCCCGTCGGTCACGCCGACCGGCAACGTGATCGCGGGGAGCCCGGACACGTTCGCCATCGACGTCCACGGCGAGTAGGCGCACTGGCGGCGGAAGTCCTCGTCCGGGTCGTCGCCGTACCAGCCGAGGGGCCGCGGCGTCATTGCGAGGGTCGGCGTGAGCACCGCGTCGAACCGGTCGAACGCGCCGATGAGCGTCGTCGAGAAGGTGTCGAGCGTCGTCATCGCGTCGAGGACCTGCGTGGCGGACAGTGCCTGCCCACGCGCCACGAGCCAACCCACGAGCGGGGTCAGCGCCGACAGGTCGATTCCGGGCACCAGCGGCAGGCGGGCAGCCGAGCTCTCCCACGCCACCCGGAACGCGTCGGCGTAGGGCACGCGGGGCATCCGGACGTCCTCGACGCCGTGCCCGACCTCGCCGAGCACCCGCACGGCCGTCTCCACGGCGGCACGGGCAGCGGGATCGACGACCACGTCGACGGTGTCGTCCCACGGCGAACCGTCGAGCACCCCGACGACGAACCGGCCCTCGCCGCGGACGGCGGCCGCGGTGAACGGCCCCTCGCCGACGTCGGGGGCGACGAGGGCGTACGGCGACGGCTCCGGCAGCCCGGTCGGCGCGACCAGCGCGTCGAGGAGCATGCCCGCGTCGGCGACGGAGCGGGTGAGCGGTCCGGCGACCGACAGGCCGCCGACGCCGGAGCGGCCGGGCATGGACGGCACACGACCGCGGCTCGGCTTCAGCCCGACGAGTCCGGTCGCCGCCGCGGGGATCCGCACCGACCCGCCGCCGTCCGAACCGATCGCGGCCGGCAGCAGCCCGGCGGCGACGGCGACGGCCGCACCGCTCGACGACCCGCCCGGCGCCCGCGTGGTGTCGTAGGGGTTCCGGGTCACGCCGAGCCGGGTCTCGGACGACGAGGACATACCGAACTCCGGTGACGCCGTCTTGCCGAGGCTGACCGTGCCGGCCGCGTCGAGCGCGGCGACGAGCGGGTGGTCGGCCGCGGCGGGCCGCTCCGGCAGGCTCGCGGTGCCGTTCCGCGTGGGCACGCCGGCACGGTCGTACAGGTCCTTGTCGGCGGACGGGAGGCCCCACAGCGGTCTCGACGTCGGCACCAGGTGGCCGAGGCGGTCGGCTCGGGCCCGGGCCGCGTCCGCGGTGACCGTCACGAAGGCGCCGAGTCCGGCGTCCAGGCGTTCCACGCGGGCCAGGTAGTGCTCGGTGACCTCGAGGGCGGTCGCCTCCCCTCGACGGATCCAGTCCCAGAGTTCCTGTGCGGAGAGGTGGTGGAGTTCGAACACGGCTCCGAGCCTAGGCGGCGGCACGTATCCTTCGACGGTGGACACGACTCTCCCCTCCGGCACGACGAAGCGCCGGATCGAACTGCGGCTCGTGAAGCCCCTGTTCGTCTGGTTCGCCCGGCCGACCGTCACCGTCGACGGGGTGGGGCACCCGGCGCAGTGGGGCACCGGCACGTGGGCGGTGCCGGACGACGGCGACACGGTGATCGGCGTGTACCTGTTCAACCGCGCGTGGCGGTTCGGGGCGGCTTCGGTGCCGGTGGGTGGTTCGAACGCGCTCGAGTACCGGGGCGGGCTGCTGCCGATCGGTGCGGGCCGGTTGACGCCGCGGGGCTGAGGGTCGCGCCGGTGGTGTCGCTCCCGCGTGGGACGATGGGCGCATGACCGCCACGCTCGTCGCCAAGGGCCTGTCCGGCGGGTACGCCGCTCGCACGCTGTTCGACTCCCTCGACCTGACGGTGGCGCCGGGCGACGTGATCGGGGTCGTCGGCGTGAACGGTGCCGGCAAGTCCACGCTGCTCCGGCTGCTGGCCGGGGTCGACGAGCCGCTGGCCGGCACGGTCTCCCTGGCGCCGACGGACGCGTTCGTGGGGTGGCTCCCCCAGGAGCACGAGCGCATCGCGGGCGAGACCGTCGCGGCGTACCTCGGGCGCCGGACCGGCTGCACCGAGGCGACGGTGACGATGGACGCAGCGGCGGCGGCCCTCGGGGACCCCGACGCCGGCGACGCAGCGGCCGACCGGTACTCGGCGGCGCTCGACCGCTGGCTCGCCGCAGGGGCCGCGGACCTGGAGGACCGGATCCCGGCGGTGCTCGCCGACCTCGGCCTCGAACCCAGTACCGGCGACTCCGCTGCGGACGGCGTCGGCCCGGACTCCCTGATGACCGCGCTGTCCGGTGGGCAGGTCGCCCGCGTCGGGCTCGCCGCGCTGCTGCTGTCACGGTTCGACATCGTCCTGCTCGACGAGCCGACCAACGACCTCGACCTGGACGGCCTCGACCGACTCGAGGCGTTCGTGCGCGGGCTGCGCGGCGGGGTGGTGCTCGTCAGCCACGACCGTGAGTTCCTGGCGCGCTCGGTGACCTCGGTGCTCGAGCTCGACCTGGCGCAGTCGTCGAACCGGCTGTTCGGTGGCGGGTACGACTCGTTCCTCGAGGAGCGCGAGATCGCCCGGCAGCACAAGCGGGACGCGTACGACGAGTTCGCGTCGACGAAGGCCGACCTGGTCTCGCGGGCTCGGACGCAGCGCGAGTGGTCGAGCCAGGGCGTGCGGAACGCCATGAAGAAGAGCCCGGACAACGACAAGATCCGCCGCCGTGCCGCCTCGGAGTCGAGCGAGAAGCAGGCGCAGAAGGTCCGGCAGATGGAGTCCCGCATCGCCCGGCTCGACGAGGTCGAGGAGCCGCGCAAGGAGTGGCAGCTCGAGTTCACGATCGGCAGCGCACCCCGGTCGTCGGCCGTCGTGGCGACGCTGTCGAACGCCACGTTCACCCAGGGCGACTTCACCCTCGGCCCGGTCTCGCTGCAGGTCGACGGCGGTGACCGGATCGGCATCACCGGTCCGAACGGCGCCGGCAAGTCCACCCTGCTGCGGGCGCTGCTCGGCAGGCAGGCGCCGACGACGGGCACGGCCTCGCTCGGCTCGAGCGTCGCGGTCGGCGAGGTCGACCAGGCGCGTGCGGCGTTCACCGGCGACCAGCCCCTTGCGGCGGCGTTCGAGGCGATCGTCCCCGAGTACACGACGGCCGACGTCCGGACGCTGCTCGCGAAGTTCGGGCTCAAGGCGGACCACGTCGGCCGACCGGCCTCGGCCCTCTCCCCCGGCGAGCGCACCCGGGCCGGGCTCGCACTGCTGCAGGCCCGCGGGGTGAACGTGCTCGTGCTCGACGAGCCGACCAACCACCTGGACCTCACTGCGATCGAGCAGCTCGAGCAGGCACTGGAGTCCTACGACGGGACCCTGCTGCTCGTCACACACGACCGGCGCATGCTGGAGACCGTCCGACTCGACCGGCAGTGGCGGGTCGAGGGCGGCACCGTCACCGAACGCTGACGGATCCACCGAACGCTGACGGATCGACCGAGGGGGACGCACCATGCGACGCAACACCTGGATCGCGACGACCGCCGGGGTGGTGGTGCTCGCCGTCGCCGCCGTCGTGGTGGGGGTGAGCGTCGGGTCGCCCGAGCCCGAGCCGGAGTCGACCCGCGCGGCACGGGCGACGACGACACCGACCCCGAGTGCCACGCGGACGCCGACGCTCGCGGCCGTCCCCGCCGCACCGTCCGACGCGACCCTGGCCGCGCTGCCGCTGGCGTTCCACGACGCGGTCGTCCCGCAGCTGCTCGACGGTTCGGACGTGGAGCCGGAGGACACGTGGCAGATCGCGACCCCGCGCACGTCGCTCGTCGCCCTGTACGCGAGCCCGTCGAGCCGCGCCCGGCCGGTGGCGACCCTGTCCCACCTGGTGTCGACGATCAACCGGCCCGCGGCGACGGCGGTCTGGGGGCGCTCCCCCGGCAAGGACGGCGGGATGCTCCTGGTGTCGACGCCGTCCCGCAACCGCACCCCCGGTGACGGCGGCGACCCGGACGCCCCGAGCGCGACGTTCGCCTGGGCCCGGGCCGCCGACTTCACGGTGGTGCGCACCGACCGGATGATCACCGTCGACGTCGCCGCCAGCACCGTGTCCGTCGTCACCCGGTCGGGCAAGGTCACCGCGACCGAGGCCGCCCGGCTCGGCACGCCGGAGGACCCCACACCGGCCGACACCGCCACCTACGTCGAGGCGGCGTACGTCGACACCCGCGTCGCGTACACGCAGGGCAACCCGATCATCCTGACCGGGGCGCACTCGTCCCGGATCCCGTCCTACGGCGGCAACGCTGCGCTGACCGCACTGCACTACTACCCGGACCCGACCGGCAGCTCGCACGGCTGCGTCCGGATCTCCGCGGAGATGACCCGCACCCTGGCGGCACTGCCCGTCGGGACGCCGATCCGGTTCAGCTGAGCACCGGCACCACCCGATCAGCCTCGCGGGATCCGGACGAGTCCGAGCCGCTCGACGACCTCGGCGCTCTCCTCCTCCGGGGTGCGGTCGGCGGCGATCGTCACGTGGGCCTCGTCGGGCTGCGGCGGCTCGAGCGTGGCGAGCTGCGACTGCAGCAGCGACGTCGGCATGAAGTGCCCGGAGCGCTGCGCCATCCGCTCCTCGATGAGCGCGCCGTCACCGGCCACGTGCACGAACACCACCCCGGGTGCCCGCAGCACGTCGCGGTACGAGCGCTTCAGGGCCGAGCAGGTCACGACGCCGTTCGTCCCGGCGTCCAGGTGCCCGCGGATCCACCCGGCGACGACGTCGAGCCACGGCCAGCGGTCCTCGTCGGTGAGCGGGGTACCGGCGTGCATCTTGTCGACGTTCGCCTGCGGGTGCATCGCGTCGCCCTCGGCGAACTCCCACCCGACCTGCTCCGCCACCATCGCGGCGACGGTCGACTTGCCGGACCCGGAGACCCCCATCACGACCAGGACGCGGGCGTCGAGCCCGGCGTCGGACGCACCGGCAGCAGCAACTCCTCCTGCGCCGCTCATCGGATGAACACCCCGGCCAGCAGGACCCCGAGCAGACCGAACACCGAGATGAGGCACTCGAGCACCGTCCACGTCTTGAACGTCTGCCCCACGGTGGTGCCGAGGTACCCCTTCACCAGCCAGAACCCGGCGTCGTTGACGTGCGACAGGAACACCGAGCCAGCACCGATCGCGAGCACGAGCAGCGACGTCATCGGCGTCGACAGGTCGGCAGCGATCGGTGCCATGATGCCCGCGGCGGTCACGGTGGCGACCGTGGCGGAACCGGTCGCGACGCGCACCAGGGCCGAGACGATCCAGGCGACGAGCAGCACGGAGACGCCGGAGTCCTTCACGGCGTCGGCGATCACGCCGCCGATGCCGGTGTCGATGAGCACCTGCTTGAAGCCACCGCCGGCGCCGACGATGAGCAGCACCCCGGCGATCGGGGGCAGCGCGCTCTCGAGCGACTTCGACACCGCGGAGCGGTCCATGCCGCCGCCGATCGCGAAGAAGACCATGGCGTAGACGGCGGCGATGCCGATGGCGATCATCGGGGAGCCGAGGAAGTCGAGCAGGCTCACCCACGAGCCGGCGGCGTCCGGCGCGGTGGCCTCACGGATCGCCTGGGCGAGCATGAGCACGACCGGCAGCAGGATGCCGATCAGCGCGACGGTGAACGACGGGCTGCGCGGCTCGCTGATGACGCGCGTGAAGTCGCTCTTGCCGTTGGGCAGGGACGCGGTGTCCTGCGTGGCGGGGCCGCGCCGGGCCTCCCGTCCGGGGTGCGCCGGGTCGTCGGGGAAGGAGGCGGACCCGGAACCCGAACCCGAAACCGGGCCGGCGGTGGCGACCGCCCCACGCGACCCGAACATGTCGGGCACGGGGATGTCGACCCAGCGGGCCGCGAAGCGGGCGAAGAGCGGCCCGGCCAGGATGATCACCGGGATCGCCAGCACGATGCCGAAGGCGAGCGTGGTGCCGAGGTTCGCGCCGACGGTGGAGATCGCGACGAGCGGGCCGGGGTGCGGCGGGACGAACGCGTGCATCGTGGACAGGCCGACCAGGGCGGGGACCGCGATCTTCATGATCGGCACCTCGCTGCGCTTGGCGACGAGCACGATGATCGGGATGAGCAGGACGAGGCCGACCTCGAAGAACATCGGCAGCCCGATGAGCGCCCCGATCAGGGCCATCGTCCACGGCAGCGCCGCCTTCGACGACTTCCGCACCAGGGTGTCCACCACGCGGTCCGCTGCGCCGGAGTCGACGAGCATCTTGCCGAACATCGCCCCGAGTCCGACCAGGATGCCGACGCTCGTCATGGTCGCGCCGAAGCCGTCGCCGAAGCTGGTGACTGCCTTGTCCGGAGCGAGCCCTGCACCGATGCCGACGCCGAGCGCACCGATCGTGAGCGCGATGAACGGGTGCACCTTGAGCCAGGTGATGAGCGCGATGATCACCACGATGCCGACGAGTGCCGCGATGATCAGCTGCGGGATCGAACCGGACGGGTCGACCGTCTCGGTCGTGCCACCTGCGGCGAGCAGGTGGTCCGGGAGAGCGTGAGGCATCAGCGCCCCTTCCTGGAGTCGCTGCTGCGCGGCTCCGTCGCCTTCGTGTCGAGGGTGGACTGGCGCGACGAACGCCGACCCTCAATAATCTGATTAATCAGACTATACGACGTCGTCCCGCGCGCCAACCGCCCGTCCCCGGAGTCTGCCGCTTCGATGGGATCGGTGTCACGGCGACCGCGTGACCCGTACTGCACGGAGGAACGATGCCCACGGCACGCGGACTGCACGCCCAGGTGCTCGACACGCTCGGCCAGCGGATCGTCGACGGCGACCTGGCCACGGGTTCCGTCGTCCGGCCCGACGTGGTCGCCGACGAGTTCGGGGTGTCCCGCTCCGTCGTCCGCGAGGCCCTGCGCGTGCTGCAGTCGCTCGGCCTGGTCGAGCCCCGGCAGCGCGTCGGCACGCTCGTCCGCGACATCACCGCCTGGGAACTGCTCGCCCCGACCGTCATCCGGTGGCGGGGCACGTCACCGGCGTACTTCGTGCAGCAGCGCGAGCTGGTCGAACTCCGGCTCGGGGTCGAACCGGTCGCGGCGTCCCTGACCGCCGGCACCGACGGCGCCTCCGCCGTGCTCGCCGCCGCCGAGGACATGCTCGACGCCTGCGGGCGCGAGGACAGCCGCGCCTACCTGGAGGCCGACGTCCGCTTCCACCGTGCACTGCTCACCGGGTCGGGGAACGCCGTGTTCGCGCACTTCGCCGGCACCGTCGAGGCGCTCCTGCGCACCCGGACGTCGGAGTCGCGCGACCCGATCACGTGCTGGACGCGCGAAGCGGCGCTCCGGCACCAGGCGGTCGGTCGCGCAGCGGTCGACGGCGATGCCGACGCCGCTGCGGCGGCGGCGACCGCGCTGCTGCGCGTGACGCGCGACGAGTTCATCACCGAGGCTGCGGCGGGCTGACGGGACCGGGCGACGGCCTGGAGGCGCGTGCCGGGCCCGCCACGGGCCTCCCGTCCGCCCTGCAGGGAGCGACCACACCAGCGCTCGACCCGGAGCTGCTGGTCACCACGGGCAGAGCCGCACCCACATGAGCGGTCGCTCAGGAGGTTCAGGACTTGCGCCCCACGGGTTGTGGTGCGCGCGGTCCTGACTAGCCTGTTGCCGGGGGAGCATCTAGGGTTCCTCGACCGAAATCGGAGGAATCTCGTGCAACGACAGACCCGTGTCGCTCGAACAGTGGCGATGATCGCCATCGCCGCGACGACGATGGTCGGGCTGGTCGGGTTGGCCGGTCCAGCGCAGGCCGACCCTGCGTTCTCGGTGTCCGGGACGTTGACCGGCAAACCGTCCGCCACAGCCGCCGCTGTCCCGCTCGCCGGCGTCGAGGTCTACCTCAGTGGCCTCGCGGGAAACTACGTTTCCGCGTACGCGTACACCGACGCGGCGGGGCACTGGTCGATCTCCGAGATGGACGACCACTCCAGCGGCGCCGACGACGTCCCGCTCGCCGCGGGCTCGTACACGGTCCAGTTCAACTGCGCCACCACCGGCAGGAGCAGCTGCAACCACGACTACGTCGTGGAGTACCTCGGCCACACGCTCCTGTCGAGTGACTCGACCAAGGTCACACTGACTGCAGCCCACCCGACGGCAGTCGCTGACGACGAACTCGCTCGGGGCGCTGCGGTCTCGGGCACGGTGACCACCGCCGACGGCACGCCGATCGCCGGCGCGTCGGTGTCGGCGAACCCGGTGGGTGGCTTCTCGAACAGCCACACGACCACGGCCGCCGACGGCAGCTACACCCTCGACCAACTGACGACGACGAACGACGTCATCAGCGCGGGCTTCTACGACTCCGCGCACCCCGACGCGCACGGTTTCCCGATCCGGTACAGCACGCAGTGGTGGGACCACGCCTCCACGCAGGGTGCCGCGACGCCGGTCCCGCTGGTCCCGGCCTCCACGAAGCCCGACATCGACTTCGCGCTGTCCGTCACGCCGTTCGTGAGCGGGCGGGTGGTCGACGCCGCGGGGAACGGTGTCCCCGCACTCACCATGGTCCCGATGCGCTTCGATCCGGGCACCGACCAGTTCGTCGGGCCGAGGTCGGGTCCGAACGAGACCGACGCGCAGGGCTACTTCCGGCTCACTGGCGACCTCGGTTCCGCGACCCGGTACAAGCTGCTGTTCTCCGACTCGCTCGGCAGCGACGACGAGAACCCGCAGACCCGGACTCCGTTCGAGACGACCTGGTACCGCGACGCCGCTTCGTTCGACGACGCGACCGTCATCACCGTGCCGACGAGCGGGAGCGCGGACCTCGGCACGATCCCCGTCTCCCCGCACACGGGTGCGTTGCGCTTCATCGGCAACCCGGTCATCCAGCAGGACCAGTTCCAGGACGGCTTGCTCGTGGTCAGTGGTGTCGCCGCCTCCCCGGGGACGGCGAAGAGCACTGCTCAGTGGTACCGCGACGGCACTGCGATCAGCGGAGCGACGAGCTACTCGTACACGCCGGTCGCAGCGGACGAGGGGACCGTCCTCACCGTCACCGTCACCGCGAAGCTCGGCACCGAGACGGCCTCTGCGACGTCCGCGGGGTACGAGGCGCCGTCGGACGAGTAGTCGCTCGGACCGCTCTCCGCAGTGACGAGTGCCGGGCGCTCGACGTGCCGGAGCGCGCGCGTTCAGACGGCGGGGTCGCGGTGGCGGCGACCGGGCGACGTCCTGGAGGCGCGTGCCGGGCCCGCCACGGGCCTCCCGTCCGCCCTGCGGCCACGTGGCGAGCGTGACGGACGTCCGTCAGGTCCGTCAGGTCCGTATCGGTGCCGGCGCCGGTGCCGGCACCGGCACCGGTGCCGGTGCCGTCAGCGGCGGCGGGCGAACAGCCGCGGCCCGCGCAGGCGGAGCCGCATCGTGACGGTGCCGAGCCAGCGGTCGTACTTGTAGCCGACCTTGCCCATCCGGCCGACCTCCTCGAAGCCGAGCCGCTCGTGCAGCCGGATCGACGCCTCGGCCTGCCGGTCCGCGATGACCGCGACCACCTCGCGCACCCCGGCCGACCGGCACTCGTCGAGCAGGGCCTCCATCAGCGCACGGCCGAGGCCCTTGCCACCGGACGCGGCACCGAGGTAGATCGAGTCCTCGACGACGTGGTTCGAGCGGTCCCGCGGGTTCCACGCGTCGACCAGCGCGTACCCGAGGATCTGCCCGGCGGGGTTCTCCGCGACCAGGAACGGCAGCCGGCGCTTGCGGATGTCGTCGTAGCGCTTCTTCCACGCGGCGTACGTGAACGCCGACGGGTCGAAGGTCACCGACGAGTTCCGGACGTAGTGCGTGTGGATCTCGCGCACGTGGGGCAGGTCCCCCACCTCGGCCGCACGGATGCGGTACTCGAAGGCCGTCTCGGTCGCCGCCGGGGCACGCAGGTGTCGCGGCAGGACCCGCCGTCGCTGGTATTCCTCCTCGAGCACGTGCCGAGCCTACTGAGCGGGCAGCGTCCAGTCGACGGGCGGTGCGCCCTGCGACTCGAGCAGGGCGTTCACCTGCGAGAACGGGCGGCTGCCGAAGAACCCGCGGGACGCGCTGAGCGGACTCGGGTGGGCCGAGGCGACGACCGGGGTGTCGCCGAGGAGCGGCCGCACCGACCCGGCCTGGGCGCCCCAGAGCACGGCCACGAGCGGGGTACCGCGGGCGACGAGCGCTCGGACGGCCTGGTCGGTCACCGCTTCCCAGCCCTTGCCGCGGTGGCTGCCGGCCTCACCTGCCTGCACGGTGAGCACCCGGTTGAGCAGCAGCACGCCCTGGTCGGACCACGCCCGCAGGTCACCGTGCGCAGGCGGTGTCACCCCGACGTCGTCGGACAGCTCGCGGTAGATGTTCGCCAGGCTCCGCGGCACCGGACGGACCGCGGGGTCGACGGCGAACGACAGGCCGATCGGGTGGCCGGGCGTCGGGTAGGGGTCCTGGCCGATGACCAGCACCCTGACGGCGTCGAACGGGGTCGTGAACGCGCGCAGGACGTCACTACCGGCGGGCAGCCAGTGCCGACCCGCAGCGGTCCCGTCACGGAGCCACGTACCGATCCGGTGCACGTCGTCCTCGACCGGGGCGAGCGCCGACGCCCAGCCGGGGTCGACCAGGTCGGCGAGCGGCCGCGGTTCCACGTCGGCTACGCGCCCATGGTGGCGACGGACACCGACTCCTCGCCGGCCATCACGCGCCAGACGCTGCCGGTCCCCCGGACCTCGAGCGCCCCTTCACCGACGACGAGCGTGGTGTCCTCGTCGATCGCGAGCCCGGCGGTGACGAACTCGGCCTCGGCGCTGGCGATGAGCCGCGCGAGCGTGCCGGCCTGCACCGCGTGGACGTCGATCGTCAGGTCGACCAGCCCGAGGCCCTCGCGGAGCTCGACCTCGTCCAGGCCCTCGGACGCGGCCTCGGGGCAGATCTCGACGCCACCGATGCGCCAGCCGCCCACCAGGGCACGGTCGGCGGCGATCATCGCGCCGGCCGAGTAGCCGAGGTAGGGCAGACCGTCGGAGACGAGCAGGCGGAGCTGGTCCACCAGCGGCGCGATCGCCGCGAGGTAGTCGGGCGTGACACCGCCGCCGATCACCAGGGCGTCGACATCGCTCAGGACCGTCGTGTCGAAGACCTGGCCGGCAGCGACCTCGGTGACGAGCACCTCGGCTGTTCGCGGGCCACCGAGGACCTCGGCGATGTCGGCGGTCGACGCCGGGCTGCCGCCGTCCGGGCCCGCCACGGAGAGCAGGGCGATGCGGGGGACGCTGCGGCCGACCGCCGCCGAACGGGCGGTGGCCTCGGCGAGGAACGGCGCGGCGGCGTCCGAGGCGGCGAACAGCCCGCCGCCGACCAGGTGGATGCTCACGACTCGGCCGTCACGGGCGCCAGGGCGCTCCACGGGAACGTGATCCAGCCGTCGACCCGGCGCCACACGTGGTCGGGCTCCAGGACGGTGCCGGGCTTCGAGTACAGGCAGGCGCTCCGGACGTCGCCGCCGGCGTTCCGGATGATGTCGACCACCAGGCGCAGGGTGCGGCCGGAGTCGGACACGTCGTCGACCACCAGGACCCGCTTGCCGGCCAGGCTCGGGGCGTCGAGGGCGGGGGCGAGCACGACCGGCTCCTCCAGCCGCTGCTCGACGTCGGTGTAGAACTCGACGTTGATCGAGCCGCACTCCTTGGTGCCGAGGGCGTACGCCACGGCGCCGGCGATGATCAGTCCGCCGCGGGCGACAGCGACGACGACCTCGGGCTCGAAGCCACTGGACAGGACGTCCTTGGCGAGCAGGCGTGCGGCGTCACCGAACTCCAGCCAGCCGAGTACCTCGGGCCCGCTCGTCACGGTCACGGTGGACGGAGCCGCGGGCTCGGGTTCGCTGCTGATCGGCATCCGACCACGGTACCGGCAGGGAGCCCACGCCCGCGACCCGCGCCCGCCGCCCGGGCGCTGCGCGGGTGGCGGCGGTGCACCGCGCGGGTGGCCGCGGTGCGCTGCGCGGGTGGCCGGGTGCGCGGCGCACCGGCTGCTCAGCGCGGCGTCAGCGGGCCGCGCGCCAGCTTGTGCTGTGCCGACTGCGCCACCGGCCGGATCGTCACCAGGTCGAGGTTCACGTGCGGCGGCAGCTCCACCGCGTGCACGATCGCCTCGGCGACGTCGTCGGCCACCAGCGGCTCCGGCACGTCGTCGTACACCGCGGCGGCCTTCTGCTCGTCGCCGCGGAACCGGGTGAGCGCGAACTCGTCGGTCTTCACCATGCCCGGCGCGATCTCGACGACCCGGATCGGCTCGCCGTTCAGTTCGAGCCGGAGTGCGCCGACCAGGGCGTGCTCTGCGAACTTCGCCGCGTTGTAGCCGCCGCCGTTCTCGTACGCGACGAACCCGGCGGTGCTGGTCACCGTGACGATGTCGGCTCCCCCGGACACCCGAGCCCGGTCACGCAGGTGCGGCAGCAGCGCGGAGACCACTCGCTTCGTGCCGATCACGTTGACCTCGAACATGGCGCGCCAGTCGTCGACGTCGGACTCCTCGACGCTCGCGGAGCCGAACGCCCCGCCGGCGTTGTTCACCAGGACGTCGGCGCCGCCGAGGTCCGCGACCCGCGCGGCGAGCGCCGTCACGTCGTCGGCGTCCGTGATGTCGGCCACCAGGGTGTCCGCCCCGGTCTGGGCGGCGAGCGCTTCGAGCTTCGCGGTGCGGCGGGCCACGGCGAGCACGTCCCAGCCCCGCGACCGGAACAGCCGGACGGTGGCCGCCCCGATGCCCGAGCTCGCTCCGGTGACGACTGCGCGCCGTGCTGCCATGTGATCTGCCTCCTGCGTCGGTGACCGGAGCACGTGGTGGCCCGGTCCGTCCACCGTACCGAGCGGGACGGTTCCGGCACCGCACCAGGCCGTCCAGGTCACGATCCGGTAACGTGACCGGCGATGACGACGGATGCCGCCCCTCCCGCCCCCTCGGCCCCGGCGACGCAGCTCGAGCCCGGTCGAGCCCCGCGCCGGATCCCGATGTGGGACACCGCGCGCTTCGTCGCGGTCACGCTCGTGGTCATCGGCCACGCGATCCAGCGGCAGACGCCGGCGAGCGAGCACGCCCTGGCGCTCTACACGTTCATCTACGCGTTCCACATGCCGGCGTTCGGCGTGATCAGCGGGTACTTCTCGTCGGCGGACACCCCGACGGCGAAGCGGATGCGCCGGACGATCACGGACATCGTCGTGCCGTACATCATCATGCAGACGATCTGGACCGTGGTGCAGGGCATCGTCGAGGGCGGCAAGGACTTCAACCCGACGCAGCCGACGTGGACCCTGTGGTTCCTGCTGGCCCTCGGCATCTTCAAGCTGATCCTGCCGTACCTGGCGCAGCTGCGGTGGCCGCTGTTCTGGGCGGTCGTGTTCAGCATCGGCGTCGGGTACTTCGACAACGTCGACTCGACGCTCTCGCTGTCCCGTGCGATCAGCCTGCTGCCGTTCTTCCTGCTCGGCTGGCAGGTCAAGCAGTGGGGCGTCTTCGACCGCTGGTACGAGGCGTCGCGCCGCACGGTCGTCCGGGTGCGGGTGGCGGCCGCCGTGGTGTTCGCCGCGTGGGCGGTGTCGTGCGCGGTCTGGATCCCGCAGTTCAAGGAGTTCGACCTGCACCACTGGTTCTTCTACGACGACTCCTACTCGGGGCTCGGCGAGGACGCCTGGTGGGCCGGCGCGGTGCGCTTCGGCCTGATGCTGCTCGCGACGCTGCTGACGGCGTCGTTCCTGGTGCTCATCCCCCGCCGGAACGTCTGGATCACCCGGTTCGGCGCCGCGACGATGTACGTCTACCTGCTCCACACGTTCGTGCTCTACCCGATCCGGGAGTCCGGCGTCCTGGCAGGCGAGCACTCGGCCTGGCCGTTCGTGCTGCTGATGGTCGTCATCGCCTGCGTCGTCAGCCTCTTCCTGGCGCAGCCCTTCGTGCGGCGCGGGATGCGCTGGCTGCTCGAGCCGAAGGTCGACTGGCTGTTCCGCCGCGACGCCGCGTAGCGGTGCCACCCCGCACCGTGCGCGTTCCTCCGGCCGGTGCGAGCTTGCCTGTTCGGTGCGGCGCGGCAGCTCCGCACCGGACCACCGACCTCGCACCGTCCGACGGAACCCCGCACCGTGCGCGTTCCTCCGGCCCGTGCGAGCTTGCCCGTCCCGTGCGGCGCGGCAGCGCCGCACCGAACCACCGACCTCGCACCGTCCGACGGTGACAGCACGGTGCGGACGGACGGCCGGGAGGCCCGCGGCGCGTCGGGCGCGCGCGTTACGTCCCGAGGCGGGTGCGCTGGTGTGGACCCGGCCACCTGCGTACCGTGACCGGGGACGCAGCGCCGCACGTGCCTCCCGGCCGACGGCGCGACCGCACGAGAACCGCACCCGACAGGAGCACCGATGAGCACGAACGACGCCGCCGCCTGGCAGTTCGAGACCACCCAGGTCCACGCCGGCGCGCAGCCGGACCCGACCACGGGGGCCCGAGCGACGCCGATCTACAAGACGACCTCGTACGTCTTCGCGAACTCGGACGAAGCGCGCGACGTGTTCGCGCTCGCCAAGCCGGGCAACATCTACTCCCGGATCACGAACCCGACGAACGATGTCGTCGAGCAGCGGATCGCGGCGCTCGAAGGCGGTTCGGGGGCCCTGCTCGTCGCGTCCGGCCAGGCTGCCGAGACCTACGCGGTCCTGAACATCGCCGGGGCGGGCGACCACATCGTGTCGTCGTCGTCGATCTACGGCGGCACGTACAACCTGTTCAAGTACACGCTGGCGAAGCTCGGCATCGAGACGACGTTCGTCGAGGACCAGGACGACCTCGAGGAGTGGCGCCGCGCCGTCCGCCCGAACACGAAGCTGTTCTTCGCCGAGACCATCGGCAACCCGAAGATCAACGTCCTCGACATCACCGGGGTCAGCGACGTCGCGCACGAGTCCGGTGTCCCGCTGATCGTCGACAACACGATCGCGACGCCGTACCTGATCCGTCCGTTCGAGCACGGTGCCGACATCGTCGTGCACTCGGCCACGAAGTTCCTCGGCGGACACGGCACCGTCATCGGCGGGCTCATCGTCGACGGCGGGACGTTTGCGTGGTCACAGCACGCCGACCGGTTCCCGGAGTTCAGCACCCCGGACCCGTCGTACCACGGTGCGGTCTTCACCGAGGCCGTCGGCGACGCACTCGCCTACATCGTCAAGGCCCGGGTGCAGCTGCTCCGTGACCTCGGCGCCTCGAACTCGGCGGACACGGCGTTCGCGCTGCTGCAGGGCATCGAGACCCTGTCGCTCCGCATCGAGCGGCACGTGTCCAACGCCCAGGAGATCGCCGAGTGGCTCGACCAGCACCCCGACGTCGCCACCGTCGCCTACGCGGGCCTGCCGACGTCGCCCTGGTACGCGGCCGCGAACCGGTACGCGCCGAAGGGCGTCGGTGCCGTGCTGTCGTTCGAGCTCAAGGGCGGGGTGCCCGCGGGCAAGGCGTTCGTCGACAACCTGCAGCTGTTCTCGCACCTGGCGAACATCGGTGACGTCCGTTCCCTCGTCATCCACCCGGCGTCGACCACGCACTCGCAGCTCACGCCCGAGCAGCAGCTCACCACCGGGGTCACGCCCGGCCTGGTGCGACTGTCGGTCGGCATCGAGAACATCGCCGACCTGAAGGCAGACCTCGAGGCCGGGCTCGCCGCGGCCCGGGCGGTCGCGCAGGAGAGCCAGCGCGCGTAGGGCTCGCCGCGCCGCCGGCACCACTCGCTCGATGCGTGTGGATGTTGCGACGTCCCACGTGTCGATCGACGCGTGGGACGTCGTTCGTTGCACACGCATCCGGTACGTGTGCATGATGCGACGATCCACGAGTCGAACAACGCGCACGATGTCGGAACATGCGCACACACGGCCGCGGCACCCGGGCCCGGGGCGCGGCCACGCGCCGACGTGACGTAACACGGCAGCGGCGACCCGCGCCTCCCGGCAGACTGGACGCACCATGGACTGGCAGACGACCCCCGAGGACTCCGTGCCGTCCACCCTGGTGCCCGGCACCGAACTCGGCACCCTGGGCAAGCCGCCCGTGACCGGCGCCTGGCGCCCCGGTGACCACCCGGGTGCACGGCACTTCGCGTCGCTCGGCGAGCAGTGGGTGCGCGGCGGCCGCCTGCCGTCCGTGCGCGTGGCGTACGAGACGTGGGGCACGCTCAACGCGGCTCGCGACAACGCCGTGCTCGTCCTGCACGCGCTCACCGGGGACTCGCACGTCACGGGGCCCGCCGGCCCCGGACACCGCACCGCCGGCTGGTGGGGCGACGTCGTCGGACCCGGCCGGGCGATCGACACCGACCGGTGGTTCGTGATCGCGCCGAACATGCTCGGCGGCTGCCAGGGCACCACCGGACCGTCGTCGGTGTCGCCGACGGGCGCGGAGTGGGGTTCGCGGTTCCCGTTCCTGACGGTGCGGGACCAGGTCGAGGTGCAGGCGCAGCTCGCCGACCGGCTCGGCATCGACACCTTCGCAGCCGTCGTCGGCGGATCGATGGGCGGCATGCACGCCCTCGAGTTCGCGGTCTCGCACCCGGCGCGGGTCGGGCGGCTGGCGGTCCTGGCGTCGACGGCGCAGACCACCGCCGACCAGATCGCGGCGAACTCGCTGCAGCGGGCGGCGATCCAGATGGACCCGGCGTTCGCGGGCGGCGACTACTACGAGGCCGACACCGGCGAGGGGCCGCACCGCGGACTGTCGTTGGCACGGCGGATGGCGCTCATGACCTACCGGGCCTCGGACGAGCTGAACAGCCGCTTTGCGCGGTCCTGGCAGAGCGACGTCTCACCGCTCGGCGACGACGGACGGTTCTCGGTGGAGAGCTACCTCGACTTCCACGGCAACAAGTTCACCCGGCGGTTCGACGCCTCGAGCTACGTGACGCTGACGTACGCGATGGACTCGCACGACGTCGGTGCCGGGCGCGGCGGGGTGGCGGCGGCGCTGGCGCTCGTGACCGCGCGGACCCTGGTCGTGGGCATCTCGAGTGACCGGCTGTTCCCCGTCGAGGACCAGCACCGGATCGCCGCAGGCGTGCCGGACGCGCTCGACGGTGACACCGCGGCGGTGATCGAGAGCGAGTTCGGACACGACGGGTTCCTCATCGAACGCGAGCAGGTCGGTGCGCACCTGCGGCGGCTGCTCGAGTCCTGAACCGGTGCCGCAGAGCGCGGGCGGCGCGCCGAAGACCCCCCAACGGGTGGCGCGCGTGGAATGATGGCGTGGAGCTCGGCACTGACCGACGCTCGGTTTCCCGCTCCACCCAGATCGTCACCAACCAGGACATCGATGGACTTCATCGCACAGGAACGCGACCGCTTGCTGCGGTCGGCGACCCGTGTCGTGGGCATCGTCTGCGCGCTCGTCAGCGTCGTGGGCATCGTCTCCGCTGCAGCCGTGCCCGTGCCGGTCCTCATCGGCGCACTCCTGTGCATCGCCGCGATGATCACCGCGCTGGTGTGCTTCGGCCGCGGCGGCGAAGTGTGGTGGACCGCCGCCGTCGTCGTCGCCGGGCTCGCCACGATGGTGCTGCTCTTCACCGGCGTCGACGACACGGCCCGGCCGCTCATCGCCAGCGCCGTGATGCCCCTGGCCGCCGGCGGGCTCTCGGCACCGCTGATGGCGCAGCGCGGGCACCCGGTCGGGCTCGGCATCACCATCGCCGGAGGCGGCGTGGTCGTCGGGCTCATGGTCTGGGGTTCGGGTTCGATCCTGTCGACCCCGGTCAGCGGCGCACTGCTCGGGTGGATCCTGATGGCCGTCGTGGCGATCTGGATCTCGCGCAGCATCCCCCGCGTGGCCCGCCGGATCTACAGCATCGGCACCGCCCACCGCGCCGAACGGCAGGCCAGCGAGACCGAGGCGCAGCGACGCCAGGGTGCCCGCCTGCTGCACGACACCGTGCTCGCGACCCTGACGCTGCTCGCCCACTCCGGCGTCGGCGTCTCCGAGCAGGCGATGCGCGAGCAGGCCGCCGAGGACGCCCGGCTGCTTCGGCACCTGCGCCTCGGCGCGACCCCGCAGCCCTCGCAGTCCGGCGACTACTCGCTCACCCGCGAAGAGGAATCACCGCTCGGGCAGACCCTCGAATCGGTCAAGCAGCGCTTCGGCCGGATGGGCCTCGAGGTCAGCTGGCACGGCACCGGGCAGGTCCTGCTGCCGTCGAACGTGCTCGACGCGTTCCTGCTCGCACTCGGCGAGTGCCTGGAGAACGTCCGTCGGCACGCCGGCGTCGGCGAGGCACACGTCACGATCGTCCACGACAACGAGGTCGTCCGAGCCATGGTCACCGACTCCGGTGTCGGCTTCGACCTGACCACCGTCAGCGCCGAACGCCTCGGGTTCAAGGAGAGCGTCGTGAACCGTCTGCGCGAGGTCGGCGGCGACGCGAAGCTCTTCTCCGCGCCGGGCTCCGGCACCACCGTCGTCCTGGAGGCGCCGCGATGAGCCGGATCCCCGAGGACACCATCGGCCGCAGTCTGCCCGGCGAGACCGCTCCGCCGGCGCCCCGCACCCGTCGCGAGGCGCGCGAGCGCTACCGCACGAGCGAGCGCCGCCAGGCCCGAGGACTCCCCTCGACGTCCACCGGCGCCCGGTCCCTGCGCCAGGCCGCCAAACCAGGCGCGTCACTCGGTGCCGGGTACCTGGGCCTCGGCGCCGCGATCCTCACCGCGATCGAAGCCGTCGCCGGCATCGCGTTCTTCCTGGTGCGCTGGAACGAGTACTCCGACCCGTTGCTGCCCACGGTCGCCTGGGTGCTCTACATCGTCGCGGCCGTCGGGGTCGGGCTCAGCGTCCTGACCTACGGCGAACGGCTGACGGGGCCGGCGTTCGCGCTGATCTGCGTCGTGCTGGCCTGCGTGGTCACGCTCGACTTCATCGGCATCTGGCCCGAGCACGACATCGCCCACACCGCGAGCGCCTCGATGGCAGCCGGGTTCGCGCTGCTGCCGATCGCCACGCTCCGACCCGCCCGCGAGGTCGCCGCCGCCATCGGCGTGCTCGGCATCGCGTTCGTGGTGATGGCCGTCGTGTCGACGCCGATCACGCACGACACCCTGCCCGGCATCGTGTCCCTGCTCTCGCTCGTCGTCGTGCCGCCGTCGCTCGCCCTGTACGTCGTGCAGCGGTTCCGCCAGCTCGTGCAGCGTGAGCTCGACCGGGTGCTCGTGCAGAGCAACGTGCAGGCGCCGCAGTTCGCCGTCGGCATGCTCGCCTCGGACGAGCTCGCCCGGCTCGACCTCGCCGCCGAGAAGCTGCTCGACGCCGTCGCGAACGGCACCGACCCGCTGCCGTTGTCCGACGCCTCGAGCTCCGTCGCCGCGTCCCTCGCCACCGAGCTCCGTCTGCACCTGATCGAGGGCCGCCGCGAGACCTGGCTCTACCACGCGATCACCGAGTCCGACCACCTCGGTCGTTCGGTGAGCGTCGCGGACCCGACCGCCCTGGCCGGACACCTCTCCCCCACGCAGCGCGACGGCCTGCTGCAGGCGATCTGGCAGATGGTCGGCGACGGCCGTACCGCGCAGCCCGGCATGCCCGTCGTCTCGGTCACGCTCGGCCCGATCGGCTCCGACGGTCACCCGGTCAGCGACGACACCATGGACGTGCCCGTCGTCATCGAGTCCCGCGGGGTGCCCCGGCGCAGCCTCGGCCCGACGGCCTGGAGCGCCCTGCAGCGCATCGGCCAGTACACCGAGACCGTTCGCGACGGCACGCTGCACATCGTCGCGCACTGCGTCGTGAACCGACATCCGTCGATGTAACTGTCGGACACCAGCACGCCTCACCCGCTTCCGGCCGGGATCCTCCTAGGATCGGCCGAGCAATCCGCACCGAGAAAGGACGCCAGCATGGCGACTCCAGAGGAACCGATCCGACTCGCACTGGTCGACGACCACAGGATGCTCCTCGGCGCGCTCACGGAGTGGATCCGGAACGCCGCCGACGACATCACCCTGGTCGCCGCCGTCACGACCTGGCCGGAGCTCCTGACGAGCCCCGCGTTCCCGGTCGACGTGGTGCTGCTGGACCTGGACCTCAAGGACTCCATCCCGGTGTCGCTGAAGATCTCGACGCTCAAGACCGCCGGCGTCAAGACCGTCGTGATGAGCACCTACTCGGAGCCGAACGTCGTGCGCGAAGCCCTGGGCGCCGGCGCCCTCGGCTACCTGGTCAAGAGCGAGGACGCCGACATGATCGTCGAGGCGATCCGCTCCGCCCAGCGCGGCGAGCAGTACGTCTCGGCCGAGCTCGACCTCGCCATCAACAGCGGCGACGTCGGCGGCGTCCCGAAGCTCAGCGCGCAGGAGCGTCGTGTGATGGCCCTGTACGGCGGCGGCGAGCCCGTCAAGAGCGTCGCCTACCAGCTCGGCATCTCCGAGGAGACCGCGAAGAGCTACCTCAAGCGGATCCGCGAGAAGTACCGCGTCGCCGGTTTCGACGTCGGCACGAAGGTGGCGCTCCGGAAGCGGGCGATCACCGACGGCATCATCGTGCAGGACGGCAGCCCCCTGGGGCTCTGACGCGCGTCGCGTCGCGCATCGAGTGAGCAGAAGACGTCGGGTCCCGTCACGGAACCCGACCTCTTCTGCTCACTCGGGGCGGTCTTCCGCGCCACGTGACGGACGGGAGGCCCGTGGCGGCGTCGCCACGGGCCTCCCGTCCGGTGGGTGCGTACGCGCACCCCGCGTGTCAAGCCGTCGGGACCGGTGCGGTGATCGGACCGGTGGACGGCGACGAGGAACGGACAGCCCCTCGGGTGCTCCGCCGTTCGACGGCGTAGCTCGCCATCGTGACGAGCACACCGAGCAGCGCCAGGCCGATGCCGAGCCAGCCCGGGGCGAGGAACCCGAAGCCGGCCGCGATGACCGCGCCGCCCAGGGCCGCACCGATCGAGTTGCCGATGTTGAACGCCGAGTGGTTCAGCGCCGCGGCGATCGTGCGCGCATCGCCCGCGACGTCCATCAGGCGCGACTGCACCGCCGGCGGGATGGCCGACGAGGTCGCCCCGAGCAGGAACGCGCCGAGCAGCATGCCCCAGAGCCACTGCGCCGTGAGGACCGTGATGAGCAGGGCGCCGATGAGCGAGAACATGCCGACGTAGATGGTGCGCTTCACGCTGTGGTCGGCCAGGTGTCCGCCGAGGACCCCGCCGACGACCATGCCGATGCCCACGACGACGAGCACGATCGGCACGAACGACTCCGACATCCCGGTGACGTTCTGCACGAGCGGCGAGATGTACGAGTAGACGGCGAAGAAGCCACCGAACCCGACGGCGCCGAGGCCCATCACGATCCACACCTGGGGCACGCGGAACGCCCGGAGCTCACGGCCGATCGTGGCGTGCTCGTCGCGGGCGCTCTTCGGCACGAAGGCCGCGACGGCCAGGAACGTCAGGGCGAACAGTGCGGCGACGACGCCGTACGCGACCCGCCAGCCGGCCATCTGGCCGACCCAGGTGATCGCGGGGACACCGACGACGTTCGCGACCGACAGACCGAGCAGCACCATGGCGATGCCCTTGCCGCGCTTGCCCGGACCCATCATGTCGCCGGCGACGATCGAGGCGATGCCGAAGTAGGCGCCGTGCGGCAGCCCGGCCACGAAGCGGGCGACGAGCACCAGGCCGAACGAGGGCAGCAGGGCGCTCGCGATCGTCGCGACGACGAAGCCGACGAGCAGCACGAGGATCAGGCCCTTGCGCGGGAACCGTGCGGACATCGCCGCGATGGTCGGCGCACCGACCACCACCCCGAGGGCGTACGCGCTGACCAGCCAGCCAGCGTGGGCGATCCCGGCGTCGGGGTCGATGCCGTACTGCTCGGGGAGCAGGGCCTGCGCGATGTTCGGCAGCAGACCCATCGCGACGAACTCGGTCGAGCCGATGGCGAAGCCACCGAGGGCGAGCGAGATGAGCGCGAGGGTGCGACGCGCAGGCGTGAGCTGTGACATGGGGCCTGTTCTGTGCGGGAGGGAGATAGAACTGTCCGCAGTGCGGGACCGCGGCGATCGGGAACGCGGCGACGGCTGCAGCCGGTTCGGCAGACCGGTCCGCGCAGTGCGTGCGTGCGACGGTCGATCACGCCGTCACGACCGGAGGTGCCGGTCCGGGTTCAGCGACGAACGGGACGGTCCGGGCGGCGTCGTGGGTGACTGCCGCGACGACCCGGTCTCAGCAGTGTAGACCGCTCCAAAGGGCGAACGGAAGCGCACGCAACTACAGTGGCCGGAACGGGCCGCGCTCCCGGCCGGGCGCTCCTGGCGAGCACCGAGGCGCTGCGGTCGAACGATGCGCACGACACGGACGGGGGCGGTGGACCGGTGAAGCGGAGGAACAGGGCGGGCTTCTCTGGCGTCCTGGCGGTGAGTTCACTGCTGCTCGCAGCCTGCTCCGGGGTGCCCGCCACGCCGAGCCCCGGAGACGTCCAGCAGGGATTCGTCGGAACGTGGGCACAGGACGACCGGGGGCAGTCGGTGCTGGTGCTGGACGAGGACGGCACATTCCGGGCACAGGACTTCCCCGCTGCCCTGGTCTGCGACGGCTCGGGGAACGGCGGGTACCAGCTCGACGCCTGCAGGTCCCGCCCGAGCACCGTGTCGGCCGACGGCACATGGACCGTGGCCGAAGGGCAGTTCGGCGTGGTCCGGCTCGACAGTGGCGAGAAGTCGTTCGCCACCGCGTACCAGCATCACACGAGCTTCTTCGGCCATGACTTCGTGCTCGGGTTCTACACGGGGTCACTCGAACGGCCGGAGCCGGACTACGTGTTCGAGCGGGTGCAGCAGCGCGCGGAAGGCGTGCACGGGGCGCTCGAGCGCTGAGGGCACCGCCCCGACCCGTGGCGGTCAGGCTGCGCGGCGACCCTGCCCGGCGACACCGCTCGACGCACCCTGCAGATCGGGCAGCTCGTCACGGTGCACCCATCCGGTGCCGCACTCCGCGCAGCTCGCCCAGGCGTTCTCGCCCTGTTCGTCCGTGTCGATGACGACCGTTCGCAGGTCGCAGTCGGGGCACCACCCATCGTGCATCATCACGCGCTCCTCATCGTCGTCTCGGAGGCCACCGGAAGTGGCTCGATGCCGACCATGAGACACCCGGCCACCGACATCCGAGGGACCGGTCCGGCGTGTCGGGCGACGGCGCCGCGGGCTACTCGCCGAGCGCGGCCTCGAGCCGTTCGAGCTTGCCGTCGATCTCGCCGGTGTGCCCGGGGCGGATGTCGGCCTTGAGCACGAGCGACACCCGCGTGCCGTACGCACCGACGGCCTCGGTGGCGCGCTTGACGACGTCCATGACCTCGTCCCACTCCCCCTCGATCTCGGTGAACATCGACGAGGTGCGGTTCGGCAGCCCGCTCTCGCGCACCACGCGGACAGCGGCCGCGACGGCATCGTGCACGGACCCGTCGGACGTTGCAGCGGGACCACCGGACGGAGCGACGGAGAAGGCGACGATCATGCGTCCATCCTGCCCGGCTCGGGCTGGTCGTGCACCGACGGCGACGAGCGTCCAAACACCCGTCCGGGCCCCGCAGCCCGCCCCATCCGCACCAGCACGACCACGCTCCACACCAGGATCGCGACCTCGAGTACGTTCCGCACCGTGAGCACCACGAGGATCCACGGCTGCACGCCGAGCAACTGGTCGTAGTAGCCCGGGTAGATCACCTGCGTGAGCAGCGCCATCGGCAGGGCGGTCACCGCGATCGGCACGAACCGGCGCGCACTGGGGGTGCCTGCGGCGAGCCCCCACACCATCGGCACCGCGAACCAGCCGATGTACTGCGGCGACCCCACCTTGTTCGTCGCGATGAGCGCGGCCACGAACAGGAGCGCGAGCACCGGCGCGAGCTCGGCCCGACGGGCACCGCGGCGGGCGGCCCAGAGCGCGATTACGACCCCGGCCACCACGACGACGGCCATCAACGGCGTCGACACCGCGGCGGCGGCGGACGTGCCGGCACCGGACACCTCGAAGGTCAGGATCTCCTGGTTGTAGAACACCGCTGCCCCCGGAACGCCGGAGGCTGCGGCCCACATGAACGGCGTCGCGAGCGGCGACTCGATCTGCAGCGCGCGACCGGTCTGCTCGCCGATGAACGACAGCAGGAACGGCGCACCACCCCACAGCACGTCGACGAGCACGATCAGCGCGCTCAGCACCAGCGCACCGGCGAGCACGCCACGGCGATGTCCACGACGCACCAGCAGCAGCAGCACCGCGACGAGTGCCGCCGGCCACACCTTCGTCCACGCACCGGCGGTGAACAGCGCGGAAGCGACGGCCGGCCTCGAGGCCACGAACGCCACCCCCACCAGCGCGAACGCCGTCGCGACGGTGTCGATCCGGCCCAGTGCGATCGGCCCGAGCACGAGCAGGAACAGCAGCCACCACCAGGCGACCCGCACGCCGTGCGCGCCGAAGCGGTCCGACGACCCCACTCGCGCCCGGAACCGCCACAGGAACGCGCACGCCGCGGCGTCGAGCAGCACCATCAGCAGCAGCCAGCCGGTGCCGATCGACTCGACGCCCCCGAGCGCCGCTGCGGCCATCGGCACGATCGCCAGGATCGGGTACACCCACGCGCCGTCGATGCCCACCCAGAAGTCCGCGCTCCGCCCGGTCTCGATCCAGCGGCTGTAGGTGATGGTCACGTCACCGAGCGGCAGGTTCGCCGACACGAGGGTCAGCCACCACAGGAAGCCGTGCACGGCGACGAACGCCAGGACGAAGCCGGCGAGTTCGAGCCACCGGGTCGAGGTCCTCTGCACCGGACGAGCGTAGCGGCAGGACCGGAGACGATCCCCGCCACGGACTCAGGGTCTCCCGAGCATGACGTGTCACCGTTCAGCTCGTGACCTCCGACACCCCGCGCAAGCGCCGCAAGGCCGTCATCTGGATCTCCGTCATCGCCGCCGTCGTCGTCCTCGGCGTCATCGGCGCGGTGGTCTTCACGAACGTCTACACGAGCAACGAGAACGCGAAGGCCTCGGCCGCCCCGTCGGTCGCGGCGACGCGCGAGGCCTCCACCCTCGACGACACGGACCTGTCCGGCGAGTGGACGGTCGGCGGCGACTCCGAGGCCGGGTACCGCGTCCACGAGGTCCTGAACGGCTCCGACGTCACCGTCACCGGCCGCACCGACAGCGTCTCGGGCACCGCGACCGTCGACGGCACGAGCATCACCGCCGCGAAGATCACGGTGCAGGTCGGCGACATCACCACCGACTCGGACCAGCGCGACTCGTACTTCCGCGACTCCGCCATGGACACAGCGGCCTTCCCCGAGGCCACGTTCGAGCTCACCGCACCGATCGCCGACGCGGTGCCGAGGGGCTCCGACACGACGACCGTGACGGCTCCGGGGAAGCTCACGCTGCACGGCGTCACGAAGGACGTCACCGCGAAGCTGCAGGTCGGCCTGAACGGCGACGGCGTCGACATCTCCGGCTCGGTCCCGATCACCTTCTCGGACTACGGCGTGCAGGCCCCGAGCCTGGGGTTCGTCAAGGTCGACGACGCCGGTTCCGTCGAGTTCCTGGTGCACGCGACCCCCGCGACCTGACGTCCGCGACGCGCGTCACGCCCGTGACGTGACCGCCGAACCCACTGCGTTCGCATCCGTCGACAGAACACGCGTCGATCACCTCGTGGATCGTCGGAAAGTGCACGCGCACCGACCGCTACCCGCGCGCATCCCCGTCCACGACGAGGTCCCGGACGACCCCGGGCAGCTCGGCGATGAGCGTCGTCATCGGGAACGGCCCGCCGCCGGACGCCCGTCGCGCCGCGAGCCCGTGCACCACCGCGGCCGACGCGGCCAGGTGCGCGAGGTCGGACGGCGTGAGCGACGACCCGGCAGCCTCGACGGCGCCCTGCCGCGCGGCGACGAGTGCCCCGAGGACCCCGCCGAGCACGTCCCCGGCGCCGGCGGCGGCGAGCCACGGCGTCGCCGAGGACGCCACGAGCCGCACCGACCCGTCCGGGGTGACCACGTGGGTCCGCTCCCCCTTGAGCAGCACGACGCTGCCGGACCGCTCGGCCGCACGGAGCGCCGCGGCGGCCGGGTCCTGCTCGATGTCGGCGCGATCCGCCCCCAGGAACGAAGCGAGCTCACCGGCGTGCGGTGTGAGCACGGCGAGCGGCCCGAGGTCGACGAGCGGGATCGCCCCGGCGTCGACGACGACCGGGACGCCGTCGTCAGAGGCGTGCGAGAAGCCCGACGCCGTCGCCTCGTCCAGATCGCCGAGCGACGACGCCGAGATGCCGGAGCCGACGAGCCAGGCCTGCACGCGTCCCCCACCGGACACGACCTCGGGGCGGCGGGTGAGCACGTGGTCGGTGGCGCGTGCGGGTCCGACGTACCGGACCATGCCGACGCCGGTGTGCACGGCGGCGTCGACCCCGAGCACCGCGGCGCCGGGGTACTGGTCGGAGCCGGTCGCGATGCCGAGCACCCCGCGCCGGTACTTGGTGGACTCCCCCGTCGGCGCGGTGACCCACGCGGCGGCATCGGACGGTCGGACGGGCACGAAGTCGTTCACCGGCCCCACGTTACGGTGGAGGCCATGAGCCTGTTCCTGCCTGGTCGCGTGGTGGTCTTCGACTACGGCGAGGTGATCAGCCGGACGCCGCACGCCTCGCGGGACGCCCTGGTGGCCGCCACCGGTGTCCCGGCGGAGGAACTGTTCCCGGTCTACCAGGAGCTCCGGCACGACCTGGACCGCGGCGACCTGTCCGTCGTGGCGTACTGGCGTGCCATCGCGGAACGGACCGGACGGAACTGGAGCATCTCCGAGATCCACCGGTTCTGGGCGATCGACTTCACCGGGTGGTTCGAGGTCGAGCCGGAGACGCTCGACATCGTCGAGGAGCTGCACGACGCCGGCACCCGCGTCGCCCTGCTCTCCAACGCGGGCTTCGACTTCGGCGACCCGTACCGACGGTCCCCGATGGGATCGCTGTTCGAGACCGTCGTGGTGAGCGCCGAGGAGCACGTCCTGAAGCCCGCGGCATCCATCTACCGCGACACCTGTGCGCGCTTGGGAATCGACCCGGGTCAGATGGTGTTCGTGGACAACAGGGCCGAGAACGCCACCGGTGCGGAAGCGATCGGGGCGGTCGGCCACCACTACACGTCGCCGGCGTCGCTGCGGTCGTTCCTGACGGAACTGGCCGAGGCACCGGCACCCGTCCTCTGAGGAGCCCGCGTGACGCACGCCCTGTTCGACCCGATCACCGTCCGTGACCTGACCGTCCGCAACCGCATCTGGGTCTCCCCGATGTGCCAGTACTCGGTGGACCAGCAGGACGGCGTGCCGACCCCGTGGCACCTCGTGCACCTGGGCGGGTTCGCGAAGGGCGGTGCCGGCGCGGTCGTGGTCGAGGCGACGGGCGTCGTGCCCGAGGGACGGATCACCCCGCAGGACCTGGGGCTGTGGAACGACCAGCAGCGCGACGCCTACAAGCCGATCGTCGACTTCCTGCACGAGCAGGGCGCCGCAGCGGGCATCCAGCTGGCGCACGCCGGCCGCAAGGCCTCGACGTACCGCCCCTGGGACGCCACGCGCGGCACCGTCCCCGCCGACCAGGGCGGCTGGACCACCGTCGCCCCGTCGGCCGTGGCGTTCGACGGCTACGACGTGCCCCGCGAGCTCGCGGTCGAGGACATCCGCGTCGTCGCACTCGCCTTCGCCCAGTCCGCCCGCCGCGCGGTGGAGGCCGGGTTCGACCTGGTCGAGATCCACGCCGCCCACGGGTACCTGCTGCACCAGTTCCTGTCGCCGCTGAGCAACCAGCGCACCGACCAGTACGGCGGCTCGCTCGAGAACCGTGCCCGCGCGCTGCTCGAGGTCGTCGACGCCGTGCGTGCCGAGGTCGGCGAGGGCTTCCCGATCGTCGTCCGCTTCTCGGCCACCGACTGGGTCGACGGCGGGCTCACGCTCGACGAGACCACGGTCGTCGCCCGCTGGGCCGCCGAGCACGGTGCCGACCTGGCCGACGTGTCGACCGGCGGCAACGTCGCGAGCGCGCCGATCCCGGTCGGCCCCGGCTACCAGGTACCGCACGCCGCAGCGATCAAGCGCGACGCCGGCATCCCGACCATCGCGGTGGGGATGATCTCCGAGGCGTTCCAGGCCGAGCAGATCGTCGCGACCGGCCTAGCCGACGTGGTGATGATCGGGCGCGAGATGCTCCGCGACCCGTCGTTCGCGCTCCGCGCCGCGCTGGAACTCCGCGTGGCGGTCGACTACGAGCCGCAGCAGTACCACCGCGCGCGGATCACGGCGTAGACGGCGGACCGGATCTGTACGGTTCCACGGCTCCGAGCCCGCGCAGGCGGTACGATTGGCAGCACTGTGGACGATCCCCCGAATAGTTCTTCGCCTCACTCATCCGCCGCTCACTCGGTGAGCTGCACGTCATCCCTGTGCGCGAACGGGGGTGAATCATGAGTCCGATCGACATCGTCATGCTGATCGGCGGCATCCTGCTGACCCTCGGCACGGGTGTCTTCGTCGCGTCCGAGTTCGCGCTGGTGAACCTCGACCGCGCCGACGTCGAAGCACGGCGTGACCGCGGAGAGGCCGGCCTCGCACCGGTCATCGGCGCGCTGAAGGTCACCTCGACCCACCTGTCCAGCGCGCAGCTCGGCATCACGCTGACCACGCTGCTGACCGGCTACCTGCTCGAACCCTCGATCGCGAAGCTGCTCGAGGCACCGTTCCTGGCGATGAACCTGCCGGAGGGCATCGTCGAGACCGTCGGCTCGATCGTGGCGCTCGTCATCGCGACCCTGCTGTCGATGATCCTCGGCGAGCTCGTGCCGAAGAACTTCGCGCTGGCGCTGCCGCTGCAGACCGCACGGCTCGTGGTCCCGCTGCAGATCGCGTTCACGACGGTCTTCAAGCCGGCGGTCGCGCTGCTGAACGGCACCGCGAACGCCGTACTGCGCTCGATGGGCATCGAGCCGCAGGAAGAGCTCTCCGGCGCCCGCAGTGCCGAGGAGCTCACCTCGCTGCTGCGCCGGTCGGCGTCCGAGGGCTCGCTCGAGCAGGACACCGCGACGCTCCTCGAGCGCACCATCTCGTTCTCCGAGCTGAGCGCCAGTGACGTGATGACCCCGCGCCCCCGGCTCTCCACGATCCGGGTGTCCGAGTCCGCCGAGGACGTCATCGCCCTCGCGCGCAAGACCGGCTTCAGCCGCTTCCCCGTCATCGAGGAGGACGCGGACGACGTCGTCGGCATCGTGCACGTCAAGCAGGCCGTCGCCGTGCCGCGCGAGAAGCGTCCGGAGGTCCCCGTCGGGGCGCTCATGACCGACGCCGAGCGCGTGCCGGAGACGATGCCGGGCGACACCCTGCTCGCCGAGGTCCGCGGCCGCGGCTACCAGATGGTCATCGTCGTCGACGAGTACGGCGGCACCGCCGGGGTCGTCACGCTGGAGGACCTGATCGAGGAGATCGTCGGCGAGGTCTCCGACGAGCACGACCGCGCACGCATCGACGTGGTCCGCTCCCGAGACTGGCTGACCTTCCCCGGTCTGCTGCGTCCCGACGAGCTCGAGGACCGCGCCGGTGTGAAGGTGCCCGAGGACGGCCCGTACGAGACCGTCGGTGGGTTCGTCATGTCGACGTTGGGCCGTCTGCCCGTCGTCGGCGACGAGGTCCCGCTGGACGGCGGCGTGTTCCGCGTCGAGCGTCTGGACGGCCGCCGGATCGACCGCATCCGCTGGACCCCGACGCGCGAGCCGACCGACACGGCGGCCACCGCGATCATCATCCCGTCCACCAAGAGCACCCCGACCACCATGAAGGCCGCGGCCACCACGACGAAGGGCAGCACCCGATGAGCTCCGACTGGTGGGGCATCTTCTGGCTCGTCGTCCTGCTGCTGGGCAACGCGTACTTCGTCGCGGCGGAGTTCGCGGTCATCTCCGCACGCCGCTCGCAGATCGAGCCCCGCGCCGAAGAGGGCTCGAAGGCTGCGCAGATGACGCTGTGGGCGATGGAGCACGCCACCCGCATGCTCGCGACGACGCAGCTCGGCATCACGGTCTGCTCGCTGCTCATCCTGAACGTCTCCGAGCCGGCGATCCACCACCTGCTCGAGGTCCCGCTGCACCTGACCGGCTGGAGCGCCGAGGTGATCGGCACGGTGGCCTTCGTGTTCACGCTGCTGCTCGTGTCGTTCCTGCACGTCGTGTTCGGCGAGATGGTGCCGAAGAACATCTCGTTCTCGATGCCGGACCGCGCCGCGCTGCTGCTCGTGCCGACGCTCTGGTACATCGGCCACGGCCTGCACTGGGTCATCGTCGGCCTGAACGAGGTGGCGAACGCCGTGCTGCGACTGTTCCGCGTCGAGCCGAAGGACGAAGCGGTGAGCGCGTTCACGGTGGAAGAGGTGCAGACCATCGTGGAGCAGTCCCGCCGCGAGGGCACCCTGACCGACGACGGCAAGCTCGCCCTGGCGTTCGAGTTCACCGAGAAGAAGGTCCGTGACGTGGCCGTGCCGATGGCCGAGCTCGTCACACTGCCCGACGACGCCACCCCCGGCGACGTCGAGCACGCCGTGGCACAGCGTGGGTTCTCCCGCTACGTGCTCGTCGGCGAGGACGGCTCCCCCACGGGCTACGTGCACGTGAAGGACGTCATCGACCTGCGACCGGACGAGTTCGACGACCCGGTGCCGCCGAAGCGCATCCGCCAGCTCATCTCGCTGTACACCGAGATGGACCTCGAGGACGCGCTCGCGACCATGCGGGCCGCCGGCCGCCACGTGGCGCGTGCGTTCGACGCGGACGGCCGCACACTCGGTGTGCTGTTCCTCGAGGACATCCTCGAGGAACTCGTCGGCGAGGTCGAGGACGCGACCCGACGCCGGTAGACGCTCCGGCAGGACGGACGGGAGGCGCGGTGCCAGCTGGCACCGCACCTCCCGTCCGTTCGTGGTCGCGACCAGGGCGACGCGCGCCCCGTCCGCGCTACCAGCTGACGGGCAGGGGCTTGCCCTCTTCGTACCCGGCGGCGGACTGGATGCCGACCAGCGCGCGCTCGGAGAACTCGGCGAGCGACGATGCGCCCGCGTAGGTCGCGGAGCTGCGGACGCCGGTGGTGATCATGTCGAGCAGGTCCTCGATGCTCGGGCGCTCCGGGTCGAGGTAGATCGTCGACGAGGAGATCCCCTCGGCGAAGAGTTCCTTGCGGGCCCGCTCGTACGGGTCGAGCCGCTCGAAGCGCTCGCGGACGGCCTTGGCCGAGGCCATGCCCCAGCTCTCCTTGTACGCCTTGCCCGCAGTGTCGCGGCGCAGGACACCGGGCGCTTCGAGCGTGCCGGCGAACCACGAGCCGATCATGACCGCGGACGCCCCGGCTGCCAGCGCGAGGGCGACGTCGCGCGGGTAGCGCACCCCGCCGTCGGCCCAGACGTGCGCCCCGAGCGAGCGCGCAGCTGCGGCCGTCTCGAGCACGGCGGAGAACTGCGGGCGGCCGACTGCGGTCATCATGCGGGTCGTGCACATGGCGCCCGGCCCGACACCGACCTTGATGATGTCCGCCCCGGCACCGACCAGGTGCGCGACGGCGTCGGCGGTGACGACGTTGCCGGCGACGAGCGGGATGCCGAGCTGCAGGGACGAGACCGTGCGGAGGGCACGGAGCATGCCGTCCTGGTGTCCGTGCGCGGTGTCGAGGACCAGGACGTCCACGCCCGCGGCGGCCAGCGCCTTCGCCTTGGCCGCGACGTCGCCGTTGATGCCGAGCGCGGCGGCGACCCGGAGCCGCCCGGAGGCGTCGACGGCGGGCGTGTAGATGTCGGAGCGGATCGCGCTCGTCTGGCTCGTGGTGCCGACGACCCGACCGTGCCGCATCACCGGCGCGAAGTCGACCTCGGCGGCGGAGAGCACCTGGTGGACGTGGCGGGGTGTCCCGGCGTCCTCGGCGTCGATGGCGGTCGAGGCTCCGTGCAGCAGGTCGCCGAGGACGGCGTCGGGGCCGGCGGTGCCGAGGCGGGTGGCGGGCACGCAGCCGAGGTACTCGCCGTCGGCGTCGCGGACGACCACGCCACGGCCGGCGACGGGCAGGAGCTGCTCCAGGGCCTCGGCGACGGTGGTCTGCGCCCCCACGTCGTAGGCGGTGTCGAAGTCGACCGGCTGGTCCTTCACCCAGCGGATCGCGGCGTCGAGGTCCTGCAGGTGCATGTCCTGCGGCAGCACGCCGAGGCCACCGCGCCGGGCGAGGGTGGCGGCGAGCCGGGGGCCCGTGACCGAGTTCATGTTGGCGCTGACGATCGGGATCGTGGCGCCGCTGCCGTCGTTCGCCGCCAGGTCGACGTCGAAGCGGCTCGTCACACCGGAACGGCTCGGGACGAGGAAGACGTCGGAGTAGGTCAGGTCGTGCGTCGGCCGCGTCTCGTAGAACCTCATGCGCTCCACTGTACGGCTCCGGTCACGGCCCCGACCGGGTGCCCACGGGCCACCGACTCGCGCCGCGGCTGACACGGAACGGACATGTCGGAGCGGCTAGGCTTGGCACCTGTGCGGCGCAGGGTTGCTCCGCACGACACACACGAGCATCTATCGACGGAGAGTGGGCGATCGGCTGTGTCGAGCCATCTGACCGGAACGGACGAGACCGCGGGCGAATTCGGGGCGAACGAGTGGCTCGTCGACGAGCTCTACGAGCAGTTCGTCGCGGACAAGGAGTCGGTCGACAAGTCCTGGTGGCCGGTCCTCGAGAGCTACCACCGCACGCAGGTCGGTGGCGCTGCGGCCCCGGCCCAGTCCCCGGCGCAGCCGGCACCGGCCCAGCAGCAGTCGTCGACGCAGCAGCCCGCCACCGGTGACGCTCCGGGCGAGGCCAAGTCCGGTCCGATCCAGGCGAAGACCACCTCGCGCCAGCCGGCACCGCAGCCGATCCCGGCCGAGGCGAACGACGCCGCGGACGACCACGAGGAGACCCACGAGGACGTGGCGACCCCGCTCCGGGGCATGGCGAAGACCCTGGCGTCGAACATGGACGCCTCGCTGACGGTCCCGACCGCCACGAGCGTCCGCACCATCCCGGCGAAGCTGATGATCGACAACCGCATCGTCATCAACAACCACCTGCGGCGGGCCCGCGGCGGCAAGATCTCCTTCACGCACCTGATCGGGTGGGCGATGGTGCAGGCGCTCAAGGACTTCCCGAGCCAGAACGTCTTCTACGAAGAGCGCGACGGCAAGCCGTTCGTCGTCGCCCCGGCACACGTGAACCTCGGCATCGCGATCGACGTCCCCAAGAAGGACGGCACCCGCTCGCTCCTGGTGCCGAGCATCAAGCGGGCCGAGTCCCTGACGTTCGGCCAGTTCCTCTCCGCCTACGAGGACCTCGTCAAGCGCGCCCGTGACAACAAGCTCACCCCGGCGGACTTCCAGGGCACGACGATCTCGCTCACCAACCCGGGCGGCATCGGCACCGTGCACTCGGTCCCCCGTCTGACGAAGGGGCAGGGTTCGATCATCGGCGCCGGTGCCCTGGAGTACCCGGCGCAGTTCCAGGGATCGGCGTCGAAGACCCTGGTCGAGCTCGGCATCGGCAAGACCATCACCCTGACGAGCACCTACGACCACCGTGTCATCCAGGGCGCCGGTTCGGGCGAGTACCTCAAGCACGTGCACGAGCGCCTGATCGGTGAGCACGGCTTCTACGACGGCATCTTCGCCGCGCTCCGGATCCCGTACAAGCCGATCCAGTGGGCGAACGACATCAACGTCGACCTGGCACACCGGGTGAACAAGACCGCGCGCGTGCAGGAGCTCATCAACAGCTTCCGCGTCCGTGGGCACCTGATGGCCGACATCGACCCGCTCGAGTACCGCCAGCGCACCCACCCCGACCTCGAGATCGAGAGCCACGGGCTCACCTTCTGGGACCTCGACCGCGAGTTCGTCACCGGCGGGCTCGCCGGCACCACCTCGGCACCGCTCCGCGACGTCCTCGGGATCCTGCGCGACGCGTACTGCCGCACGGTCGGCATCGAGTACATGCACATCCAGGACCCGGAACAGCGTCGCTGGGTGCAGGAGCGCATCGAGGTGCCGTACTCGAAGCCGTCGAAGGAAGAGCAGCTCCGCGTCCTCGGCAAGCTCAACGAGGCCGAGGCGTTCGAGACCTTCCTGCAGACCAAGTACGTCGGCCAGAAGCGCTTCTCGCTCGAGGGCGGCGAGTCCACCATCGCCTTCCTCGACACCCTGATCCAGCACGCCGCCGGAGCCGGACTGGCCGAGGTCGCGATCGGCATGGCCCACCGTGGCCGCCTGAACGTGCTGACGAACATCGCCGGCAAGACCTACGGACAGATCTTCCGTGAGTTCGAGGGCTCGTCGCTGCCGGGCACGGTGTCCGGTCAGGGCTCCGGCGACGTGAAGTACCACGTCGGCACCGAGGGCGTGTTCCGCACGTCCGACGGCTCGAGCATCCCGGTGACGATCGCCGCGAACCCGTCCCACCTCGAGGCCGTCGACGGCGTGCTCGAGGGCATCGTCCGCGCCAAGCAGGACCGCGAGGCCCCCGGCAGCTTCGGCGTGCTCCCCGTGCTCGTGCACGGCGACGCGGCGATGGCGGGCCAGGGCGTGGTCGTCGAGACGCTGCAGATGTCGCAGCTCCGCGGCTACCGCACGGGCGGCACGGTCCACCTCGTCATCAACAACCAGGTCGGGTTCACCACCCCGCCCGAGTCCGCGCGCAGCTCGGTGTACTCCACCGACGTCGCGAAGACGATCCAGGCGCCGATCTTCCACGTGAACGGTGACGACCCCGAGGCCGTCGCCCGCGTCGCCGAGCTCGCCTTCGCGTACCGCGAGGAGTTCCACCGCGACGTCGTGATCGACCTGATCTGCTACCGCCGTCGCGGCCACAACGAGGGCGACGACCCCTCGATGACGCAGCCGCTGATGTACAACCTCATCGAGGCGAAGCGCTCCGTCCGCACGCTGTACACCGAGGCCCTCGTCGGCCGTGGTGACATCACGCAAGAGGAGTACGACGAAGCGCACCGCGACTTCCAGGACCGCCTGGAACGCGCCTTCGCCGAGACGCACGAGGCGCAGACCGGCACCATCCCGGTGATCGAGGTCGACGACGACGGTGCGGTGCAGGGCCTCGAACGCCCGGCAGCGCAGCGCGACGACTCCGAGGTCGAGGTGCACGAGACCGCCGTGTCCGACGAGCTCGTCCGGGCGATCGGCGACGCACACAGCAACCCGCCCGCCGGGTTCTCCATCCACCCGAAGCTGCAGCAGCTGCTGACCAAGCGCACCGAGATGACGCGCAACGGCGGCATCGACTGGGCGATGGCCGAGCTCATGGCGATCGGGTCGATCCTGGTCGAGGGCAAGCCGGTCCGCCTCGCCGGACAGGACGCCCGCCGTGGCACCTTCGTCCAGCGCCAGTCGGTCTTCCACGACCGGGTGAACGGCCAGGAGTGGCTGCCGCTGTCGAACCTCACCGAGGACCAGGCCCGGTTCTACGTGTACGACTCGCTGCTGAGCGAGTACGCGGCGATGGCCTTCGAGTACGGCTACTCGGTGGAACGCCCCGAGTCCCTCGTGCTCTGGGAAGCGCAGTTCGGTGACTTCGCGAACGGCGCCCAGATCGTCATCGACGAGTTCATCTCGTCCGCCGAGCAGAAGTGGGGACAGCGCTCCGGCCTCGTCCTGCTGCTGCCGCACGGGTACGAGGGCCAGGGGCCGGACCACTCGTCTGCGCGCATCGAGCGATACCTGCAGCTGTGCGCCGAGGACAACATGATCGTCGCACGACCGTCGACCCCGGCGTCGTACTTCCACCTGCTCCGCCGACAGGCCTGGGCCCGTCCGCAGAAGCCGCTCATCGTGTTCTCGCCGAAGGCGATGCTCCGGCTCCGTCAGGCGACGAGCGCGGTCGAGGACTTCACGACGGGCACGTTCGAGCCCGTGCTGGACGACCACCGGATCACCGACAAGGGTGCCGTCCGCCGGGTCGTGCTGCACTCCGGCAAGGTGCACCACGACCTGCGCGCCGAGGTCGACAAGCGCGGGATCACCGACGTCGCGCTCGTCCGCCTCGAGCAGCTCGCGCCGCTCCCCCTCGACCGCATCCTCGAGGTGCTGGCCGGCTACCCGGACGCCGACGTCGTGTGGGCACAGGAGGAGCCGGAGAACCAGGGCGCCTGGCCGTTCGTCTGCATGAACCTGTCGCCGCACCTGGGCGGCCGACCGTTGTCCGTCGCGGCCCGCTCGGCGAGTGCAGCACCGGCCACCGGGTCGTCGAAGCGCTCCGCACAAGAGGCCGCGGACGTCATCGACACGGCACTGAGCACGTCGGCGTAACCACGAGGAAGCGCCCCGTGTGGGAGTCCGATGGACTCCCACGCGGGGCGCTTCGCTGTTCCCGAGGAGTGCGACGCCCCTAGGCGAACTTGGTGTACCGGACTCCGGCGTCGTGGTACCCGCGCTTCTGGTAGAACCGGTGCGCGTTGTCCGTCGCTGCCGCACTGACCGCGCTGAGGCGACGCGCGCCCTGCTCGACGGCCCACGCTTCGAACGTGTCGATGAGTGCGGAACCGGTGCCGAGCCTCCGGGCCGTGTCGTCGACGACCAGCAGCAGCAGCTGCGCCGTCGGTTCGTCGCTGGCGTACGCCCACGTGACCTGGGCCCCGGCCACGGCGGCCACACGGCCGTCGTCCCCCCGGACGACCCAGGTGCGGTGCCCGGCCTCGGGCGTGAGCCGTTCGAGGCGGGCGCGCATCGACGCGTCGTCGACGTCGTGACCGAGCAGGCGGACGAGGGCGGCGACGTCGGCGACGTCCGTGTCGGACCAGGCGGTGGTCGACTCGACGGTGAGGGTCATGTCGGCCAACCTACCCGGGCCGCCGGTCGTGTTGCGACGGGCTTCCATAACAACTGATATTCATATACTCTGCTGTCATATCACCCGCCGGGTGATCCCGACCGACAGGACAGCCATGCACATCACCTCCCGCCACGGCCGCACCGCAGCCTGGATCGCGTTCCCGCTCGCCGTCGTCGCCAGCGGTGCCCTCATCGCCACGGCCTCGTACGCCGCCTTCTCGAGCAGCACCGACAACGCCGCGAACAGCTGGCGCACCGGCGCCGTCTCGCTCACCGACGACGACCAGGGCGTCGCGATGTTCGACGCCGACGATCTGGTGCCCGGGTCCAGCGGCTCGAACTGCATCACCGTCACGGCGAACACCACCAACGCCTCGACCGTGAAGCTCTTCACCACCGACCAGGCCGACGACGACGCACTCGCCGAGCACGTGGGACTGACCGTCGAGCGCGGCAGCCTCGGCACCCCCGGAGACTGCAGCACCTTCACCACGGCGACGACCGTGCACGACGGGACGCTCGCCGGCCTGATGGAGTCCGAGTCCTTCGGCACCGGCGTCGACGCGTGGAAGCCGGCGACGGGTACGGCGAGCACGACCTATCGCATCAGCTACGACCTGAGCGCGGGCGCCCCGAACACCGTGCAGTCGTCCGAGGCGGGCACCACGTTCGTGTGGGAAGCGCAGACCGACTGACCCCGTCCCGAACCCGACCCGCCCGACCCGCCCGACCCGAGGAGCAGCCGATGCCGAACGCCACCACCCGCCGTCACGTCCGCTGCGCCGGCGACGTGCCCCGGCTGCTCCTCGCGGTCACGGCACGCACGGTCCTCTGGTCGGCCCTGCTGCTCGCGCTGTGGGCGTCGCTCCCCGCGGCCCTCGGGTGGCACGTGACGACCGTCGTCTCCGACTCGATGGCCCCCGGCATCCGGACCGGGGACGTCGTCGCCGCGATGCCGTCCGGCCCGGACACCGTCGAGGCCGGACGGGTGCTGCTCGTCGAGGACCCGGACCACCGGGACCGACTCCGGCTGCACCGGCTCGAGCGCGTCGAACAGGACGGGGCCCTGCGCCTGCGAGGGGACGCCAACCCGACGGCCGACCGGACTGCCGTCGCCCCGGACGCCGTCCTCGGTGTCGGCGTCCTGCGCTTCCCGTGGGTCGGGCTGCCCGGTGTCTGGATCCGCGGGGGCGACTGGACCTCCCTGTTGCTGACCGGTGTCGTCGCCGCCGTGCTCGTCGTCGCCGGGCGGGCCGACCGGGACATCACCGCCGGTCGCCCCTGCCGGACCTGCGGCGCGCCGCGCCGGGACCTCCACTCGCCGGTCGTCGCGGAGCCCGGCACCGTCACCGTCACCGCCGTGTCGTCGTCCACCGTGCCGGTCGCGGCGTTCACGGCGGCTGCCATCGTCCTCACCCTGCTCGCCGCAGCAGGAGCGGGAACCGGGTTCGGGGCCGGAGCCGGGTTCAGCGGTTCGACCGGCACCGCCTCGGCACTCGGCACCGGCGGGTTCGGGTGCTTCCACCAGCCCGCACCCGGCGCGGCACTCGCGTGGGACTTCGCCGAGAAGAGCGGCCCCCGGGTCGTGGACTCGAGCGGGTCCGGGGCCGACGGCACCTTCACGCCCGCCGCTGCCCGGGTCGACGCCGACTGCGCCACGAACCCGTACGCGACGTTCTGGACCGAGGACGGGGCCGAAGGGTGGGCGGTCACCGACACCGCGGTCGACGCTCCGAACGCCTTCACGATCGAGGTCTGGTTCCGCACCCAGGACACCGACGGCGGGCGCGTGTTCGGCTTCGGCTCGGACCGCTCTGCGGCGTCCCAGTACCGCGACCGGCACCTGTACATCGGTGCCGACGGAGTCCTGCGGTTCGGCGTCGAGGGATCAGGGTCGCAGTTCAAGTTCACGCTGGGATCGACGGCGACGGTCACCGACGGCGAATGGCACCACGCGGTCGCGACGTTCCAGTCACGATCGATGGCGCTCTGGGTCGACGGCCAGCTGCAGGGCAGTCGTTCCGACGCCGTCACCCTGCGGCAGTACGCCGGACACTGGCGCGCCGGACGCCAAACGCTGGCCGGTTGGCCGAACGCCGGTGACTACGTCTACACCGGCGACGTGGACACGGTCCGGGTGCACGAGCGCGTCCTCGACGCAGCGGCGATCACCCGTGCGTTCCAGGCCGGCCGCTGACGCCGGACCGGGCCGAGGCGAACGCCGATGCCTGACCGGTCCGGGCGCCACCCGAGCCGGGCGTGCGCCCGGCCCGTGACGTCAGTGCGTCGACTGTTCCTGCCGGATACGCTCGAGGATCTCGCTGCGCAGCTGGTCCGGAGCGGTCTCCTTGCACGCACGGCGGACGGTCTCCATGAGCACGACGCCGACGCGGTGCTCGGTCTGGCAGTCCTCGCACCCGTCCATGTGCTCGCGGATGTCCGCAGCGTCCTCGTGGCGGAGCTCGTCGTGCAGGAACTCCTCGAGTTCGGCCTTCGCCTTCGAGCAGTCGCAGCCGCTCATCGTGCGTCCTTCCGTCCGGTGCGACCCGTGGCCGCGGTTGCCTTCGTCGTCGACGCCGCGCCCCGGCCTCGTCCGCGCATCGTCGCCGTCGACGCTGCGTCCGGGACGATGCCGGTCTCGCGGGCGTGGTCCGCCAGGAGCCCACGGAGGAGCCGGCGACCACGGTGGAGGCGGCTCATGACCGTCCCCACGGGGGTCTTCATGATGTCGGCGATCTCCTGGTACGAGAAGCCTTCGACATCGGCGAAGTAGACGGCCATCCGGAAGTCCTCGGGGATGGCCTGCAGGGCGTCCTTCACGGCGGAGGACGGCAGGTGGTCGATCGCGTCGGCCTCGGCGGACCGGGCGGAGATCGACTGGGTGACGCTCTCTGCGCCGCCCAGCTGCCAGTCCTCGAGCTCGTCGATGGTGCCCTGGTACGGGTTCCGCTGGTTCTTGCGGTACGTGTTGATGAACGTGTTCGTGAGGATCCGGTACAACCAGGCCTTCAGGTTCGTGCCCTGCTTGAACTGGCGGAACGCGGCGAACGCCTTGACGAAGGTCTCCTGCACCAGGTCCGACGCGTCGGCCGGGTTGCGGGTCATCCGCATGGCCGCGCCGTAGAGCTGATCCATGAAGGGCAGGGCCTGGTCCTCGAACAGGGACCGCAGCTCCGCCTCGGAGACGGTCTTCGCGTCCACGGGCTCGTCGGCTGCGTCGTCGAGGGCGGTCTGCTCGTCTTCGACGGCGTCGAGCTGCACCTCGGTCTCGTCGACCAGGTGGTGCGGAGCTGCCTGCGGTTCGTCGGTCGTCATCGCGGCCAAGTCTAGGCCGAGCGTGCCGAGCGTCGTCGGCACCGCGGTCAGCACGGTCGCCGTGCTGGTCCGCTCTCGAGCGAGTGTTGCTGTCGCCACTGATCCTCCCGGTGCGTTCAGTACCCTGGTGAACCGATGGCAGACACGACGCATTCCCAGAGCGGGACCCAGCCCGCCGCACCCTGGATCGCCCCGGTCGCAGGGGGGCCGCTGCGCGGTGACGTCGCGCTGCCCGGGTCGAAGTCGCTGACGAACCGGGAGCTCGTGCTCGCGGCCTTCGCCGACGGCCCCTCGACGATCCGGCTGCCGCTGCACTCGCGCGACTCCGCGCTGATGATCGCCGGCCTCCGGGCGCTCGGCGTCGGCATCGAGGAACTCGAGCCCGCAGCCGGCACCGCCCCGAACCCCTACGGCCCGGACCTCCGGGTCACGCCCGCCCCGATGCACGGCGACGTCCGCCTGGACTGCGGGCTGGCCGGCACCGTGATGCGCTTCCTGCCGCCGCTCGCCGCCCTGGCCGTCGGGCCCGTCACGGTCGACGGCGACCCCTACGCCCGCAAGCGGCCGATGCACGCCATCGTGCAGGGCCTCGTGGACCTCGGTGTCGACGTCACGGACGACGGCGGCGGCTCGATGCCGTTCTCGTTCACCGGCACCGGCTCGGTGCGCGGGGGTGCCCTGACGATCGACGCGTCGGCGTCCTCGCAGTTCGTCTCCGGGCTCCTGCTGTCGGCACCCCGCTTCGACGAGGGACTGCACCTGACCCACGTCGGCGAGCGTCTGCCGAGCATGCCGCACATCGAGATGACCGTCGCGGCGCTCCGTGCCCGCGGCGTCCGGGTCGACGAACCGTCGGTCGGCGAGTGGGTCGTGCACCCCGGTCCGATCGGCGCGCGCGACGTCACGATCGAGCCCGACCTGTCGAACGCCGCTCCGTTCGCGGTGGCCGCGCTCGTCGCGGGCGGTACGGTCCGCATCCGCACCTGGCCCACCGAGACGACGCAGGTCGGCGCCGACCTCGAGACGCTCCTGCCCCTGTGGGGGGCGACCGTGGCCCGTGACGGTGACGACCTGCTCGTCGACGGCGGCGTCGGGATCCGCGGCGGGGCCTCCTTGCCGGGTCTCGAACTCGACCTGAGCCGCGGCGGCGAACTCGCACCGGCGCTCGTCGCGCTGGCCGCGCTGGCCGGCGGGCCGAGCGAGATCACCGGCATCGGGCACCTGCGGGGCCACGAGACGGACCGCCTGGCCGCGCTGGCGGCGGACCTCAACCGGTCTGGAGGCGCGGTGCACGAACTCGACGACGGCCTGCGGATCGAGCCGGCGCCGCTCCACGGCAGCGCATGGGGCGCGTACGACGACCACCGGATGGCGACCGCTGGGGCGATCGTGGGCCTCGTCGTCGACGGCGTCGCCGTCGACGACATCGGGTCGACGGCGAAGACGCTGCCGCAGTTCCCGGAGCTGTGGGCGGCACTCGTGGCGTCCTCGGTGGCCGCTGCACCGGTGAGTGGGGACTGACGCATGAGCTGGTGGGACGACGCCGACGGTGACGACACCGACGCGGACGAGCCGTACGGGCAGTACGACGAGTCGAGCGTCCGGGTGCGTCCGAACCCGAAGGGCAACCGGCCACGCACGAAGACCCGGCCCACCTACGACGACGCCCCCGTCGGGTGGGTGACGAACGTCGACCGCGGGCGGTTCGGGGTGCTGATCGACGACCACGTCATCACGGCCACGAAGGCCCGCGAGCTCGGCAAGAAGTCCGTGGTCACGGGCGACCACGTGTCACTCGTCGGGGACGTCTCCGGGGACCCCGGGTCGCTCGCGCGCATCGTGAAGGTCGCCGAACGCACCACCCTGCTGCGCCGGAGCGCCGACGACTCCGACGAGGTCGAGCGCGTCATCGTGGCGAACGCCGACCAGATGCTCATCGTGGTGGCCGCCGCCGACCCCGAGCCGCGCACCCGCCTGATCGACCGGTACCTGGTGGCGGCTTTCGACGCGGGGCTCGACCCGATCCTCTGCATCACGAAGACCGACCTCGCCGACCCGGCTGCGTTCCTGGCGCACTTCGCCTGCCTGGACCTGCGGATCGTGACGAGCCGTTCGGACGACGTCCCGCTCGAGGCGCTGCACGAGCTGCTCGACGACAAGGTGACCGTGACCGTCGGGCACTCCGGCGTCGGCAAGTCGACCCTGGTGAACGCGTTGACCGGGTCCACGCGGGCGATCGGCGTCGTGAACTCCGTGACCGGCCGGGGGCGGCACACGTCCTCGTCGTCGATCGCGCTGCGGGTCCGTGACGGTGGCTGGATCATCGACACCCCGGGCGTGCGGTCGTTCGGCCTGGGGCACGTCGACCCCGCGAACGTGTTCCGGGCGTTCGCCTCGCACGCGATCCCGGTGCTGCCCGCGCGGGACGGCATCCCGTTGGCGCAGGCGCACGACTGGGAGATCGTCGACCGGGTGCAGGACGGGGAGCTCGGGCCGACCGGTGTCGAGCGGCTCGACTCGTTCCGGGCGCTGCTGACCGGGATGGGCGCGTCGGACCCCGGTTCGGAGTAGCGCGAGGGGCGGTGGCTGGTCGGCGCTCGGCGCTGGGCGGCGGCCGGTCGGCGCTCGGCGGTTGGTCGGCGGCTGGTCGGCGGTCGGCGCTGGGCGGCGGCTGGTCGGCGGCTGGTCACGACACCCCGCGGTGTGTGCGTCGAGCGGTCACGAATTGTCGGCTGGCGGCGCGGCATCCGACAGTTCGTGACCGCCCGAGCGACGGCGCGCGGTGAGTCGTGACCACTCCCCCACGCCCGCCCCGTCGCACCGTGCGGACCTCGCACCGTGCGAGGGGCTCTGAACGGTGCAAGGTCGTGCGCTCCGTGCGGGCTCGCGGCCTCGCACGGAGCGGGCAACCTCCCACCGGGCGACGCCTCGGCTCCGGGCCTGCGTCGACAAGCACGCACCAGCGTTGTACAGTTGGCGATCGTGTCCGAAGTTGCAAAGTACAACTTTGCGCCGACCCCCGCTGTCGACGCCCCGTTCCCGAGCACGACGACGACGTCGCACGCGCACCACTCCCCCACGCACAAGTCCTCGCGAGCCCCGAAGCCGCAGGGCTCCGACAGCGTCCTGCGCCCGGCCGGCCTCGGTCGCGTGCTGCTGACGTTCGCCTCGCACATCCTCGTGCCGCTGTTCCTGGCCGCGGGCATGGGCCTGGCGTACCTCGGCGCCTTCCATGCCCCGGCGCCGCACGAACTCCCCGTCGGCATCGTCGGCCAGGGCGCCGCCACCCAGGTGTTCGCCCAGACCGTGACCGACCAGTCCGACGGCGCCCTCGTGGCCCACGTCGTCGCCTCGACGAAGGCCGCCGAGCAGCAGGTGCGCGACCGCGACCTCGCGGCGGTCTACGCACCCACCGCGACCGGTGCCACGCTCTACGTCTCGACCGCCGCGTCGGAGACGACCGCGAGCGCCGCACAGAAGGTGTTCCTGCCGATCGCCTACGACCAGCACGTGCCGTTCCGGGTCGTCGACGTCGTACCCACGGGCGGCCAGGACACCACCGGCCAGGGGCTGTTCTTCCTGCTCGTGGCCCTGAGCGTCGGCGGGTACGCGTCCGCGATCGCCGTGGCCTCGGTCGCGACGAAGCTCCGTACCGTGTGGACCGCGGTCATCGGCCTGGCCACCGCCGGCGTCGTCGCGGGGATCGGTGTGGTCGTCGCCGGCCCGGTCTACGGCGTCATCACCACGCACCACTGGCAGGTGTTCCTGTTCGCCTGGCTCTACGACGCGGTCATCGTCGCGCTCGGCGTCGGGCTGCACCCCGTGCTCGGACGGTGGACCACCCCGATCCTCACGATGCTGTTCGTGATGCTGAACTTCACGTCCTCCGGTGGGATCTTCCAGCCGGCGTTCCAGCCGGGGTTCTTCGCCGCGCTGCACACCTTCTGGAGCGGCGCGGCGTGGTTGCAGGCCGCACAGGACCTGCAGTACTTCCCGGATGCGTCGCTCGGCCGGCCGTCCCTCGTGCTCGCCCTCTGGCTGGCGGCGGCACTCCTGCTCTGTGCCGTCGTGCACGGGCTCGTCGCACGCCGGACCCGCATCGCCCGCGAACGCGAGGTCACCCGGCTCGAGGAAGAAGAGGTCGTCGCCGCGTAGCGACGGTAGGTTGGGCGACGTGGACCTCAGCGCCGACCTGGACTTCGCCCGCTCCCTCGCCGACACCGCCGACACGATCAGCCTCGAGCGCTTCCGTGCCGCCGACCTGCACGTGACGAAGAAGGCCGACAGCACGCACGTCACCGACGCCGACCAGGCGGTCGAACGGGCCCTGCGCGAGCGGCTCGCCGCCGAGCGACCGGACGACGCGTTCCTCGGTGAGGAGACCACGGCCGACACCGGAGCCGAGGCCGTCAGCGAAGGGCACCGGCAGTGGGTGGTCGACCCGATCGACGGCACCGCCAACTACCTGCGTGGCGTGCCGGTGTGGGCGACCCTGATCGCGCTCGCGGTCGACGGTCGCCCGGTGCTCGGCGTCGTCAGCGCTCCGGCCCTCGGCAAGCGCTGGTGGGCGGCCGAGGGTTCCGGTGCGTTCTCGTTGGACGGACCGCTCCGGGTGTCCGGGGTCGCCGACCTGGCCGACGCCAGCCTGAGCTACAACAGCATCCAGCAGTGGGACGACGACGACCGCCTCGAGCCGCTCGTCGACCTGTCCCGCCGGGTCTGGCGCACCCGGGCCTACGGCGACATGTGGTCGTACATGATGGTGGCCGAGGGCGTCCTCGACGTCGCCGGCGAACCGGACCTGAAGCCGTGGGACATCGCCGCCCTCGTCCCCATCGTCGAGGAGGCCGGCGGTCGCTTCACCTCGCTCGACGGCGATCCCGGGCCCTGGCACGGCAGCGCCCTCGCCACGAACGGCCTGGTGCACGACGCCGTCGTCGAGGTCATCCGCCGCGAGTCCTAGGACGGCGGCCGAGCGGATCGGCCGCCCTCGAGCGGATCGGCCGCCCTCGAGCGGATCGGCCGCCCTCGAGCGGATCGGCCGCCGTCGAGCGGATCAGCCGCGGTCGGCGGGCTCCGCAGCCGCGTCGGAGCGCTCGGACTCCCCCTCGGACCGCCGCGCCGCCCGGCGACGTGCCACCAGGTCCGCACCCGCCAGCACCAACGCCAGCGCCATCAGCGACACCGTGAACGTCGTGCCGCTGCGGAACGCGTCGTGGTACGCGTCGAGCCGGCTGCCCGGTCCGGACCCGCCGGACCCCGACCCCGCCGTCTGGCTCCGGACGATGCCGTAGAAGATGCTCGTCGCGACCGCGGTACCGATCGCCGTCCCGACCCGCTGCCCGAGCTGCTGCATCGAGCCCGCGACACCGGACTGCTCGACGGGGATCTCGGCCAGGGTCAGCGTCTGGTTCGGTGACACCACGAACCCACCACCGAGACCACCCACCAGGAACGCTCCGGCCATCGCCCACGGGGTCACCTCCGGCGGAGTGGCGACCGCGGCGAGCATGAGCAGCAGGAAGCCGACGACGACCATCCCGAGCCCGGCGACGACCAGCGCCCGCCCGACCCGGTCGACGATCCGTCCGCCGATGTACGAGCCCACGGCACTCGTCGCCGCGAAGGGGATGCTCACCATGCCGGCGAACAGCGGCGAGAGGCCGAGGCCCTCCTGCAGGTAGAGCGTCACCATGAGGAAGGACGCCGGCAGCGCCGCGAAGTAGACGGCGACGATCGACAGTCCGTTGCGGTACGACGACAGTCGGAAGAGCTCGAAGTGCACCACGGGCGACTTGCCCTGCCGCTTGAACCGCTGTTCCCAGAGCACGAACAGCACGAGGAACACCGCGAAGCCGACCAGCCAGAACCAGCGCGTCGCGGAACCACCACCGCCGCTGGTCAGCACGAAGGGCAGCATCAGGGTGACGATGGCCGCACCGAGCAGCAGGATGCCGACGACGTCCAGTTCGCGGTCCTGCGCCGTCCCCTGAGCCCCCTTCGGCAGCAGGCGGATGGCGAAGACGAGCGCGGCGATGCCGAGGGGCACGTTCATCCAGAACAGCAGCCGCCAGCCGGACTCCTCGCCGCCGATCGCGATGAGGCCGCCACCGATGGTCGGGCCGAGTGCGGTGGAGATGCCGATCATCGCGCCGAACAGCCCGAACGCACGGCCCCGCTCCGGCCCTCGGAACAGCTGCTGCACGAGTCCGATGACCTGGGGCATCTGGATGCCGGCGGCGAAGCCCTGCAGGATCCGGGTGACGATCAGGACCTCGATGTTCGGCGCCACGGCGCACAGCAGACTCGATCCGGTGAACGCGCTGAGCCCCACGATGAACATGACCCGTCGGCTCTTCAGGTCGCCGAGCCGGCCGGCGGGCACGAGGGCGAGACCGAAGGCCAGCGCGTACCCCGCCACGATGAGCTGGAGCGACGAACTGGTGGCCCCGAGGGACTGCTCGATCGAGGGCAGCCCGACGTTCACCTTCGACAGGTCGAGGATCGTCAGGGCCGCGACCGCCACGCAGACGGCGAAGGCGCGCCACCGGGTGCGGTCGTCGAGGCGGGCGTCGGTCGGTTCGGCGTTGGACATCCCGTCCGTGGTACACCTGCGGCGACGAACACGGTCCGGACAGCCCTGTACCCCGGTTGGCTCCGACGGCCCCGATCGGCCCGTTCGGACACCCCGCAGCGAGCGGACGAGGGGCCCCCTCGTGGCCCCCCGTACTGGGGGCACGGATGTGGACATCCGTCCGCGCGAGTCCGCTCAGCGGGACGAGACCTGAGTTATCGTGCTCCAGACGGCAGGTCACGTGACGCCCTCGGATTCCCTAGATCCGAACGGTGGAACAGACCCGTCGTGTTCGTCCGAAGACCCTAACCCGAGGGGTGATACAGACGATGACATCATCGTTCCCGAGCGGAACCGAGTGCACCCTCACTCGACGACCGCATCCAATCCACGACAGTTCCGGCGCGCGCTCAGTCGCCGCCTCTCGTCCGCGCTCCGCCACGGTCACCCGCCGTGCAGCAGCCCGGTCCGCCGCAGTGCGCTCCGTCGCAGCGACCCCCGTGTTCGCCGACGCCCTCCTCGCAGCATCCGCCTCCGGACCCGGAGGCCGGTGAGTCATGGCACTCACCGGTCGACGTCTCGAGGTCGACCGGATCGCGACCCTCGCAGTGCTCCCACGGGAGTCCGCGATGGTCGTGGTCGGCGACCCTGGTTCCGGACGCAGCAGCGTCCTCGACGCGGTCTCGAACCGCGTTTCCCTGCCCATCGTCCGGGTCGGTGTCAACGGGAGTGAATCCCGCTGGCCACTGGCCGGGGTGACCTCCCTGTTCACCGCGCTGGACGACCCACGAGCGACCGCGCACATCGCCCACCTGCTGCAGGCCGGTGGGACCGCGGCCGCTGTGACGGCCGGACTGGCGGCGGCGCACGACTTCCTCGACGCCGTGCACGCTCTGACCCTGCCGCCGACGCTCGTCCTCATCGACGACCTCGACCGGATGGACACGGAGAGCCAGGAGCTCATCGCGTTCCTCGCCGGACGGCTCGCGGGCACCGCCCTGCGCGTCGTGGCGACGGTCCGCTCGGTGCCGTCGGACGGTCCGCTCGCGGCCCTGCCGACCCTGCGCATCGAACCGCTGCCGTCGGACGAGGCCCTGCTCCTCGCCCGGTCCATGGCACCGGCCGAGGCGAACGACGGCGTCCTCGCCGTCCTCGCCGAGGAGACCGGCGGCAACCCCGGCGCGCTCCGCGAACAGCTCGCGGTGCTCACCCGGGAGCAGCTCACCGGTGCCGAGCCGATCGTGCTCCCGCTCCGCCCCACTCCGACCACCGAGGCCATCGCTGCGCTCGCACTCGAGCCGGCCGCAGGACGCGATCTGGACGTCCTCGCGAAGCTCGCCCTGGTGCCCGTCGCGAAGACCACGGCGTGGGACCGGGACGAGCTGGACGACCTGGTCGGGGCCGGTCTCGCGACCGTCCGCGGGCAGAGCGTCACCGTGCGGCATCCACTGGTCCGTTCCGCGCTCTACTGGCGGATGCCCGCCCGTGACCGCCGCGCGGCACACGCCGAGCTGGCCACGGCGAGCGCCGAGAGCGACCCGCGGTCGGCCGCATGGCACCGGAGCTTCGTCGACGACGTCCCCGACGTGGTCGCGCTGCTGCAGGCCGCACGGTCGTACGTCGTGGACGGTGCCGTGCACGCCGCGATCGCGCTGACCGAGCGTGCCCTGCACATCGGTGGCGGGACCGAGGACGAGCACGTCGCGCTCCTCGGGGTCGCGGAGGCCATGCTCGGCAAGCGTCTGCTCGGTTTCGCCGCGCGGTACCTGGCGGCGCTCCGTCCGTTCCGGACGACGCCGAACGAGGTCCGCCGACTGCGTCTGCAGTACTCGGCCGAGTACCTCAGCGGTGACGCCGTGCACGCGGACGAGTTGCTCGTCCCCGTCGACGCGACCGACCCCACCGAGGTGGACGCCGTGGCCGGACTGATGGCCATGGTGGCGTGCTTCCGCGCCGAGGCGTGGGAGCTCGACCAGGCGAAGGACCTGCTGCACCGGATCGAACCGCTCGAGGCGTCGGCGTCCGCGCACACCCTCGAGATCACGACGACCGCGCGCGAGCTCATCGCCGCGGTGGACGGCGTGCTGCCGCCCGACACCGAGCTGCACGACGGGCTCGCGACGTCGGCGCTCGTGGCGATGTCCGACCCGGCCCTGCTGCTCCTCGCCCACGCGCTGAGCATCGGCGAGCGCTACCGGAGCGCGCGACGGGTGTTCGCACTCGTGCTCGCCCGTGGGCAGGAGTCCGCGGCGGTGTGGAACGAGGCGGCCCGGTACCTGACGTCCGAGAACGAGGTGCGCTCCGGCAACTTCCGGCAGGCGCTCCGCGCGATCGACGTCTGGGAGTCCGGCTCGTCCGTCGCCGAGCGGCTGCGTGAGCCGTCCCGGGCGATCGCCGTCGCGTGGCGGCACTTCGCCGAGGGCCGGTCGGCCGAGGCGCTCGACGTGGTGGACCGGTGCCTCGAGCACCGTTCGACGAGTCGGCTCTGGGGTGCGACGGCGAAGCTGCACGCGCTCCGCGGCAAGGTCCTGCTGCTCGACGGTCGGCTCGACGAGGCAGCGACCGCGCTCGAGGCCGCCGACGCGATCGGCCGGTCGCTCCGGAACCCGGCGGTGCTCCGGCACCTCGGTGACCTGGTCGAGGCGTACGTGCGCCTCGGTCGGATCGACGATGCCCGGACGATCACGGCCCGTCTCGCTGCGGACCACCACGCCCGCCCGGGTCGGTGGGGTGCCCTGGTGCTGGCGCGGAGCCTGGCGCTCGTCGCCGACGACACCACCCGCGAGTCGGCTCGTCGCCGCGCGCTGGAGCTGTTCCAGCCGCACGACTCGCAGTACGAGCGGGCCCGGACGTTCGCGGCGCTGGCCGCGGTCGGCAACCCCGCGGAGCGTCCGCGCCTGGGTGCGGCGGCCGCAGCGGCCTACGAGGCGGCGGGCCTGCGTCGTCCGCTCGTGACCCCGGCGCCGGCTGCGGCGATGCCGCCGTTCGGCACGGGCTCGTCGTCGGTCCGGTCCGCGCCGGTGCTGTCGCCGGCGTTCCCCGGGACGCCGCGCAGCGCGCCGGACGCGTCGGCGGTGCTCACGTCGCTGACCGCCGAGGAGCGCGCGGTGGTGCAGAAGGTCACCGAGGGGTACCGCAACCGTGAGATCGCGTCGTCGCTGTTCATGTCGCAGCGCACGGTGGAACTGCGGCTCACGCAGATCTACCGCAAGGTCGGCGCGCGGTCGCGATCGCACCTGGTCGCGCTCCTCACGTAGGAGACGCCACCACAGGATGAAGGGGAGGCCCGGTACCAGCTGGTACCGGGCCTCCTGTCCGTCTGCGCTCCACGTCTTCACGCAACCGACCTCGCAGGCTCGGTCGGCGCTGGCGCCGCGCGCCGCTGGCGCGTCGCTCCACGCGAAGCGCGCGCGGTTGCGGGAGTCCGCACGCGCCCGCAGGGCGGTGTGCCCCCGCGCGCGGGGAACCGCAAGAGCGGCCGACCGGTGTTGCCGTGGGGTCGGCGGCGGGTGAGGCTTCTCCTGCACCGACCGCCGTGCCCCTCCCCCGGGGCCAGCCCGCGGTACCCCCGTCCGGTACCCGAGCCCCTCGGCCCAACGACACCGACGTCCGTCCTCGCCTGATCCGAGGACGGGCGCCGGTTCCCCCGCCCAGGGGACCCGGACGCGCGGCAGACCCGACGGCGGTCGGTGCAGCCCCACCGCCCCGTTCCACCCACCCTCGCTCCCCCGAAGGGACAACCGATGTGCGGCATCATCGCGGCCCGCGTGTCTGACGACGCGACCCCCTACCTGCTCGACGGACTCGAACGACTCGAGTACCGCGGGTACGACTCCGCCGGCATCGCCGTCCGGACGGCCGTCGGCGGCGCCGAGACGATCCGCTCGGTCTCCCGCGTCGGCGACCTGCGCACGCTCGTCGCGGCCCGTTCCGGCGACGCGCTCACCGGCATCGGCATCGGCCACACCCGCTGGGCCACGCACGGTGCGGTGCGTGAGGCGAACGCACACCCGCACGCCGACTGCACCGGCCGGATCTCGATCGTGCACAACGGCATCATCGAGAACGCGGAGCGGCTGCGGCAGACGCTCGAGGCGCAGGGGCACCGGTTCCGGTCCGACGTCGACTCCGAGGTCATCGCCCACCTGGTCGAGCGGGCCCTGACGGTCGACCCGGACCTGATGCTCGCGGTGCAGATCGCGACGGCGCAGCTCGAGGGGTCGTGGGCGATCGTGGTGCTGGACGCCCGGGACGGCCGGATGGTCGTGGCGGCGGACCGTTCCCCGCTGGTCGTCGCCCGCTCCGGCCGCGGTGACTTCGTGGCGAGCGACATCGGTGCGATCGCCGAGTGGTGCGAGACGTTCGTGGCGCTCCGCGACGGCGACGTCGTCGAGCTCGGCGAAGCCTGGACCTGGTCGTCCGACGGCATCACGGTGCCCGTGCCGTTCCCCACGGCGTCCCCGTTCGCCGCGGCCGCGCTCGACCTCGGTGACCACACCGACCACATGGCCAAGGAGATCGGCGAGCAGGCCGACGTCGTCGCGACGATCCTGGACCGGGTGGCCCGGCGCACCGCCGACGGCAGCATGTGGGTGGGCCTCGGTCTGGCCGGCTTCCACCGGCTGGCGATCGTCGCCTGCGGCACGTCGTTGAACGCCGGTCAGGTGATCGCGACGGCACTGCGCGGGATCGGCGGGGTGCCGACCGACATCGTCGTCGCGAGCGAGGCCGACCAGGCCGTGCTCGGTCCTGGCACCCTGGTCGTCGCGATCAGCCAGTCCGGTGAGACGGCCGACGTGCTCCGCGCCCTGGACCGGTTCGAGGACCGCCACCCGGTGCTCGCGCTGACGAACAACATGCACTCCTCGCTGGCCCGACGAGCGGACGCCGTGCTCGACTGCCACGCCGGTCCGGAGATCGGGGTCGCCGCCACGAAGACGTTCACGGCGCAGGTCGTCGTCGGCGTCGCGGCGATGATCGCCGCGATGGTCGCCTCCGGCCGCATCGAGCCGTCGCACGCCCAGGTGCTCGTCGACGAGCTGCTCGACCTGCCCGCCCGGATCGAGCACGCCGCGCGGGTGTCCGCCGAGCGGATGCCGCTGCTGGCGTCGAGCGTCAAGGAGGCGACCGGATTCCTGTTCCTCGGCCGTGGCACCGGGCTGCCGTACGCCGCCGAGGGCGCCCTGAAGCTCAAGGAGCTCAGCTACCGCTGGGCCGAGGCCTACCCCGCCGGTGAACTCAAGCACGGACCGCTCGCCCTGGTGGACGAGGGCACACCGGTGGTCGTCATCGACCACGGCGAACCGAAGATCCGGTCGGCGATCGCCGAGGTCCGGGCCCGCGGTGGTTTCGTCATCACCATCGGCGGCGAGTCGGCGGACATCCCCGCGCTCGGCCGCCGTGGCACCGGTGGCCTGGCCTGGGGCGCGATGACGGCGCCGTGGGGTCCGCTCGAGGCCGTCGTGCCGCTGCAGATGCTCGCCCGTGAACTCGCCCTGCAGCTCGGGTGCGACGTCGACAAACCCCGGAACCTGGCGAAGTCGGTGACGGTCGAGTAGCCGGGCGCCGACGCGTGAACCGCCTGACGGTGTTCCTCGCCGTCCTCACCGCCCTGGCGATCGCCAGCACCGTGGTCCTGGTCACGGTGGTGCTGACGACCGCCGTGCTCCCCTGACGCCGGTCCCGCAGGATCTTCCTGGGCGGGGCTGCGATGCTGGTGGCTTGACCACCGCAGCCCCGCCCCTCGTCTTCGTCGCGCTCCTCGTCGGCGCCGTCCTGCCGTTCGTGCCGTTCGTCGGCCGTGTGGCACGCATCGCCGCCACCATCGCGCACGAGGTCGGGCACGCGATCGTCGTCGTGCCGTTCGGCGGACGGATCCAGCGCATCGAACTGCACCCGGACGGCTCCGGCGAGGCCTGGGTCCAACTCGGACGGGTGCCCGGCGGCATCCGGTGGCTCGTCCGCATCCTCAACCTGTACGCCGGCTACAGCGCGCCCCTGTGGGCGGGTGTGCTCCTGGTCACCGGGGTGCTGCACGGCTCCCGCTGGCTGCCCGTGGTGGTGCTCGCGGTCATCGGCCTCGTGGCGCTCGCCTTCGTCCGGAACTGGTTCGGCCTGCTCGTCGTGCTCGGCTTCGACGCCCTCGCCCTGTGGGTGGCCGTCCGCCCGTCCGAGGTGACCGTGCTGGTGGTCGCCGCCGTCGGGGCCTTCTTCGTCGTCGACGGCCTGCGGTCGGTGGTGCAGGTCGGTCGCTGGCTGCTCACCGGCGCCCGGGTGCAGACCGACTTCCACATCGCCGCAGCCGAGATGCGGGTGCCGGCGTCGCTGTGGTTCGTGCTGTTCGTCCTCGTCAACGCCGTCGCAGTGTGGCTGGCGCGTGAGCCCCTGCTCCAGGTCTGGGACACCGTCGTCGCCGGGGTCCGCGCGCTCGTCTGAGGGGTGGCGGCCACGTAACCGGGGGCCGCAAATCGCCTGTCCGCTCCGAGGGGCTGCGAGGCTACCGCCACACGACCCCCGGAGGTGTCCCATGGCGACCGACGACCACGGCTTCGCGACTGAACAGGTGCACGGCGGCTTCGTGCCCGACGCCGGGCACGGCGCCCGGGTGCCCGCGATCCACATGTCCTCCGGGTTCCTGTTCGACGACTTCGACCAGGCCCGTGACCGCTTCGCCGACACCGACGACGGCTACACCTACACGCGACTCGGCAACCCCACGAACGCCGACGTCGAGCGTCGCGTGGCGCTGCTCGAACGCGGGGTCCAGGCGATCCTGGTCGGCAGCGGCCAGGCGGCGGCGACCGTGGCGTTCCTCGGTCTGCTGCAGACCGGCGACCACGTCGTCAGCGCCCGGAGCATCTACGAGGGCACCCGCGGACTGCTGCTGCAGAACCTCGGCCGGCTCGGCATCGAGGTCGACTTCGTCACCGACGCCCGCGACCTCGACGCCTGGGCTGCCGCGGTCCGGCCGAACACCAAGGCGTTCTTCGCCGAGACGATCCCCAACCCGAAGAACGACGTCCTCGACATCGCCGGCGTCGCCGAGACCGCGCACCGCGCCGGGGTCCCGCTGATCGTCGACAACACCCTCGCCACGCCGTACCTGGTGCGCCCGGTCGAGCACGGTGCGGACATCGTCGTGCACTCGGCGTCGAAGTTCCTGTCCGGGCACGGTGCCGGACTCGGCGGGGTGGTCGTCGACGGCGGCCGTTTCGACTGGTCCGCCGCCCCCGAGCGCTGGACGCACCTGACCAGCCCCGAACGGTCCCTCGGCGGCGAGAGCTACGTCGAGCGGTACGGCAACCGGGCGTTCGCCGTGTTCGCCCGCGACGTCGTCGCCGCACGCATCGGTCCGGCGCCGTCCCCGTTCAACGCGTTCCTGCTCCGCCAGGGCATCGAGACGCTGTCGCTGCGGGTGGAACGCCACTGCGCGAACGCGCTGGCCGTCGCGTCCTGGCTGGACCAGCAGCCGGAGGTGACGAGCGTCGACCACGCGGGCCTGGCCTCCAGTCCGTTCCACGACCTCGCCCAGCGCTACCTGCCCCGTGGGGCCGGATCCGTCTTCGCCTTCACGCTCGCCGGTGGCGGAGCCGCCGCGCGCGCGTTCATCGACGCCGTGCAGCTGTTCAGCCGGATGACCCACCTGGGCGACGTCCGCTCGCTGATCCTGCACCCGGCGACCACCACCCACGCCGGCCGCACGCCGGAAGAACGCGCCGAGCAGGGCATCGACGACGGCCTGATCCGGCTGTCGGTGGGCATCGAGGACATCGCGGACCTGCTCAGCGACCTGGAACGCGGGTTCGCCGCCGTGCGGTCCGCAGCGACCACCGGCCTGGAGGCACGTGGAGCGTCCGACGCGCACCGCTCGGCGGTCGATGGGCCGGCCCTCGACCGGCAGGAGCGCTGAATGGCCGAGCTGCAGCACTTCGGGTACTTCTTCTCGCGGGGCTTCGGCCCGCAGGCGTGGGGCCGGTCCGACTGGGACTGGGGCCACGACTGGACGAAGCCCGACCTGTACCAGCAGTCCGTCCGGACACTCGAGCAGGCCGGCATGGACCTGGTCATCGCCGAGGACGCCGTCTCGCTCGGGAACCCCGCGACCCTCGACCTGCGCATCCGGCAGGCGTACGGCGGCCCGAAGCACGACCCGCTGCTGCTCGCCCCGTACCTGTTCGCCGCCACCTCGCACATCGGCATCGCGCCGACCGTCAACGCGGGGATCACCCCGCCGTACCTGGCGGCACGGCAGTTCGCGACCCTGGCACACCTGTCCTCGGACCGCCTGGGGATCAACGTCGTCACCGACGTCGGCAGTGCACGGCACGCCGGCCTGCCGCCGCTGCCCCACGACCAGGCGTACGACCGCGCCGAGGAGTGGATCACGCTGCTCCGCCGACTCTGGCACTCGTGGGGCGACGGGTACGTCGGGGCACCGGACTCCTGGCACTTCGCGGACGGGGACGCCCTCGACGCGTTCCACCACGAGGGCACCCACTTCACCGCCGACGGGCCGCTCAACGCGTTGCCGCTCGCCTCGGACCCGGTCGTCGTCTCCCCCGGCGGCTCCGGTCGTGGGCTCGCGTTCGCCGGGACCCACTCGGACGTGCAGCTCGCGCTCGCGCCGTTGTCGGCCGCCGCGGTGACGGACTACCGAGCACGGGTGATCGCCGCAGCGGAAGCGGCGGGGCGCTCCGCGTCGGACCTGCGGATCCTGTTCGTGCTCAAGCCGGTGATCGTGTCCTCGCCGGAGGAGGCCGACCGCATCGTCGCGGCGTCCGAGCACCCCACCGACGACGCGCTGCGTGCGGCGGCGATCGCGTGGTCGAGCGACTCCGAGACCGACCTGCTCGCGCTCGACCTGGACGCCCCGGTACCCGACGGGACCTTCGGCGACCACGTCTCGGCCGGCACGATCCGCGGGCTGCTCGGGGACACCCCGGACGCACCGCTGCGGGAGCTGCTCACCCGCAAGGCGCGGCAGGGGCGGATCGCGTCACGCTCGGGGTTCGTGGGGACCGCCGACGAGTTCGCGGACTTCGTCGAGGAGCTCGGCAGCGACGCCGACAACGACGGGATCATCTTCTCGGGTGACCTGCACCCGGCGCAGATCCACCGGACGTTCGGCGACCTGGTGCCGGTGCTCCGGCGCCGCGGGCTCCTGCGACGGGAGTACGGCGCCGGAGGGATCCGGGCGAACCTGTTCGACTTCTAGCGGGAGCGGCGGCGAGCTACTTCTTCTTGGACTTCTTGTCGTCGTCCTTCTTGGACTGCTTCTTGCCGTCGTCCTTCTTCGACTGCTTCTTCTTGCCGTCGTCCTTCTTCGACTGCTTCTTCTTGCCGTCGTCCTTCTTCGACTGCTTCTTCTTGCCGTCGTCCTTCTTCGACTGCTTCTTCTTGTCGCCGTCCTGCTTGGACTTCTTCTTCTTGCCGTCGTCCTGCTTCGACTTCGCCTTGCTCGCACCCGTCGGCAGCGGCAGGACGGCCGACACGGCCTCCCGCTCCGCCTGCGAGGCGTCGGCGTCGCCGGGCGCAGCCTCGGTCTCCGGCGACTCCACCCCGTCAATCGGCGCGACGACCACGGCGGAGCCGGTGTCCAGCTCGACGTCGACCGCGTGCTCCTCGAGCACCGGCGCCAGGGCATCGGCGACCCGTTCGACCGTGAGCACCGCGTCCGCCTCGGCGAGTCGGAGCAGCGCCTGTGCGGTCCGCACGCGGGTCGTGGACCGGCGCGCGAGGACGTCGGACCGTGCCCCCTCGAGGAACGTCCGCAGGGCGCGTTCCACGACGGAGCGGCCGCGCGGGGCAGCGCGGTCGAGCCGGTCGAGTTCCCCGGCGACCCCGGAGACGTCGTCGGCGACGTGCTCGTGCCGGACCGACTCGATGAGCGCGGCGATGGCGGCGGCGGCACGTTCCACCCCGGCGGAGCGCTGGTCGAGCACGACGAGCATCTCGACCACCGACCCGTACGTGACGGTCTCGAGCCGCACCGGTTCGGCACCGCGGCCGCGGACGACCAGTCGGGTGTCGGGGTTCGGCAGCCAGGCAGCGAGGGCGGCGACCGTGGCGACGGAGCCCACGATCCGCTCGTACTCGCTGAGCACCACTCGTTCTTGCTCCCGCAGACGGACACGGATCGCGATCTCCTGCACCACGTGCTGACCTCTCGTTCGGGTTCGACGCGAGCATGTTCTGCGCGCCTGCTCCGCAGCGTAGTCCTCGGACGTGGCGGAACAGGAAACGCCCCGGCACTGTCCAGGGGACGGTGCCGGGGCGTTCAGGTGGCTCAGCGTGACAGCGGTTCGTCGTTCGGCGAATGGTGGAGATGGGGGGAATCGAACCCCCGTCCATCGCTGCAATTCGACGTCTTCTACGGGCGTATCCGGATAGTTCGTTCTGCTCGGCCCCGTCCTTTGCTACCGGCTTCTAGGACGACGGGCCCAGTCTCAGTGCAAGTCCCGCACGGCCCTGAGGCGCAACCGTGCAGCAAGTCCTCTGGATGACGTCGGGATCAGGTTAG
>Ga0308170_10000252_pt1 | contig 82715 bp, 76 predicted proteins | sample PhyBR2_2_FD_202136 | JGI IMG/M metagenome (GOLD analysis project Ga0308170, IMG submission 202136) | Phyllosphere microbial communities from UC Gill Tract Community Farm, Albany, California, United States - DLSLSB.R2 | ecosystem: Host-associated > Plants > Phyllosphere > Unclassified | place... | reverse complement strand
TTGAAGGGCCAAGGCGTCACCAGCATCATCATCAGCCACAAACTCAACGAAATCCGCAAGGTGGCCGACGCCGTCACCATCATCCGCGACGGCAGGACCATCGAGACCCTGCGCCTCGACGAAGGCCAGATCACCCAGGAACGGATCATCCGCGGGATGGTGGGCAGGGACCTGGAGAGCCTTTACCCGGACCGCGAGCCGAACATCGGCGAAGAAGTCCTTCGGATTGAGGACTGGTCCGTGCGCCACCCCCAGGACCACACCCGCATGGTGGTCAACAACGCCAACCTGCACGTCAGGAAAGGCGAAGTGGTGGGCCTGGCCGGCCTCATGGGCGCCGGGCGCACCGAACTTGCCATGAGCGTCTTCGGCCGCACCTACGGTACCGCCACCTCAGGCAAGGTCTACAAATACGGCGAGGAAATCAACACCGCCACCGTCTCCGACGCCATCCGGCACGGCATCGCGTACGCCACGGAGGACCGCAAGCACTATGGCCTGAACCTCATCGAGGACATCAAGCGCAACATCTCCCTTGCGGCTCTGGGCAAGCTCGCCAAACGCGGTTTTGTAGACAAGAACCAGGAAACCGTCGTCGCCAACGGCTACCGGAAGAGCATGAACATCAAGGCGCCTTCGGTTGCCGCCATTACCGGAAAGCTTTCCGGCGGCAACCAGCAAAAGGTGGTGCTGAGCAAATGGATGTTCTCAGATCCTGACGTGCTCATCCTCGACGAACCCACCCGCGGGATCGATGTCGGCGCCAAATACGAGATCTACACGATCATCGCCAAACTCGCGGCCGAAGGAAAAGCGGTGATCGTCATTTCCTCGGAGCTTCCCGAACTCCTGGGAATCTGCGACCGCATCTACACCCTCGCCGCCGGCCACATCACGGGTGAAGTTCCCATCGCCGAGGCCACCCAGGAAACCCTGATGCACTACATGACCAAAGAGAAGGAATAGCGAAATGTCCGCCTTACGAGAATCGCTCGGATTCCTCACAAGCCGCCTCCGCCAGGTTGGCATCTTCGTAGCCCTGATCCTGATCGTCCTGCTGTTCCAGGGACTGACGGGCGGAATCCTGCTTGAACCGCAGAACGTCACCAACCTGGTGGTCCAGAACAGCTATATCCTCATCCTCGCCATCGGCATGGTCATGGTGATCATCGCGGGCCACATCGATCTTTCCGTCGGATCGGTGGCGGGGTTCATCGGCGCCGTTGCGGGCGTCATGATCGTCCACTGGGGCTGGCCCTGGTGGGCCGCGATCCCGGCGTGCCTGCTGGTCGGCGCGCTCGTCGGGGCCTGGCAGGGTTACTGGATCGCGTACGTCGGCATCCCGGCCTTCATCGTCACGCTGGCGGGCATGCTGATCTTCCGCGGCCTGACGCTCATCACGCTGAAGAACCAGCAGATCACCCCCTTCCCGGCCGAGCTTCGGGCTTTGGGCGGTGGATTCCTTCCGGATATTTCCGGCGGTACCTCCGTCCTGGAATGGCTCACCGTCATCCTGGGTGTCGGCGCCACGGCGGCCCTGCTCATCCAGGCCCTGAAGGAGCGGCGCATCCGCCGGAAGTTCGACCTCGAAAGCGAGCCCCTGGTCTGGTTCGTCATCAAGACCACCTTCACCGCGCTGCTCATGCTCATCATCACGTTCCTGCTCGCGTCCTACCGCGGGACGCCGATCGTGCTGGTGGTCCTGGCAGCGCTGGTGATCGCCTACACCGCACTGATGAACAACAGCGTCTTCGGCCGCCACACTTACGCCATCGGCGGCAACCTCCACGCCGCCGAACTCTCCGGGATCAAGACCAAGGCCGTCACGTTCCGGCTCTTCGTGAACATGGGCGTCCTCTCGGCATTGGCCGGGCTGGTCTTCACCGCCAGGCTCAACTCGGCACAGCCGGCCGGTGGAACCGGCTTCGAGCTGGATTCGATCGCCGCAGCCTTCATCGGGGGCGCCGCCGTCACGGGCGGCATTGGAACGGTCGCCGGGGCGATGATCGGTGGCCTCATCATGGGTGTGCTCAACAACGGCATGTCCATCCTGGGCCTCGGCACGGACTACCAGCAGCTCATCAAGGGCCTGGTGCTCCTGGTCGCCGTCGGTTTCGACATCTTCAACAAGAACCGCAGTGGCGGTGGTGGCGAGCTGGGGAAGCGCTTCAAGCTGAAGACCTCCCCACCGCCTGCCGAGGAGAAACCTGCCCCGGCGGCCAGTGAAACGGTCGAGGCCGGCGTTAAGTAGGCCAGGTCAAGTCGGAGCACCGCACCGTACGCCCTGAAGGCTCCCGGAGCGCTGGACACACACGTCCGGGGCCCGGGAGCCTTCGCGTTACGGGCCCGCCGTTCGGTACCTGATGTTTAGGGGGCAGCCGCCCCGCTGGCGACATCCGCCGGCGCACGCCGCCGCCGGCTCAACAGGATGAAGGGCGCGGCCAGCACCTGGATGGCACCGCCCATGGCCAGTGAGGCGGGGTAGCCGTAGATGTCGGCGGCCCGGCCCAGCACGGGCTGCACCACCACTCCCCCGCTCGATCCCATGAGCGAGGCGAAGCTCAGGACCGTCGCCCGCTGCTTCGAGGCGATCATGTCATTCAGGTAGGCCTGGCGCACCGGCGTGCCGGCTGAGGCAACCACGGCCCACAACGCCAGGAGCACCAGGGCCAGCCAAAAGATGTTGGTGGCCAGGAGCACCACCAGGACCACCGAACTGGTGATGGTGGAGATGATCAGCACGGTGGTGCGCCGGCGGACCAGCTTCCGGACCAGCGGGGCCAGGAATCCGCCCAGGATATCGGCGCCCGCAACGATGGCAGCTGCCAGGCCGGCGATGGAGTAGGCCTTGGGGTCGCCGAAGAGCTGCAGCAGGTAAGGCTGCAGGGCATAGAAGACGTAGAAGGCAACGCCTTCGGTGAACGGGGCGGCCAGCATCATGAACCGGACCGGCGGATTCCCCAGGCCGCCCTCCACCGAGGCGCGAAGCACGGCACGGGTGGCCTGCAGCGGGTGGGCCGAACGCTCCGGTGTGAAGCCGACGTCGTGCATGAGCAGGAAGGCGACGGCGAACATGGCCACCAGGACCCCGACGCGCAGCAGGAACGGCACGCCCAGGTTTGTTGCCTGCGCGATCACCCCGCCTGCCACCGAACCGGCCAGCATGGCGATGCCGGACACCATCTGGCCCCGGCCCAACACCGCTTCCAGGCCGCCGTCGTAGCCCGAAAAGTGCAGCGCGTCCACCAGCCAGGCTTCCACGGCTCCGGAGAAGAACGTGAAGCCCAGGCCCAGCAGCGCAGACACCGCGGCCCACCACCAGAACGGCGCCGACAGCTGCCACAGCAGATAGTAGAGGTACGTGGACCCGGCCAGGGTCACGGTGCCCAGCAGGAAGGACGCGCGGCGGCCCCAGCTGTCCGCGACCACCCCGGTGGGTACCTCGAAGAGCACCATCCCTGCCGTGAAGAAGGCATTGGCGGCGAACGCTTCCAGGTTGTTCAGCCCGGCGTCGAGGAGGAACAGCGTATTGATGCCCCAAATGAACGAGGCCGCGAGGGTGTTTCCCAGCGTCAGCGTCAGGTAGATGCGTTGGATCCTTCGTGCTGCGGCGTTCACTGCGCGGCGCTCTTTGGAGCTGTTCCTGCCCGGCCGGATCAGGACGGGCTGAAGTTTGGCGGAACGGGATCGTGGCGCAGGTACTGCCGGCGGAAGCGTCCCGTGCCGGCGGTCAGGGCGCGCAGTTCGACTGCATACCGCAGGAGCTCCTGGTCCGGGACCTCGGCGCTGATCTCGGTGAGCCCCTCCCCCGACGAGGTGGTGCCGGTGAGGCGCCCGCGGCGGCCGGACAGGTCACTCATCACCGTGCCCACATGTTCATCGGCAACCATGATGGACACTGTCGACACCGGTTCCAGCAGTTGGATCTTCCCCGCCGCCGCGGCTTCGCGCAGGGCCAGGGCGCCGGCCGCCTGGAAGGCGGCATCGGAGGAATCCACGCTGTGGGCCTTGCCGCCCACCAGGGTCACGCGCAGATCGACCACCGGGAAGCCAGCCGAAACCCCCTTATCCATCTGCGCCCGGATGCCCTTTTCGATGGACGGAATGAAGGTTCCGGGGATGACCCCGCCAACCGTCTTGTCCACGAATTCGAAGCCGCCGCCCCGGTCCAGCGGTTCCACCTCGATGTCGCACACCGCATACTGGCCGTGGCCGCCGGACTGTTTGACGTGGCGCCCGTGGCCCGTGGCGGGGGCGGCGAAGGTCTCCCGCAGCGGGGTCACCACTTCCACAGTATGGAGCTTCACGCCCTGTTCCCGCAGCCGGTCCAGGACCACCTCCGCGTGGGCTTCACCCATGCACCACAGCACCAGCTGGTGCGTTTCGGCATTCCTGTCCACGCGCAGGGTGGGGTCCCCGGCGGCAATCCGCCCCAGGCTGCGCGCCAGGGCGTCCTCGTCACTGCGGGAATCGGCTTCCACGGCGACCGGCAGCAGGGGTTCCGGCATCTCCCAGGTGGCCAGCAGGAGCGGGTTCTCCCGCGCGGAAATGGTGTCCCCTGTTTCAGCGCTGCCCAGTTTTGCCAGGGCGCACATGTCTCCTGCCACACAGTAGGGAACGGGGCGAAGAGTGGCGCCCAGCGGGGAGTAGATGTGGGTCACGCGTTCGTCGGTGTCGTGGTCCTGGTGGCCTCGGTCGGCCAGGCCGTGGCCACCCACATGGACGGGCGAATCCTCGCGCAGGGTCCCGGAAAAGACCCTGACCAGGCAGATGCGCCCCAGAAAGGGATCGTTGGAGGTCCGCACCACCTCGGCGGCGAGCGGACCGGACGGATCACAGGCCAGGCTTCCGGCCGGCTCCCCCGAAAGGCCGGTGGCGTCCGGCAAGCTGCGTTCCACTGGCGCCGGGAAGGCGCGCACCAGCAGGTCAAGAAGTTCCGCCGTGCCCAGTCCGGTGACGGCGGACGTGGGCAGCACGGGAAAGAAGGAACCGCGGGCGACGGCGGTCTCCAGGTCGGCAGCCAGTGCCGCGGTGTCGATGTCCCCGCCTTCCAGGTAGCGGTCCATCAGCGTCTCGTCCTCGCTTTCAGCGATGATGCCCTCGATGAGGGCACCCCTGGCCATTCCGGCCTCCTCCCGTTCGTCCGCCTCCGCGGCGCGGACTTCAGGTGCGGCGTCCCCGCTGGAATAGTCCGTTACCTCCTGCGCGAGCAGTCCCAGCAGGCCGGTGGCCTCGCCCCCTGTCCGCACCGGGACGCACAGGGGCAGGACGCCGTCGCCGAAAGCTTTCTGGCAGGCGGCCAGGGCGGCGTCGTAATTTGCCCGCGGATGGTCCATCCGGGTGATCACGACGGCGCGCGGCAACCGCATGTGCTCACACTCGCCCCACAGCGCGGTGGTGGTCGCATCAATCCCGTCTACGGCGGACACCACGAACAGCGCGGCGTCGGATGCCCGGAGCCCTGCGCGCAGCTCGCCGATGAAGTCCGGGTACCCCGGAGTGTCCAGCAGGTTCACCTTGATGTCATCCACCACCAGCGGCACCAGGGACAACGTGACGGACCGCTGCTGGTGCACAGCCGCGGGATCCGAATCACCCACTGTCGTACCGTCCGCGATGGAGCCCTTGCGGGTGATCATGCCGTTGGCTGCCAGCAGCGCCTCGACCAGCATCGTCTTCCCGGCACCGGAGTGCCCCACCAAAGCCACATTCCGGATCCGTGCCGGGTCCTGGGCAGCGATGCAGGCGGCCTGGTCGGCGCGCTTCGCATCAGGCCCGTTCCTGCCGCCTGCCGCCCGCGCTGACTCCCGGGTGCTTTTCACCGACATTGGAACCTCCTGGCATCATCGCCGACCGGACCGGATGTGTCCTCTGATTCGACACCCTGGCGGGCAGGACGGCAAGAGCGGAGGCTATTTGCTGCGGGCTTTTCGGGTAGCGGCGTCGTTGGCTTTTTGGAGCGCCTTGACCAGTTGCTCCTTGTCCATCTTCGACCTGCCCTTGACGTCCAGTTCCTTGGCCAGCTTGTACAGGTGTTCCTTGGACGCGTTGGCATCCACGCCGCCGGCGGTGGATCCGGATGAGCGGACGCCCTGCTCCGCACGTTCATCGGACGGGCCGCGTTTCTCCTTGGGCTCCCAGTGGTCGCCCACCTTCTCGTAGCTGTGCTTCAGCGAGGCGTACGCCGCGCGGGCAGCCCGTTGTTCGTCGTGGTCGTAGGACTCCAGAGCCGAATCATAGGTCTTGGCGAACGTGTCCTGGGCCTTCTGTTCAGAACGCTGCAGGGTCGAGGGAATTTCGTCCTTGCGGGCATGGTCGTTCCTGCCGGTCTTGGGCATGGCACCCATCCTCCTTTAGTCAGCACGCTGATCATTCGGATGGATCCAGCTTAGACCCGGAGGTTGTCGTGAGCCCCCTGTCGGATTCGAACCGACGACCCCCGCTTTCGATCCGACTGCCTAAATGAACCTCGAAAGTAGTCCAAAAGCACCGGAATCTAGCGGTTTTTGCAGCTCATAACAGGCAGTGAATAGTGGTCGTTTGTCGTTGATTATGGTGAGTTAATGGTGAGTCGGTGGCATCGTTCTCGACTATCGCCGGTCGCCGCACGCACGTCAACGCAGCGGCCCCGATGAAGCTGAGTGTCTCCACGACAGAGCCCTCGTCGGCTTGGCGCCATCCGCTGCGATACCGTCATCAGACTTAATGCCAGGCTCATGCTTACCGTGCCGCATTACCCCGACCTGACCATGAGCCATTGGAAGAATGGCAGTTGCTTGTCATTCGGATAGTCCAGCGTCGCTGGGCGGGCCCTTCATGCAACCAGGGCGCTTCGCGCCGCTCGCAGTCCAAAACTCCGTTCGGCGCTCCGTCGTCGCTTATTTCCTCACGAAATTTTGGACCGCTCACGGTTCCCCAAGTTGCATTCCTGCCCCTATACCCAGCGGTGGGTCCCCTATCAGAACGACGCGGAAAACCTATGACCATGGGGTCTCACCTAGTTCGACCCGAAACTTGGCGGGGAGTCTCAAGTTGACGGAACCTATGTTATCGGCTCTTTGTGAAGGGTCGGAGGTAGGAGCTCTGAGAGGGCTTCCTGTTACACTTCGTCGTTGTCCGGTTCTGCCCATTCCAGGGCCGCGACCCGGTGCCCCTCGGTGGGAAGGACCTGCTTTTCTGCTGCAGGAAGATTGTCGTAAGTATAGGCAGCGACAGCCATGGGTGACGTTGAGCGCCCCAGGCTATAACGGACGCTGCGGTCGTTCTTGGTCCCGCAAATGAGGATGCCGACCGTTTCGTTGTGGTGCTCCCGGCGGAGCACGTCATCAACCAGGGCAACATAGAAATTGAGCTTCCCGGCGTGCTCAGGCTTGAACCTGCCCGTCTTTAGTTCGACGACCACGTACCGAAGTTGTTCGATGTGGAAGAACAGCAGGTCTACGTAGTAGTCATCACCATCGACGTCGAAGGGAACCTGCCGGCCCACGAAGGAAAAGCCCGGACCCAACTCACGGAGCGTATCGGTGATGCGGCTCGTCAGCGCGTTCTCCAGGTCGCGTTCGGCGACCTCACGGGACAGGCCGAGGAACTCGAAGTTGTAGGGATCCTTCGCCATTTGCTGGGCAAGTTCGGAGTCTGGAGCCGCGAGCTGGCGAGTGAAATTGGATGGAGCCGTACCGGTTCGTTCCATCGAATGATTCATCATCATGTTCAGCAACACGTTCCGGGACCAGCCGTACTGAACGGCCGCGGCCGTTCACCAGTCCCGTTCCTCGCCGGTGGCCGCTTTGTCCAAAATCGTCCGAATGTGGCCCCACGGCACATGTGCCACAAGCTGTGGCACATTCTCGGTCGCATCCCAGGCCCGGACCATCGCGGTCATGTACTGCAGATTCCGGTATGAGAAGCCCTTCATATCGGGAAAGGAAACCGCAAGATCTCTGGCCAGCCGCCTGATGACTCCTGCCCCCCAGCCTTGGCTCGCCTGACGGGCGAGAATGTCCTTTCCCAATGACCAGTAAAGCTCTATAACCAAGGTGTTGACGGTTCGCTGCGCGTGTAGCCGCGCACCAGCGATCCGGGTCTTCAGATCTTCCAGCAGTTCCGCATAGTCCGCCGGCAGTTCGATTTCTGAAGACACCATGCCTCAACCTTATCCACCGGCGAATGTGCCACAGTCCGTGGCACATTCGTGGCCGCCCAATTTAGGCCCAGCCATCGAGGCTGACGAAACGTCCGTTATCGGCCATCCCATTTGGCAGGGGGAGCGGCTACGGAGAAGACGCGCGTGACCTTGCGACAGGGCCCTTTCGCTCACGTGGTAAGGGCGTCGGAATTGTTTTGCGAGCGTCCGCGCCAGTTGTTTACCGCGACAAGGCCCGGCTCAAACGCTCGAAATCTGATCGTTGGGCGCTTCCGTCATGTCCGCAGCATAAGTGTCAGCCCACTGGCCTAGTCTCGAGTCATGACTACTAACACTTGGCCAAGGGATAACTACACGGGCATGGGCGGCGGCCTGTACACAGGAATGGGCGGAGGCCTTTATACGGGGATGGGTGGAGGCGCTTACACAGGTTTGGGTGGTGGTGCGTACACAGGGCTGGGTGGCGGTGCTTATACAGGGCTGGGTGGCGGGCTCTACACCGGCATGGGGGGTGGCCTCTACACGGGACAGGGCGGCGGACTATCTTCAACGGGGACTGGTCTTCTGTCGTCCAGCCCCGGCGGCGGCCTCTACTCAGGTCCTGGCGGTGGCCTCTACACCGGCTTCTGCACGAATCCCTACCGGAGCAATGTTCCGCCCGCTTTCATACTCCTTCCTTACCTTCATCAGGTGGGAATGGGCCATATCGCTGACTTGCTGGTGCAGGCGGGGTGGAAGTAGAACAAGTCGTTCCTGCCCGCCTCGCCGCAGCCAGGAAGAGGAACCGGCCGCTGAGATGGCTGGTACAGTTCGGGCTAGGATGACGCGGCGCGCCGCTCACCGGTGGTCCGGCCGGGCAGGCCATAATTACATGTATGGTTGCAAGTCGCGGGCTGCTAAGCGAGATTGAAGAAGACCTCCTCGCCGGAAAACCACTCGCAGACCTCCTCCGCAAGACTATTATTCTGGGTGGACGAGCAGGGTCAGCGGAGCTGCGCGACTGGGCATCTCAAGAACTAAAAGGATTCGTCGGCACCGCGATAGAGCAAATGCCTGAGCACCGGGTCATCATGGCTCCCCTGCTGGTGGACGCAATAACCGGAAACAGCCAAATCACCGGGCAGCCTTTGCCATCTAGCGGTCTTCCAGATTTCGCCAAGGAGATAACCGAGGAATTCCCGGTCCGACAAGGCGTCGGGGAGCTAGAGGCTTGGGTTCAAAAAGGAAAAACGGTAAATATATCGGTTCCCGGGAGTGAGGTGATCGGTGCCCACATCGACAGGAACTCAGGCATCCTTGGCAGAAAATTTATTCAATCTACTGGGCGATCTCCCCAGAAGTTCTTGCGGGCGTCCTCGACAGAATCCGGACTGTTTTGGCGGAACTGATAGGGGAACTTATTGTCACCGAACCCTCAAGTGGGACACCAACGCCCGAGCAAGCAGCTCAGGCTGTTAATGTTGCCGTTCATGGGTCCAAATCTCGGGTGACTGTAACTACGGCGCAAAGCACCCAGGGCGGGTCTGCAGCCATCGCTCCGACTCGCCAGACAGAAACTGGCTGGTGGACGCGAACGCGACGGATAGGTGCCTTTGTTGTAGGGGCCCCTACCATCATCGGTGCCGTGGCGGCCGTAATCGTTCTGTTCTAAGTTGCTGGTGCGCACCGACTGCTGCTGACGACGACGCCTTGTCACCACACGGTCCTGGCAGCCTGGGCCGCTGTTCAGGTTAACGGAATCTTCATTATCGGCCCTAGAGGGGAGTTACAACATCCCACAGTGATACAAAGGCTAATTAGCGACGGCCACAGATCCGAATTCGAGGCCACCTGAGTGCCATTTTATGGGCTTGCACTCCGCCATCAGCTCGGGTAGGTCGTTGTCGAGCTCAAGACGGGCAAGTTCCAGCCGGAATTCGTGGGCAAACCAAACTTCTACGTCGTCATGGGCATCAGTGCTGCCTCCAAGGCTGAATAGGATCATCCGGCGGTTTTGGAGCGGAATGAGGACAGAGAGACGGTTTCGCCGGGCTTGAGAACAGTCAGTTGCTCACCGAGGCCGTGGGCGTCGAACAACTTATTCATCTCGGCTGTGGATTGGGGGTTGGAAAGGACCACGAAATGTATTCTTCTTCGGGATGTTTGAATGGCGACTAAAACGGCCGAACTCGGGCGCCACGGGTGTCTGCCACGATCACCCCGGCGGTCATCGGGCCGATAGCGCGTCCCAGTCGGGAGTGAGTATGTCTCTTAGCCCTGGACTAAGCCCTTGGGGTTTCCTCCTGGGGCCTCGGGTGGAAGCCCGGAGAGCATTCCAGGCCCTATTTTGTTACGGAAACCGAAACGAGTGCTCGGACCATGTCCAAACCTGAGGTCCGGTAGCAAGGCGTCCGCGGAACGTGCCAAGGCCTACACATTCCGTCTCATGCGCCAGCATTGGTATGTGCCCGTGTATTCGACGTCTGGCCCGGTGTACACAAGGCTGAGATTGCTTGTCGTGAGGACGACGTGCCGGCCGCCGGGGAGGAGCCGGCTGAGAGCCTCGTCCGGGGACATGGGACGGCGCCGGCCGTCGTGTTCTTCTCCGATGAGGCGGGCTCCCCGAAGGAGGGCCGCCATCCGCTCAGGATCTGCGGCGGTTACTGCGGCACAGAAACCTGCAAGAAGATTTTCGAGGTGGTGCCGCGCGACGGCGAGGCGCGAGTGGAACTCCATGTCCTGTCGGGTTGCTGCGAATATCCCGGTTGCTGCTTCCGCCCGTGGCGGAGAGATGATGGTGGTCATCTCAGCTAACCGGAGCAGGACGGCTCGCGAGTGCCCGCCAAAGGGTCCACCCAGTGGCGGCGCCGACCAGTGCAATCGCTCCTGTCCCGAGCCCGGAATAGCCGATGGCAGTGAGGACGGGTCCTGCGAGTGCTCCGCAGCTTGCTCCGGTGAGGTTCATGAGGAGGTCTGAAACGCCTTGCACGGGACCACGTTCTGCTGCGGACACCGCGTCGCCGACCAGGGCGGATCCGGAAACGATGGAGGCTGACCATCCCAGACCGAGGAGGATGAGGCTTGGGGTCACCATGGTGTTCGGGGCGAGCCAGGCGAACACCAGGGAAGCCAGGAGCATTGCCTGGCCCGTCAGCAGCACGGGAATCCGGCCGAGGCGGTCTGATAACCATCCGAATAGAGGTGAGAGGCCGAACATTCCAGCGATATGGAGGCTGATGGTTATCCCGACGACGGCGAGGCTCGCCCCATGGTCGTGCAGGTGCACCGGGGTCATTGACATGAGTGCCACCATGGTGCCGTGGCTGAGGGCCACCACTGTCACGGCGTAGCGGGCGCCGGGATTGCGGCGCAGGATTGAGAAGCCGGAATCAGGTTTGGTGGTGGTGCCGCTGCCTACTCCCGCTGGCGGGCCCTGGACCGGAGGCTTGACGCGGAGCCCGGCGTAAAAGACCATGGCGGCAAGTAACTGGGCCGCCACGGTGAATGCGAACGCCCCGGTCAGCGGTGGCAAGTGGAGGAGCGCGCCGAAGGCCTCTCCGGGTTCGAAGAGGTTGGGGCCGGACACTGCGCCGATGGTGGTTGACCATACGACAATGGAAAGGTCGCGGCCGCGGGTTTTCGGTGTTGACAGGTCGGTGGCGGCGAAGCGGGCCTGGAAGCTCACGGCGGTTCCCGCGCCGAGCAGGATGAGCCCGATCAGCAAGGCCGGGAAGGAGGACAGAGCCGCGGAAGCGATGGCGATGGCTGCACCGAGTCCGGAGGTCAGTGAGCCGGTCGCGAGTGAGACTCGCCGTCCCCGTTTTACGGCGGAGCGGGCCAGAGGGATGGCAAAGGCGGCGGCGCCGAGTGTGTTCATGGTGGCGGCCATTCCGGACCAGGCTGTGGAACCGGAAACTTGCACGGCGAGAAGGGAACCGAGCGAGAGCGAGGCGCCCATTCCGAGTCCGCCGAGGATCTGTCCTGCGATCAGTACGCCGATGGTGCGCCGCTGTCCTGTGTGCCGGTCCGGGGCGTCCGTCGCTTCTGCTAAGTGAGGTGTGGCGGGCGATTCCATGTGTTCTGACTTTCTCCGTGAACCGGGCACGGCAACAGTGGGGAAGGTCCGCGGGTAGCGCGGACCTTCTCCGGTGCCGGACCTTAGCCCCAGGTGGTCTTGATGCTTTCGATGAAGGTTCTGAACTGCGCCACCATGGAGAAACTCCCAGGAGCGCAGAGCCATTGCTGCTGCATGCCGTCAAGGACGGCGATGGTGTTGTTGACGATGGCCTCCACCGGGGCGTCCTGTGCGACGTTCCCGTTGACCTTCCCGTCTTCCAACGCTTCGCCGAGCCACCGGCGCAGGCTCGAGTAGTGGTCCAGAAGCCATTGATGTGCGGGGTGTCCCGGTTCGGTGGCTTCGGCGGAGAGCCGTACGAAAAGCCCGACCCAGTCGGGCCGGGTGGAGTTCCTCGCGACCAGGGAAACCAGGGCATCGAAGGCTGGCCAGCCCAGCGGGGCCTGGTCCCCGTCGAACAGGAAGTCTGTATCTTCTTTGGAGCGGTGTTCGAGCACTGCCGCCAACAGGGCTGTTTTGGACGGAAAATGATGGAGAAGCCCTGATTGCGAGAGGCCGGTCTTCGCCGCGACATCGGCGATGGACGTTCCGCCGTAACCGCCCACAGCGAAGAGCTCAATTGCTGCCTGGATTGCTTTCAGCCTTGCTGTTTCGCCGTTTCGTCGGCGCCGCGGGTGCTCCCGCTCAATCCGGTATCCGGCAGGATACGACATGGTTTACTCCTTGCTTGTTCCGGCCGCCATGGCTATGCCCCCTGTGGGAGCCAGTTCCAGTCTGACATCGCCAAGTCCACGGGCGATGACGATCCTGCCTCCGGCGATGTCGTCCCATTGACGCGCGGCACTGTTCCACAGCCGCTGCGCGCGCGGGTCGCAGCTGACATCGATGCTTGCCTGCCGGCCGGAGTCGAGGTGAAGCTGCGCCCAGCCGATGAGGCGTGGAGGAACGGTGGGGTCATCGGGGAAGCGGTAGACCTGCACTGTTTCTTTTCCTGGGCGGTTCCCGGCGTTGCTGAGTGTTACGCGCACGGTCTTCACGGCTTCCCGCTCCATGGACGTGATCTCGGCGCTCTTGTAGTCCCATTGCGTGTAGCCGAGGCCGTGTCCGAACCAGAACAGGGGCTGCTCGCCGGAGGTACTCCATCCGCGGTATCCCACTCCTATCCCTTCTGCATAAGCAAGTTGGCCACCGCGCGGTGTCACTGACCATGCCGGGCCCTGGCCGTCCTTGGCAGGGAAGGTCGTCACCAGGCGTCCTTCAGGTTCGATCTCGCCGGTCAGTGCCGCTGCGATCGCGTCGCCGGCTTCCTGTCCCGGCAGGCCGGCAAACAGCACAGCGTCCACATCCGCGATCCACGGCATGAGAACCGGTGTTGCGGCGTTCACGACCACAACAGTCCGTTTCGCCACGGCTGCCACCGCCGCCACCAGCGCATCCTGGTCCCCGGGCAGGGCAATGGTGCTCTTGTCCTGGCCTTCCGTCTCCTGCTCCTGTGTGTAACCGACAACGACGACCGCGATGTCAGCTTCGGCGGCGGCTGCCACGGCGTCGCGGATGGCGGCAGCGCTGTTTTTCAGCGCAGGTTCCGCGACCAGACCGATGAGGCGGTTCTCGTTCTCCGCATCAGTGACCGCGGTGATCCGTGCGCCCGGATTCACGTCCAGTGGTGCGGCGTGGCTCTTGGGGCGGAAGAAGCCACCGCCGGGGCCGTTGTGGAAGGGGGTCCGTACCGACTCGCGGTAGCCGGGAGCTGTAATGTCCCAATTACCGGCCCCGCGGGTACCGATCATCATCCTGGCGGGCTTGTCGAGTGACAGCTCAGCTGAGAGTTCAATGGACGCCGCTCCCGAGGCCCAGCTTTCGCCACTGACCTCAAGCTCCGGGACGTCAAGATGGCGGGTGCCGAGCAGATTCCCTTGTTTGTCGAAGATCCGTGCGCGCGCACCCCGGGTTCCAGTTTCCGGATCGCGGAGAAGTTCCGGCTTCGCGGCGAGCCATTGCGTGCGGGTCTGGACGCCGTCGACGACTGTCACGCATTCCTCACCGAGGAGCCTCGTTATTCCCGTAGCTGCGCTGACAACATGGGGCGGGCGCACGATGGCGGAGCCGCCGCCTTGCGCCACGGTGTCGATGGCGTGACGGCCGATGACTACAACGCGTTCCGTGGACTCCTTGCGGAGGGGAAGCGTGTTGTCGCGATTGACCAGGACGGCCATGCTGCGGGCGGCGAGACGGCGGAGCTGTTCGCGGCGTTCAGGGCTGTCAGGACTCGGCAGTTTCTTTGTCCAGTTGCGGCCACTGTCGAAGGCTCCGACCCGTGAGGCGAGTCGTAGAAGTCTGCGGAGGTGGTCATCGATGGTGTCCTCGGCGACGTCGCCGTTTTCGACAGCGGTAAGCAGGGACCGGCTCCAGGGTGTGTCCGGTCCGGGCATGACGAGGTCGAGTCCGCCATTGGCGCTTTCCACCGCTGTCCGGGTGGCGAGCCAATCGGACATCACCAGCCCGTCAAAGCCCCATTCCTCTTTGAGGACCTTGTTCAGGAGCTCGTCGTGCTCGGTGGCCGTGATTCCGTTGATCTTGTTATAGGAGGCCATGATCGTCCAGGGCCGGGCGTCTTCCACCATGATTTGGAAGGGAAGCAAATACAACTCCCGGAGGGCATCTTCCGGAACCACCGAGTCCACCGTGGTGCGCTCGGTTTCGGCTTCGTTGGCCAGGAAGTGTTTCGGCGTCGCCGCGATCCCCCGCTCCTGCAGGGACTGCACGTAGGCTGCTCCGAGGTGTCCGGTGAGGACAGGGTCTTCACTGAAGCATTCAAACAGGCGTCCACCCAAGGGTGTCCGATGAAGGTTGACCGTGGGGCCAAGGACCACATGGGTTTCCTGGTCCTCGGCTTCGTCCGCGAGGATTTGCCCGACCTCTCGCATCACGTCCAGGTCCCAGCTTTGGGCGATGAGAGTTGCGTTGGGCAGCAGGCAAGCGACCCGGCCCCCGACCACCAGCGGCCCGCGGACCCCTGAGGGCCCATCGGACATGACGATTTCCTTGAGGCCGATCGATGGCTGGTCCCACAAGCTGAACATCTTTGCGCCGGAGAGGAGCTTTACCTTTGAAGGCAGGTCCAGAGCGGCGATGGCCTGTTCGATGGCGCTGCCGGGGTCTTGCCTTATTGCTGTGGGCTGCCCGCTGTCTGTGTTAGTGGTGGCGGAATGGTTACTCATCGGACCTTCTTTACCGGGAGGATGGTCAGTGCGCCGAGCAGTGCGATCCCGGCGGCCACGGCCAGCAGGAGGTCGTAGCTGCCTCCGCTCATTGAGAGCAGTGCCGCCGATACGGCCGGCGCGAGGGTCTGGGGGCCGGCCATGGCGATGTTGAAGACGCCGAGGTCTTTCGCTGTGTCTTCCGGGTTGGGGAGGACATCGATGACGAGGGCGAGGTCAACGGCGATGTAGGTGCCGAAGCCGATGCCGATGACCAGTTCGGCCCAATAGAACCCGGTTGTGGAGTCTGCCAGGCTCAGCATCCATGTGCCAGCGCCGAAGATGATGGCAGAGATCCAGATGAAGACCTTTCGACGCCCGAGCCGGTCCGAGATCCACCCGGCGATCTGGCCTGCCGTAACGAGGGCCAGGGTGTAAATAAGGACACCGGTGGCCAAGGCGCCTGCTGCGTCCTGTTTGGAAAGGCCCAGGTCCTGCTGGAGGTACAGGAGGCGGAACGTGACGAACATGAACAGTGCCAGGACGACGAGGAAGCGTGAGACCCAGGCGAAGGCAAAGTCCGGGTGCTTGACTGGGTTGACCCAGAAAGTCTTCAGGGCGGTGCGGAAGCCGCCTTCGGAAGCAGCCCGGCGTTTCATGGGCTGGTCCGGCAGGACGAACGCAAAGACGAGGACCAGGAACAGCCCGAGGACTCCAGGGAGCAGGAAAAGAAGGAGCATGTTCTGCCCGAAAAGACTCGCCGAGTACGCCGCCCCCAGACCGGCGGCCTGGGAGGCGATGCCGATCATGCCGCTGACGTTACCGCGCTGCCACTGAGGTACTTGGTCTGCCAGGGAAGCCGTGTGTGCAGCGACCGCAGCGTTCCCCAGTGCCTGTGCGAGAAACCAGCCGATGCCCAAGACCACCACATTCGGCGCAATAGCAATCACCGTCAGGCTTGCCAAAAGTCCCACGGCTCCAGCAACCAACCACGGTCGACGGCGGCCGAAGCGGCCAATCGTTCGGTCGCTGAGCCGCCCAAAGATCGGATCGAAGAGCAGGGCAGCGAAAGCGCCCATGGAAATAACCAAACCAAGCGTAGGGGCAACGTCAGCTGCGGGCACCAAAGACTGCACCTTGAGCGTCATCCCCGCCACGATCGGCACGGAAAGGGCAATCATAAGGCCCAGCCGGGCCAGCACCATCGTGGCGACAACGCGCGCTTTGGCTTTTTCTTTAGGAGCACGCGCGGCGGGCGACGCCGACGCCGCTCCCGCTGCCGGATCAGACACAACCATGGGTCTCATCACTTTCTATGAATGTGGGTCGGGAACATCAGACTCCAGCCCGATGTGATAAGCACCACTCTAACATTAACAGACCGAGTACTCGGTCTGTTAATCAAAACGTTACTTTTAAAAACTGCCTGATCTTGACTGAACATGGGGCATCTGGACAGGCGGGACCCTGACACCAGCCAGCCCGGAAGGCGACCTGCACCTCTCCGACGCGCCGCTTGGCAACGGCCGCAGCACCATCGACATCGCCCGGCCCTGTCCCCTCCATTCGCGGAACCTGCCCCCAGGCATGGTGTTCCACCGAGGGGCACGTCCCTGGATGTCCGAACTGGTGGCGGACGCCATACGTCGCCGCGCCGACCTGCAGCAGCACAAGCCTTCCCCTCGGGGAGCAGCAAGACCGAAACAATAAAATTATCGCAAATGAGAAATTATTCTTGACTCTTCGATGCAACACTCGTAGGCTCGTAAACGTGGCGCACAGCACGCCCGAGCCGCGCAGTGAACTTCGAGAAGAGGCACTTCCATGGACCATCCCTCACCCTTCGATTTGAACGGGCGGACAGCCCTGATCACCGGATCAAGCAGGGGCATCGGGAAATCACTGGCGACCGGCCTTGCGAAGGCGGGTGCGGCAGTTTTACTTCATGGCCTTGACCCCGCCCGGTTGGAAGCCACACGGAAGGAACTCGCAGCAGAGTTCAGCGAGGACAAGGTAGGCGCCGTTTCCTTCGACATCACCTCGGAAGAAGCTGTGGCCGCGGGCGTCGCCGAAGCGGAAGATGCATTCGGGCCGCTGGACATCCTCGTCAATAATGCCGGCATCCAGCACCGCGTACCGCTGCTGGAACTGGAGCTTTCGGACTGGAACAGGGTGCTCGCCACCGACCTCACGAGCGCATTCCTGGTGGGTCGGGAGGCCGCCCGCCGGATGCTGGACCGCAATCGGGGCAAGATTATTAACATCGGCTCCGTACAGTCGGACCTTGCCCGGCCCACTATCGGCGCCTACACCGCTGCCAAGGGCGGGCTGCGGAATCTCACCCGTGCGATGACCGCTGAATGGGCATCCCACGGGCTTCAGATCAACGGCATCGCCCCGGGCTACATCCACACCGAGATGACCCAGGTCCTCGTTGACGATGAAGCCTTCAACTCCTGGATCCTCGGGCGGACCCCGGCAGGCCGCTGGGGCACCGTGGATGACCTCTCCGGCCCGGTGACCTGGCTGGCTTCGGATGCCTCCAACTATGTCAACGGACAAACAATCTTCATCGACGGCGGAATGACAACGGTGGTCTGACATGACAACAACAGCAACGAACACCGTGACGGGCCCCGCCGTAGTGGTCCACGGCGTCGGCGACCTGCGGATCGAAACCATCGAGCACGCGCCACCAGAACCCCACGAGGCCGTGGTGGACATCGCCTATGGCGGCATCTGTGGTTCCGACCTGCACTACTGGCTGCACGGCGCCGCCGGCGAATCCATCCTTCGCGCTCCCCTGGTGCTCGGCCACGAAGTAGTGGGCACAGTGGTGCAGGCCGCGGCGGACGGGACCGGACCCGCCGTCGGAACCAACGTGGCCGTTCACCCCGCTACCCCCGGGCCCGGGGCGTCGAAATACCCCGGGGACCGGCCCAACCTGTCGCCCGGGTGCACGTACCTGGGCAGCGCGGCCCGCTTTCCCCATACCCAGGGTGCGTTCAGCCGCTATTCGGTGCTGCCTGCCAGAATGCTCCGCCCGCTGCCCGGTGGGCTGGACCTGCGCGCCGCCGCCCTGACTGAACCCGCCAGCGTCGCCTGGCACGCCGTCGCCCAGGCCGGGAACCTGCGCGGCAAGCGTGTCCTTGTGATTGGCAGCGGCCCCATCGGCAGCCTGATCGTGGCCGTGGCTAAGCGTGCGGGCGCCGCGGAAATCATCGCCGTCGACATGCATGAAGCGCCGTTGAAGATCGCCAGGGCAGTGGGCGCCACTCACACCGTCCTGGCCACGGACTCCGAGGCCATCGCCTCCGTTGAGGCCGACGTCGTCCTGGAATCCTCCGGCAACCACCGTGGCCTCGCTTCAGCGTTGCGCGGCGCCATGCGTGGCGGGAGGGTCGTCATGGTGGGCCTGCTTCCCACCGGCGACCAGCCGGTCCCCATCTCGCTGGCCATCACCCGGGAACTGGAACTCGTGGGATCCTTCCGCTTCAACGACGAGATCGACAGCGTCCTGGCCGCCCTGGCAGATGGATCACTGTACGTCGAGCCGGTAGTGACCCACGAATTTCCCTCCACTCAGGCGCTCGAGGCCTTCAAGCTCGCCAAGGACCCCACACAGTCCGGCAAGGTGCTCATCTCCTTCCGCGACTAGCAACAGCCCAGCAACCAGGAGCCACAATGATGTCAACCCTGAAAATAAACGCCCGGCGCTGCCGCCCGTCCCATACCGTCACGGCTTACACCGGAACGCACTGTCCGGAGAGTGGCAGGTGGGTTCCGAACGGGGACCGGCAAAACGGCCGGGTATTTTTCGAAGGCAGCCTTATGCCGTCCTTTGCCGGTGCTCCCGCGGTTTGGGTGCTGGAGCCTGCGGCAGGCAGTCATTAGTATGGCAGTCCAACCGCTTCAGGCAGGTGGACGTCGGCGCTTTGCAGCTATCGACAAGGAAGCGCTCCGCAGCCAGTTGGCATTGAATCGCCAACACATCGCTCAAGCCGATACCAACATCCGGACTGCCATGGGCCACCGGAACGAAACTGTTGCGCAAGCACTGGCCGACCGGGTGGCGGTGGCTGCAATCGCTGAAGCAGCGGGTGTTAAAAAGGTAGACGTCCGCCGTCGGCTCGGCTTGGGTTATGCAGACCTTGCCCCGTTAGGATGGCGGAGCGCGTCCCATCTCAGCGCGATCCGCAGCGCCAGCCAGGCTTTGGCAGCTGCCATCGATCGGAAATCGGAATTGGAGACCCGTCGCCGGTCACTGACCGTGATGGCACTGAAGTCGAATCAGCTGGACTTGTTCGAAATCGCTTCGCTGGCCGCGATCCCCGTCGAGATAATCCGCAGCGAAATGCGCGGGATCACCCTTCGAAGCGTCCGGTTGACCCAACAGGGCTGAAAGACGCAACGACCGGCAGGTCGATTGCCACAACCAAGGGGTTCAGCCCGCTGTTTTTCTTTTCCCTGATTTGTCCTGGTCCCAGCCGACGAGGGCTCCGCGGAGCGCGGCAACCAGCCGTTCGGTGGTCTGTTGTTTGGTCAGCCCGACCGTGTTGATGAGATCGAGTATTTCCCGGGGATCAAAAAGAATGTTCCAGAGGAACATCGCTTCATCTCCCAGAGGGCTCAGGCCGAGCTCGGCGCAGGCCTCCCCCAGCGGCCGTTCCAGGGCCTCTGCCTGGACGGTGAGGTAGTAGGCGCCGCTGCGCAGACGGGCAAGATAGCCCTCGCCTGAGCGCGTGTAGAGCATGGCACCGCCGTGCTTTACCACCAGATCCACCCATTTGCGGCTGACGGCCTCGAGCAGGTCCAGGCCTTGAGTGGTCTGCTTGAGGCTGTAATCGCGCAGCTTCTGGCCCACGTTGAAGCGGTATTCCGCCAGCACGTCCTCGACGGAGGCGAAATGTCGGTAGGCAGTAGCTGTGGAGATCTCGGCGTGCTTGGCGATGTCCGTCATATTGATAGGCCCGCGGCGTGCTGCAAAGAGCGCGCCGGCGGCGTTGACGAGTTCCCTGCGGTTACGTTGGGTGTCGCTTCGCACTCCCCATCCCCTTTCTGTTGCCTACCAAGCTTATGGCCTGTGCCCGGCCTCCGGGCTGCACCAGCCTTTCAACGCGGCAACCAACGTGGCGACCAGGCGCCGCGCAGTGTCCTCGGGGTCCAGCCCCAAGGTATCGATCAGGTCGAAGATTTCGCGGGGATCGAACAGGATGTTCCACAGGAACATGGCTTCGTCACCCGGATCATCGACACCGAGCTCCAGGCAGGTGTCCCGCAATGCCGGGCTCACGGCGTCAGCCTGCACGGTCAGGTGCGTGGCGCCGGCGCGCAGCCGGGCGAGGTAGCCTTCGCCGGACCTCGTGTGGACCATCGCGCGGCCGTGGGTGACTACGAGTTCCACCCATTTGGTGCTGACCAGGCGCAGCAGTGCCAGTCCGGTGACCTGCTGCTGGCGGCTGTATTCCAGGAGCTCGCTGCCCACGTCGAAGCGGAAGCGCGCAAGGACCTCGTCCACGGACGCGAAGTGGCGGTATGCGGTGGCGGTGGAGACTTCCGCGGCGCGGGCGATGTCAGCCATGGTGGCCTGACGGCCCTCTGAGAAGAGCCTGCCGGCGGATCTGATGATGTGCTTCCGGTTGCGCAGCGTATCGCTGCGCAACCCGGGAGCTGTGCTGATGGTGGCCATGTGTTGCTACTTCAGGGCTGCCAGGCCGGCGGCCAGCCGTTCCACCCCGGTGGCGATGGCTTCGGCGCTGGCGGCGTAAGAGAGCCGGAGGTGGAATTCCCCGTTGCGGCCGAACTCGCTGCCGGGCCGTACTGCCACACCGTGGTTGCGCAGGTGCGCCACCATTTCTGCTGCGGGCAGGGCCGCGTCGTACTTGGGGAACAGGTAGAACGCTCCCTCCGGTGAGCTGACCGTCAGCCCCGGAATGTCCTTGAGCCCGTTGTACATCAGTTCCCGGCGGCCCTTGTACGAGGCGTGCATCCGCTCGATGTCGGGGCCGCAGGTTTCCAGTGCGGTGAGGGCGGCCAGCTGCACGGCCGTGTTCATGGAACCGTTAAAGGTGTTGTGTACCCGGGCCGCGGCGGCGATGACGTCGGAGGGCCCCCAGAGGTAGCCCACGCGCCAGCCGGTCATGGCGTAGCTCTTGGAGAAGGTCTGACAGTAGATGGTGCGCCCGGCCAGGCCTTCGATTTCCAGGGCGGAGGTGAACGGCTCAGGGGTGTAGACGAGGTCGCTGTAGGCCTCGTCGGAGAGCACCAGGATGTCCGTTCCGGCGACCATGCCGGCCAGGGCCTCCAGCTCTGCGCGGGAGTGGACGATGCCCGTGGGGTTGGAGGGGTTGCAGAAGACGAACATCTTCGCACCCTCCAGCGCAGCGGCCAGCTTTTCCAGGTCCCAGTGCAGGTCCTCCGCCAAGGGCACGGGGACGATGGTGCCGCCGGCCATGCTGACCAGGTCCGCGTACAGCGAGTAGGTGGGGTCCGGGATGACGACCCTGTCTCCGGGGTTGACCGTTCCGAGGATGGCCGCCGCCAGTCCTGCAGTGCCGCCCTGGGTGATCAGGATGTCGCCGGTGCTGACGGGAGAGCCCAGGAGCGTGCCGATCCGCGCGGCCAGCGCGTCGCGAAGTGCCGGTTCACCCAGCAGGGGTGAGTAGTGCGTGTGGCCGTCCTGCAACGCCTTTGCAGCTGCGTCCCGGACCTGCTGCGGGGTCTCGAAGTCGGGTTCGCCCATGGCCAGGGACACCAGGTCGCCGCTGGACTGGGGCTGCTGGACGCGAAGGGATGTCCGGAGTACGCGCTGGACGGCTTCCGACGGCGGGAAGGTGAGGACGCGGGGGGATGCAGGGATGGTCATGGTGTCCTTTCAGACAGGAAATCGAAGGGTGTGCCGCGGGGACCGTGGTCCTAGGCGGTTGCCTGGTCGGCGGGGGTTTCGGGGACGTGCTCTGCGGGGGCGCCGGTCCAGCGGCTGATTTCGATATCACCGGAGGTGTCGCGCTGCATTGTGGGGGCGATGACGAGCTCCTGGACGACGGTCCGCTGTGGCAGGGTGGCTACAAGGTGGATGGCGCGTGCTACGTCCTCGGGCTGGACCATGGCGTCGCGTTCCTCCTGGCGGGGCGGGCGGGCGCGGTTGTCCAGGATGGGCGTCGCCGTTTCGCCAGGCAGGATGGTGACCGCGCGAAGCCCGTCGTTCCGGAAAGTGGTGTGCAGGTAGGTCATGAAGTTCCGGACCGCGGCCTTCGCGGCACCGTAAGCGGCTCCGCCGAGCAGGTTGGGGTTCACCGCGGCGAGGGAGGACACCGTGATGATGGTCCCGGTGTTGCGATCGAGCATGTCCGGCAACACGGCCTGGCTGAGCAGGAACACGGCATTGAGGTTGACGTCCAGGACCTGGTTCCATTCCTCCTCGGCGATCCACCGTACGTTGAGGACCTTGCTGGCGCTGCCGGCGTTGTTGATAAGGATGTCCACCGGCCCCAGGTTCTCCCGGGTCCACGCCACGAGCGTATTGACCTCGTCCTTGTTGGCGATGTCTGCGGTGCGGACGCGGGACCGTCCTCCGGCTGCGGTGATCTCTGCGGACAGTTCGTCAAGAATGTCTTGCCGGCGCCCCACGAGCACCAGGGCGGCCCCTTCGGCGGCGAGCAGCTTGGCGGTCTCGCGGCCCATGCCGGTGCCGGCGCCGGTGATGATGGCGACCTTGCCGTTCAGTAGCTTCATAGTGCCTCTCCTTCTTCCGGCGCGGCGCGGTCAGTGGCACCGCAGGGCCTCCGGGACAACCCGCTAAACAAGAACAAAATTAGATTTGAGAATAGTTTCTCATTTGAAACTCGGGGCGTCAACAGTATTTATGCCGCCCGGACGTCCGGCGGGCTGCTTCCCGGCGCTTCGTGTAAAGGGAGCCCAACGGCGGCGAACAGGCTCTGCACCCTGTCTTCCAGGGCCGTGAGTAGACGCTGCTGCTCCCTCCAACGTTCCACGGCGGCTTCGTTGGTGAGCCAGCGAAAGGTCATCTTCCGGCCGGGGCGGGCCTGGCCAAGCAGTGGCAGGGAGGCTTTGGCGGCGACTGCCACGATGGGATAGCCGGCGGTCAGGGTCCGTGACCGGCCCAGGATGATCAGTTCGTCGCCGTGGGGGATCTCGAAGGCGCCGATCGGAACGCCGTGCGAGATGATCTCGCCGAGCCCCTCCGGGTGGATGACCGGCCCGTTCAGGCGGAGTCCGACGTGGTTGGATTTAGGGCCCACGGTGTAGACGCTGCCACTCAAGAGTTCCCTGATACCGGGCGTCCCTGCTGTTTCCGGCCCGTCCACCACATCGATGGTCCACAGGTTGGCGCTGAAGTCCGGTACGGGCACCGGTAGCCGGAACAGCGGCTGGCCCAGATAGGGCTGGCTGAATCCGTGGTAGCGGCTGTCCAGCCCCACCTTGTGGCCTGCGGCGAGTTGCTGCGGGAAACCCATCCGTGACTCCGGCGCGGCGCTGCCCATGAAGCGTGGCGCATCGAGCTCACCGCTGAATGCCAGGTAGTTGCGCATCCCGTCCCGCGCGTTGGTAATGATCACGCAGGTTTTAGCCGGTACGCAGACCGGCTGCCACATAGCTACTGGTACTCCCCCGACAGTAACGTCCGCCGGGGTCCCGGTGACGGAAATGAAGACGTCACGGGAGGCGGTGAAGGCAAACCGCCCGCCCATGATTTCCATCAGTGGCGCTCCCCGTCGGTTGCCTACCAGGATGTTGGCGGTGGCGGCGGAGAGCTGGTCGGCGGCACCGCCGCAGGGTACCCCGAGGTACTCCGAGTCCTCCCGGCCCAAGTCTTGGAAGGTAGATAACCAGCCGGGCTCGCTGATGGTGATGGTGACGTCCTGCTCACGCGTCGGTTCCATGCCGGCCGCCTTCCTGCTGGTGTGCGGGCCGGAGGAACTGGCCTTTCAGCTCTGCCCAGCGGCTTTCGGCAATGACTTCGAACCTGACGCGGTCCCCTGGTTGGTATGACGTGGGAGGATCCTCGTGGATGTCGCAAATGGTCAGGGGCGTTCGGCCGATGACCTTCCAGCCGCTCGGCCCGGGGAACGGCTGGATGATGGCGCTGGTCCCGGCCACCATCACCGAACCCGGAGCGACATCCGTCCTGGGTTCGGTGCACCGGCTGACCTGGCCAGGGAAATTAACGCCGGCCATCATGGGGGCCATGGCAGCCGCAAGCAGATTGATGGTCAGCACGGAGGACGTCAGCGCTGCGAGCGTGGCGTCCTGGCTAAGTCCGAGTTCCTCGGCCACACCAGGGAGGTCCGGAGAGAACTCCGCGCTGACCACCATGGGAACGATGAAGTCCTTGGCCCCAGCAGCCGGGCCGGTGTCCCCAAGCCCCAGGCCGGCCACGGCCAGACGAATTGTCTGGGCCAGTTGGTAGTGGCTGACGCACAGGCAGTCGAACTCCACCAACAGCGATTCAGCCCCTGCCACAAGGTTCAGCATTCCGTAGGGACGGACGTCCAGGAGGATGTCCCGCAGCCTGCGCGCCCAGGCCCGCCGGGCCTCGGCGTCGTTGTCGGCGATCCTGAGCATGAGAGCTGAATCCCCGAAAGGTTCTGCTTCCAGGCCGGGCGGGCGGTGGAGGGTGGCTGCTGGCGGTGGTGGCGTGGTCATCTGTCCTGCTCGGCGGTGCTGACGGCGGTCAAGGGGTCCTCAGACTGCGGCTGCTGCTTTGGCTTTTTCGGCAAGGACTTCCTGGAGTCCCGTAGCGGTGATGCCGGCCTTGTCCAGCGCTGTCCGCAGGGCCGTACCGTTCTCCAGTACCTGGGGATGGTCCCCGTGCAGCAGGACGACGTCGGCGTCGTGGCCGAGGGGGACCACCTTGCCGGTTACGGTGCGGACGGTGCCTTCGGTGACCACCTGGACAACGCGGCGGCCGATCTCTTCGGGGTCGTGCAGCAGGGCGCCTTCGGTGTTGCGCGAGACGGGCATGCCATCCTCACCGTAGCCACGGTCCGCCAGGAATACGTAGCCCACTTCAAGGCCGCGTTTCCGGGATTCGTCGGCCAGCAGGCCGTTTTGGCAGATGACGATGTAGGAGGGGTTGTATGCCTTGACCGCGTCGGTGATGGCGCGGGCGTGCTTGGCGTCGGTCTGGGCGATGCTGCCCATCCGGCCGTGCGGGGCTACATGGCTGATCTTGCCGCCGTGGATCCGGGCAAACGCGTCCAGGGCACCAATCTGGTAGAGGACATCTGTGCGGATCTCTTCCTCGCTTGCTTCGATGAGGCGGCGGCCGAAGCCCACCAGGTCCGGGTAGCCGGGGTGCGCCCCCAGCTCGATGCCGCGCTCCACACAGGACTTCACGGTGGCGTCCATGACGCGGGGATCGCCGGCGTGGAAGCCACAGGCGATGTTGGAGGCGGTGACCAGGCCCAGCAGGGCGTCGTCGTCGCCGATGGTGTAGTTTCCGTAGCTTTCGCCGAGGTCCGCGACGACGGCGACTGAGTTGATGCCCAAGGTAACTCCCTATGGTTCGTGTGGTGCTTCTGATGCTTGTGGTGCAATGGCGGCGACCTGCCGGCAAAGGCGGCAGGCCGCGCTACGCGGTCGTGTTAGTGGGTGGCCAGTGGCTGGCCCTTGGTTTCCTTCAGGAAGAAGACGGAGACCAGAGTGATGATCGCCGTGGCGATGGAGGCGTAGGCCGGAACCATGCTGTTGCCGGTGGCCTTGATGATTTCCGTCATGACGAGCGGGGCGCTGCCGCCGAAGATGATGGTGCTGATGCTGAATCCGATGCTGTATGCGCTGTAGCGGACGGTCGTGGGGAACATTTCCGTCAGGACGGTGTGGACGACGGCGGCGTGGCCGGAGAACGCGATGGCCAGCACGACCGTTGCCACGCAGGCAAGCAGCATGTTGCCCGTGGTGATCATGGCGAACATGGGGTAGGAGACAACTGCCATCAGTACGGCGGACAAGATCATGACCGGTTTGCGGCCAACACGGTCCGAGAGGCGGGCCATCAGCGGAATGGCGATGATGATCGCTACCAGGCTGAAGGCAGTAACGGTCAGTGCCTGCACCATGGAGAAGTTGTTGCCCGTGCCGAGCTGGGTCTTGAGGTAGGTCGGCATGTAGGCGAAGAGCAGGTAGTAGCCGGGGCCGTTCAGGGCGGGCAGGAAGATCGTCAGCGCGATGGCCTTCAGGTGACGCTTGGAGGTGAAGACGGAGCGCAGCGGGTTGCGTTCCACTTCGTTGCGCTCACGCAGCGCGGCGAAGTGCGGGGTGTCTTCCATCTTGGAACGGATGTAGTAGCCCACGTAGCCCAGCGGGAGGGCGAAGAGGAACGGAACACGCCAGGCCCAGGATTCCATGGTGGAATCGCCCAGGGTGGTGATCAAGACCGCGGAGAAGGCACTGCCGAAGAGAAGGGCGCAGAAGGAGCCCACGGCGATGAAACTCATCGCGAAGTTGCGGTGGCGGTTGTGCGCGTATTCGCCCACGAACGCCATGGCTCCTGCCACCTCACCGCCGGCGGAGAAGCCCTGCAGGATGCGGAACAGGATCAGCAGCGCCGGGGCCGCCCAGCCGATCACGGACGAGGAGGGGATGAGGCCGATGCACGCGGTGGCGCCCGAGATCATCAGCAGCAGGACGGCCAGCAGGTTCTTGCGGCCCAGCTTGTCGCCCAGATAGCCGCAGATGACGCTGCCGAAGGGCCGGGCGAGGAAGCTGACGAGGAATCCGACGTTGGTCAACAGGAGCGATCCGGCGTCCTTGGATCCCATGATGTTGATGGCCAGGTATGTGGTCAGCAACCCGTAGATGCCGTAGTCGTACCACTCCACGAAGGAGCCCATGGTGCCGGCGAAGGTTGCCTTGCGCACCACTTTGCCGTCAGCGGTGACGACCTTGATTTGCGCGGTGTTCAGTTCCACTGAGTCCGTCGATGCAGTAGTCATTGGATGTCTTTCAGTCTAGGGCTGGTTCAAGACGCCGGATAGCTGCGGTCAGCTGTATTCCCGGGTAATTTCGGCCGTCATTTCGGCCTCGTGGGCGGCGACGGCGATGACGCGTTCCAGGATTTCGGCTGCTCGGGCCTGGGGGATGATGACGACGCCATCATCGTCAGCGGCGACGATGTCACCGGCGGCGCAGACAATGCCGCCGATAGCGACGGGTTCGCCGATAACGCCGGGGCCGTTTTTGAAGGGACCGGCAGGGGTGACGCCCCGGGCGAAGACGGGGAATTTGATCTCGGTGATGGTGTGCCGGTCGCGGACATAGCCATCGATTACGGCGCCGGTTGCCCCTGCGGCTTCGAACCGCTGGGACAGCTGCTCACCCACCAGGGCCCTGTGCTCGTGGCCGAAGCCGTTGATCACCACTATGTCGCCGGGCTGGATGTAGTTCAGCGCCTCGATCACGGCGGCGTTGTCACCTGCCGCGCCGAGGACCGGGAGGGCGGAGCCGACGCAGTGGGCGCCGGACCAGATGGCACTGATCCCGCCATCGACGATGCCCAGTCGTTCCATGGCGTCGCCGATGTTGGCCACCGGGAAGGCCTCGAAGGCCTTGACCAGTTCCCGCGGCGGCCGCGTCCAGGTGGCTTTGCGGACCGTGAGTTCGAGGGTTGTTGCCATAGTTGTCACCTTTGCTGGTTCGGACGACGCCGGCCCCGGAGATCAGTTGAATCAAATGAGGCGGCAATCACATATGAGAAAAGTTTCGCGTTTATTTGCCCATCCGTCAAGGGGCTAGACGAAGGGGTTGTTGCCGGCAGGTAAATTCCGGCCGCTCATGTAACGAGCGTGTGTCAGCTCACAAATTTTCGTTGACTTGACTGTGGCAATAAGAGAAACTCTTCTCATTCGCGAACTTTCTCGCAGATTTTGCTTGTATCGAGGAGACATCATGCATGGACGAGTTACCTCCCTTGCCGCGGCCGCGGCGGCGGCAGCGTTGCTGCTGACCGGCTGTACCACGGGCACCACGGCTGCTGGAGGAAACAGCGGCGCGGCCGGCCCGTCAACCGACACCATCCGGACAGCCCTGAACGCAGACCCCACCACGTTTAATGCGGCCAAGGCCAACGCCAAGGATGACTACGAAGTGGCGCGTTTCCTCTTCGACACCGTGGTACGCCGCGACGCGGACGGTAAGTTCATTGGCGGACTGGCCACTGACTGGAAGTCGACCGCGACGGATGCTTCTCTGACCATCCGTAAAGACGCGACCTGTGCTGACGGCACGGCCATTACCCCCACGATCGTGGCCAAGTCCCTGAATTACTTCGCCGATCCGGCCACCAAGAACAACTTCGGCAAGCTGGTCTTCGGTCCCGGCCAGCCCACCATCACCGCTGACGATGCAGCCGGCACCGTTTCGATCAAGCTGGCGCAGCCGTGGTCCGAGCTCATCGGCGGTCTGACACTCGCCCAGACCGGCATTATCTGCCCCGCTGGTTTCGCCGACCTCGATGGCCTGGCGAAGGGAACTGTGCAGGGTGCCTTCTCCGGTCCGTACACCCTGACCAAAGCCAGCCACGGCGTCAGCTACGACATGACCCTGCGCCAGGATTACAAGGCGTGGCCCAAGTGGTCTAAGGAGCCCGAAGGAACCCCTGCCAAGACCGTACGGTTCTTCCCGGGGGTCAACAAGACCACGGTAGCCAACCAGCTCCTCACGGGCGAGATGGATGTCTCTGACATCGCACCGGCCGACACGGGCCGTTTCGAGGGCAATAAGGACTACACGATCACCACGGTCCCGTTTGCGGGCATCTTCCTGCTTTTCAACCAGCGTCCCGGCAGCCCCTTCACTGATCCGGCGCTCCGGAAAGCGGTGGCCCAGCTGATGAACCAGCAGGCCTTCAACGCCGCGGCGTACGCCAACAAGGGCATCACGTACAACTCCATCGTCGCTCCCACTGTGGCCTGCGCTCTCCAGGACAACTCGCACATCACCAAGGAAGACGCTGCAGCGGCCAAGGCGGTTCTTGCCGGTAAGACGTTCAAGATGGTGGGCACCACCAGCATCGGCCCCAACGGTGCCGGCAGTACCTACGTCCAGGAAGCGCTTCGCGCCGCTGGTGCAACAGTTGACCTGAACCTCGTGGACAACGGAACGTGGGCGACCATGACCCAGACCAAGCCGGAAACCTGGGACATGACCGTCCAGGGTGACGCCAACTTCGTTGGAACCGTAGCTGCCTCCTTGACCCGCATCGCGGGTGTTCCGACCGAAAAGGGCGGCCGCAACATCGGCGGCGGCGAAAACGCCGATATCCTTGCCGACATTTCCGCGGCGCAGGCAGCCACTGATAACGCCCAGCGTTGCGATGCCTACACGAAGGCGCAGATCAGCGCCCTCGAAGACAACGACATCTACCCGTTCGTTGGCGAACCACAGATCGTCGCCCAGCGCCCGGGATTCTCCATCCAGGCACCCTCAGGCATTGTCGACTACGGCACCCTGCGGATCACCAAGTAAGTAAAGGTTCAGGACATGACCGAACCCACGATGCTCTCCAAGGAAGCTGTCATCCTTCAGGAGAGCCAAACCCCGGGAGCCGCCCCTTCGGGCTCCCGGGGTGCCCCCCGCGGGCTTTCGCCCTGGGGCAGCTACGCCCTTCGCCGCGCCGGCGGCGTCCTGCTGTCCGTGGCTCTTCTTATCGTCGTGACCTTCTTCATGGTGCCGTTGATCCCCGGCGATCCCGCCGTGGCAGTAGCCGGAGCCGACGCCACCAGCGAACAAATTGAGGCGATCCGGCAGAACCTGGGTCTGAACCAGCCCCTGCACCTGCAGTTCATCCAGTACATCGGGCACCTGTTCACAGGCAACCTCGGCGAGTCCTTCGCCTACAGCACGTCGGTGTCCTCCATCATTGCCACCAAGCTGCCGTTCACCGCCGAAATCGCCATCCTGGGCATCCTGGTGACCCTGCTGATCTCCATCCCCACCGGCATGGCTGTAGGCATCCTGACCCGCGGAGGCCGCAGGAAGTGGATGGACGTCTCGTTCGGCATGCTCACCGGCTTTTTCCAGGCCGTGCCGCAGTACGTCATCGCCACCATGCTGGTCGTCGTCTTTGCCATTGTCCTCAAGGTCCTCCCGGCCGCGGGCGCGGCGACCCTGAGCTCCCTCATCTTGCCCGTGGTGGGGCTCTCGATCGCTCCGATCTGCTCCATCTCACGCGTGGTCCGCCGCGAGACCGCCACCGTCCTGGAACAGGACTACCTGCGGACGGCCCGCGGCTGGCGGCTTCCGGCGCTGCGGCTATATGCCCGCCATGCGCTGCCCAACCTGATGACCACCACTCTCACCCTTGCCGGCCTGATCCTGGCGGGCATGCTGGGCGGAGCCATCATCATCGAAAACGTCTTCAACTGGCCCGGGCTTGGCAAGGAAATCGTCACCGCCATCATCAACAAGGACTACCCGGTGATCCAGGGCATCATCCTCGTCCTGGGCTTCCTGGCCATCATCCTCAACCTGCTGGTCGACGTCATCCTCGGCATCATCGACCCGCGCACCCTCGGAGGGGGTAAGTCCCATGGCTGAAACGCGCCGCGCGAAGCGCCGCTTCCGGTGGACCACCGGTCTCATCCTCGGCATCGTCCTGATGACCGTCATGATCCTGGTAGGCGTCCTCGCACCCCTGTTCCTTTCGGACGCCGCCGAAAAGCTCACCCCGAACCCGTCACAAGGACCAGGACCTGCGCACTGGCTGGGTACCGACGACTTCGGCAGGGACGTCCTGGCCCGCTCCCTCGTCGCCACCCGTCTTACCCTTGTGATGACCGCTGCCACGACGGCAATCGCCGTCGTCGGCGGCGTGCTCATCGGTACGTTCATCTGGCTCGCGCCACCCAGGGTCCGTAACGCCGTCCTGCGCGTCATCGATGCTGCCGTCGCCTACCCAAGCCTGATCTTCGCGCTGCTGATCGCCGCGATCCTCGGACAGGGTGCCTCCTCTGCCGTGCTCGCCATCGCCATCGCCAGCATCCCGGCGTTTGCCCGTCTCACTGCCAACATGGCGGCCTCTATTTCCCAACGGCACTACGTCTCCACAGCACGCCTGCTGGGCGTTCCCGGTCCACGGATCATCACCAGACATTTGCTGCCCAACATGGCCGAGCCGCTGCTGGTGCTGACCGCCACGGTGTTCGCCACCACGCTGATCGAACTGTCCAGCCTCTCCTTCATCGGCCTCGGCGTGCAGAACCCCCAGTACGACTTCGGGCGCCTGCTCAACGAATCCCTGGTCAACATCTACTCCCAGCCGCTCCAGGCAGTAATGCCGTCGATCATGATCACCGTGGCAGGCCTGAGTGCCATGCTCATCGGCGATGGACTCGCCGCGGCGACCGACCCGCGCGGCGGACGGAAGTTCGGCAGCGTCAAAGCCGCATCCGAGGTTCCCGCCTCGTTGCGGGCAGATACGAAAGCCCTGGTCGAAGTGGACAATCTCACCGTCAGCACGCCTCACGGCGTCCCGCTGGTCAAGGGCGTCTCCCTCAGCATCCACCCCGGCGAGGTCGTAGGTCTCGTGGGTGAGTCAGGCTCGGGCAAGTCACTGACCGCGATGTCCATCGCGGGCCTGCTCCCGGAGGAACTCGTCGTCACCGCCCGGACCATGAGGCTGGGCGAGATGAACCTCCTGAAGAAAAACGGCCCGCGCGCCCTGGCAACCTCCATCGGACTGGTGTACCAGGACCCGGGTACCAGCTTCAATCCTGCCCTTCGAATTGGCTCCCAACTGACCGAAGTCAGCAGGGTTCACCTGCGCCAGTCGAGGAAAACGGCCTACGCCCGGATGGTCAAAGCCCTGGCCGATATCCGCATTACCGAGCCGGAAAAGCGCATGAGCCAGCACCCGCACGAACTTTCTGGCGGCATGCTCCAGCGGGCGATGATCGCTTCGACCCTGGTCACGGATCCGCGGCTCATTATTGCCGACGAACCCACTACCGCCCTGGACGTGACTGTCCAGGCAGATGTATTGCGGCAGTTCCGCACCATCAACAGGGAAATGGGCACAGCCATGCTCTTCATTTCCCACGACATCGGCGTGGTCCAAGCCCTCTGTGACAAGGTCATCGTGATGAATGGCGGAAAAATTCTCGAACGCCTTACCGGTGAACAGCTGGCGGCCGGAAACGTCCGGCATCCTTACACCAAGGCCCTGCTCGCCGCTACCCCAAGCATCGCCGAACGCAAGGCCGAACTCGTCTCCGTCCGCGCCGAAGACTTCACCTACGACGAGGTCCCCGAGGATCCCGCCGGATCCGACGTCATCGAAGAAAAGAGGCAAACGCCGTGACAAGCACTTCAACCGGCCCAGAGGCCGTCCTGGAAGTCCGTGACCTCGAAGTCACCTTCGGCTCAGGGCATGCTGCAGCCAAGGTCCTGAAGGGGGTTTCGACCTCCATCCAACGCGGTAAGACGCTCGGTATCGTGGGTGAATCCGGATCCGGAAAATCAACATTGGCCAAGGCCATTGTTGGCCTCAACCCCGTCAGTGCAGGAAGCATCTCGATCAACGGCCAGGACATGGCGGCCATGAGTCGCACCCAGCGCCGGGCCATCTACCGCGAAGTCCAAATGATTCCGCAGGACCCGTATTCATCGCTGAACCCGCGCCGCACCATCGGTCAGACGTTGGCTGAAGCGATCAACCCTGTCCGCTCCAATCCAAAACTCCACCGGGAAAAGATCTCCCGCTGGCTCTCCACCATCCGCCTCGACCCCGAGGTAGCCAACCGTTACCCCCACGAGTTCTCGGGGGGCCAGCGCCAGCGCATTGCCATCGCCCGCGCCCTGGCAGTGGAACCAAAGCTGATCATCGCCGACGAAATCACCTCCGCCCTGGACCTGTCCGTCCAGGCAGAGATCCTGAACCTGATCAGCCGACTCCGGGCGGAACTTGACCTGACGATGGCGTTCATTTCTCACGACCTGGACGTCGTCCACCATGTCAGCGATGAAATCATGGTGCTCTTCCACGGCGAAGTGGTGGAAAGAGGTGATGTGGACAGCGTCTACGGCAACCCGAACCACCCCTACACACGCAAGCTCATCGACTCCGTCCCAGGTGGCCCCGGCTTCGACATCGGCGAACGCCGCAGTGAAGTTGCCTGACTACGGGCAAGAAGCCAAAAAGCCGGCCCGGGCACCCAGCCCGGACCGGCTTTCCGCGTTAACCAGGTAGTCGTTCTCCTGCTTATCCCGCGGCCGGTGTCGCCGTTGCTGCGGCAGTTTTGGACTGCAGGACTGTAACTGCCTCCTCGACCAACTCGGTCGGGGGCTTGCGCACGTCCAAGAGCACGTGGGCTTCATCGGGCTCGAGTGCTTCCAGGGCTTCCAGCTGCGACGCCAGCAGCGTCACCGGCATGAACTCATGGTTGCGGCCAGCCATGCGGGCCGCGAGTGTTTCCGCCGAGCCCTCGAGATGCACGAACACCATCTCCGGTGCGTACTCCCGGAGCAGATCGCGATAGCGGCGCTTCAGTGCCGAACAGGCAACAATGACGCCGCTGCCGTCCCTCTGGCCTGACCTCAAGGTCCGCCCGATGGCCTCGAGCCAAGGCCACCGGTCGCAATCTTCCAAGGGGATGCCTGCCCCCATTTTCTCTTTGTTTTGCGCCGGGTGCAGGTCATCACCGTCGATGAAACGGACACCCAGCCGCTGGGCCAGCAGCGCCCCAATGGTCGATTTTCCCGAACCCGATACGCCCATGATGACTAAGGGCCGAAAGCTGTGGTTATTCATCTCGATTTGCCTCCGCAAAGCTCTTGCCTGTCGCTGCCTGAAGTGCGATGATTGTCACACATGAGAAAAGTTTCTCAGATTGGGATTGACCAAGTCAATGGTCTTCGCGAGGACCCGAGCATCCCGTCTGAGCCGGCAACTACCAATGAGGCGCCCCCGATGCAGACAGTCCGCACAGTCACTTTCCCGGATCAAGACCTGCTGGCCCGGCTCCAGCCCCTGCCGGCAGGCATCCAGGCCTCGGTCTGGGACCTCAAGTCCGATCCGAAAGACATCGACCTTGCCGAAATTGATGGCGTCGTCCTGCCGTACATTGATGCATCTGCTGTCCTTGGCTCCCTGTCCAAGGCACCCAACCTGAAATTCGTCCAGACCCAGTCCACGGGATTCGACGGCGTCCGGGAAGCTGCGGGGCCCTCCGCGGCCGTGGCCAGCGCCTCAGGCGTCCACGCGGCAGCCACGGCGGAACTGGCCATCGGCCTCATCATTGCCAAGCTCCGTGGCATCGACGACGCTGTACGAAACATGCAGACCGGAAGCTGGCTGCCGCAGCGGCGATCCTCCTTGGCTGACAGGCGAGTCCTGCTGGTGGGCGTCGGTGGCATCGGCAATGAGATCGACAAACGCCTGGCGCCTTTCGAAGTGGAGCTCACCCGGGTAGGCAGTTCAGCCCGTGAAGACAGCGTCGGCCACATCCACGCATCCTCCGAGCTCGCCGGACTGGCCAAGGAGCACGACATCCTTGTCGCCGTCACTCCGCTGAACGAGCGCACACACCAACTCGTGGACGCCGTCGTCTTGGCTGCTTTGCCGGACGGGGCCCTGGTGGTCAATGTGGGACGCGGACCTGTCGTGGACACCGCCGCCCTGACGGCGGAAGTTCTCACCGGCCGGCTGCACTGCGCACTGGATGTCGTCGATCCCGAGCCGCTTCCCTCAGACCACCCCCTCTGGTCATCCCCCAACGCCCTCATCACGCCGCACATCGGCGGCAACGCCTCAGCCTTCGAACCGCGAATCGTTAAGTTCCTGTCCGCACAACTCGCTGCCCTGGCCAGCGGTAACCGACCGCAAAACCTCGTTCAGGACGGACCCTTCTAACGCTTCGCATCGCCCATCAGCAACGGGGTTCGACACGAGACCCCATCCATCTACAACACCGTTTACTGACCCGGAGAATCGACAACAGTCATGAAGAGCAGAGCACTCGTCCATCGGAAGTTCGAAGACCGACTCTCTACGGTCCGTTCGCAAGGCGGATCACCAGCCGCAGGCGCACCCGGCTCCTCTACGGCCGGCCGGGAGCCCTCCAAAGGAAGGAAAGACCTGTCCTTCGGCAATCACAGCAGAGGTGCCGGAGAGGCTGCGGCGGCGAGGATCACGGGCAGCCTTCGATGAGGCGAGCATCATCTCTGAATTTTAGGACCAGGTACTCGAGCAGTCACCGGCGTGCATGCCCCAGCAAGTGGGTGGTGGCGACCGGAGGATGATCCGCATCCCTTTCGTTACATTGCCAAGGGCGATTTGATGCCCAGTTTGGGAGGCAACGCGACCCAGTGGGTACTTGAGTACTTACTGCGTCCGTCCGAACGTGCCAACCTCGTCCGGCCCCAGCGCACTGATCGTCTGACCAGGGAACGTGAGAAAGCGGAACATTTTGGACCTTCACCTGCTACCTGACTGGCAACAAGCATTAGGACAACAGGTGGAAGTTAGACGAGCAGGCGCGATAATCCGCTCCGGAGTGGTCGATGCCGTCACCTCGGATAGTTCAATACTTTGGATATCAGCCGCAGGAGCCGAAACAAGAGCAATGTACGAACGGACGGAGGGCTATGAGGTATTCACTACGTACGAAGTGAATAGCGTTCCGACTCAAACTTAGACCCCCGGCATGACCGGGCCTTGCTCTCCCCTGCCTCACGCGGCACCGGTCACTATACGGAATCTACAGCATTACACCGAGTCTCGTTACTGCCCCGGGTTTTTCGAGCACGGGCCGCAGAAGCGCCTCTGATATAAGGACATCGCACGCATCCGTAATTCTTCTCTTGTCTCAAGTGCTGCTGCAACTAGCTCGCCACTGACGGAGTCGGCCCTGTCGAAGAGAAATGCCGGGCCTGGATCCAGCGGTTGGGCGGCAGATCTCTGATGCAATTTTCTGGTTCTAATGGACAAACAGACTCCGCAGGGCGTTGGCCCAGTGTCTCCTGCAGCGCCCCCTCAAACCCGACGGGCGCAGACCCAGCGATTGGCGCCCCGGGCCGTGCTTAGGTGCTCCAATCGAGCTTGCCAGCACACGGGCCGTGAAGACGTCAGTCTTTGAGGGTGCAACTGTACCGACAGTGTAGGAGCTGGTGGTCTTTGGCCAAGATGGCCCCTTGCCCTTCATCCTCCACACATACACGACTCCGTGGGAACTTGCGACAGACCCGGTCCGCCTTGATTGACTGACGGTGGTCGTTATCGTGAATTTTGGGGAAGGGCCGGACATCACGATCTGTTGTGGCGGGGGGCTCCTACGTCACCACACTGTGACCGCACTAACAGGAGTTCCACTCCATGAAACCGGTCCATTGTCAGTAGAAAGCGGCGGGTCGAGGATTGTCTCAAGAAAGTTCAAAGAAAGTCGGAGGATTTGATGGAACACCCCGCCCACCCCGCCAATGCGGAAGCGATTGCAAAGGTACGCGCCGTTCTTGAAAAAGAAGGCATTGAGCGGGTGCTCGTGATGGGCACCGACATCCACGGTCAGTCCCGCGGTAAGTTCATTCCTCGATGGCGCTTCGAAAAGGACCCAGCCGAAGCACAGCATATAGCCGATGTCGTGGCCGTACTGGATATCGAGGATGAGATTATGCCTCGGCCAGCCGGCTACACGGGCTGGTGGCCTTCGTGGGACTCGGGTTTCTCGGACATGGAGGCGCTTCCTGACCTCAGCACCTTTTCATCGGTTCCCTGGATTGATGGCAGTGCGTTGGTTCTTTGCGACTTCCACGACGAACAGGGGCGACCCCTTTCGGCCATGCCGCGCAACTTGCTTCGTTCGATGGTCGATCGCGCCGCAGGAATGGGTTTCACGGCCCGGATGGCGACCGAATATGAGTTCTTCGTTTACCGTGAGACAGCGGAATCCGCACGCGCCAAGGGCTTCCGCGATCTCGAGCCAATGACCAGCGGTGTCACAATGTACGGTGGTGAGCGGGCGCACAACGAACTGGGACTGACGTCGGCAATCGAGGCTGCGTGCCAGAGCCTGGGGGTTAAGATTGAGGCCGTTGTCCCAGAGGGCGGACCTTCTCAGTTCGAGCTTAACTTGACGCCCCAGGAAGCATTGCGCGCCGCCGACGAAGGCTTCTTGTTCAAGTTTGCCGTAAAGCGCATCGCCGAATCGCTCGGTTACACGTCGTCCTTTATCGCAAAGCCCACACCAGGTGGTTTTGGTTCCAGCATGCATGTCCATCAGTCGCTATGGTCAGGTGAACGGAACGTCTTCCACGACAACACCTCTAATGATGGCTTGTCAAAGACCGGTAGGCAGTATATTGCCGGACTCACGAGTACCCTCCGGGAGTTCACGGCCGTGTTCGCACCCTTCATCACGTCATACAAACGCTACGAGCCCGAATCAGCAGCTGGCACGCACGTTGCTTGGTCGCTTGGTAACCGTACGACAGCGATTCGAGCGATTACGGGTGCCGAACGTCTTACGCGCATTGAGAACCGCACCCCTGGAGCAGATGGAAATCCGTACCTCGTCCTAGCTGCCATGTTGGCCGGCGGCTTGTGGGGAATCGAAAGCGACCTCGATCCCGGCACTGCCTACACCGGCAACGCCTATGCTGATAGTTCTCTCGCCACTGTCCCCAGAACCCTGGCAGAAGCCGTGGACCTCTTCGAGCAGAGCGAAGTCGCGAATAAATATTTGGGTGAGGATTTCGTTCAGTACTACGGTGCGACTCGTCGTCTAGAAGTCGAGCAGTTCAACAGTGCTGTAACTGACTGGGAGCTCTCACGGTACTTTGGGAAAGTCTGAACCGGTTATCGAGGACCCTGGGAGAATGCCTGCATGGCAGTGTCCCAGGGTCCTTGCTATTGGAGGCACTGGTTCGCCCTGATGTCTTACGGGAATCTGGATGTCAGCGTTTAGGAGACGCCCAAGCAAGCTGCGAGCCAAAACGCCACGAATATGTGGACGGGATTATCCTAATAGGCCGCCCCAACGGTGAATATGAACAATCCTTCAAAGGACCTATCCGGGATTTTGAGTAGGGGCCGTGGATCCTGCGGCGCCAAAACCCGGGCCTCCAGCCTTTACACACTAAAACTCCCCCAGGACTTCGAAGATGACAATCAACTGGTCCGATCCTTAGCGGCTGTGGGACTGCCCCCGGCTTTTGTTGGCCCCGAGTCTTAGGCCTCTGTGAGCGCGATCCGGTTGATTGTTTCATATTCAGTGGCGTGAGTTTGCTCAGCCGTCTTTGCCGTCGCCGGCGGTGGCAGGTCCTTTCGATCCGCGTTGTGATGGCCAGGCGCAGGTCCTGCCTCGTGAGCCATCTTTGACGGTCCAGGACGTTCTTTTGCAGCAGGGAGATTCCAGTGCGGCGTTATCCGCGCATGCCCCGCCCCTGCCCATCGACCCTGTGAGGCCGTGGTAGCGGAGCGTTTCAAGGAAGTGGCGGGACCGGAAGTGGCACCCTCGATCGGGCTGGCCCACTGTCCCTTCTGGACGGCGTGCCCGCACCGCATTCTCCAGCGCTGTCACCGGCAGCGAGGACTTCATTCGCGTTTCCATCGACTAGCCGACGATCCTCCCGGAATAGGCATCCTTCACCGTGCAGAGGTAGAGCTTTCCCTCGGCAGTGGGGTGTTCAGTGATGTCCGTCAGCCACAGCTCATTTCGACACGGCGGCGGTGAAGTCCCGCTCCACCAGGTCGTCGTGAACCGGTGGCCCGCTTCCGGTTCAGGCCACGCTTCGTCGAGAACACCGACCAGATGCCATGTTCCCCGCACAGGCGCTGGACTCGGTTCTCGCCTCGCTGTAATGCCTTTCTCCGGGAGCTCGTCGGCGACGAACCGGTGACCGAATGCCGGGTCGTCGGCGTGGATGTCCCGGGCGGCGTTGACGAGGTACGCATCGACCCAGTCCTGTTTGGGTTGATGTCCTGGCCAGATAGGCAACAGCACGGCGCAGAACATCATTCTCCTGCTCCAACAACCGGTGCCGCTTCTTCAACTCCCGCATCTCAGCCGACTCAGCGGCTGCCTAGGCGGTCCCTGATTCTTTGCGTTCGGCGATTGCAATCCAGCGCATGAGCTTCGTGACCGAAAGCCCGAAATCCTTCGCAATCCCCGCCAGCGGCGCCCCGCCCTTGCGGGCCATATCAATAACATCTCGGGGAACTCCGCCCCATACTCCGGGGGTATGGTCAACATCCTTCTACGAGCACAAGCTCGCTAGATTAAGGAGTGAACAAAACCGGAGGGCAGTCCCGTGCCCGTGGCTCACGCATTGAAACAGAACAGCGGCGTTTGCACGGCGGCCCGCCCCATAGGAGAAGTGCGGCTCTTTGGGCCATCCCGCCATATGCCTGTGGTGTCTCCTGATGCCGCGGTGGCCGCAGCTCTCGGAACACCCAAATATCGTCGGTTACAGAGGCACTGGCCATCCGAAGGGGATAAAAGATGGTGACCCGCCACCCCCTTAGGGGTGCGGGTCACCATGGTGAGACAGTCAGGCATTTTTTAGCCTCCGGCGGGCGCTCCGAATCTAGGAGGGCTTTTCCCTGCGGACGCTAGCGACGTCCTGACTCCGGTGTACTCCTTATCCGCTGAGTTCGCGCGGGGACAAATTGTGGAGCCTCGCGGATTGGTCCGCAGATCATGGGCTAAAGACCTGGTTATTGATGTCAGCTACGTGGGATGACTTCGCTTGCTTTTTCGGGGTCCTCTAGCCCACCGCGGAAAGCTGGACAGCCACGTCTACGATCATGTCCTCCTGGCCGCCGACATAACCTGCTTTACCTACTTCTTCGAGGATCTTCCAAGCCGGGACCCCATAGCGATCGGCAGCGCGTTCAGCATGTATAAGGAACGAAGAGTAGACGCCGGCATAGCCTTGCATGATAGACGCGCGATCCATAACCGGAGTGCGTCGTACGTAGGGCTTGACCGTATCCTCGGCGGCGGCCATGAGCGCTTGGACGTTAACGCCTGTGTGGATGTTTAGCCTGTCAAAAGCAGCGGCGAGGACCTCAGTGGGGGAATTCCCGGCTCCGGCACCGAGGGCCGCCAAAGTCCCGTCAATCTGCTTCGCACCGGCTCTGACGGCGAATACCGAGTTAGCAACTCCGAAGGAAAGATTCTGATGACCGTGGAATCCGACCTCAGCGTCCGACCCAAGCTCGGAAACGAGGGCGGCGACGCGATCGGAGACGTCCTCCAGGATCAGAGCGCCAGCAGAGTCGACCACATATACACACTGGCAGCCAGCGTCGGCCATGATCCGGGCCTGTTTAGCCAAATTTTCGGGGGAGACACGATGAGATAGCATCAGGAAACCTACAGTTTCCATACCGAGGTTTCGGGCGTGGCCAAAGTGTTGGATAGATACGTCCGCTTCGGTGCAGTGAGTTGCAATACGCACTACGGAGGCGCCGGCGTCATGTGCATCGTTCAAGTCATCGATAGTTCCTAGGCCTGGGAGCATTAGTACGGCGATCTTCGCGCGTGTTGCTTCTTCGACGGCTACCTTGACCAAGTCGAGTTCGGGGGTGTGGGAGAACCCGTAGTTGAACGAGGATCCGCCTAGGCCGTCGCCGTGGGTAACCTCAATGACCTCTACTCCCGCGTCGTCCAAGGCTCGGACTGTGGAGCGGACGTGGTCCACAGTGAACTGGTGACTCATTGCGTGTGAGCCATCCCGAAGCGTGGTGTCGGTCAATCGGATGCTGAATTCGGATGAGGTGCTCAAGCGTGTGCTCCTGCGATAGTTGAGGCGGTGCCCGAGAGCTTGCGTTCAGCAAGCAGGTCTGCGGTACGGGTTGCGGCGGCCGTGATGATGTCGAGGTTGCCCGCATATTCGGGCAGATAGTCAGCCGCGCCTTTGACCTGAATCCATACGCCTACTCGGCCCTGATTGTTCCAGTCTGGTCGGGCGTGGTCGAACTGCGGGTCTACTCGCAGCGAATAGCCGGGAACATACGTCTGGACTTCCTGAACGGTGCGGGCGATAGCCTCCCTAATGGCATCCTGCACCGTGCCAGGCTCAGCGGCTTCAGCCGGGATCGCAGCATAAACGGTGTTCCGCATGATCATGGGAGGTTCGACAGGGTTGATGATGATGATCGCTTTGCCGCGGTCAGCACCACCGACTACTTCAAGAGCCTTGGCAGTGGTTTGAGTAAACTCATCTACATTGGCCCGGGTACCCGGCCCAGCGGACTTAGACGCGATCGAGGCCACAATTTCGGCGTAGGGCACGGGCACAACTGATGAGATTGCCGCCACAATCGGCGTAGTGGCCTGGCCGCCACACGTGATCATGTTTACGTTTTCAGCCTCTGGCACGGCATCCAGATTCACAACGGGGCAAACATAAGGGCCCACAGCGGCTGGAGTCAGATCGATAGCCGTGATACCGGCGGCGGCGTATCGCGGCGCGTTGAGCGCGTGGGCTTTCGCGGAGGTGGCCTCGAACACGAAATCCGGTTTGTCATTCTGGGCCAGCAGCCAGTCAACTCCCTCATGGGAGGCTGCCAATCCGAGCCTGGCAGCGCGTGCAAGCCCGTCCGAAGCAGGGTCAACGCCGATCATGTATGTCGGTTTAATGTGCTCGCTGCGGCGCATCAGCTTGAACATCAGGTCTGTGCCGATGTTTCCCGACCCTACGATGGCCGCCGTCATTTTTTTGGCTGTCATGAAAGAAGCCCTTCCTATTTAGGTGAAACGGATGGTCAGGGACCCTAGGTCCCCGAAGTCAGCTGTAGCGGTGCTGTCTGCAATAACCGGCAGCGCTTTAGTAAAGGAGCCGGGCAAGATCAACTGTCCTTGTTCAAGGGCGATGCCTTGCTCACCAAGTACGTTGGCTAACCAAGCGAGCGGGGCCACCGGATCGCCCATAACGGCCTCACCTAGGCCGGATTCAGCAGTGTGGCCGTCTATGACAAGTTCGCATCGCACAGAAGCCAGGTCCGCAACATCGACCCTAAGCGGGGTCCGTCCCACTGCGATGGCCCCGCAGGATGCGTTGTCTGCGACGGTGTCGACGAGCTGAATGTCCCAATCGGCGATACGCGAATCGATGATTTCGATAGCCGCATGGACTGCCCCAATCGCTTCCCGAGCCTGCTCAATAGTGACGCCAGGTCCTTGAAGTGTGTGTTTGAGCACGAAACCGAACTCCGGCTCGACTTTCGGCGCGATGAAGCTTGAAGCCGGGATGGTCGCTCCATCATGGTGGACCATGTCTTCAAAAAAGAAGCCGAAGTCCGGCGAGTCAACGCCCAGCTGAGCCTGCATCGCTGCGGAAGTCAGCCCGACTTTCCGTCCCGCCAGCACCCGTCCGTGGGCAAGGTGACGCTCCAACTGCGCATTTTGGATCTCGTAGGCGTCCTGGAGACTTATCCCCTGCAGACGAGTGCGCAGCGGAGAAACAGGTACAAGGGTGCGGGTGGCCTCCAGCAACTCTTCTGCGAACGGGATCAAGACTTTATCGGCAGTTGACGGTTCCATATTTTCTCCTAAGTTTTTCCCGTAGCCCATGGGAAGGCTTCTACTCTGGCTTGATTCTGTTGTCCTCAGCCCCCGCCGGCAATGATGCGATTCCGCTGCTTGGAACACTTCGTCATCCGTTGCAGAGCGCGGAAGCTCGAAGTGGTGAGGTTTCAGGCGTGAGGATGATCCCTGGATTTCTCAATCACAGAGGAGAACAAGATCGGCGAAGTTGGACTGTGGCGCGTTCTGTGAATTGAGTTGTCAAGACTTGGAATGAAGGCCAGTTCTCCGACTTTCTAAGGGAGCCAGCATGTTGACGCCGTTTAGCCTCCTCAGCCACTCCCCCGCTTCGGGTCTCGTGCAGATAAGTAAGTCCCGCAACACCAGTTGTGAAAGTGAGGTAAGACACTTAGGCTATTGGTATGTTGGTCAGCCCAATGGTCCCTTCGGTGGCCACACTTCCTGTTTCCGAAGCATTGTCGTCTGTTCACAAGGCGGCAGCTCTTCTCATTGCCTTCAATCACACCGGCGGCTGTGCCACGCTGACTGAGCTGGCAAGGGAAGCGTGCCTTCCCAAATCCACGGCTCATCGGCTCCTCGGTATTCTGCGAGAGGTTGGTTTAGTAGACCGGAACGATATGGAGTGGTACCTCCGGCGGCCAGTACTGCAACTGGGTGCCCTGGCCCTTCGCGGGGGTGCTGGTGCGCTCCGGGAAGTGGCCCTCCCGTACATGACCCAGCTCTATGAAGAAACCCACGAGAACGTGCACTTGGCCATGTTGGAGGGGTGCGAGGTCGTTTATTTGGAAAAGGTGTACGGGCACCGGTCGGCTCCCTCCCCATCACGGGTAGGCCATCGCGTTGGTGCCCACGTTTCTGCGGTTGGGAAGGCCATGCTCGCGTTTTCCGATGAAGGAACGATCAGGGACGTGATTATGTCAGGGCTGCGGCCGGCCACACCCCACTCTGTTATTTCGCCTCGTGCTCTGCTCCGCCAGCTGGAAGCAGTACGCTCCAGCGGAGTCGCATACGATCTGGAAGAATGTCGTCAGGGCCTTACCTGTGTGGCGGCGCCTGTAGTGACAGCCGAGGGGCGTCCGGTGGCGGCCATATCGGTAGCTGGGTCTACTCGCACGATGAGATTGGACTTGGTGGCGGAGAAAGTTAAGGCGGCCGCTGGAAAGATCAGCGTTCAGGCGGGTCCAGATGTGAATCTGCTTGCAACAGCTGTATGAGGGGCTGTGATGCGCTGTTTCTAGGAGTTGCGTCTGTCGCCCATTGCCCTGCATTCTTGTATTCCAGTTCGAGGGGGACGGCGAATGTTGCCAGTTGATTCTCTGGGCGACGTAAAGTGGTCCTACGCATCAAATTCATCACTAACCAGTGTTGACCAGGTTCAATCGACACTGAAGAACATGATTCACCGCGGTGAGCTGGCGCCCGGTGACCGGCTGCCTGCAGAACGACGGCTCTGTGCCCTCTTGCAGGTATCCAGGTCGACTCTCCGTGAAGCTCTCAACGCCTTGCGTGCAGACGGCTACATCGAGGTTTACCGCAGTGGTCCGACTGGGGGCTCGTTCATAAGCCATCTCGACGTGGCGTACGGTCGTTGGCTCGCGTGGATGCAAGCTGACTCGTCACGGCTTCGCGAAATAATGCACCTCAGGACGGCCATAGAATGTCAGATAGCCTGGTTGGCTGCGGAGAGTTCCCAAGCCCTCGACGAGCCGAGTGTCATCCTGCCCGCACACCGCTCGAAGATGAGTCAGAAAGAATTTCGTGAGGCGGATGGACGGTTTCATGCTGCATTAGCGGATGCCGCCGGCAGCCCTCGACTGAAGTCTTTGATGCTGGAAGCCCGTGGAGAACTTTTTGTGCCCGCGAGTTCCAGCTTAATTAACGCTGCAATGATCGACCGTAGTCACCGTGAGCACGAGATGATCATGCATGCTGTCCAGGCAGGTAACCCGGGGGCAGCTGCAGAGGCAATGAGAGCCCATCTCGCCTCCACTTACCACGACGTCTCCTCGGCTTTGAATCTGCCTGAAGCCCTGTAACCGCTGCACGGACCGGGTGATCGCTCTAGCAGACGAAGCCGGCGGGTTTCTTCCGGGCCGGACAGCGGTTACTGCCTGTACCTGTCGGTGACGGTCGAAAACTGAGCCATTGTGACGGTTGAAAACTGAGCCACCCGTTCCAAACGATTGGGTGGGTGATCACAGTGGAGGATTGGGCGCTTATTCGGCGGTTGCATCTTGCCGAGGGTGAGTCGATGAGGTCGATAGCGGCGCGGCTGGGCATGTCCAGGAACACAGTCGCTAAAGCTGTCAGTGCTGATAGTCCGCCGACCTATGTGCGTGCGCCGCAGGACTCCGGGATCAAGGCTGTGGAACCGGCGATCCATGCGCTGTTGAGGGAGAACCCGCGAATGCCGGCCACGGTACTCGCGGAGCGTGTCGGCTGGTCCGGGTCCCCGGCATGGTTCCGGGAGAACGTGGCCAGGATCCGGCCGGAGTATGCCCCGGCGGATCCCGCGGACCGGATCAGTTACGAACCCGGGGATCAGGCGCAGCGCGACCTATGGTTTCCCGAGGTGCGGATACCGGTCGATGGCGGGAAGTCCCGGGTGCTGCCGGTGTTGGTAATGGTGTCCTCACATTCGCGGTTCATCATGGCCCGGATGATTCCATCCCGGATGACCGGGGACCTGCTGGCCGGGATGTGGGAGCTGATCGGGTCCCTGGGCGCGGTGCCGCGGCGGCTGATCTGGGACAACGAAACCGGCATCGGCCGGCGGAACAGTTATGCCGCCGGAGTCGCCGCATTCACCGGGGTCCTCGCGACCAGGATCGTGCAGGTCAAACCTTACGACCCGGAGAGCAAGGGCGTGGTGGAGCGGGCCAACCAGTTCCTGGAGAGCTCGTTCTTGCCTGGCCGAGCCTTCGCCTCGCCGGAGGATTTCAACAACCAGCTCGGCCAGTGGCTGCCCCTTGCCAATGCCCGGCTGGTCCGGCGGACCGGGGCCAGGCCTGCGGAGCTGATCCGCCAGGACAAGGCAGCGATGCTGGCGTTGCCGCCGGTTCCGCCGGTGACCGGATTCGCGACTCGGGTCAGGCTCCCACGGGACTACTACGTCCGGATGGGATCCAACGACTACTCTGTGCATCCGCAGGCGATCGGCAGGTTCGTTGACGTCACCGCAGACCTGGAAACCGTCGCGATCAGTCTGGACGGCCGCTGCGTCGGAAACCACACACGGTCTTGGGGCGCCGGTCTGACGATTACCGACCCGGACCATGTCGAGGCCGCCCGAACGATGCGGAAAGCCTTCCAAAACCCGGCACCTGTAGCGGACACGGCCGAACTGCGGGACCTGGCGGATTACGACCGGGCCTTCGGTGTCGTGCTCGATGACGGGCAGGTCGCCTGATGACCGAAGCCAAAGAAACCGCCGGCCAGATCGAGTACTACTCCCGGGCGATGAAAGCCCCCCGGATCCGGGAAGCAGCAGCCAGGCTCGCGGACCAGGCCCGCGAGAATGGATGGACCCACGAAGAATACCTTGCCGCGGTCCTGTCACGGGAAGTCGCCGCCCGCGAAGCCTCCGGCGCTGAGATGCGTGCCCGGGCTGCCGGGTTCCCTGCCCGCAAGTCGCTCGAGGACTTCAGCTTCGACCACCAGCCCGGCCTTAAACGCGACACCATCGCGCACCTGGCCACCGGCGCGTTCCTCACCGAAGCATCCAACATCGTCCTGCTTGGCCCTCCCGGAACGGGCAAAACCCACCTCGCAACTGGGCTGGGGCTGCGGGGCACCCAGCTGGGCCACCGGGTCCTCTTCGCGACCGCGATCGACTGGGTCGCCCGGCTGCAGGCAGCGCACCAGGGTGGGCGGTTGCCGCAGGAACTGGTCCGGCTGCGCCGCTATGGGCTGATCATCGTCGATGAGGTCGGCTACATCCCGTTCGAACAGGACGCCGCGAACCTGTTCTTTCAGCTCGTTTCCTCACGCTATGAGCATGCCTCGCTGATCCTGACCTCGAACCTGCCGTTCGCACGCTGGGGAGACGTGTTCGGAGACCAGGTCGTCGCCTCGGCCATGATCGACCGCATCGTCCACCACGCCGAAGTCATCACCCTCAAGGGCTCCAGCTACCGGCTCAAATACGCCGAGGTCGGCTCGCTGCCCTCGACAAGACCGGAAAATACGGCAGAATAACCAACGTCAAAGTGGCTCAGTTTTCAGCCCGCGAAATGGCTCACTTTTCGACCAGCGCTGACAGTACCGTTACTTGGTTGTGGATAGGCGACCCTTGAACGGGGAACCAGAAGACCTGCAAGCACGCCTTTGTGCTTGCAGGTCTTCTGGCCTTCTCCACTCCACTGGAAAATTTCCTATTTAGCGCCGCCGCTGGGAGCCATCGGCGGCAGGGCCTCAGTACGGGGCCACGACACCGGAAATCGGCGGAACTTCCGCTTTGTTATCTTCGAATGAATTTCCGATGGAGGTTCCACTTCGCCTCGTGGCCAATGCCCCTGCCGCACCCACAAGCGCTGACAGAACAATGAGCCATGGAAGAAGCACCGGGATCCCCGAAGTGGCGCCCGCCAGGATGTCCCAATTGGCTACGGCGAGGTACACGGCCGCAACGAGTCCCAGGGCTGACAAGATTGGTGCGACGGCGCTGCTCCACGGGCGGAATTCATTGCGTCTTTTGCGGAGGAAGAAGACCACTACAGCAATTGAGGTGGTTGCTTGCATCACCAAAACGCCCAGGGTTCCGACTCCCACGAGCCAAGCGTAGAGCTCTGCGAACGGGTCGGCACCTGCAAGCATGAACGTTCCAACAACCACCAGCGTAAGGGCAGTTACCGTGACGCTCGCGACATGTGGGGACTGCCACCGCGGATGTGCTGACCCCAGGACGCGTGGCAGAACACCGGATCGGCCGAGTGCAAAGTTATAGCGAGACAGCGTGTTGTGGAACGCGACCAGCACTGCGAAGGTGCTGGTCAAAAGTAGGAGGTTCATGGCCAAGGTTGACCACTGTCCGACATACTCGGAATTAAGAGAAAATATGAACCCGGAGGGGTTTTCGGTTGCAGCCTGCTGGATCTTATCGGTGCCGCTCGCCAGCGAGATTGCCCACGTGGAGACCGAGTAAAAGACTGCAATAAGGACTACGGCAACGTAGGTTGCACGCGGAACAGTTCTTGCCGGATCCTTCGCTTCCTCGCCGTAAATGGCGGTGGCTTCGAAGCCGACGAACGATGCGGCGGCAAAGAGTAGGGCCACTCCGAGTCCGTCCGTGGCGATGTTGCTGGGCTGGAAGGAGTCCAAGTTTATTCCCGCAGCTCCGCCTTGAACGAACACGGCCGCATCAAATACCGAAAGGATGAGCACCTCTCCGATCATCAGAACTCCCAGCACCCTGGCGCTGAGGTTGACCTCGAGATAGCCAAGAATCGCCACTCCCGCCCATGCGCCGGCGGTCCATAGCCTCCAGTCCGTTTGCGTGCCGGTGAGATCACCAATGACTGCACTACAAAAATAACCGAAGAGGCCGTAGAGCCCCATGAGCATACCGTTATAAGAGACCAGAGCGACGGCTGCCCCGGCGAACCCGACTGTCCTGCCCAAACCTTGTTCAAGGTAGGCTGCAAAACCCGCGGAACTGGTGACGAAGCGGCTCATGGAACCGTAGCCGACAGCAAACAATATGAGTATCACTCCGGCGATGAGGTAAGCGCCTGGGGCTCCTGCGCCCACAGCCGCAAAGGCGATCGGCGATCCGCCCAGGGCCGCGGCCAGCGGGGCGGCAGCTGCGACGACGAAGAAGACGATCCCCGGCACACCGATCGCGTTCCGCTTGAGCGCGGGGGCCGCGGGTTTATTTGTAAGGTCTGACATGCAAATCTCGATCCATTAGTGCCCGGACTATGCGGCCAGGCCATAGGTGAAAAAATAGCGGTTGTATTTGAAGCGCCCGGCTCCGGGAACCTACACAGGGACCCGGCGCACGTGAGTTAGACGGAAAGCGGGCCGGCTGAACCGCTAACTTGGAGTGCCTTGAGGCAGAAAAGGCCAGGTCGGCCGGCTGAAGGCAAGAAAGCCCGTTCCCAGGGATGCGAAGTCGGGCCTTCCGGAAGGAACCTGGGGTAAGACCCAGGTTCTCGGGTACTGATTTCCTTACTAAGAAGGGGTCCGCTCGTAGCGGAGAACCCCATCAACGTAAGTCCTGAGCACCTGCATGTCGCGTAACTGGCCGGTTGGGCAGGTGAGAGGGTCTCGGTCCAGAACAAGGAGGTTGGCGCGCTTGCCAACTTCAATGCTTCCCTCCTCGGAGCCCCGGCCCGAAGCCTGCGCTGGGTTGATGGTGTACATGCGCAGTGCTTCCTCGGGCGTTACGGCTTCGTCAGGTTCCAAGGGAGCGCCGGCCAAGGTTTCCCGGGCAACGGCGGTCCACATAATCTCGGCTGGTGAATAGGTACCACAGGGATGGTCGGAGGCCAAGCTGACACGGACGCCGGCATCGATCATGCTCCGCACGGGAAAGAGCTTGAGGTGGTTCTGTTTTTCGCCGCGCCACATATCAAAAACCTCGCCCCAGCCGTAGGCCAGGCCGGGATTGGCGACAAGGTCGACGCCCAGATCTGCCATTCGCTGCCCTTGGCCTGTTTCGGCGATGAACGCATGCTCGAGCCGTAAGACTGTTTCGGCATTGCTTTGTCTACGGACAGCCTCATAGGCGTCCAGAACAATGTCGATGGCGCAATTGCCCATTCCATGAATTGCGAGATTAATGCCCAATTTGCTGGCTTGAACGGCAAGGTGGTGTACTTCGTCCTTGCTGTAGAAGTTCGCGCCAACGTGGGTTTTGCACCCATCATGGATCTGGTCTATCGCGGGGCTCGGGTACGCGCGGTCCACGAAGATCTTCATGGCGCCGCCTCGGAGCAGAAAACTTTCGGGCTCCATGATCCGATCGACTATGTCCGACCGGCCTAGGTCTTGCATCGAGAAGAAGTGATCGCCTCCGTGCAACTGCTGAAGCGTGAAGGGCATCTTGCCCGCAGCATCGGCGCGACGATACAACTCCGCGGATTTTGCCGTGACCATGGCATCACCAACTGCGGTAAGCCCCACAGCGAGATAGTCATGCATTTTGGAGTGCAGCATTTCTACTGCTCGGTCCCAGTCGCGATCTGCGTAGTCGTTCCAGGAGGCCGAATGCAGGAGATTGGCGGCAGCCTCAAGGAGCGTTCCCGTTGGGGCTCCACTGGTATCCCGTTCGATCTCTCCACCCCAAGGGTCGGGCGTATGGGCGCTGATGCCTACCTGATCCAGGGCAGCGCTGTTCGCGAATCCTGCGTGGCAACTCGCGTCAATGAGAAAGAAAGGGTTATTCGGGGCGACTTCGTCAAGCTCATATCGGGTCGGGTTACGTTGTTCACGAACGTGCGAGGCGTGAAAATTCATTCCTCGAACCCATTGTCCGGGCGGGACGGTCCGGCAATGCCTCTCGATGACTTCCAGAACCTCGTCCAGAGACGTCAGCGGTGGCGTGGAGCAGTCAACGGAATCTGGCGCGAATGCCGCCACACTCAGATGGTTGTGAGCGTCGATGAAGCCGGGAACGACGGTCTTCCCGGAAAGGTCGAGAACTTCGGTGTCGGGCCCCGCTGCCCCTCGCACAGAAGCTTCAGTTCCCACGGCGGCTATTCTTCCACCGCGAAGAAGTACCCCTTGCGCTATGGAATTCCGGGAGTCCACCGTTCGAACTGTTGCATTGGTAATCATGAGGTCACGCGTTTGTGTCATGTCGTCTCCGATTGATCGACGGGCAGCGGAAGGTTGCCCTCGGCTTGAAACACTTAACTGACGGCTCGTTCACGTAGAGCTGGCCGCCCTTTGGTCCCCCACAATCGCACTGCCTTACCTGGCTGTCGTGTCGAACTCTTTGCCTGCCCGGGGGCATTTACCGAATAGGTTCGGTCCAACCGGGATAGCCCGGCTCAGACAAACCTCCCTACAGATGTAGGTTGGATGTGGGTCAGACCGAGTCGAGCTTGTTCAGATCCGAGCGCGGGTCGCCCGCCAATTGACGCGCATACTCCGAGAAGGCCCTGCCCCGGACTGCTTCACCACCGTCACATTCGATGATGCTCCCCGTGATGGTTCTTGCATCGTTTGCGGATGCAAGCGCTACGTACCAGCCGACGTAGTCATCGGGCTCAGGCAGGAAGCCCAGCGGCGAGACTATGGAAATGAGCTTGTCCATTGGCAGATCCGAAATGGTCGACGCAGCCTTCGATAACGCAGGAGGCGGTGCAAGTGCCGTAAGCATTCCACCGGGCGCGACCGCGTTCACTCGAATCTCCGGTGCAAGCTCGTATGCCAACTGACGCACAAGACCTACCACGGCATGCTTGGCTGCTGTATAGAGCGGTCCACCTCCGCCTGGATGAAGGCTCGCGTTGGAGGCGGTCATGATTATGGATCCTTGTGTTCGACGTAGCGCCGGAGCTGCAGCCTTCGCCCCGGCCAGAAGCGCCTTCACGTTCAGAGAGAAGATCTGCTCGAAGGCCTGGTCGAACCCCTCGCCCTCAGGAAGGTCTTCGGCCGAGACCCCAAAATCCCAGTAGCCGGTGTTGGCGACAAAGCAGTCCAAGTGGCCGAACACCCCTGCCGCGGCCTCCACAACTGCGCGGTTGTCGTCCAGTTGCGTGGCGTCACCCCGAAGCACGACAACTTTTCCTGCGTACTCCTCAACGAGCGCGTTTGCACGCTCGGGTGAGATCTCGAGGACGGCGACGGAGCATCCTTCGGCGACAAATCGGTCAACTATTGCCCTCCCAATTCCCGCTCCGCCGCCCGTAACCACGGCGGCCCTGCCTGCAAGTCGTCCCGGAGAAACGCTGACGGGCTCCGCCGAGGTATCGACGGCCGGCAGCTCAGCCATTTAGCTGCACCATGACCTTATTGCCGTCGACCATCGTGGGATATACCGTCAATGGAATGGTGGCTGGTGGAGCAAGAACTTGACCTGTTTTGAGGGAAAAGCGGGCCATGTGTGCAATGCACTCGACCACACACCCTGGCTCGACATATCCTTCCGAGAGAGACGACTGGCCGTGGGTGCAGACGTCGTCGCTCGCGAAGAATTGTCCGTCAACGTTGAATATGGCCAGCGCATTGCCGTCTACTTCGAAACGGCGTCCTTCCTCGTCCGGCACATCATCCACCGCGCAAACTACTGTCCAGGTCATGGTGTTCGCGGTCATCGGCTTGGCTTGAGATCGCGGTGACCCCACCAACTGGTCGTCGTATAACTCGCGCCTCGGTGGGTTGCGTCGTCAATGAGCCGTCCCCCACAGCCGTACTCGATGGTGAATCCGCCGGGGGCCAGGGCGTAAAACGAGTACATGTTGTCGTTGGAGTGCCGGCCGAGCGTGGTTTGTGCAACCTCCTTGTCACTGCAACGTTCGTAGGCGGCGCCTACTTCATCGATGTCGGTCACCTCAAACATGATGTGCTGCAGGGTGTACTGGTTCTTTCCCGCCACCAGTGCCAGGCTGTGGTGCCGCTCGTTGCATCGAAGGAAGTAGATCACCTCGGAGCTCAAGTGGATGCTGTCTGTCACTCGCAGGCCAAGGCCGGAGCAGTAAAATTCGAGCATTGCCGGAAGATCGCTGCAGTAGAGGACCATGTGGCCAACGCCCGGGTGCGTCTCAAACTTAACCTGGTGGGGGGATACGAACGGTTCGCCGGCCACGGCTGCGGAGTGGAAGAGTTCCACGCGGTTACCGTCCGGGTCCTCCCCCGTAAACATGCGCTGGACCTGGCGATGACCCGCGTCTGAAGGTGAGGCCTCGTCGAACTTGTAGCCTTGCGCTTTCAGACGATCGGCAAGCGCTTCGATTTCGGCATCATCGGCCACCTCCCAGCCCGCAAATGCTAGGTCGTTGTGCTCGCCGGACATGATCTGCACCCTAGACGTGCGTTGATCGAGGCGGATGTCGAGACCGTGTCCCTGCTCGGTGACCTGAGCGCCCAGCAGGGATCCAGCGAGTTCGCGCCAATCGTCGAGGCGGTCAGAAGTGATGCCAAGGTATCCAAGGGTACGTACGCCGTTCATGTTGATACTGCTACCTTTCGTAGGTCAATGGAGGAGTCTTCAATGAGTAGTGGGTCTACGGGGTCGCCGCTTCGGATTAGATTGGTCGCCGTTCGGATCTCTCGTGGGGCGTCCAAGCCGATGGCTCCGACCACTTGCCCGCCGCGGAGATGCACGCTGATCTTGGTGCCTCCATTTGGTCCGGTGCGTTCGATGACGTGGCTTCCTTGATCTGGACGACCTGCCACCTCGATCCTGTGGTCGTACTGATCCGTCCAAAACCACGGGACGAGGACGCTTGGTGTTTCATCGCCCATAATTGCTCGCGCGACGACCTGCGCTTCGTCGATGGCTGTTCGGAAGTGCTCGACCCTGAGCCTCCCGAGGATTCCGAACGGCCAGGAGGCAACGTCACCGGCGGCCCAGACGCCATCCATGGACGTGCGCCCAAATGCGTCGCAAACGACGCCGTCTGAGCAGTCGATGCCGCTGGCCGTAGCTACCTCAAGGTTAGGTTGACTGCCGGCAGCGACCAGGAGGAGATCGCAGGGGATGCTCTGGCCTGAGGCTGTAATGACGCCCTCGATCTTTGTAGTGCCCACTGCCTGGGCGACCACATCCTGTACAAAGGCGACCCCCTTGGTCTCATGGAGTTCCCGTATGACGCCGGCGGCCCACGAGCCGAGTTTATTCGCGAGCGGTTCGGCGAAGGGCTCCACGAGTGTGACTTCACAACCATGGGATCGGAGAGACGCTGCTACCTCCGTTCCAATAAAACCGGCGCCGGCGATGACCACGCGCTTTGAGGTGGGCACCTGGGAATAAATGGTCCGGGCATCGGCCAGATCACCCAGCGTCAGGACATTCTCAAGATCACAGCCGGGGAAATCAATTCGCCTCGGGCGGGAGCCAGTCGTCAGCACAACAGAGTCGGCCACTATCTCACCACCGGCTTCGAGGTGAATGGCGATACGGGATTCCCGACGTTCCACTCGCATTGCACGAGCACCCAACCGGACGTCGATGCCGTTCTCGGAGTAGAAGAGGGCAGGCAGAACCGGTACCACTTCCTGGCCGAGCAGAATCCCTTTCGATAGCGGCGGCCTCTCATAGGGAAGTTCCGTATCTGCACAAATGAGGGAGATTTCCCCTGTAAATCCTTGGTTGCGGAGCTCTTGGCTAAGGATTGCGCCCGCCTGTCCGCCTCCGATAACCGCAATAGTGGTTGTCATAGAAACACCGCCAAGTTGTTGCCGAGCAGAACGGTCTGGTCCAGGAGGATCTGACGCTTTGTAATAAGGAAGTCACCAAAAAGTGGCGATTGGCGACGCAAGAGATCTTGTCGGGCCCCTGCGAACATGTCCTGGTACGTCGTTCCGCGGGTTCGGTAAAGAAGGAAGCTGGACCGCACGAAAAACGTGTCGGTTTCCTCAGCCCGTTCGACCTCAATGTTGGTTATGAGGTGCCGGGTCCGAGACGCCGGGACCTCTGACCATGCACGACCAGTTGCCACCTTGCGCACTCGCTGTGCAAGGTCCTCTTTGGACTCGTCAAAGTGGGCGCCGCCTGTGGGGGGCTCGAATTCCTTGCTTTCCTCCCGGGGCATGCGAGCCAACCGCACCGGCGCGGTGTATCGAATCTCATCGGCAAGGAGGGTCAACCACTCGTCGAATTTTCGTTCGTCCAGGAGCCGTGCCTCTCGGGCCATGAACTGGCTGACCTCGAAATGATCCGTGAGTAGGTTTTCCCGCAGTTGGGATTCGCTGATCATTAGTCCCCCTTCTCCATCAGTTCGAGCCAGCGGCGGTAAAACGAGCGGCCGGCCTCTTCGCTGTAGATATTGCCGATGAGGCCAGGGAAGTCATCGTGGTGGCCGGCGGCTCCACGACCCATCGTGAAGTTGAACGAGGAGCGCCCGGCACGATTGCCTTTCAGGACACCTTGGATCTCGGACCAGTTCTCACCGTCTTCAGCCTCAAAGATTCCGCCGGCACTGAAGGTACGTAGCGCGTTGCGGCGCATTGCGTCCTTTACTTCTGCAGGTGCGTCCGCATCGCCGAGCGTCCACGTCATTACTTCGATCGAGTGGGGACCCCGTGGTTGCCAGATTCTGAACGTATTTGTTCCCACAAGGAAGGAGAAGTTGGGAAAGATTGTGTTGTGGCCGCGGACATGCACGGCCCGGGTTTCACCCAGTCGTTCGATCTCCGTTTGTCGGATCGCGGCGCGGTATTCGCTGGCCACGGGACCGTAGTCGGTCATGTCGGGTGCGTCGTCCAAGTAGAAGCCTGTTCCATGCCCACCCGGCGAGCTGAATTGGAGGCCTCGTGTATCCGCGTTTACCCAGTCACCGCCCTGGGCAATGAGCGCAGAAATGTGGCTTGTCTCTGCATGGTAAACGTCGGTGGCGAATTGTTCGGCGGGGAATTTCCAGTTGCAGTCGATGATCCAACGGTTAGGTGCGCCGAGGACCTCGTTGTGTTGCCAGCGGTCGGCGAATGAGTCGAAGTACCAGGCCATGTCACCGAGGTATTCCTCGAAGGTGGGTCCCTCTTCGGACCATGTTCCGAATATGAATCCCTTGTAGTTCGTCACCCGCGGCACGCGTTGTGCGCCAAGCTTCTCTTTGTTGAGAGCTCCGAGGTATCCATCCTCCTCGTGGGGCACCTGAACCAGTTTGCCGCTGAGGTCGTAGACCCATCCGTGGTAGGAGCAGGTGAAGGCCTTCGCGTTGCCCTCATCGGACCTGCAAAGTCGCATGCCGCGGTGACGGCACTGGTTCATAAACGCAACGAATTCGCCGCTGCTTTGACGCACGACGACCACAGGATCGTCGCCCATTGTTGTGGTGAGGTAATCGCCCTTCTTCGGGATCATTGACTCATGGGCGAGGAACAGCCAGCTCGTCCCAAAGATGCTCCGCATCTCCTGGTCGTAGATGTCCTCATCGGCGTAGATCAGTGCGCTGATCTGGCCCTCGTCAGGGTCGACCAGATCGCTGTACTTCTTGGTCATGTGGGTGCTCCTTGCAAACTTTCACGTTGCAGCCGTGTGGCTGTTGCGTTTTGTCCTGCTCGATCATCGGGTGGACGAGCCGATGCTGCCAATGGTTGAGTTCCGGTGGCTAGAACCAGAGGGGGCGTTATTTAAGGTTGGATTCCGCTCAGCGGTGGGCTTCCTTCACCACGCGCCCAAATGCCTTCGCGACAGCCTGTCCGTGACTCCGCAGCACATCATCAAGCTCTGTCACTTTGCGACGGGTTCGGACGCGCTCTTCGGTGGGCAACCCGTCGACGTCGCGGTCCATCCAGGACAGGAATCGCTCTGGTACTGCTTCAGGGTGGCTTTGGATACCCCAAGCGTAGGAACCGACGCGGAACAACTGGTTCGGGAATTTGGTGGTTCCACCCAATCGAACGGCGTTCGGTGGCAGCGCAGTGACCTCGTCATAGTGGTAGCTGAAACCCTGATAGGGCGCCGGCAGCTGAGCGGCGAGTGCATCGTCAGAGGCGGTGCACGTCAATTCCACCTCAACGATTCCGATCTCGGGGCCACGAGGGCTGCGTTGGACTTCGCCTCCGGCCGCGACTGCCAGGAGTTGTGCACCCAGGCAAATTCCTAAGAGCGGAGTTTCCCGGCTAACCATCTCGCTGATTAGTTCGCGCAGCGGAGGCAGCCACGGCACCTGCTCATCGTCGTATGCCCCTGGCTGTCCTCCCAGGACAATAAGGGCCTCCAGGGACTCTCCATCCGGCAGGGGGTCGCCTGCGTATGGCCGGTGAACCACCACGTCGAAGTTTTGATCCTCAAACCAGTGGACCATCCTTCCCAGAGGGGCTCCGGGCTCATGTTCTACCACGTCTATGCGATGGATCACGAAGCCGAACCTCCGGTCCGGGAAGCGGAGGCAGATACGGCTAGGTCACGTGCGGAGGTTCTGCAATGTTCGACAAATGCGCCGAATAGCAACGACCCCTGAGCCTCCTCCGGATGCCATTGGACACCTTGAACCATGCCGTGGCCTTCCATCTCAACCGCTTCGACGACACCGTCCTCTGCCCAAGCGGTCGCCCTTAGCCCATTTCCCAGAACCCGAATGGCCTGATGATGATGGCAACTTACCGTGTTAGTTTCCCCCAGAGCTGAATCCAGCCAGCTGCCTTTCTTTATTTGGACCCGCCGGGGGGCAAAGGCCCCATTCGCCCCGTGATGCAGTTTTTCGAGGTCATCAGGAATGTGTTGATCGAGCGTTCCCCCACACCAAACGTTGAGAAGCTGCGCTCCCCGACAGATGCCCAGCACAGGCGTTCCTGCAGACACGGCCGCAGCGAGCAAGGCGATTTCGGTGGCATCCCGGTTCCGACGTGGTTCGCCTGCAGCAGGGTGTCGGGGCTGATTGTAAAGCCCGGAGTCCACGTCCGGTCCGCCGCTAATGACGAGCGCATCAAGCCGGGAAAGCGAGTCCAGGACGGCGTCCGGCCTGGATGGAATCAGAAGGGGAGAGCCTCCGGCGTCCGCCACTGCGTCGGCATAGGCGGTTGGCAGTACATCAGCGTCCCTATTCCAGTAGGACCACTGAGTTCGCTCTCTGTACGCCGTGATGCCGATGACAGGACGACTTTCGACACGTGCACCACTCATGCTTTGAGGAATTCGATAATGACTTGATCGTGCTCCTCTGGCTTCTCCCATTGCGGCCAATGCCCGCTGTCGCGCATTAAGTAGAACGAAGCGTTAGGGATCTTTGTGGCGACATACTCACCGAAGTCTGGTCCCTCCCATGGGTTACCGTCAGTCCAGAAAACCAGAGTTTCCGGTTTGAAGTTCGCCAAATCCGCTTCGGTATATAGGTCTTTCCACGTCCAGTCTCTGCCGATCCGGTAGACGTTGCGCATGGCTGCATTGACTTCCGGATCCGCGTAGAGACGGAGGCGAAGTCGAACCATTTCGTCGGTCATGCGATCGGGTTCGGCGACTAGCCATTCCAATCGTTTCTGCATCGTCTTGTAGTCAGGTTCGAGAAGAGTCTTTACAGAGAGCTGCTTCAGCTCCTCGAGGCTTCGTGGAGGCGGCGCGAAATCAGTCTTCTCCAGTTTTACGTTCCCGAAGCCAGTGTTCAGAATAAGTTTGCCGGCCCTCTCGGGGTACATCAGCCCGAAGTGGCAGGCGATGGAAGCGCCCATCGATTCACCTTCAACGTGGGCCCAATCGTGCCCGAGCGCGTCGAGGAGGTCTACCAGCGCCTCTACTTGCAGACGATACCGCTCGTTATCGTCGTAGGGCTCCTTGTCGGTGTAGCCGTGGTAGAGGGCGTCCACCGCGTAGACGTGGAACCCGTTTGCGGCTAAGTTTTGAAGGTTTCGAGCGTAGGTTTCCGCGTGGCCGCCGATTCCATGCAGGAGGATTAGCGGCTCCCCGTCCTGGCCGGCCTCGATGACTCGGTGACGCCACCTCTCTCCCTGGACGAATCGGGTCTGTGTACCCAGGAGTTCCACGGAGATCGGGTCCCACTCTGATAGCGGCTTGCATGTCACAGGCTCGCGGAGTTCGAATCGTTTCGCCTTCAGCATTAGGCCATTCCCTTTTGTCGTCGTATAGGGCCGGCTGGATAACCGCAACCGGCGGTCTTTGATCCCACCGGTTGCTGACTTCTGAGTCGCCTGGCTTAGCCAGAATGGCGGGTGCAATTACCATCCGTGCAGATCGCCGGGATAAGCAACCACCATGTTCTAGCCCTTGGAACTTCCACTTCAGAGAGGCCTTGCGGGCACTATGTAGCACGCCAATCCGGGTCAGCGATCTAAAATATCGGCCGTGGTTCGCGCAGATGGATAGGGTGCCTGCACGATGGCGGCGGAGGTGACCGGAGGTGACACCTGGAGCCGATGAAGGGTAGGACGACAACGGATGAAGGTACTGAACGCGGCCGCGGTTGTCGCCGCATCGGAGCGATGCCTGGGGCATAACTTCGTCGAGATACTCCAAGGCCTCAGTATGGTGATGCCAGTTCCGGCCGTCGCCGCCGCAGACGTCTGGCGGCCGCCGTGAGGGACGAGCTGTTGATCCAAAAGCCGGAACCAGGGAGCCGAATTGCGAGCGAAATGAACCGAAGCTCCCGGTCTAAGCGCTGACAGGAGCTTCGGTTCATTGGGACAATTGAACTTTACGTCGGCCCGAGGCCGGAAGAGGCTCGGTGTCCCGGCGTTACAGGGGCTTGTTATCCCCAGTATCCCAGTCGGTCGGAGCCGACACTAAGCTGCTCGATGTGGTCGAGGCGGTCATAGTGAGCCCGCTTCTCGATCACTTTTCCGTCGGCGATGGTAAATAGGTTGAACATCGACATTCCAAGACGTGCACCTCGGGCCGGAACACCATAAAACTCACGGCTCTGGTCACCTTCAAATTCGACATAAGCCGCGACCTGGTCACCTTCCGCTATTGTTTTTACCCGCATGCGGAAGCCCCTAAACGCGTCGAGGTGCTTCTTCTCGGCAGCAATGAATCCAGCGGCGCCCGGACGGGCGGTATCGATCTGGTTATAGAAGACAAATTCTTCGTGGCACATGTCAGCTATCGCTTCGCAATTCTCTTCTTCGAGTGCCTGATAGAAGCGGTGGACGATTTCCTTGTTCTTTTCGATACCCATGTGAATCTCCTTTTCTGGTTCCTGCAATCAGGATGAGGGATGGGGGTCAGGCGTGGCTGAGGGCTGCGGCATGTGCTTTGTCGAGTGGTGCGACCTTGTAGCCGAGCTTGCCTTAGACTTTGCCGTAGGCGGCCACTTCGAGGCCGTTTCGTCGGCCGAGTTCGTAACGTCGGAGACCTGCCTATTGGCTTCTTCCCCGTTGCCGCGCCTCACGTCGTGCATGAGCGAAGTGAGATAGTTACCGTCCACTGTCCGGACGGCCTCGCACATTTCCGCCACCGGGCCCCTTCAATCGGCATGCCGGCAGCGGTCGCGATACTAAGAATCACGTTTCGGACCTCAATCATGAAGTTCATTGATTCTGCGTTTTCACGTACCCCCCCCAGCATCCGTGTCGAAGTGGACTTCTACGGCTGGGGGCGTGGATACGCGAACAAATTTCTGAAGTTCACTTGGCAGCATGTTCTGGGACGTCTCGCACTCAAGCCAAGTCCGGGACACCGATACCCCCAGTAGCGGCGGACACTTCAACCCGGGCCACGGATAGTGCGGATGACTGCATTCAGCCTCGTAAACCTCGCAGAAGTCCAAGCCCCGGCCAACCTGGGTATTGCTCTCAGGCCAGCGAAAGAAACAGCTTCTCGAGTTCCTTGAGGTCGTCTTCCGTAGCGGGATGTTCTGCGTCCTGCAAGTGGTACTGAAGTGCTTTTGAGATAATGGCGAACCCCGCACGATCGAGTGCGCGGGAGACAGTTGCCAGGTTGTGTACAGCAACCCGGCACTCTTGACCGCTTTCGATGGACTTGATAACAGCATCCAGTTGGCCTCGGGCTCGCTTAAGGCGGTTCAGCACGGGGTGCATTTCCGCGGGGTCTAGCTGCATGTTTTCCTCCTGGAACTTTTCTACATTCCAAATATACCCCCTGGGTATATTGCATACCCCATGGGTATCTGCCATCATGAAGCTGACTTCAAGGGCACCACGCGTTGCGCAGAACAGCTCAGCCAAAACAGCCTGACGATGCCGCCCTCCCACCCTGATCGGGTGTCTCGACGGGGATCCGAATGGGAGGCTCGTTATCAGCGTTTGGTTCACTGGTGCCTCTAGTCATCCCAGCACCCCATACCTAAAGGAGAAAAAGTTGTCTCTTGAAATTACGCTTGTCGGGGGCCCCACTGCAGTTCTCGATATAAACGGTTTCCGCATCGTCATCGACCCGACATTCGACGAGCCGCAGTCTTATCGACCAGAAGGCTCTCCCGTTACAATGGTGAAAACCGCCGGGCCGGCTTTCACTCCGGAGGAACTGGGACCCGTCCACCTGGTCCTCGCCTCCCACGAGCACGAGGACAACCTGGACCATTCTGGACGTGCGTTCCTGGCAGCAGCGGATAAAGGGCTGACCACGCCAGAAGCCGCTGCAAAATTTGGCGACAATGTAGCGAGCCTGGAACCCTACGAGTCCGTGGAAGTGCCCATGACGGATGGCAAGAACCTTACTGTAACTGGCGTTCCGGCCCTTCACGGCCCCGACGGCGTGTGGCAGATTGCCGGCCCGGTAACGGGGTGGGTCCTCTCAGGTGAAGGTATCCCCACTGTTTATGTGAGCGGGGACAATTCATGGCTCGAACTCGTTGAGGAGATCGGACGCAAGTGCGGCCCGATTGATGTCGCAGTCCTTTTCGTCGGCGGCGCACGCTTCGAGGAACTGGGTGGGGTCTACCTGACGCTCAGCAACGAAGACGCGCTACAGGCAGCTGGGATTCTCAGTGACGCTACCATTGTCCCCGTCCATGCCGACTCTTGGGAGCACTTCTCGCAGACATCCTCAGAGTTGAAGCAGATGTTTGATGAAGAAGGCCTCGGGCACCGGATCGTTGTCCTTGAGCCAGGACAAAAGGCCAGGGTTAAGTAGCCGAACTCCAACTCCCACAAACCAAGAAGGGGCAAACGAATGACTCTGGAAGAAAACAAAAACCTCGTTCTCGACTTTTATGATGCATTGAAACGTGAAGACTACGATGCGGCCGCCCAGATGTGCCATGAGGACTTTGTCTTCTATAACCAGGTGGACACTCCCCATCAGGGCATCGAAGGCTTCGTAGCGGCGGAGAAAAAGAATCTTGACGCTTTTGAAGGCTACCGAATGGCGATAGAGACGACGGCGGAGGAAGACCGCGTCGTGGCATACATAGTATTTGAAGGCAACCAGAGCATGGAGATTTACGGAATTCCTCCCGCCGGGGCCAGCCTTCGCATGTCTATGTGCAATTTCTTCCGCATCAACGAGGGCAAGATCATTGAGAAGCGGGCGCATTTCGACCGCCTCGACCACATCGAGCAACTTCGTAAAACTAGTTGATCATTGCTCGATTTCCTTCGGAACTAGCCGGTGTCTGCGCCGGTGACCGCGAGGCCCAAGAGCGGTAGGTAAGCCAGTTGCTTGCGGGATTGTGGTCGGCAACCCGGGTGACACGGTTACAGGCGACCACGACGGCGTCGTCGTCATTCCGCAGTCGGAAGCCGTCGAGACGCTCCATCGAGTACCGCATCAGGAAGACGTTGAACGGCAGATTCGGGACCGGGTGAAGGCGGCTGCGGCTACCTAAGGAAGGCCTGTGGCCGCCACCTCATCCGGTGGCGGCCACAGTCCGACCCACTTAACAGGAAGACAACAGACTGCATGAAAACGCAGGATTACCCTCATTGGGAATTGCTCGCCGGCGCCCTCGTCGAAGTCCGTCAGAACGGAACGGTCGTAAGAACGGGCTTGGTCGAACAGGTTATGCTCGATGGCTCCGCCTTTTGGATGGCATCCCACGGGGCACACCCCCGCCGGATGTTCGAGAAAGCAGAAGGTTTCACCGTGTGCGTTGACCTCAAAGAACTCGATGGAGCCCAGAGCTACCGCATGACGGCAGACCAGCTCTTCCCTCTGACGTGAGTACGGTCAGCGACGCCTTGCCGGGACTTGTTGTCCTGCACGCCGGGATGGGCGCGCACATCCCGACGCCAGACCATGTGAAGGGAACCACTAGACGATCAGGTCACACAACCACTGCTCAGCACTTCTGGTGTTCAGACTGAGAAGCCCGTGAGCCGATCGTTCTTGCGGGAATAAGTTCGTCAATCAAGCTCCGGTGGTACTTACAGGACTCCACCACGCGAACAGCTGCCGCTTCACCCAAGGCTGGGATAAGGAGCTGGCCAAAGTCCTCCGGGTGAAGCGTCTCGAATGTCACGTGTTTGTTCAGGAATGCGGAGAACCCGCTGGTCGTACGACCGGGTTGGCAGGTGCAAGCAGTCTTTTCCTGAGCTGAATGAGCTTAGGGAAAGTACGATCTCCTAGGACGGCAGTTCAGATTCAAAAGCTCATGCAGCCTCTTCGTCGGGCTCGCGATAATGGCTGAGTCGAGAAGGAAACGGATAATGGCAACAGTTGTTCGCACTTCATCTGTTCCGGTGAGGAGCAGGGTTGCGTTCTGGACTGAAAGCGTCTCAGAGGCTTTCGTCAGCCTCGAATGCAGGGCTGGCGCCGGCCATGAAGATATCCAAGGGGAACTTTCCGTCCAGTCGCTGGGCTCTCTGGACCTTGCCCGCGTTCGCGCCACAGCGCAGTCCGTCCACCGCACTCCGACCAGCATCGGTTCATCCGGCGAGGACTTCTACCTCGTGGGCGTGCAAACGGAGGGCTCCTGCACAGTGAGCCAGGCAGGACGATCGGCTGTCATTGAAAACGGAGCTTTCGCCTTGTACGACACGACGCGGCCATATTCCCTTCAGCTGACAGACCACTTTGAACAGCTGGTGCTACGGTTGCCGCGGCGGGGGCTTGAGGCACATCTTCCCAATGCGGAGGGGCTAACGGCGCTGGCAGTCGGGGCCGATCCCGGGGCTGCTCAAATTCTTGTCAAGACAGTGATGATGCTGGCGGACGACATCGAGTTCCTTACTCCGTCCGCGGCCTTGGCTGTTTCCCATGGACTGGAGCATTTGATCGTAGCCGGGCTGGGCGGTCTCACCAGCAGGCTGCCTGACAGTGACAGTCAGTCCAGGAAAAATCTCATTCAACGCTACATTTTGGACAACTTGAGAGACAACTCCCTGAACATCGCAGCGATCGCGCAGCAGCTTCACCTCTCGCCGAGCAGCATCCACCGGGCATTCGCCCTCCAAGGGCAAACCGTCATGGGCTGGGTCTGGCAGCAGCGCCTGGAAGGAGTCCGCAAGGAACTGGCCGCGGGCAGCCATAAAGGAACATTGGCCGAGCTGTCCCATTCGTGGGGATTCTCGGACTCGGCACACTTCAGCAGGGCTTTCCGGCGCCAATTTGGGCATCCCCCGTCGTCGCTGCACCGGCCCCCAAGATAACCTCTCCCTACTCCGCAGGTGGCCATCGGGGTTCGCGAGAAAAGCTGCCACATTCGGTCAAAGTCCTTGCGATGCAGAGGCAAGACAGGTTTGCACCACCTGCCTAACGTTGAATGTATCCAAGCCGCGGTGACTGAGGTCACAAAAGTAGGAGCTTTCAATGGACCATCCCAAGTTCAAGGCAGCGGCCATCCAGGCCGCACCCGTTTTCCTCAATCTTGACGCCACCATCGACAAGGCAGTCGCCCTCATCGAGGAGGCCTCCAGCAATGGTGCGGAGGTGATTGCTTTCCCCGAGACCTGGCTTCCGGGCTACCCTTGGTACGCCTGGCTGGACGCGCCCGCACTCTGGCTGGCGAAATTCGGTCAGCGCTACTTCGACAACTCCCTCGAGTACGGCACTCCCCAGGCCGAACGTCTTGCCATAGCTGCCAAGGACAACAACATCATGGTTGGGATGGGCCTGAGTGAACGAAGCGGCAGCAGCCTCTACATTGCCCAATGGATTATCGGCAACGACGGAAAAACCATCGCCCAACGCCGCAAGCTCAAGCCCACGCATGTGGAACGTACCATCTATGGCGAAGGGGACGGTAGCGACCTTTCCGTCTGGGATACAAAGCTGGGCCGGGTCGGTGGGCTTTGCTGCTGGGAGCACCTGCAGCCGCTCTCCAAATACGCCATGTATGCGCAAAATGAACAACTCCATTTCGCCGCCTGGCCCAGCTTCTCCATCTACGAAGGCGGGGCATATGCGCTCAGCGGCGAAGCTAATGTCTCAGCCTCCCGGGTGTATGCGCTGGAAGGATCCTGCTACGTACTGGCTCCCACAGCCATTGTTTCCCAGGAGATGCAGGACGAGATGTGCGAAACCGACCTGCAAAAAGCGCTCCTGAAGACCGGCGGCGGATACAGCCGTATCTTCGGCCCGGACGGCAAACAGCTCCACGAATCTCTTCCCACAGACCAAGAAGGGATCGTCTATGCAGACATCGACCTTGGAACAATCTCCTTGTCCAAGGCCATCGCAGACCCAGCCGGCCACTACTCACGAGCGGACGCCACTCAACTTGTCCTCAACAAGACCGTCCGTCGCCCGGTCATCGAAACCTCACCGGACGAGCAAGCAACTCGCACCCCTGCCGGGAATTCCATGCCGGAACCTGCGCCTGAAGACCGGTCTTGGGAGGCTACATCCGCCGAAATGGAAGGAATCGAGCAGGTTCCACAGACTCTCTAGCTTTTTCTCCTCTTACAGTGGGTGTCCCCGGATACCGGGACCGTCCAAGCCCGCAGCCTCGCGCCACTGGTTGCGCGCAGTCTTGGTTCCAGATCTTAACCGCATCGACGCCAAAAGCCACAGAAGAGGCTGCACCCGAACCAGCCGCCGGCTCTAGGGCGCGAGGAAACAAGTTAGCATGTCTTCAAATTTTGAGCTGGCCCCTCAATCAACAACGGTGGGACGCCCGGGAACTACACCCTGGTGTTGTCTTCGCCTATGGATGTTCGGACCGTATATACATTTCGCCCAGGGTGTCCAGCAGGACACCCTGGGGTGAACCCCAAGCAGGAACCGGACCGAACGATGACTTTTCTGGCATCTCAACGCGCAGACACTCCTCATACCGATGAGCCCAGACCCATAGGTCTCAAGTCATTCTGGCTTCAGTTTTCGAAAGGTCACTAATGCCCCAGCCCTCAACCCAACCCGAATTCCATTTGGACATTTTTGTCGATAATCCAGAAAACCTAGGTCTGCTCTTGGATCAAGCAGTACAACGGCTGATTCCAGCAGCCCTAGAACGTCGGCAGGGCATTCTCGTTACCCAAGTCTTCCCAGACAAGTACAGCGTTGAAGTCCACGAAGACGTCATTTGTGGTGTGGTCCAAGAAAGACGATCCGGGCCAAATGCACACAAGATTCAGTTGCAGACCAACAGCATGACCTGAAAAACATCTATGGATCATTCATCGGGAGGTTCTCAGGAATGAAGGCACCTAGCGGCGATCAGGTTGTGGAGGGCCCCTTAATCTTAACCCGCTGGCTTTGAAGGCGGGCCCCCGGACGTGAAAGAGTTGGGCGTTTTCCGCCTAGCCAAAGCAAAGTCTCATCCACTGCGCCGAGCTATCTTCTCAACCGCATGGCTTATGCAAATGAAGACTAGAACTCAACCTCACAGGCACTCGGGTTGGAGGTTACGGTGGGCGGACAGCGGATCGGGTACGTACCGGTAAGCACGCTGGAGCAAATGAGAAGCGCCAGCTCGACGGCCAAGTTCTTAACCGGGCTCCACGGATAAGGCCTCCGGCAGGGACACCGTCAGGCCGCAGCTCGCCGAGCTGCTGCGCTTCGCCTGTGACGGTGACACCGTGCTGGTGCACAGCATGCACCGGCTGGCCAGAAACCTTGATGACCTGCGTGCCCTCGTCCAAGGCCTCACCCGCAAAGGGATACGCGTCGAGTTCGTAAAGGAAAGCCTGGTCTTCACCGGCGAATACACCCCCATGGCCAACTTGATGCTCTCCGTCATGGGTGCTTTCGCAGAGTTCGAACGCTCGCTGATCAGGGAACGGCAGCGCGAGGGAATTGCCCTGGCGAAGCAGCGCGGAGCCTACAGAGGCAGAAGAAGACCCTGACCGCCGAACGGGCAGCCGAACTCGTGCATCGTGCTGAAAATGGCGTTCCGAAAGTCGTCCTCGCCCACGACTACGGTATCAGCCGCGCCGTCTACCAGTATCTTCGTCAGGCCAGAGCCATCTAGAACTCCTCCGCAGACAGCCTCACACACGCTCATATGGCAGCGCCAAGACCGCCAATTCCCCGCCCCACCAGGCTGACAGAACCTCTGTTATCGGTATCCCAAAATGAGTGGAAGCGAAGCTTGGAACAGGCGCTCACGCGTCATCGCTTGTAGCCAAGGGGAACTCAAGTGGGTCCTCTCCCGACCTATGTGTCGAAGAAGCGACTATACTCTGTGGGCGTCGCGGAGAATGCTGTTGAAAAGTTTTGCCTTTGGGTTACAGCGCTGCGAAGCCGCATCTGACTGCAACCTGGTCTTAATAAATCAGTAGTTTCCAGCAGGCCCCGTGCTCCGTCCAGCCGTCGGCTGCGTATCCAGGTCGACGGGTTGTCCCTGTGGAAGTGCGAAAGGCGCGAACGAAGGTTCGGCGGCTCATGTGCGCTTAGGTGGCGCCGTTATCCGGTGATGTTCACCGCTACTCGGGTTTCCTCGGGTTTCGTGGGTTTGGTTTCATTGTGGGCTGGTGGGGCTTGGGGGTTGGTGGAGAGCAAGCGGGTGAGCCGGTGTGCTGTGTGGATGACGGCGGCGACGAGCTCGTCAGCTGGGGTGCCGGCGATGCGATGGGTGGGGATGGTAGCGGTAACTGATCCCCCGATCCTGCCGTTTATGAAAAACGGGGCTGCTATTCCGTGTGCGTCGGGGACTCTTTCGCTGTCGGTGGCGGCCCATCCCTGGGCGCGAATGTGCTCCAGGTCTTCTGCTCGAATATTGGCGTCACTGCTGGTGCGTGTGGCAGCGGTTCGTGGTAGGTAGGCGACGATAGCCTTGCCTGCTGCTCCGGCTGTGAGCGGTATTTCGGATCCCTCATCCAGCACGTAGCGGACGTTGCGGGCGCCGACGTGGGACCTTGCGATGTGGGCGCTTCCTTCGACGGCGTCGTAGAGGGCGAGAGTGATGGTTTCGCCGGTCTGTTCGCTGAGGGACTGCAGGTCCTCGTCAACGATTTCGGACAGTTCCTGATTGATGCCGATGGCTGCGGACCAGCGCAGCAGTGTGGGGCCGATGGTCCAGGTGCGTTCGTCGGTTTTTGTTATCAGCCCCACATCGCAGGCGGATTCGGCCAGGCGACGCGTGGCTACTGATCGTGTCCCCCACAGAGTCGAAAGGTCAAGTAGTGTCAGTTCGGCCAGCGGCTGGCCGCAAAACGTCGTGATGATCGCGACGATCCGGTCAATGAGGGCGGACGATTCTGCCGGGCATAGTTCTGGGGTTTGTACTGACGCGTGGCTGGAGCGGAGTATGCTCTCAAGTTCTTTCGCGGCTTCGCGCAGCGTTTCGGCGCCGGGGGCGATCGAGGATTCCTCGAACTCGTTGCGGGGCCTGGACAGGGAGAGTGAGCCGATGAGGTGGTCGCTGACGGTGAACGGGACCGCGATGCCCGCGGCGTCGGGGATGTGCTGTCCGATGCTGACCACCGCGCCCACGGAGGCGTAGCTCTCCAGCGCTTTTTCGATCCGTCCGCGGCTGTCCATGGAGGCTTCGGTGTATTTCTTCAGTTCAGGCGGCAACCCGGTCGTTCCCCGGCGGGACAGGACAGCCAGGCCTAGAGCGCCGGCATGGGTTGGGACGATTGAGCCGGGGGTGAGTGTGTACCGGACAGGTGCGTCAGGTTCGAGGGATGCCAGCACGAAGCACTCTTCCGGTTTCCCGGTTTCGACCGCCATCAGGGCTGTTGCCCCTGATGACTGGCTCAGGCGGGAGAGGATGCGGGAACCTTCCGTGAACAGGGGGTGGCCCTCCTGAAGTGCTTGGGAGAGGACTTTCAGGCGCGGGCCGAGAATGTAAGCGCCGGCGGCATCGCGGGAGACAAAGCGTTCGTCCACGAGTCGGCTCAGGATGCGGTTGATCGTACTCCTGCTTGCGCTCAGTTCCTCGGCGAGTTCCCGGACGCCCCAGCCGTAGCCGGTCCGGCCGATGACGGCCTCGAGGACGGCGACGACTTCTTTTGAGCCGTCCCGCTGCACCGTCGCGTCCTGTTCCTCCATAACGGCAGTATTTCACGCGCGGCAGGCTGCACCCGGATTCTGCGGACAGGGAGGAAGGCCGCTTGACAGTGGCGTGGAGCACATGCATGCTTTAATCATCGTTCGAATGAGACAGCGTCCCATTTTTCTAAATTATCGTAGACAGAGAGGTCTTCGAATGACCATCCCAACATTGGCTGCCCCGGACCTTGCCCGGCGTAAGAAAGCGAAGAAGGCGACCGGCGTTGCCGCGTTCGGCACTTTCATCGAGTACTACGACTTCAGCGTCTACGGCTACGTCGCTGCGACCCTGGCGACCGTGTTCTTCCCCGGCAAGGATCCGCTCATGTCGCTTCTGGATACGTTGCTGGTGTTCGGCTCAGCGTTCGTCGTCCGCCCACTGGGCGCCGTCTTCTTCGGCCGCCTGGGTGACAAGAGGGGACGCCGCTATAGCCTGATCGCCAGCATCACCTGCATGGGCGCTGCAGCTACGTTGACCGGCATCCTGCCCGGCTTCGCTCAGATTGGGGTCTTGGCCCCCATCCTCCTGGTGACCCTGCGTATGCTGCAGGGATTCTCCACGGGCGGTGAAATTGGTGGCGCCGCAGCATACATCCGTGAGTGGGCTGAAACGAGCAAGCGCTCCCTTTACGTTTCGATGATTCCGGGCATTGCCCAGTTCGGTAAGGGCCTTGCAGCGGGCCTTGCAGCGCTGGCGGCCGCGACCATGCCGGCAGCCGTGATGACTGACTGGGGATGGCGCATACCGTTCCTGCTCGCCCTGCCCCTGGGCATCATTTGCCTCATTATGCGCCTGAAAATTGAAGACAGCCCCGAATTCACCGCCATCAAGGACAAGGACACGACGGCCGAGAAGCCCTTCCGTGAAGTCCTGACCAAGTATCCGAAGGCTTTGGCCAAGGTAACTACCATTTCCCTCGTCCAGAACCTCGGCACCTACATCGGCACCGTCTTCGTCGCCGTCTACTTCAGTGAAGTCCTGGGCTTCAAAAAGAGCGAGGCAGCAACCATCGTTCTGCTCGCCGTGATATTCGCCGCAGTACTGATCCCCTTCGCCGGACAACTAGGCGACCGCATCGGCGGCCGCAAGGTCCTCCTCTGGTCCTACATCGCCTACGCCGTCATCTCAATTCCATCCTTCGCCCTGATGAACCAGCATTCCTTCGCCCTGGCACTGCTCGGCCTCGGACTAGGCATCATCCCCTACGCCCTCTGCCAGGCCGGGACCTACGGCTCCATGCTCGAGTTCTACCCCACCCGCATCCGCCACACCGGCGTCGCCTTCGGCCACAGCGTCGGAGCTGTCATCGGTGGCGGAGCAGGCCCCTACTTCGCCACCTGGCTCATCGACCAAACCGGCAACACCTTCGTCCCCGCCTTCGTGCTGGTTGCCGCCGGGCTCCTCGGACTCCTCGTCGTAGGACTCTTGGTCAAAAAGAACGACGCCACCTCAGAACACCTCTACCGTTAGGCCGCCCCCTTGACCACCATCTACATCTCCGACCCCATCCACCCGGATATCCTCACCGACATCCAAGCCGGCGCCGACGTCCATCTCGGGTATGGACCGAACAAAGTCGACTATCTCAGCGTCAGTGAAACTGTCGATGGCGTGATCCTCCGGGCCGAAAACTTCACCCGCGACGTCATCGAAGCCTCACCGCGGCTTAAAATCATCGCCCGCCACGGCGTCGGCACGAACAACGTGGACATCGACGCAGCAACTGAACACGGGGTCTGGGTGACCACCACACCGGGGGCCAACAGCAACGCCGTCGCGGAGCACGTCTTCGCGCTCCTGCTCACCGAAGCCAGGAAGGTATGCACCGCCGCGGACCGTGTCCGGGTCGGTAACTGGTCTGAAAGCAAAGCCGACCTGATCGGGTTTGAACTGTCAGGGCGCACTATCGGCATTATCGGTTTCGGCGCCATCGGCAAACGCGTCGCCGCAATCGCCAAGGGATTCGGGATGCGAATACTTGCCTCCGACCCCGTCACGACCGCCGCGGATGCCGCAGCCGCAGGAGCAGACCTTGTCGAACTGGACACCCTTTACGACGGGGCGGACATCATCACCGTGCACGCGCCGCTGCTGCCGGGCACCCGGCACATGATCGGCGCCCGCGAGCTGGGCCTGCTGAAAAACACGGCAGTGCTCATCAACACCTCACGAGGCGGGCTGATCGATGAGGACGCCCTCGTGGCTGCCCTCACGGAAGGGCAAATCGCCGGAGCAGCACTCGATGTGCTCGAAGCCGAAAGCATCGACATGAAGGACCCGCTGGCTCACACCCGCGTTCCCCTGAGCAAAGTACCGAACCTCATCCTCACCCCGCACATTGCCGGCCAAACCCAGGAAGCGTTCCTCGAAGCCGGAACGAAATCCTGGCTCGAGGTCAAGGCGGTGCTGGCTGGCAACGCACCATCATTTCCCGTCAACTCCGACGGTTTGCAGAAGCTCGCCGTCTAACCCGATCAAGGAACCACGTGTATATCAACGCCCCGGCAGAGAACATTGCCGTCTACCCCGAATGGCCGCGACCCTCGCGGGACATCGTTCAGTCACTCGCTGCCTACCCACCGGCATTGATCGGAGACGTGCGCAAACGCATGGACATGATGTCCTCCGACATCCGCTGCCTCACCCCCGCAACCCGCCTCGCCGGCACGGTCCTGCCCATCCAGACCTGGGAAGGCGACAACCTCGCCATCCACCGAGGCCTGGACGAAGCGAAACCCGGCGACGTGTTGGTCATCTCCGGTAACGGCGTCACCAACCGGTCCGTCTTCGGCGGAATCCTCGCAGAGATCTGCCTGCACAAAGGCGTCACTGGAGTGATCATCGACGGCGCCGTCAGGGACGTCGAAGAAATGAACGACATGGGCATCGCCGTGTTCGCCCGCGCCGTAGTCCCCGCCGGCCCCTCAAAGAATGGCCCAGGCTACGTCGGCAAGCCCGTCGCCTGTGGAAACGTTGTCTGCAATCCCGGAGACGTTGTCATCGGGGATCAGGACGGGATCGTCGTCATCCCGCAATCCGAACTCACCGAAACCCTTCAGGCCCTCCCCGGCCAGGAGAACCTCGAGCGACAGATCCGCTCCCGCATAGCAGAACACGTCACCCCTTAGAAACACCCGCCCGACTCCAGCAGTGGCGGCGGCCCGGCCCGACCGGTCCGCCGCCACTGCTGCCATGTGCCTCTGGAAAGCAATGACACTAAAGCCGACCACCGCCCGCAGGCACGCCGTATGGCCCCTCCTGGTCAACGCCCTGGTAGAAATCCGCCACAACGGCCAAGTGCTCAGAACCGGCTACGTCGAAGACGCCATGCCAGACTCTTCCGCAGTCTGGATCGCCGCCGACAGTAAAAACTGCCGGCAAATGTTCGTGGCCGCTGAAGGCCACGAATCCCGTCCTTGGTCTATCCATTCCAAGGACGCAAACGGCCAAACCCCAAGCACTGGACGCTGCACAATTCCAGGAACTCCGGACCAAGCTGATCGCTTGGGAAAAGGAACCTGCCCTGGGCCGGACCCGAACGCAAGAGCTCCACGAAATGGTCGATTTCCTCATCAGCACTGGAGTAAGACCTGGCGAACTCCTCGCATTGCGCTGGGACGATCTCGACTTGGAATCCGATCCACCAACGATCTTCGTCAATGCAACGGTCATCAGGACGAGCAACGGGGGCGTCGCCATCCAGAACCATCCGAAATCCCAGCACGGCATTCGCCATGTCCCGTGCCTGCCTACCTGGTCGCCCAGCTTCAGGACAGGCGGGAACGACAAGTGAAGGCCCTCACGCCCAACCCGCTCAATCTGATCTTTCCTTCGTCCACGGGTACCGTCAGCGACGCGAACAACGTCGGAAAGACCTGGCGCAAGGCAGCGGACTCCATCGGATTCGGCTGGGTCACCCTCAAGACATTCCGCAAAGCGAATGCCACCCTCATAGCCAGAACCATGGGCGTGGAGGCCGCGGCCTACCAAGCAGGGCATTCCAAGGTCTCAATGACCGCGAAGCATTACGTCGAGGAGTACAAGGAAGCCCTGGACACCCGCGCGGTCCTCGAACCGTTCAAGCCCCAGTCTGGTCCATCGATGAGCTGAAGATCGCCCTCACAGAGGACGTTCCTGAAACTCAAAATGGTGAGTTTATGGTGAGTTAAGTCGGAATGAGCCCACTTTAGGCCATCGACCCGGAACAAAACCGCAGGTCAACGCCACTTGAGAGCCCCCTGTCGGATTCGAACCGACGACCCCCGCTTTACAAGAGCGGTGCTCTGGCCAACTGAGCTAAGGAGGCGTGCCCCTGGGGGCAGGCACCGTGAAGGCGCTAGATAAGGTTAGCCCAACTCCCCCCGGGCGTAAAAACGCCGCGGGACCGGCGCCGGATTAGGCAAGGGCCCGCCCCGGATACCATCCGGAACGGGCCCTTGCCTGCTGCTGGTTCTTAGCCCTTGGCTGCGATCGCGGCCTGCAGGAAGTCGGGGAACGGGGTCTGGGCGCTGTCGCCCTTGCCCCACTGCTTGCCGTCGACGAACACCGTGGGGGTGCCAGTGACGCCAATGGCTGCGGCTTCCTTCGTCGTGTACTTCACGTATGGACGGTAGGTCTTGTCATCCACGCAGGAACCAATGTTGACGCCCATGTCGGAGGCCATCTTCTTCAGGTCGTTGTCGGAGAGGCCGGCGCTGCCTTCTGCGGGCTGCTGGGCGTACAGGGCGTTGAAATAATCGGCGTACTTCTCCGGAGCCGTGTTGGCCACGCAGGCTGCCGCATTGGCCGCCCGGGACGAGTAGTTGGTGGTGGACCGGCTGTCCAGGAAGCCCAGGGGCCGGTACTCAAGGGTGATCTTGCCGTCGTTGCGAAGGGAGGTGAGCTGGTCGTTGTACTGCGTCTCGAAGTTCTTGCAGACGGGGCAGATGAAGTCGACGTAGAGGACCACCTTGACCGGCTTGCCGGCCTCCGCCTCAGCACCGGGAGCCACCACTTCAGCGGGCGGCGTCTTCGGGGCATCGCCAAGGGAGGCCGCATCAACCGTGGCCGGCTCCGTCTTGGCCACATCCGTGTTGGCCAGCAGGGTGACGCCGCCATGCACGTTGGCGTTGGCCGGGGTGGGCCCCTGCTCCGCAACCGGGGCGTTCTGCTTCATGCTGCTGGTGACCACAAGGGCCACGACCACCAGGATGGCCACCACGGCTGCAACGATGCCCCAACCGATCAGCAGCTTGTTGCGCTTGTCCTTCTTTAACTGCTCTTCCCGGATCAGGCGCGCCTTTTCCCGCGCCTCCGCGGTTCGCTCAGCCTTGGACTTACGTACTTCGTTTGCGGGGCTCATGAGTTCCTTGGGTCGGTCGACGAAGGGGGACCACTTGGTGGCACCCCAAACATTTTAGGGGAGAAAACTGGGAGCTTGCGGTTTCAACCATTCCTCGGGTTGACCAACGGACGAATAGCCCCGATGATTCCGTCCGACTAGGGTGGCTTAGAGGCACAAGCAACCCCAGGGGGCCGCAATGCAAACACCTGTCCAGGAAAAACCCGCCGGCACGGCAACGGCCGGCCACTCCGATTCCGGCCACGCAGGCCACACCAAATACGACTTCATGGTGGTCTCGAACAGGCTGCCCGTCGACCGCGTGGCGCCGTCGGATGACAGTGATGACGGGTCCGGCTGGCGCCGCTCCCCCGGCGGCCTGGTGACCGCGCTCGCCCCAATGATGACCAAGACGGACGGCGCCTGGGTCGGGTGGCACGGAGCGCCGGATGAAACCGTGAAGCCGTTCAGCCATGGCGGCATGGACCTCGTCCCGGTCCAGCTCAGCACTGACGACGTGGAGCTGTATTACGAGGGCTTTTCGAACGCCACCCTCTGGCCCCTGTACCACGACGTCATTGCGCCGCCGGAATTCCACCGGACCTGGTGGGACGCCTACCGGAGGGTTAACCGCCGGTTCGCCGACGCCGTGGTGCGCTACGCGGACCACGGCGCCACGGTGTGGGTCCAGGACTACCAGCTGCAGCTGGTACCGCGGATGCTCCGCGAGGCCCGGCCGGACCTGCGCATCGGGTTCTTCAACCACATTCCGTTCCCGCCGCCGGAAATCTTTGCCCAGCTCCCGTGGCGGCAGGCCATAATCGACGGCCTGCTCGGCGCGGACCTGGTGGGGTTCCAGCGGGTCAGCGATGCAGGGAACTTCATGCGCTCCGCCCGCCGGTTCCTCGGCGCCAGCGTCAAGCAGCAGCAGGTGCACGTCAAGGACCACACTGGCCAGCTGACGCACATTGCCCGGGCCCAGGCCTTCCCCATCTCCATCGACGTCAAGCAGATCACCGAGCTGGCCGCCCGGCCGGACACCATCGAACGCGCCCGGCAGATCCGGCAGGACCTGGGCAACCCCAAGACCATCCTGCTCGGTGTGGACCGGCTGGACTACACCAAGGGCATCCGCCACCGCCTCAAGGCCTTCGAAGAGCTCCTGGCGGACGGCCGGCTCACGGTAGGCGATGCCACCCTGATCCAGGTGGCCTCCCCGAGCCGCGAGCGCGTGGAACAGTACAGGCTCCTCCGCGAAGAGGTGGAGGGCACGGTGGGCCATATCAACGGCACCTACGACACCATCGAAAACACAGCCGTCCGCTACCTGCACCACAGCTATCCGGTGGAGGAGATGGTGGCTCTGTACCTGGCCGCGGACGTCATGCTGGTTACTGCCCTGCGCGACGGAATGAACCTCGTGGCCAAGGAGTACGTCACGGCCCGCAACAACAACGACGGCGCGCTGGTCCTCAGTGAATTCGCCGGCGCGGCGGACCAGCTCAAGCAGGCCCTGCTGGTCAACCCGCACGATATCGCCGGCCTCAAGAGCACCATCATGAACGCCGTCGAGCTCACCCCCCGCGAGGCCTCCCGGCGGATGCGATCAATGCGGCGGCAGATCCTGGACCACGACGTGGACCACTGGTCCGCCGACTTCCTGCGTGCCCTGGACGAAAAGGTGGTCCGCGATGACTCCTGAGGGCCGCCACGCCAAATCGCCGCTGGCGCTTTCCCCTGAACTGCGCGAAGCGGTTCGGCGGATAGCCGGCACAGAGCACCTGCTGGTCGCCATGGACTTTGACGGCACCATGGCCCCTATCGTGGGCAGGGCGCAGGACGCACGGCCCCTTCCGCGCTCGGCTGCGGCATTCGCGGGCCTCGCCGTCCTTCCACGCACGACGACGGCACTCATTTCAGGCCGTGCCCTCGCCAGCCTCCGCGAAGTCGCTTCGCCGCCCGTGGACACCGACCTGGTCGGCAGCCATGGGGCCGAAGTCTGGCTGGGCCCGGGCTCCACCGAACTGGCTTTGGACGAGAACCAGAAAGCGCTCCTTCAGGAAGTGCGGGCGGAGCTGGCGGCCATCGTTGCTGAGGCCCCGGGTACATCCCTGGAAGACAAGCCCGCCGGCGTTGTCCTGCACACCCGCCTTGCCGCGGATGACGTGGCGGAGGACGCCGTGCTGGCCGCGCGGTCAGTGCTCCAGGACCGCAAGGGCGTGTACCTGAAAGAAGGCAAGCGCGTCCTGGAGACCTCGGTGGTCAATGCCTCCAAGGGTGAAGGCGTCACGTTCCTGCGGCAGGCCACCGGCGCCACCGCCGTGCTGTTCGCGGGCGACGACGTGACGGACGAGGACGCCTTTGCCCGGCTCGAACCGGGCGACGTAGGGGTCAAGGTTGGCCTCGATTTCACCCAGGCCCAGTACCGGGTGGAGGCACCGGTCCACATCGCGGAGCTGCTCGAAGCACTGCTCCAGGCGCGGAGCATGGCCGTTGCCGAGGAAGATCCGCAGGCCGCGTCCGGCTAGGACGCGGCCAGTCACACATGTGACGTTCGTAACATTTGCGCTAAAAAGAGAAAGCTCTGGCATACTCTTTGTGTGATGTGGCGCACAGCAAAGCGTGCGGCATCATTCCGTGCTCCGCGCCCAACCGCGGAGCACTTTGCAGGAACACAACTTAATAAACATGAACCATTCACAACGGATCGTCCGGCACGTACCTGCCGGTGAAGGGATTGATAACTGTGGCTACAGTTACTTTTGATAACGCTACGCGCCTGTACCCGGGCACAGAAAAGCCCGCCGTCGATAAGCTCAACATCGACATCGCCGATGGCGAATTCCTGGTCCTCGTTGGACCCTCCGGTTGCGGCAAGTCCACCTCCCTGCGCATGCTCGCAGGCCTCGAGGACGTCAACGCAGGCCGCATCCTGATCGGTGACCGCGATGTCACCGATGTTCCCCCGAAGGACCGCGACATCGCGATGGTGTTCCAGAACTACGCGCTGTACCCGCACATGACTGTGGCCGACAACATGGGCTTCGCCCTCAAGATTGCCGGCGTATCCAAGGAAGAACGCGCCGAGCGCGTCCGTGAAGCCGCCAAGCTCCTTGATCTCGAGCAGTACCTGGACCGCAAGCCGAAGGCACTCTCCGGCGGCCAGCGCCAGCGTGTTGCCATGGGCCGCGCCATCGTCCGTAACCCGCAGGTCTTCCTCATGGACGAGCCGCTCTCCAACCTGGACGCCAAGCTCCGCGTCCAGACCCGTACCCAGATCGCATCCCTGACCCGCCGCCTCGGTGTCACCACCGTCTACGTGACGCACGACCAGGTCGAAGCCATGACCATGGGTGACCGCGTGGCGGTGCTGAAGGACGGCCTGCTGCAGCAGGTTGACACCCCGCGCAACCTCTACGACCGCCCGAAGAACGTCTTCGTTGCCGGCTTCATCGGTTCCCCCGCCATGAACCTGCTTGAACTTCCCGTCGTCGACGGCGGCGTGCAGTTCGGCGGCACCGTCTACCCCGTGCCGCGCGACGTCCTCGAAGGGGCCCACGGCTCCACCGTCACGCTGGGCAGCCGCCCGGAGGACCTGGAAACAGCCCCCCACGGCGAAGGCCTGAAGGTTGAGGTCGACGTCGTCGAAGAGCTGGGCGCCGACGCTTACGTCTACGGCCACACCACGCTTGACGGCAAGGACCACGACATCGTGGCCCGCGTCGACGGCCGCCGTCCTCCGATGAAGGGCGAGGTCATCTATGTTCGTCCGCAGTCGGGCCACGTGCACCTGTTCGACACCAAGACCGGCCTGCGCCTGGGCGACTGATACCCACCGCCCAAACGGTGGTTGAGCCTGTCGAAACCCGGGACCACCCACCCACGCACTAACGGCGGCCCGCACCTTTCACTTTGGTGCGGGCCGCCGTCGGCCTTTAACTCCTGCCTGGCCAGGATTTAGGCGCCCCGACCCGAGTACGGAAGAATTGACCCATGACCGAGGAACACAGCGCCCAGTGGCACGACGAACCCACCGACTACGCCCAGATCGGTAAGCTGCCCCGGTTCGTGGCGGCCAGCGCTGATGACAACAAGGCTGCCTCTGTGGCCTCATCGCTGAACATCACGGCGGCAGCGGCGGATCCTGAACTGCTGGACCTGCCCTGGCACATCGCCCTGGAAGAATGGCCGGCCCAGTACCTGGCAGCGCTCCCCCGCGGCATCTCCCGGCACATCGTGCGCTTCGCCCACCTGGGTGGCTCGGTCATCGCCATCAAGGAAACCTCCGAACACGTGGCCCGCCACGAGTACCACATGCTGCGCAAGCTGGCCCGGCTGGACGTCCCGTGCGTGGAACCTGTCGCCGTGATCACCGGCCGCACCACCCCCGACGGGCGCCCGCTCAACCCGGTCCTGGTGACGCGGCACCTGAAGTTTTCCATGCCCTACCGGGCGCTTTTTTCCCAGATGCTCCGCAAAGACACCCTCACCCGCCTGATCGACGCGCAGGCCCTGCTCATGGTGCGGCTGCACCTCATCGGCTTCTACTGGGGCGATGTTTCCCTCTCCAACACCCTGTTCCGCCGCGACGCCGGAGCCTTCGCCGCCTACCTCGTGGATGCCGAAACGGGTGAGCTTTACCCGGACCTCTCTACGGGACAGCGCGAGTACGACCTGGAGATTGCCCGGGTGAACATTGCCGGCGAGCTCATGGACCTCCTGGACGGCGGCCTCATCGAGGAAAAGGTTGACCCTGTGGCCACCAGTGAGCTGATCATGGACAGTTACCGGCGGCTGTGGACAGAACTCACCGAGAAGGAATCCTTCGAACTGGGTGAACGCTGGCGCGTAGGGGCGCGCATCCGGCGCCTGAACGACCTCGGCTTCGACGTCGAGGAATACGCCATCAAGACCACGCAAAACGGCTCCACGATCCAGCTGCAGCCCAAGGTGGTGGATGCCGGGCACCACCAGCGCCGGCTGCTGCGGCTCACCGGCCTGGATGCCCAGGAGAACCAGGCACGCCGCCTCCTCAACGACATGGACTCCTTCCGGGCGGACAACAACCCTGAGATGGATGAGGAATACAGCGCCCACCTGTGGGTCAGCCAGATCTTCGAGCCCATCGTACGGGCCATCCCCCGCGACCTGTCCGGCAAGCTGGAGCACGCTGAGGTGGTCCACGAGGTGCTGGAGCACCGCTGGTACATGTCCGAAAAGCAGGAGCGGCACATCCCGCTGGCCGAGGCTGTCCAGTCCTACATCGACTCAATTCTCCGGCACCGGCGGGACGAGGCTGCGATCATGCTCAACCCGGACACCGAACTGCTGAAAATCCTCGAAGTGGAAAACGAGGAATCCCGCTATGGTGCTGATGAAACCGGGGACGAGTATCCGGACTCGGACGACTAAGTCCTAGATCGCCTTTCCAGGGTTGAGTATCCCCGCAGGGTCAAACAGTTCCTTGATCCTGCGCTGCAGCTCCCGGACGGGCTCCGGCTGCTCCTGGCCCAGCCACCGCAGCTTGTACTGGCCCACGCCGTGCTCGCCCGTGATGGTGCCGCCCATGGAGAGGGCGACGGTGATGGATTCATCCAGCGCCACCTGCAGCCGCTCCATGGCATCCCTATCAATATCTGCGCCCTTCCGGTCGATCCAAAAGGTGGGGTGCAGGTTGCCGTCGCCGGCGTGGGCCACCACCTTGAGGTGCACGCGCTGCGCGTCGGCCATGGCTTCGAGCGCTGCGACGTAATCCACCAGGCGGGACCGGGGCACCGCCACGTCCTCACCGACCCTGTATTCATCGTCCACTTCAGTGCCCCTGCTGTGCCGGCGGAGCTCCACGAGCCGGTCAGCTTCGGCGCTTGCCTCGGTGGTCACTGTGGCCCCGCCGGCGGCGAGGACCTGTCGCACCACGTCGGCCTCCGCGGCAGCCCCGAACCCGTCCGTCTGGACCAGCAGCAGCGATGTACCGCGGGCGGTGAGGTCGGACCCGTGGATGTCATCGAGTTGGGCCAGGGTCCCGCCGTCGAGCAGTTCCATGATGGCGGGCTGGACGCGGGCCTTGCCAACGGCCAGGACGCCGGCGGCAGCGGTCCGGAAGTCCGGGTAGAACGCGGCCACGGTGTGCACTTCCCGGGGCAGGTACTTCAGCCGCACGGTGATTCCGACGACGATGCCGAGCGTCCCTTCGGAGCCGACGAACAGCCCTGTGAGGTCATAGCCGGCCACGCCTTTGAAGGTCTGGTGGCCGGTGTGGATGAGTGAGCCGTCGGCGAGGACGACGTCGAGCGCCAGGACGGAGTCCCTGGTGACCCCGTACTTGGCGCAGCGAAGGCCCCCTGCATTGGTGGCAACATTGCCGCCGATCGTGGAGCTGCGGAAACTGGCCGGGTCCGGCGCGTACATGAGGCCGTGTTCGGCGGCGGCTTCGTTGAGGGCCGCGTTGACCACCCCCGGTTCCACAACGGCAGTCTCGTCCTCCGGATGCAGGGCAATGATCCGGTCCAGCCGCTCCAGCGACAGGATGATGCAGTTCCTTGTGGCATGTGCCCCGCCTGACACACCCGTTCCGGCACCGCGGGGAACGATTGCCACTCCGCTGCCTGAACAAACCTTCACCACCGCCTGGACATCGGCCACCGACTCGGGGAAGACCACCGCCGAGGGAAGCTGGAAGTCAACGACGGGTGCCTGGTCGACTGCGTAGCGGCGAAGGGAAACCTCGCTTACATCCAGCTGGCCCGGCGCCAGGATGGCTTCCAGCTCGTCAACAATGCTTCCCATAAGTCCTCCATCGGTCCCGGACACACCTCTTCAGTCTAGGGTCGCCGCGGCGGAGACCCGTCGTCCAGTCCTGTGCAATCGCTTCCACTGTTTCTTGCACATCCTGACCGTCCCGGCAGGGAAGTCTCGTGAAACATTCATGGAAGCGTTTTCATTAAAGCGGTGGCTTGCGGCTATGCTGGCTCCCATGTCTGTCGATACTGTGACCCAGGACACCTTCTCCGTTGCTGGTCCCCTGACGCTCATCCATGCTGCCGATGCTGCACCTGGCTGGTGGCGCTCTGCCGTGATCTACCAGGTTTATCCCCGGTCGTTCCGTGACCTGAATGGGGACGGGGTGGGAGACCTCGCGGGAATCACGCAGGAACTCCCGCACCTGGCAGACCTTGGCGTGGACGCCGTCTGGCTGTCACCGTTTTACCGGTCCCCGCAGCGGGACGCCGGCTACGACGTCAGCGATTACTGCGATGTGGATCCGATCTTTGGCACGCTTGCAGACTTCGACGTCATGATGGCTGAATCGCACCGCCTGGGCCTGCGTGTCATCGTGGACCTCGTACCCAACCACTGCTCGGACCAGCATCCGGCCTTCCAGGCGGCCCTCGCGGCACCGGACGGAAGCCCCGAAAGGGAGATGTTCATCTTTCGGGACGGAACCGGACCCGATGGAGCGGAACCGCCCAACAACTGGCAGTCCCACTTTGGCGGACCCGCATGGACGCGTATTGCCGGCGTGGACGGCCGCCCGGGCCAGTGGTACCTGCACCTCTTCGATTCCTCCCAGCCGGACTTCAACTGGGACAACCCTGCGGTCCACGCGGAGTTCGAGCGCGTGCTTCGTTTCTGGCTGGACCGCGGCGTCTCCGGTTTCCGGGTGGATGTGGCCCACTCGCTGGTGAAGGCCCCGGGCCTGCCGGCATGGGGCGGCCGCGCCGATGGCGGCAGCAGCGACGGGTTCCCCGGCCACGAGGCACCCATGTTCGGCCAGCCCGCCGTCCATGACATCTACCGCAACTGGCGGCGGCTCCTGGACGGGTACGGACCGGACCGGATCCTCTGCGCGGAGGCGAGTGTGGACCTGCACCGGTTGGCCCACTGGGTCCGGCCGGACGAGATGCACCAGGCATTCAACTTCCCGTACCTCCATGCAGGCCTGGACGTATACCGGCTGCGTTCGGTGATCACTGACTCCCTGACTGTGCTGGATGGCGTGGGCGCCCCCAGCACATGGGTGCTGTCGAACCACGACGTCGTCCGCCACGCCAGCCGCTTTGGGTATAACGGGCTTGGCCCGCGGGACGGCGACGGTATTGGCCCGGCAGATCCGCAGCCGGACCATGAACTCGGCCGGCGCCGCGCGGCTGCCGCTTCCCTGTTCATGCTGGGTTTGCCCGGCGCGGCGTACCTCTACCAGGGTGAGGAACTGGGCTTGCCGGACGGCATTGACATCCCCGGGCACCTGCGCCAGGATCCCACGTTCGCCCGCACGGGCGGAGAGCGGCTTGGCCGCGACGGCTGCCGGGTGCCGATGCCCTGGCATTCCGGTGAACCACACTTCGGTTTTGGCGCCGGAAGCGACCCATGGCTGCCCATTCCGTCCCTTTTTGGTGAGTTGGCCCGGAACGTGCAGGCCGAGTCACCGGAGTCGCATCTGTCCCTCTACCGCGACGCACTGGCCTGCCGGCGGGAACTGGACCTGGGCAGGGGATCACTGTCGTGGGCCGAGCAGTGGTGCACCGGGTCCTCCCTGGGCTACCTCAACGGCACTACGCTGGTGCTTATGAACCTGAACCACGAGCCGCTGG